>Ga0207689_10003068_pt1 | contig 15386 bp, 9 predicted proteins | sample KBSMisM52_FD_184312 | JGI IMG/M metagenome (GOLD analysis project Ga0207689, IMG submission 184312) | Miscanthus rhizosphere microbial communities from Kellogg Biological Station, Michigan, USA - KBS Miscanthus M5-2 (SPAdes) (version 2) | ecosystem: Host-associated > Plants > Roots > Rhizosphere... | reverse complement strand
GTTTATCGGGCGCAATTCACAGAATGGCGCCGACAGCAGCAGCCTGGTCGGTGTTGATGCTGCATTGGATTACCCGCTGTTTTTCTCACTGCGGCCAACCCTGAAAGGCAACAGTCCGCCTTCCGCCGTAAAGGATATGTACCAACGGCGCAAATCATTGGAACAATTCATCCTCAGTTCTCACGGAGATGCTTCGCGCTTTTTTGTGACTTTCCTGGACAACCACGATCAAAGCGAACGGTTCCACTATGTTGAACCAGGCAATCCACATTTGTATGATGATCAATTGACCATGGCCGTGGCCTGCCTGTATTGTCTACCTGGTATTCCTTGTCTTTACTACGGCACTGAACAAGGCCTTCATGGAGCGGGCTCAGATAAAGCCGTACGGGAAGCATTATGGGGCCTGGTGCCGGGATTTCCCCGGGATGGTTTGTTTTTTACAGCATTTCAACAAATTGCCGGCGTGCGAAATGAACAACCCGCGCTACGCTACGGACGATTTTATTTCCGGCCCATCTCGGGTGATCATTTTCACTTTGCGGTGTCCGGTACTAAAAATGGGATCATCGCGTGGTCGAGGATTTTAAATGATGCAGAGGTACTCATCATTGCTAATACCAATACAACACAAACTCTATCCGTTGACGTTATACTGGACAGCAATCTGAGCAGGCTAAACCAGGCCGTCAATGTGTTGTATAGCAACAAAACAAATAATACGCCGCCATCACCAGTGCAGCAGATGGGGCCTGTTGCCGTTACGGAACTGGATGGAGCAACCAGTACTGGCCCGGTAAATGTGACGGGGGTGACCTTGTTGCCGATGGAAGTGCAGGTGTTGAGAGTGAAGAGCTGATAAAGAAAATTTATTTTTCATCGGATTAAACGTCAGCGAATTGCTGCATTTCTATCAACAAATACCCAATGGCAAATGGGCGCGGCTACTACAGCGCTAACTGGTGTCGCTATGCAGCTGTTTACAGTCCTATTGCTTTTGCGCAACCCTGGTAATCAGTGTTGCGCATTTTTTATCTGCATGCAGCATATAATAGTGGTTCCCATGGTATCGCCATTCCGGTGCCCCCATTCAACTCAATCGGCAGCCATTAATTATTAGCCCGAAATTTGGGTTAACTTCATAAATGACACATTTAACGATGAAAATAGCCTTGCTATATGTCCTTATAACAGTTATAGTAACAACAGGATATGCCCAGCCGGATTCACTCAATAGCAAAAACACCGTTACCAATAATGTGGGGAAATCTTTACCCTATGCACTGGTGGCAGGTGGAAGCAAAGGCATTGGATATGCTATTGCCGAAGCATTGGCAAAGCGTGGGTACAATCTTATATTAATTGCAAGGCATGCAGATTCTTTAATTGCTGCTAAAAATAAACTGGAGTCGTTGTACCAGGTTCATGCAGATATTTTATCGTATGATCTGAGCCTGGATGGGTCGGCAACAGCCATAGCCGACTGGTGCATGGCCAGGAATATCCCATTGAAAATGCTTTGTAATGTGGCAGGTTTTGGTGGTTCCCGGGATTATTTATCATTATCGCTCGATTCCCTCCGCTACATGATTAATTTAAATATTGGCTCTGCCATGTCGTTAACGCTCACCCTGCTTCCTTTGCTGGAAAAAAATGCCCCTTCTTATATTTTAAATGTGGGCAGCATGGCCGGCTTTGCGCCCATACCAGTAAAAAATATGTATTCCGCCACCAAATCGGCCGTTGTTTTTTTTAGTTATTCGCTGCGCTACCAGCTACAGGAGAAAAATATAAGCGTGAGCGTTCTGTGTCCCGGGCCGGTTTTTACCAAACCCGAAATAAAAAAAGATACAAAAGAAAAATTAGGCTGGATTGGAATGCAAATGGCAATATCGCCCGAAAAAGTAGGTGAAATTGCCGTGCGCGAAACACTGAACAAAAAACTGGTAATAGTGCCCGGTACCGTGTCAAAGATAATGGCCTTCTTTGTAAGGGCACTGCCCAGGCGGTTTATTGTTGCTATCTATAACAGGGCTGGCAAGAAAAAGAGCTGACAAACTTTTCAATTATGCAGTATGCATTGGTTGCAGGAGGAAGCAAGGGAATTGGATATGCTATTGCCAGCGCACTGGCCAGGAGAAAATTTAATGTAGTGCTGGTGGCCAGAAATAAAGACGAACTGGAAACAGCGAGGAAAAATCTTGAACGCGACTATCAAATCCATGTTGAAATACTGAGTGCCGATCTCAGCCAACCATCATCGGCCGGTATCATTGGCAAATGGTGCCATGAAAAGAATTTGCCACTAAAAATATTATGCAATGTAAGCGGAATAGGGGGCGAAAAAGACTATTTGTCCATGCCTTTAGACGATACGCTTTATATGCTGCGGCTAAACACCGAACCTGCAATAGCCCTTGTTTTCAACCTGCTGCCCTTGTTAAGAAAAAACAAACCATCGTATATTCTAAATGTCAGCAGCATGGCGGGCTTTGCACCTATTTCAATTAAGAATATTTATTCGGCTACAAAATCTGCCATCATTTTCTTTAGTTACGCGCTGCGCTATCAAGTAAAAAAAGATGGTATTTCAGTTAGCTGCCTTTGCCCGGGCCCCGTTTTTACAAAACCTGCCATCCAAACAGATACCGTTAAAAAGCTTGGCTGGTTTGGTAAACAAATGGCTGTTACTGCAGAGAAAGCAGGAGAAATGGCTGTGCGAAAAACATTGCAGGGTAAGCTGCTGATTATACCAGGCAAGCTGGCATCGATTGTATCTTTCTTTTTAAGAATACTACCGGCCAGGCTGATTGCTTTTATCACTTACAGATCTAATTCAGAAAACTAATCATATCCCGGTATGTTTTTATAAAATGATTGGCCGCCACCTTATTAGTTTGGTTTACTGATTCCCAGGTTTTCCTTGTTATGCAAACCGTGATTTTCCACCAGCATGGCAATAAATGCCGCAATGCTTTTTCTTGAAATGGCGGTGCCTGTTTCGGGCCTGTCTTTTTGCGTAATGACATAATCTATTTCATTGGCATTGGTAAACCAGTCCGGACTTAAGTCGGCCAGCACTATATGTTTTCCTGCACCTACACGCCTGGCAATGGCCTGGCCAATAGCGCCCGCACCAAGAACAACAATTACCGCATTCTTTTTCATACATACTATTTTAGAAATTGTATGGTATTATTTGCCCACCGTTTTTTGCAAATGCGCCGGGTAGCGTTCGCCCTGTACTGGTATTGCTGAAAAAGCGCTGTCTATATCCTGTATATCTTTTGCAGAAAGCGCTACCGCTGCTCCTCCCAGGTTTTCCTGCAGGCGATGCAGTTTTGTAGTGCCGGGAATGGGCACGATCCATGGCTTTTGCGCCAGCAGCCAGGCCAGTGCAATTTGTGCCGGTGTCGCTTCCTTTTGTTTGGCAATATTGCCCAGCAGATCCACCAATTGTTGATTGGCTTTACGATTTTCCTCATTAAAACGGGGGACGAAGTTCCGGAAATCGGTTTTATCAAATGTTGTGTTCTCATCTATCTTTCCGGTAAGAAAACCTCTTCCCAAAGGACTGAAGGGAACAAAACCAATGCCCAGCTCTTCCAATGCTGGCAGAATTTCTTTTTCGGGTTCACGCCACCATAATGAGTATTCGCTTTGCAAGGCCGCTACAGGTTGTACCGCATGTGCTTTACGAATGCTGGCTACACCGGCTTCCGACAAACCAAAATGTTTCACTTTTCCTTCCGCAACTAAATCTTTTACCGTTCCGGCAACATCTTCCATCGGCACATTTGGGTCAACCCTGTGCTGGTAAAACAAATCAATATAGTCTGTCTTCAATCTTTTCAAGGCAGCTTCAGCCACAGCTCTTATGTTTTCGGGACGGCTATCCATTCCCAGATTCGTCCTGCCTTCTTTAAAACCAAACTTGGTAGCTATCACTACTTTGTCGCGAAACCCAGCCAGCGCTTCGCCCAATAATTCTTCGTTGGCAAAAGGTCCATATGCTTCGGCCGTATCAAAAAAAGTTACACCTGCATCGTAAGCAGCTTGTAATAATTTGATGGCTTCCTGTTTATCGGTAGCCGGACCATACCCAAAGCTTAAGCCCATGCATCCAAAACCCAATGCAGATACTTCCAAACCGCTTTTTCCCAATATTCTCTTTTTCATTTTGCTATTTTTTAATTTTTCGGATGGCAATACACTCATCCTTAGATTGCTAATGCAAAGTTGGGTATAGAAAATGAAGGTGTTGGTATACAGATTACTGCTTTTCTTACCAATATTACTGATGCGGGTTGATGAGATGGGGTTTTAGGCGGTTTGAAGATTTGCCGAAAAGTATTTTTCATTTGGCAAACCGGCAAAAGAATTCATTAGTCGAAAATATTTTACAAGACTGTTCAAACAGCGGGTGGGTGTATCGCTCAATGAATACAGGCATCTTAATTAGCAGTAACCGGTGAAAATTTTTATTGCATAAAGAGACGGCAGGCACAAGGCTCGTGAAGACCTGATACAATCTTTTTTCAATCACCTGGTATTAATATTCCACCCGGGCCATTACCGGAAAATGATCGGAGGGCGTTCTTGCTGTATAAGGCGTTACTGCTGCTTCTTTTGGCAAATTCCCTGCTGTTTCCGCGGCCGGGTCTTCTCTTTTTAACCTGTATGTGTCCGTTAGAATACCATAGCTTTTAACCGTAAACTGGTGGCTGACAAAAATATGGTCAATACGGCTGGTTGTTTTATTGTCGGCCCTGAAATTATTAAACGTACCATTCAGCGCATACTTCAGCGGAGACAATTCATAACTGTCTGCAAGAATGTCCGACTGGTTGATCAATGTATAGCTTTCATTTGTTTGATCAACATTGAAGTCGCCCGTAAGTATCACCGGGGTTTGCGCAGGAAAAGTTTTGATCTTTGAAAGGATCAGTTTGGCACTTTCCGCGCGGGCTTTTACACCAATATGGTCCATGTGCAGGTTAAACAGGTAAAACACAAAACCTGTTTTGATGACTTTAAATTTTCCCCAGGAACAAATTCTTGGCAAAACGGCATCCCATCCTTTGTTGGGCCTGTCTGTAATTTCCGACATCCAGAAATTGCCGCTGTCGAGCAACCTGAATTTTTCCGTCTTGTAAAATATTGCCGAATGTTCACCACCGTGCACACCATCATCTCGGCCAATGCCAATATACCTGAAACCGGGCAAACTATCTTTCAACCCTTCCAGTTGGTGGTAAAGGCCTTCCTGTGTGCCGAAAATATCAAAATCGTGAAACTGTATTAATTGCGCAATCACCGGCAAACGCTGCCCCCATCCGTTACCATGTACAGAATCGGCATGATTGGCATAGCGGAGGTTGTAGGTGGCAATATTGATGGTTGACTTTTCCATTAGGCCTTTTTTTTGCGCTGCGGCGCCGGCCGGCATCAGCGCCGGTAACACAATACAGATCACCGCGAGTAAATACAGCCTGTTTTGATGCTTCATTGATATACACTATTAAAATATAAAATACAATAGACTTTAGCAACTGCAACAACATTAAAATAAAAATCTACCATCCCGGGTTTTGCCCCAGTTTTGGATTAAAAAGACGATCCGTTTCCGGTATGGGATAATAATACATCTTGTCATCCCATTTCCTGGGTACATTGTTTAGCCAGGTCAATTCACCATACGTATCATTGGAAAGCCTTTGCGGATTGGCTGCCCCGCCTGTTGTTTCACTTACGTTGATATAGGTTACCCCCGGAATGCTGGGCGATGGCATGGTTTTATAAAAAACAACATCTGCTTTTCCATCACCGTTTAAATCCATCGGTGTATTTAATGAAGGGACATACAATCCATTCCAAACCTGTTCCAGTAATTTTCCTTTTTTCCATCTTATCAAATCGGGGAAACGCAGGTTTTCGAAAGCCAGTTCAATACCACGCTCCCTTCTTATCTCCAGTAAAACCGGGTCGGTGATGTCTGAAAAATAATTGGCCAGCAGGTAGGGATCTGCCACGGTTGGCCTGGTGGTAAGTCCACCGGTAATGCCTGCACGCTGTCTTAATGCGCCAATGGTTTTTGCCCAGTCTGCGTCGGTTAACGACCCCAGTTCTGCTTTTGCTTCAGCAAAATTCAGCAGCACTTCTGCATAACGAATCATTGGTATGGGATTATCGCCGGTAACACCCTGTTCGTAATAAGCATCGTCCAGCGTCCATTTAATGGGTTGATAGCCTGTATAAGTATAAGAGAATACAGGAGGCGCCGGCAGCGCTATACCGCCCGTGGTTCTTTTGTAGTCGCCCATTCTTATCAGTTGCTGCAAGCGCAAATCGCGGCCTTTTACTTCGTCAGAAAAAAGCATGGTCTGGTAGCCGGGCGTATCAGTAAAAGCGGTTCCATCCGTTTTTAAAAATGTATTGATAAAGGTTCTGGTAAAACTTAGTCTCGATCCGTAAGTGGCACTTGTCCACCACCAGGTAGCATCGTTTAATACAGCCAGGTCTTTACTGTATATATAAGCCAGCATTACTTCATTAACAATGGGCGCACCCTGGGTAACAAACAATGAACGGTAGGCACCATAGCTGCCCGCAGCAGTATTCAGGGAAAACGCACCCGAGCTCATAACTGTCTGGGCGGCATTCATGGCTTCGGTAAGCCATTTGGTTGCCGTAGACTGCAGGTTTAGTTCTGTATGGTATCTTCTGAACGTGCCTTCAAACAAGCAAACTCTTGATTTAAATGCAAGGGCAATATTTTTTGTAATCAGGCTGCGTGTTTTATCTTCTGTAAGGCTGATGTTCTTTATTGCAAAATCCAAATCGGCCAGCACGGAATCCATCACCAGCGTGCGCGGATCGCGCGGCCGGTATAAAGCTGCCGTATCATTTACTTCAATGGGCGCACCCATCCAGGGCACATCGCCAAACCGTTTTACTTTTTCGTAATAAAACCAGGCCCTGAAGAAACGGCCAACGGCCACGTAATTGGTATTTACGGCTGCCGCAATCCGCGGATCTTTTGCATTCGCAATAAAATAATTAATATTTCTCAGCTGCGTCCAATCCCATCCTGAACTTTGCCGGGGGCCAAAGGCACCATCCCGCAAAAAATCCGGCACCTGCGTTCTTGCGCCGTAATCTACCATGTTATCGCCTTCATAAATATCTGCGCCCGAAGGCAATGCTTCATAAAAAGAATTGGAATACAGGGCCAGCCCCTGTTCGCTTCCAAAAACAACATCTCTCGAGGCGGTTGATACGGGCGTTTGATCCAACTGCTTGCTGCAACCAGTACAAAAAAACAAGGCCAGCAAAATATAAAGACCTGTATATTGATGTTTCATAATTACTTTTTTGTGCATTAAGAAGTACTGTATTTAAAAAGTAACGGATAATCCGAAGGTGATACTTTTAAGCATCGGGTAGTTATTGCCGTTACCATTTGTTCCATCAGTCAAAACACGGTCAGACCCCCCGGTATTTTCAGGGTCCAGGTTATGACCGTTTATTTTATACAAGGGAGAATTTGTCCAGAGGTTTTCGCCGGATACATATACCCTTGCACTGTTCATTTTTATTTTTTGTATCAGATTCAGCGGCAGGTTATACCCCAGCTGTATATTTTTCATGCGGATATAAGCAATGCTCTGCAGGTATTTGCTTTGCACCTGCGCCAGTTCGCCCTGGCCATTTTGTGCTACATACCCACGCAATTTTGGAAAATAAGCATTGGGGTTGTCTTCCGACCAGATCTTTCCCAGCTGAGATTTCAATGCATTGTTATAAGGCCGGTTGTATTGCCCCCAGAAATAATCCGCTTCCGAACCGGGCCACCAGTCCTGTTTGGCAACACCCTGGAAGAAAACACTGAAGAAAATATTGTTCCATCCTGCGCCAAGATTAATACCGTAGGTGTATCGCGGTGATAAATTACCCAGCACCACTTTATCGCCCGGCTTGCCGGCTGTATTGTCGCCAATATCTATTACGCCATCTTTGTTCAGGTCCTTAAATTTTATATCGCCTACGGCCCAGTTGCCACCGTTGGTGGCCTTGTATAATTTTTGTTTAGAGGCTTCGCCAATATTATCTTTTGTAAAAAAACCGTCTGTAACAAATCCCCATATTTCACCTACCCTTTGCCCTACATAATAATCCGGCGTTACTGTATTATTGATGTTTGCCAATCTTTTAGTGGGGTTATTAAATTTTGTGATGGTTGCCGTGTTATCGGCCAGGCTAAGTTGCACATCGTAGGTAAATGGTTTTGAACCCACATTAAATTTATCGTTCCAGCTAAGTGCCAGTTCAAATCCTTTTGTTTCCAAATCGGCGTAATTGCCTTTGGGAACGGTGGTTCCAAATGTTGCCGGCAATGCGGGTCCTACCGTAAACATATTTTTTGTTGTACGTTTATACACATCGCCGCTGAATACCAGCTTGTTTCCCAGCATAGAGAAATCAAGACCCAGGTTGCTGGTGGTAGACGTTTCCCAGGTAAGTCCGTCGGGAATTACACCCGGTTGGGAAGTTCTTTGCGGCCGTATACCATTCAGCACCCTGCCCGATTGTGAAATACCAAACTGCTCCTGGAAAGCATACGAATTAATATTACCATTACCCAGCGAACCATAGGATGCGCGGATTTTTAAATCTGAAATAAGATTGGGTGATACCTTCCAAAACGCTTCTTTGCTTAAACGCCAGCCGGCAGATACGGAAGGAAAAAATGCATAGCGCTGGTTGGAGGGAAATTTGGAGGAACCGTCATAGCGTCCATCTGCTTCTATCAGGTACTTGTCTTTAAAAGAATAGTTGACCCTGTAAAAACCACCCAGTATGGCCCATTTATCGTAGCCACCGGTAGTAACAATGGACTGGCCAAGTGCCAGGTTGATATCCTGCGCATCGGGGTAAATTAATCCATTGCGCAAAGTCTGTAACTGTTTATAGGCCGACTGCTCATAATTATAGCCAGCCAGGATTTTTACATAGTGGTTGCTTCCCAGCCGGGTTTCATATTCGCCGTAAATATTGGCAGCTATATATTGCGTCTGCTGGTAGGTAGGTTGAATATCGTTGTAATTGGTACCTACATAATTAATAACACCAGGTTTGGTGCTGTAAGGTACTATCACTCTTGTCTGCACCTGGTTATAGTTATTGTTCAGGAAAGTAAAATCGCCTTTTACCCGGAATTTATTATTAAAGAAATTACTGCTGAACGAGGTAGTATTGCGCAATATCTGGCGGTTCATATTAATCCCGTTTTTGCCATACACAAAATCGCCCACCGTATAAGCTGCAGAATAGGTAAGGGTGCCATCGGGATTAAACATGGGTGAAGTAGGATGTCCTTCATCGGCTATATTTCTCCATATACCACCTCCTTCGCCCACATTAAGCGGGTTGTGGTATTTCATACTGGAAAAATCGAGATTGTTTTCTATGCGCAGCCATGGGTATACCTGTATGGCGCCCTTGCCGCGCAGGTTGTATATCTTATAATCGTCGGAATTATACCTGAAAATACCATCCTGTGTAAATGAGCGGCCGGTTACATAAAAACTGGCTTTACCACTGTTGCCCGATACAGCCAGGTTATGTTCAACCGCATTGGTGTGGTTCTTGTACAGCACCTTAAACCAGTCGGTGTTCTCATAATAAACATATTCCCCGGCCGGTGTGGTATCCGTTTTTTTAAGGCTGGGATCGGCATCCCGTTTTTTAAGTTCGTCCAGGTAGGCGGCTGAAAACTTCTGCGTTTTATTGATGTTCTGCGGAAGCTGGCCATCGTTCCATGAACTCCATCCTTCATTAAACATTTTAGCATACAGGTACCCGTTAGAAACAATTTCGGGCATGGCAGTGGGCGATTTGATGGAATAGCTGGACGAATACGTAATGCTTGCTTTATCACGTGCCGGATTTTTAGTGGTGATTAGCACTACACCAAATGCCGCCCTGGCGCCATAAATAGCGGATGAAGCCGCATCTTTCAACACCGAGATAGTGGCGATATCGTTGGGATTAACCATTGCCGGATCGCCCTGCACACCATCTATCAGTACCAGCGCATTTCCTCCCTGGCCAATGGAAGTAGTACCCCGTATATTAAAAGCAGCACTCTGGGTTGGCTTGCCATCGCCGGGTCTTAAATTCAGGTTGGGAACAACCCCCTGCAAACCCTGCGACAGATTCGACAATGAACGGTTCTCCAGCACCTCGCTGTTAACCTGTGCAACCGCACCCGTAAGGTTCCCTTTTCGCTGCGTACCATATCCCACCACCACCACTTCATTTAGGTTGCTTGCCAGTGTTTGCAGTTTGGTAATAATAGAAATGGAAGTATTGGGTTTAATCGTATACCCCGATAAGGTCTGTGTTTGAAAACCAACACTGCTAAAAGAAAAACTGTAAGTGCCCCTGGCAGCAAGTTTGTTAAACCTGAATACGCCCGAAGAATCGGTTTGTGTGGCAGTTGATGCGCCGGTCTCGCTGTTTTTGGCGCTAACGGTAACACCGGCAACCGGTTCGCCATTGTCTTTTCTTACAATGCCGTTTACACTGCCGGTTTCTTCCTGGGCCATCAGCGTTTGTGCCATGCACAGGAGCAGTAACAAACCGATGGAAAGTTGTTTTGTTTTTGTAAAAATGTTCATCTCAATACTGCTTTTAGATTGGTTAATAGATGGTCATCCCGCTGTTTTAAGGCGGCCTCAACAGGCAATTGTTGCGTAAAAAATATGTTAGTGTTTTTTTCTTTCGAGAATAAAACCGCCGTTCTGTTTTTTTACTGACAGTTTATTAAGCAGGGCAATATCCCTGATGGTTTTTTCTACCGAATCATTGCGTTCAAACCTTCCAATAAAATATATCTTTTTAATATCTGCCCTGGAGTAATCGATCTTAACTTTATAGATAGCAGACAACTGATCCAGCACTTCAGCCAGTGTCTGGTTGTTAAACATGTAGGAGGCACCGGCGGTATCATCAACGGTTGATGTATTCTTTGTCCTGCCTGCAGCATTCATTGTGTTACCGCCGCCTTTATGAATGATTCCCGCCCTGTCTCTTGCAGCAAATACAATTTCTTCGCCCGGCACCAGGTAGTAATCCCGGTGTATCTTTTTATAGTTTGTATCAGTAACCGCCACCACAATTTTTCCTTCGGTTAGTTTTACCCTGATGCCATTGTTATTTTCTGTTACAAGAAATGCCGTTCCCAGCGCCGTTGTGCTGATAAAACCACTGTACACAATAAAAGGTTTTTCCTTGTTTTTTGCTACCTTAAACAAGGCTTGCCCCTGCAGGTAGAGCTCACGTTTTGCAGCTTGCCCGAAATTATTTTGAGTCCGCACCGATGCACCGGGCCATAGCGTTATTTTTGAACTGTCTGCAAGCGCCAGCGTTATCGCTGTATCTCCTGTATTCTGCCGCAATATCCATTCAATTTGTGCTGCGGGTTCCGACTTTGCAATGGTTGTGCTACTATTGTGCTTTACAACCAGTAGCCATGATACCATTAATACAACAGTAACTGCGGCAGCTACTGCCACCCTCCGTAATATTCTTAGCTGTTGCCTTTCGCCTTTACCCAGTGTAGCCACTACGTTGTCATACATTTCCAGCGCTTCTTTTGCAGGCAATGGGGTTTTGCTGTCTGCCGCTGCCCATTCATTCAGCAGGTAAGGATGCTCCGGGTGATCTTTTAAAAAAGCCAGCACTGCTGCCGACTCTTCGGGCGTGCAGATACCTTTAAAAAATCGCTCTATTAATTCGTCGCTGATTGGCTGCATGTAAAGTTTGCGGTAAGTTATGTTGCTATATTATGTACAGTTGATGAGCGCTCTTGCCCCTGCTCCCTGAAAAAAATATTTTTTTGAGTGGCCTTTTAAAGGAAAGAATACATAAACACGGCAACAATTGTCATCATCCGCTTCATTCTGCGGAAGGCTTTTGTAATATGGTGCTCTACTGTTTTAACGGAGATGGCCATCTCATCGGCAATTTCCTTGTTGTTGTAGTTGTGGAAAGCTTTTAGTATCAGTATTTTTTTCCTTACCGGTGGAAGTTTGTCAATAGCAACATGCAGGCTGTTGGATAATTCAAAAGCGCCGTGCTGGTCGACTGCCTGTTTAGTCATGGCCGCAGCGTTTTGTTGCTGCATTTTTAATTTTTTCTGAACGGTCTGTTTTTCAAAATGATTCACCAGCTGGCTGTGCGCGATAATAAATAATTGTTTGTCCAGTGAATGCAGTTCAGAAAGTGTATGCCTGAATTGCCATAAGCGGATGAAAGTTTGCTGGGTCAGTTCGCGTGCATCTTCCGGCAGGCGTACTTTTTTCAGGAAGAAGCGGTAAACTTTTATATGCAGTGTATGATAAACGGATAGAAACGCTGCCTGGTCGCCGTTTTTAATTGACGCGGCATCCCATGTAGATAATGGAGGGTTCGATACATTTTCCATATAGCAGGCAAGTTCTGGCAAATCATCATTGCGTAAACCGTGCAATAATTGATTTAACCTAAAGGTAAAATAAATACCTTATAAAAATCACATAGCAATTTTTAAGTCGATGGTCAAACTTTTTTTATAATGAAGTTTTAATTTCTTTGAATGGGCAATACTATTATAAAAGCGTATGAAGACAATTTAAACTTTCATCAAACTTTGCCAAAGTTGCATTTTACGGTCCCCTCGAACTTTGCCAAAGTTTATCCATCCAAAATTGATTCAAACTTTTCCAAAGCTGAATTTTACTGCTCTTCCCAGCTTTGCCAAAGTTGCATTTTACGGTCCCCTCGAACTTTGGCAAAGTTTATTCATCCAAAAATGATTCAAACTTTTCCAAAGCGTATTCTACCGCCCTTTGAGCTTTGGAAAAGTTCGTCCAAGTTGCATCCTGGCCACCAGCTCCCGCTTACATCCATCCCTGCATTTCGCCAACTACCCCATAAATCCCGTTAATCGCTCATTGCTGTGTACATTTATAACAGGCATCATTTACATTCCTGTTGTGATATTGTTTGGTTATGATGACTTTATTGAAAAAGGCTGAATGCCATATCCTGACCGCCTGCCTGCTGATGGCGGTGCTGCTGCCAGCCATCACTGCAAACGCACAGACCAATCCTGTCAAATTCAGCCTGGTAGAAGGCATGGGCGAAGTATCACTGGGCAAGATTACCGGTATTACCCAGGATGCCAACGGCTATATGTGGTTTACCGACCAGGATAAGAGCTGCATTACCCGTTTTGATGGTTACAGCATGCGCAGTTACCGCTACGACCCCGGCAACCCCGCCGGCCTGGGCGGCTCTTACCCCGAAACCATCTATACCGACCCAAAGGGCTTCCTGTGGATTGGGTTCTACGGCATGGGCCTGGACCGGTTTGACCCTTCCACAGAAAAGTTTACCCATTACCGTTATTATCCCGGTGAAGCGAACAGCCTCAGCAGCGATACCGTTAGCGTAGTTTGCATGGACCGCCAGGGGAAATTATGGATTGGCACCAATAATGGTCTTGATATACTGGACCCTGTAACCGGTCATATGCAACACTTCCGGCACGACGAAGCACGAGCCGGTTCGCTTGACTATAACATTGTAAGAAGCATCTGCATAGACGCGCAGGGCACTGTATGGGTGGGCACCGGTATTGCATGGGACGCGAATGAAGACGGCGGGCTTAACCGTTTTGATCCCGCTACGCAAAGCTTTTCCCACTACCTGCAAAATCAAAAGGTAAGGGCCTTGTTTGAAGACAGCAGGGGCAGGTTATGGGCAGGTACCAGTGGCAATAAATTGTACAGTGTTGATAAAACAAGCGGAAAAACCTGGCTTCATGACATAATGCCCATGGCCGGCTCTCCGGTAGACCATATTACCTTTATCAGGGAAGATGGAAGCGGCCAGCTATGGATCGGCACTTTTGAATCGGGCATTGTACGCTATGATGCGAACAGCCATACCTCCACACCTTATGGCAATGGCCAGGGCCTGGTAGACAACAGCGGATGGCAGGCCTACACCTCGCGCGAGGGCGTGCTCTGGTTCAGCACCCAATCAGCCAATCTGTACCGGGTAGATTTGTCGAAAAAACCTTACCGCTTTTACCCGGCAAAATCGGCTGTACTGGCTTTTGCCGAACCGCAAAAAAATCATTTGTGGCTATCCACCAACCAGGTGCTGATTGGTGAGCAACCCTGGGCCCGCACAAAATTTATTGGCGTAACAGATGCCCCTGTTAAAACTGAGGCGCTGCACGGGCTCAGCCAGTTTCTACCGGCCGGCAATGGTGATCAGTGGTTGCTCGTCAATGGAAGACTTTTACGGCTTGACGCAGAAAAAAACACACTGCAAACGGTAATCGGCGATTCTGATTATATCCGCTGTATGACCGCCATTGATAAAACGAACCTGATGCTGGCCACGGCTTCGGGATTGTATACGTTCGATCTTACCACTAAACAAAAACATACCCTACCCGGCGGCACCAACGATATCCTTTCCCTGTTTATAGACAGTGATCATACACTCTGGGCCGGACGTTTCAACAGCAACGGTCTGTCAAGAACAGATCCATCCGGACAAGTGACCACATTACTGAAAGGCAGTACTGTTACCTGTCTTTTTAAAGACAATAAAAATAATTTTTGGGCGGGCACCGCAAACGGCGCTTATGTAAAAAAACAGGGGCAGGATAACTTTTCTCTTTTCCGCCTGAAAGGATCGGCCATAGGATCTGCGAATATTGGTGGCATTGTACAAGACGACAGCGGATATATCTGGATTAGCTCACGCTCCGGTATATTTCAGTTAAACCCTGAAAACAACGATATCAGGGTATACGGTCTTAATTATGGTATTAACACCAGTGGGTTAACCGGCACCATTTTCCGTAAACAATCGGGCGAAATACTGGTTGGTTCAAAAGTCGGATTTTATACGTTCGACCCGCACAATATCGCCATGCAAAGTCCCGCGCCACAAATTATCATGCGCGAGTTAAAAGTGTCGGGCCAGTTACTGATACCCATCGACAGCGTACAATCCGTAACCCTGCAGCATAACCAGGACATATTTTCCATAGGCTTTGCAGGCATTCATTTCAGCAATCCCGGGGAAAATATACACCTGTATAAACTACAGGGCTACGATCCCGATTGGCGCAAAGCAGGCGCCGAAAGAACAGCTTATTATTTTAATGTACCACCCGGTAAATATACTTTTCGGGTGCGGGTAGGTAACAATGAAGACGTATGGGCAGAAAAATCATTGCCCATTGAAATATTACCCGCCTGGTGGACGAATATTTATTTTATCATTTTTTCATTGCTGTTGGTTGGCATCCTCTTATA
>Ga0207689_10003067_pt1 | contig 15392 bp, 30 predicted proteins | sample KBSMisM52_FD_184312 | JGI IMG/M metagenome (GOLD analysis project Ga0207689, IMG submission 184312) | Miscanthus rhizosphere microbial communities from Kellogg Biological Station, Michigan, USA - KBS Miscanthus M5-2 (SPAdes) (version 2) | ecosystem: Host-associated > Plants > Roots >... | reverse complement strand
TTTCTGCGCGATGTCGTCCGCCAGCATTTCAAGTTGGCTTGCTAGGCCGCTGAAACTTCGCGCTATGTTCGCAAACAGCGTTGCTCGCTTTTGAGAAATGCCGGGATCTCTCGCCCGGGCCTTATGGTGGTCTGCAAATTCACGGCACTGCGCCGGGGTTGGGCCCTTGATCATATGTAGCGCGTCTCCGGATCGATCGGGCGGGAGCGCGAAACTCCCCGTCACCGATGGATGCCGATGGCTGGGCGGTGATACCCACGATGTAAGTGGCTCAGCATTTCTTTCCATCACCCGAACAGGTGATTGGTCTCTTTCGCTTCTACGGCGGGAATAATACAGCTTGCGGCGGAGCTTCTTAATGATCTCGCGCAGGCCGGCCGCGTACTTCTCGATGACCAGTCGAATTTCCTCTGAGCGGGTCGGCTTGGTTGCCGGCGCTTCTTTACCCGACGTCGGTTTTTCGGGCGGAGGCTTCATGCCTCATACGAGCAGCTGGTGCCAAAAGGGACCATTGATCTGCATCAAAGGGGCGGTATCAAAGACGGCGGCCAACTGACGCAGCCTTACTTCCGCTTTTCCTCTTTCGACAAATCGGCAAGAAATTCTGCCAGCTCTCGCTTCCCCGCAAATTGGGCGGCCCCATCCGACTGGTAGCCGTCTCCGGTCATCTTTACGCCCAACGGTTTGCTCTTGCCGTGTATCTCCCAGCTCCAGCGTTCAGGCTGTTCGCTGCTTCGATAGGTAATGATGTGATAATCGCTGGGGTCGATGGCCATACCTCACACTAGACTAGACCGCCGCACCGCGGCAGGCCGTAGTTCCCTGCCTGCCCGCAGCCAGCTCTGCCATTCCGAAAAGTTGGTGCGCCCTTCGGGGACGACCACCACCTCTCCATCGATGACGGCTTCGCCCGAAATGGCCAGCGCCCCGGCGATCTCCGTGAAGCGTTTGGTCCAGTCCAGTCCGTTGCGGGTATAGACTTTCTTCCGTCCCCGGTTGAGATGGACCTGCACGCGGTAGCGTCGTACTTGATTTCATGGAGCCACTGCTCACCCCGGGGCGCCGTGGTCTTCAGGGTGGCGAGCTGGGGTTTAATGAACCCCGGCATCTCGATACGCTTTGGCACTCTGGAAACTCGCAAACGCCCGCCGCACCTTGGGGGCAATGGCGAGCATTTTACTTACTTTCTAAGAAGCTCGAACAATCAGGGGCCGTGACCGCTCCCACCACCACCAATGGTTTGCAGATTTTTCCCGATCAAGATTTCGGCCTCGAAACACCGTGATTCTACGGAATCCTCAATCGTGTTGAGGGCTGTAAACTTACTTCTGCCATCGTGGTGTTTTCATCCCGAACAAATTTGGGCTGGCGGAGGGCCGCAGCAATGCGGCCCTTTTGCCATTCGGAGCGAGGCCACTCGCTGGTGCGCCACAGCTCGCCGGGGTTCCGGCAGTCGCCCGCTACCAGCCCTAGTGCAATTTGCGTTGCGCTCTGCGACCCGCTTTGATGGGTGATGGGCACCAAGTCACGAGAAGCCATCTACGGCGCGTCAGTGCGGGCTGCCGCAGAACAGGCAGCGGAGGGGCGCAAGACCGCCGACCGTTTGGCCTGCGAGGAATGGAATAAGCGGATGCTCGATCATAGGACGTATTGCCGTTTGCATCGACACTAGCTGGCGGCAGGAACGTTTCGTTGTTGGACGTGTTGGGCACGGATGGAACGTTCACGCAAAGATGTCGCCTTTCACGTCCTCACCGCGATCGCGGTACTCGCGCTGCTGTCTTATTTGATTTTCGCACCATCGATTTAGCCAATCGAGCATTGGCCAGTCGGAGGTTGGCAATGCAAGCTTTGCTGGTGGTCGGCGGCTTTATCCGTGTCTTGGTGAGCGGAAAGAAATTGGACGAAACTGATTCGTCTCCCGAGGAGCCCACTGATCCTCACCGCCAGCAGATGCCTCCGTTACCGAGTCTCCTTGACTCCATGGCCGAGGAAACGCCGAGTTCCTAGCGCCATATCACGGTCTGGCATGAGCCGCGCGGAGGAAGTGACTAGCTTGGCTCACTGTCGATGTCGGACCGTGGCAGCGTATTCCTCGTCTTTAGCTCCCGATCGATTATCAATTGAGCCCGGCGGATTGCCAAGAGCTTCAATTTGGTCTCCGTTTTTCCGGTTCGAACCTGGTTGCCGATCGTGAACCGCCAAATCCAAACATCTTCGCGCTCAGACGCGCGCTCAACGCTAAATTCGATTCCCCGATGCCGCATTTCTTCCAAGCGAAGTATATCGTGCCTTGTTGCTGCGACATCGCAGCCGAGCAAACATCTTAATCGTCCGCTCCTAAACGGCTTTTCATTTTAGCCCAGCCGCGGTTCGCGTCGCCACTGCCGGTCGCTAAGCCTACTGAACCCTTGTAATCGTACTCGATCTAGAATCTTGATCTCGCGTCGATTGGTGCCATCGAAATTGAGCACGCCGGCTCCGTGCAATCGGGAGAGTGCGCGAGATACGGTTTCAATGGTGAGGCCAAGGTAGTCCGCGATATCCCGACGTAACATCGGCAGGCTCAGGACGGTTGTGAGCGCCATCCTCTTGTCCATTTCGACGAGAAATGCCGCGACCCTTTCCATTGAGTTTTTACGCCCCAGGAGAAGTATATGATTTTCTGCATGCTGGAGGTTGCTCGTTGTCATGGTCAAAAGACTGGCCGCGACCACTGGGTCACTCACAGCGAAGGCGTCGCGGCTGTGACGTTTGATTAGGCGAACGGTCGTATTGACGATCGCCTCTGCGGTGAATCGGTGCTCGCCGCTGTTCACCAGCCCGAAAATGTCGCCAGGCAAATGAAACGCGCTAATCTGCCGACGCCCGTCGGAAAGCAGTTTGTAGGTCCGCACGGCACCGCTCTTGATTTGATAGACATACTCAGCGGTCTCTTTTTCGCCGAAAATTTCAATCTTTTTTTTGTACGTGAACTCGTTCAAGCTGATGATTGCATTTCCTGCGCTGGTAATTCCAAATTCCCCGAGCGAATTAGGACGAGACGTTTGATCTGTGATCCGCCTAAACATCGCTATTACCACCACGCAGAATGACCGGGAAATCTTAGCAACTTCTCGCGAGCTTAGCCGATTGTACCAAAGGACAATAAGGGTACCGTCGTTGACCATGGCTGGTGACAGGCCCGAGGGCGCAGCCCCGCGCAGGCATGGCCTGTCTCAAAGCGAATTTCTGAGTACAGAAATGGCGCGAGCGCGCTCGGCCTATGGGGAGTTCGGTGCTCGTGGTGCCAACTTCAGAATCGCAACAGCTTGGCGCATTGGCTGCGGCGAGATATGGACCAACCCGCCCAAACCGCGTTCTAGTTCTAGGAACATTCCTACAGCGGCGGCTAACCCGCCCCCGGCGAAGAGGTCATCCCAAAGCTGTGCCGATTTAATGAGATTGTGAATAAGTTACTTGATGATCTTGATGATGTGTTCTTTCCTACGTCTAGAAGCTCGCCTGCAAATTGAGCCCAGCATAGAAGCCTTTTCCGTATGTCGAGTCACGTACAAAACCCAACGACGCTCCGGACTGAATGCCCAGAAACTTGACGCCCGTAATGTGCGCCCCAACGCGAACCTGGTCATAAGTCCAGCTTCCTGAGAAGGCGGCCTCCGGGCCGACAAATAGGTTTTGTGCAACGGCAAAGCCCGTTTTGCCCTGCAAATAGAAGAACTCTGACCCAGTGTTATAGTGAGCCTGCGCAAAGAGCATCGTGTTGCTGGTCGGATTACCGTAAACTGAAGAAAGTGCCTTGATGCCGAAAAGCGTCGTGTTCGCCGACAACAGACCAGGTGCCGCATATATATGGGCGTTCACCATTGATGGGCCTGCCGCAAGAAGCCATGACCAGCCATTTGAGATGAATTGGTACCCGGCCAAGCCATCGAGTGTCGTATCCAGGCCGATGCGTTTTGTGCCAGAGTCGATGAAACTATAGCGCCGAGCAGATGCGATACCTTGCACGCGCCAGCCCTGCTCCCACAGGTTTCCAAAAGGAGAGTAACTCGCGGTTAGGTCCGTATAGAAGGCTCCATAAGACGCAAAATCGCTTGTGCTCTGGAGCGACCATCGAGGCGGTTCTTCTGCGCTAGCGGCAGCGCTCATGGCGACCGCTCCAGCCAAGCCGGCCAGCCAACCTGAGTTCGCTATCTTACGCGGAGACTTCTTGGAAGATAACATGATCGTCCGCCGTCACCTCACGCTGGATGGTAGACCTACAAGATTGATTCTTCGGCGAGTTGCCCTCTCACGTCTGCTCCAATATCACGCTGCCCGAAACGCAAAGCTGAGCCGGCCGCGATATCGACAACAGTCTCTCGCCATCCAATCAAGTTGAGACCACCGTAAAGGAAGAAGCCTGCGTTAACCGAACAAAAGCCGAAGAAAAGCAGATTGCCAGACCAGAGGTTCACCCCAGCGGAAACCATCGCGGTCGCAGTCAGGGCACAAAGCGCGAGCAAATGACACGCCGGGGCGGCAGTGCGGCCTTTGACTTTTGGCGTACGAGCGAAAGGGCTTTTGCGCCCTGTAATTGTCTGCTCCAACGAACGATAAACCCCGGCGAGGTTGACTGGAATAAGGAGCAATGTGAGTGCATAGACCCGCAGCAGGTCGCGCCATGTATAGCCAGCGTTCGTTAGGTCTCGACCATAGAGCAGATAGTATGGAGCCGCTGCGATGGGAAACCAGATGCTAGAGAACTCGTTGCCAAAGGGCACAATCAGCAACAGCAGCAGCCCTACATTTGCCAAGGCGGGTGACAGTAAGTAGTGAGATCTAATAATCGTCTCTAGTACACCGGGACGTGACGAACCCGCCTTAATCCACAGTTCGAGCAGCCTCGCGAAAATAATCAACCCACCGTTTGCCCAGCGGTGACGCTGAATGACAAGGGAACCGAAATCGGAAGGTGTCGCACTATATGCCAAGCGCTCGGGATGATTGTGCAGTTGCCACCCGCGTGCGGCAAGATCGATGGTAGATCCGGTATCCTCGATCAGTGTGGTATCCTGGATGAAAACCGGAATAGAATGACCGCGCTCCTCTGTCAGCGTCTTGATCTCCTCCAAGGCAGTGCGGCGAAGAACTGCGTTCGCCCCGACCCAGAACGTGGCGTTGTAGGCTGTGAACCCCTGATGAACCAAATATTGGATGTCAGTAGTGGCACCCGCGACCCGCTCCAGCACTGTAGGTGGATTGGGGTACGCCGAATATGGCGTTTGCGCGATAGCGACGCCTTGGTCGGCTTCCATTATTGATATTAGTTTTTTCAGGTAATCAGGAAGAATGATGCTGTCCGCGTCGATAGTTACGATGTAATCGGCATCGGGAACCGCAACATCTGGCTCGGCCCCGAACGTTTCAAGCAAAAGCGAAGCGCCATCGGCGCGCCGCGAAATGCAAAACTTTCTTCCGATTATTCCGATATAGGTATTAAGGTTCATCGCCTTGTTCGGCGCATGCGAGAGATTGTCAAATCGCTTGCGCTCGAAGATGTTAATTGGCACAGCAAACAGCTTTGCCAGACGCCGGTAACCTAGCCGTACTCGCGCCGCGTCAATGCTCTTCCCTTTGCGAAAGTGAGCGGCCGTCTCTCTGTGCTCTCGAACGAGGCGTTCAATTACCTCGCGTTCGAATACTCGATCGGCATGGGCAAAGGCTGGTTCTGATAGTTTGGCGTAGCTTACTCCTAAGCCTTTCACCACTGTCGCTGCGTCATCGAAGAGGGATCCGAGAATTTCCTGTTCGCGTGGGAGAACCGCTGTTCCCGACGCAGCGCGTCTGCGATAACTGCACTCTGCATCGCGAAACCGATCTGCGGCGGCGGTCAATGTCCGGTTCAACCCAAAGACAATCTCGCGTGTCGCCGAAAGAGAGAGTAAATCGGCTCCGCTACAGAGCGGCGGATCATCGAGGAGCAAGGTTACTCTGCGATTAGGATATTCCGACAAGCACGTCGACATGATCGTCTGCATAACGACAGAGACCTGCTCCTTATAAGAGGGAACAAGTATGTTTACGGCTGGCTGGTCATCACGGTGATAGAGCGTTTCAATATGTTCGTCACGGTGATTCGCATGACGCCTCAACTGACCTAATCGCGTCAATTGGTAGACCACGTTCCCATAAAACAGACCAAGTAAGGCAACGCTAAAGATTATGAAAAGCAGCTGCTTTGCTACGGAAGCGTCGTTCGATCCGAATCCGATGTTTGTGAATACGGTGATTAGTCCGAGTACAACCGCAATCGTGCTCGCAACCACGGCAAAGCGTGTGAACAAAATGTCTTGCTTCATTGGAGAATAATGTCCGGGTGTGATGCTACTTTTTCCCGACATGAATTAGTAAGTTTGGCGCAAATGAGCCTCGCACCGGACTTCAATGTGACTAAACAAAGCTATCTGAACACAAAGCCGGAGCCCCGGGGCACCAAGGGATGCACAACCTAATAAACTGCAGCTTTTGGCTGAGACCGCTATGGTGCGGTTCTTAACATCCGGCAAAGCGAATCAAGGCAACCTGAATTATCTAGTATCCACGACCGAACGCATATTGCCAGTCTTTCCCGACAAACGCTCCGACGCCGACCTACCTTTCCATCATCTATACCAAATGGCATATTCCGGCGACGGCGTGATGCTCGGCAATATTTAGTGCGTCAAGCGACTCAAGCATAATGGGTCAGTCAGGAAAACTGCGTCGATGCGTAGGGCGAAGCAAATTTAGGCTTGGGCGGGATTAGGAGCGGACTATGAATATTGCTCGACCAATAGCAGCAGACGAGCAACTGACGAGTTTGAAAAGCGCTTCGCGGCCCTTGCAGTATCTAGAGGAATTGTTGATGCGTGCTCGGATCAACTTTGCCGAGCTTAAGCGCACCGGGGCTCGGGAAGGATTGTCCGAGTTGCTGTCCGACGTGACCAAGCTGAAGAGCGAGATCGAACAGCTCGAAAAACCTCTGTGAAGCATGAGTCGCGGGTCGCCGGTGGGCAGGATAACGAGGTTCGCTACACGGCGAAGAAGACGAAGAGGTCGGCCGACGCAAAGGAGGTCAAGAAGGTTGCAGCAGCCGCAAGCGGGTCAAGGATCGGCTCGGCCGTTAGGAACGCGAATGAGGCTGGTGGGTTGAAACGATATCGCACCTTCCCCCAAGGTGCGATGTATCTGCCCCGGAAGGGCCTCAGCGCCGCCGCTTGAGGCCCTTCTCGCGTGCAAGCACACGGTTAAGGTCTTGGCTCACAATAATTAGGGTTGGACTATGCCATTGAAAAAGAAAGCGTGGTCTGAAGATGACATCGAACGCCTGAAAGGAATGGTTGCCTCGGGCGTTTCAGCAGTTCGGCCTCCATCGCCTTAAAGCGCTCGCTTGTGGTGACGAAGCGGAAAGCAAGCCAGCTCGGGTTTCCCTTTCGGACTGATGCCGAATTGAGAAAAGACCGTCACCGCATCTTTGAGGATGCGGCCTCGCCGCGGCACTGAGCCGGCAAGGTTTAGGGGGACGCTTGCCGCCAGAGCCAGTCAGTTGCCTAACACCGGCTGGCCTGGAGCGCGGTCCAGGGGTGGATGTGGCCTCGCGAGGCCGGTGGTACCGGGTGGTGCCTCGTTGCTAGCTGTCTCGATTCGATCAAGCGTGGTGGCGAAAGCCGCCGCTATTGCGATTATCACCGCGACAGCAAAAAGCACCACGGCGGTACGGTGGTTGTTTCGCTCCTTATTCATGAGGACCTCCACTATGTCGCAATGAGGTCATGCGTCTGAGGTTCCATTTGTCGGCTCAACAGGCTCGCTGCCATCGATGGCAGCCGTGCTAATCAGCCATTCCCGCTCCCTGGCGAGCAAACGGTAACATGCGGCAATATCAGCGTAGCGTTTTTTCAGCGTATCAATCGACGTCGCGGCGGCCTGCGCTTCGAATTCGGCTGCTCTCTCGAGGTATTCCGCAACGGTGCGCACCTTACCCTCATTTCGGAGGTTGGAGGCCCGGCGACTTCAGCCACTCCTCGATATGCGCGGCGGTCTCGGCCTGCCGGGCCTTCTTTTCGAGGTCACGACGCTGCGTGCCGGGCCGCAGTTTCCCGGCTTCTGCCCGCAAGCGTTCGGCCTCTTGGCTTAGGTCATCGGAGAGCGAACATTTTCCCTTGGTTCCACCATGTGCGCTACAGGTTTTTTTAGATCCTCCAAAGGAACTTTCTGAGTTCCCTTCAGAGGCCGGCATTTGAGGTAAAGGGCGCCGCCCGCCGTTCAAACTGTCGAGGGACGAATGCACACCTGAAGGTGGGCCCGACCCTGGAAGGTGCCTTGGAACTCATTGTTCAAATGAGAGTTTCTCACCGGGAACTGGGAGAACTCAAATGCAAGCGGCCATTGATCGCGTGATGCAAACCTACAGCATGATGGTCAATCTGACAGCGGCGCAGGAGGACGAAGCGCGGGAAAAGGTGTCCAACTTCTTGAAAGAAAAAGTTGGAGATGAGCACCACCTGGCTGTCGAAGGGCTCAAATATTTACTTGGCCACGAGCCAAAGCAACGTCGGCGGCCAGCTCACCTTAGCACGGCCTCTAGCAGCTGCTGCGGCTCATAGGGCTTCATCAGAAAGTGGATGTCATGCGGGACAAAGGGCGCGCCATGTCCAGAGACCATCACGACATTCAGGGCCGGGAACTGACGCTTGGCGTACTGTGCAAGCTCTGCGCCGGACACCTCTCCACCAAGCTCTACATCGGTGACCAGAGCCCGGAGATCAGGACCGGTTGAAGCCAGCACCAGTTCCGCGGACGCTGCATCGGCACACTCCACCACCTCAAGTCCTTCGCCTTTCAGAAGGTCGGCAAGGCTCTCCCGCTGGAACGGATCATCCTCTACAACGAGGGCTACGAAGTTTGACATCATTGCCTCCGGAAAAGAAAACAAATCCCGGAATTCGCAATGGTTCATCGCCATTTGTGGTCACTTTTGAACATCGTACCAGCGCGGAGCACGAACGACCATCAGATTCACCTGGCCGCCGCGGACTTAAGCAAACAATTCCTCGCCGGCCGGCGGGAAGATACTGCGGGCAGAGCGTATAGACGCGTTTCGCTTATTTCTTCGTCCTATCATTAGTTGACGATCCTGTGGTCGATTGCTGACCAGGGGCACTTTCAGAATGGCCTGGCCCCGTCTTATTGGGCTGTTGCCCGGGAGCGCTTTCAGAATGCCCTGGGCCCTTGGTTGTGTTTGGCTGTTGACCCGGGGCAAACTCGGATTGGCCCGGGCCGCTCTTCTGTGTGTTGCCTTGGGCAAGTGCCGCCGTCGCCAGAACTATGGAAGCCGCCACGATTACTGATTTAAGCATCGATTCCTCTCCTCTTGCATAATGCGTGAGAGAACGTGCCAACATCCCTGGTGTTCCGTGCAACACGGGAGCAACATTCGCTGGCCGGCGAGTTGTGGCTTGAAATTTGAGTTCTCTAGGAACAAACCACCTGCGATCACCGTAACGTTCTATGGTCGAACCGCGAATGGAATGGCTTTAATCGCAGCTTAGTTCGGTGCCTGGCTGACGTTGAAAACGTGGTTGGTCAGAGTCTCACTCGTCTGAGAAATGTAGGAGGAAACCCAATGAAGAAGATCAGCTTCGCTTCCATTTGTGGCGCTGCCCTTCTGGCTGTCAACAGCTTCGCAAACGCACAGGGAACCGGAGTTACTGCGAACCCTGATCAGGGCGTCACGCCCAAGCAATGTTGGGACGTCAGCAGTAACATCATTCGCGAAAAGAACGCTGCCGGCGCCGGTGCAACGTCATCGGAGAAGGCGCCTCAAACTACCGTCGGTTCAAACGCGTCCAGTACCAATGCTGCCGTTACGGGCTCAGACAGCCCCAGAGGAAATGCGTCGGCACGTCCCGCGGGAATGCCAGATTGCTGAGGCTTTAGTAAAGCCGCCTTTGGGCGGCTTATTCTCAGCTGGCCGAATCTCCTCAACCTTGCCGACGGGCCCGACCGGCAAGGCGCGCACTTAGGAACGTACGTTTATAGCAGTTGTTTGCTTTTTATGACCCAGCAACAGCGCAAGATATATCAGAGTGAAAATGGTGATAGCTGGTGGCTTTGTCGGGGCGATGATGTGGTCTTCGTACTGCATGAAGCGAACGTATCATCTGGCGGGATGGCAACACGAATAGAGCTCCCCCAATTCCTATCGAGCGGAAGAAACGCGCCAGAGAAGCAGGCACTTTTGGCCATGATCGGCGAACTGGCTCAGGGCATCGATTGAGATTCAAGCGCGAAGCGAGCTTGGCACGCCCGAGATGCTTGGCTTCCGCTTCGGTCTCGAAGGTGGTGGTCAGGCGAGGGCTTCGCCGCTTCGGCCGGCGATGCCGGGCCTTCCCTGCAACGCTGCGCCAAAGCAGCGGTTGAAGGATCGCTGAATGCGAAGCCGGGCTGCCCTCAATACCAGACCTCCTCCGGTGCGATCGACGCCGTTTTATTTCGGGGCGCCAGTACCCGTGGTCTGCTGACTGTCCGGTCTGCCCGGCGGATGGGCGGAGGCTCCCGTCTTGTCTTGATCGCCGACGTATCCGGATTCTCCAGAGTTTCGGGTCTTGACCCCTTTGTCGGCATCCTGGTTGGGCATGCTAGTCTTGCCCCCTTTGTCGATCTGCTCCTTAGTTAGCTCACTAGGTGCGGCTTGTGGTTGTTGTTGGGCCTTTGCTTGGAAGGCAACCGCGGCCGCGGCAACGACAATTATCGCGAGAATTGAGGTTCGCATTCGTCTCCTCCAGTGCATTGCTTCAGCCCCTAACGCGCGAACTACCGAACGTTTCCTAGGTGCGATCGCTCTTTTCGCAGATGACGCGCGGCGACGGGCGTTTCGTACCGGACCCCCTCGCAAGCGCCATCGCAAAGGACTTCGGGTCGGTGGATCGCTGGACGACGCTCGCTACCTAAGCGCCCATTTAGCGTCTTATCTCGATAGTTGCGTTGCGCACAGTCACTCTTGCGGCGCACTTGCGACTGCCAAAGCTGGGTCCTGAAAAGATTCCAGCCGTGATCCTGCTTCAACCTTCTGGCGGTCTCCAAGGAAGCGACGGGCTAATTGAAGAGTGGTCGAAAGAGCTGAATGAGCAGGGTATCGCAACGTTCGCGGTCGATAGTTTTTCCGGCCGCGGTATCGTCGAAACCGTAGCCGATCAGTCTCAGCTCGGCAGACTTGCCATGGTCATCGATGCGTACCGCGCGCTCGACCTCCTCGCGAAACACCGGCAGATTGATCCTACGCGGATAGCCGTAACGGGCTTCTCGCGGGGCGGCGCGGCCGCCCTATATTCCAGCGTGACGCGCTTCCAAAAGATGCATGGGTCGGAAGCGCAATTTATTGCGCACATCGGTCTGTACGCCGACTGCGGCGCAGCCTACCGCGATGACGAAGATATCGCAAAGCCCGTTCGGCTTCTGCACGGAACCTCAGATGATTACGTTCCGATTGCCTCTTGTCGTGCGTATGTGGATCGACTGCAAAAGGCTGGACGGAACGTTCGGCTCATCGAGTATTCCGACGCGCATCATGTTTTCGACGCGCCGATATTTCGTGAGCCGATAAAGCTTGCGTCAGCACAAGTTTGGAAGAATTGTCAGATAACCGAAGATGAAAATGGTGTGGTCTTGAACAAGGAGACAAACAAGCCATTCACCTTTCAGGGTCGCGCATTGATTCCCTAATCCTCTCGAAATCGCGCAGGCGAGCGTTATTGATACCGGAGACCTTACTGAGGACGATGAATTCTGCCGGCAGAGCGCCAGGCATATACGTGCCGGCGTCCAACAGCGTCAGCAACTCGCCACCGCCGGGCCGGGGGATCGGATCCTCAAACTTTCGTTGCCTAGCCTTTGTCAGCCAATCAGGCGAAGAGGTCGGCGCCGGCGGCGGTGAACTTCACGTAGGTTCCGGATTCATGCAATTCCAGCCAGCCCCGTGCGATGGCAAGATCTAGGCCGGCGCTGTACTCCGCGGGCGTGCCCTTGTCGCTAAACAGGAAAGGCCCGTTGATCTTCTCGATATAGATCCGACCTTCCTGAACGGGGTCGAACGCGTGTGCGTGTTCTAGGAGACGACGGGCGGCCTTGTCAGGGGTGGCGAAGGGTCGGTCGGCGGTCAGTTTCAAAAACTGAGTCTCACGTTTTCCAGTGCTTGGTGAATGGCACGGCATAACCGGCTCTGTCATGCCAGTTCGGCACGATGTGCACACAACCTGCGATGCCGCATTGCTTGCAGACGATGCGCCTACCGACCACCGACCAAGGCTGGTCTTGGGGCGGGGTGTCGAGCATGCGTCGATCGCACTTACCGGCCGAACATTGAATGTTGCAGGTTACATGGCCGTCGGCGAGCCATTCTGCCGGGCCGCCGGGTGGGTATTTGCCTGTCCATCGAGATTGTCGTTCCGAAGCCATTGCGGATGATTCCGCGGCCGGGTGAGGTGATGCAAATTATCAAACCCTTTGGGGGATCGGAACGGCGGCCTTCTACTGAATAGCCTAGGTGTGGAAAAGGCGCTGGTCGCTAAGTTAGTATGGGCCCCAGAGGGCGTAGAGCAGGCCAGTAGTCACGGCGAAAAAGATCACGGTCTTCGGGGAGGTCGACGCGGTATGCCATCAGTTTCGAATAGGCCAGGGGAAAGAACGTTCCAGTCCATCATTTCCCTTTGACCTTCAGCCCTCGCTCTACAAGCCGGTCGACTGTTGCCATCACATTTCGCCCGCTTACGATCCCGATTTTCAGCTTCGCAGCGTGTTTGCGAATTACGTTGTGGGATCTGTTCATTCGAAGGGCAATTTGCCGTATGGCCAAACCCGACTGCGCAAGACTGCGAAGACGTTGATCGTCGTCATCCGACCACAGAACGCCGCTGCTCATGGCTTCTTCTTCGGCCCGTTATGCTGGGTTTTGATTGTACAGCATCGCCGCGACGATAAGCAGCGCAAGAAAGATCGGCAGCAGCACCGGGGGTACCAGCCACTCGCGAAAATTGAAGGAAGAGGACTTGGACATTTGACCGCCTTTGGTTGAGGCGGGAGCACGAACGCTCTCAGTCACCGATAGCAGCCTAGGGGCGGGCGGTGATCAGTCTCTGTAGGCCCTTCCTGCTTAGATAGCTAGAGGACAATTCAAGCCCTAATTTGCCGCCGTAAGTTCCAAACGGCAGTGGCCTGTTTAATTTGCCGGTGGCCTAGCTTGATAGATTACGATCCCCACATGTGAACTATCGCCGCCCCGCTGTTGGCATCTATCGGTGATGGAAACGCCCGATCGCGCTCCGCCGCCTCTTGCTGAGGAGCAGCGCCCATGCGACGCAGTTTCAAACAAACTCGTACGTTAAATCATCGTCTTTCGGACCATGTAGAGCGCTTGCGTAAGGAAGCCTTAGGTACGCCACCAGGATCTGCACGCGATAAGCTCACCCGCCTGGCCCGACAGGCGGAAACAGCTTCCCACATAGAGGCATGGCTTTCGTCCCCCGGCCTGCAGGCCCCAAAGTGAGCGCCGTGGTGGCGAAAGGCAGCGATTACGCCGATGGCATGGCCGCGCATGATGCCGTCAGATTCCGCCAACAAGCTCAGGAAGCCCTAGAGCATGCCGAGTCGGCTATCAACATAGTCGATATAAAGGCGTGGCTGCTGGTCGCTGAGGACTGGCTCAAATTGGCCCAGGCCGTCGAAGCAGGGCATGGCAATTAGTGCAGGGCTCTGAACTTTATGGCTTCCAACTGTTGTGGTCTATCACCGATCGGGCCTCGGAATTTTACCGGTGGCTGAAAGAGCGCGTGGTGCTCCCGCCAGAATCCGGCGGTGAGTTTATGTGCGATCTGTGTGTCGCTTGAGGCAAGGACACTCAGAGTAAGGCTGCCTCAGTTGGCGTCCGTGAACCTTTCCCTTACCGTCGCACGACTTGCACTTGAGAGGATGGATCCTGCGGCCTGGCTGTAGTGGCTGCTTCACGACTGGGTAGCCCGTTCCATGCAGGCCGGGCAGACGTGCTCTTTGATCTTCGCACCTCTCATGCCCGTCATCCTCTCTTCGTAGGTTTCGCAGATCAACTCTTCGCCTTCAATCCGAGCTCGACCGGCTAGCGCGGCTTGACGCACGCGTCGACCGCGTAAGCGCATTGTTCGCCGGCCGTGATAAGGCCGCCGGTTGGGCCCTGATAGTTGACCGCTGAAACGGCTCCCCCTGACATAACGACATTGATTTGACAGAACCGGCGGGAGGAAACGCCTGAGAAACTTCCTTGGGATACCGAGCCACTTGCGATCGTGGTGCCATCTTCGGAATTGTATGACCAAACGTCAGTTTGTCCTTCGGCTGCTTTGCTGGCTGGTGGACCCATGCAGACCAGCACCTGTTCTTTAGACATTCCGACCATTTGAACGCGGGCGTCCTGAGCTATTTGCGCTCGTTAAATCGCGCATCCACTCACCGCGACGGCGAGCGCCACGATTCCCAGACTTCGCATTTTTCCGATTCCCCAGACCCGGGTCCACCCAACCGCAACCGACGGTGGGGAGCAAGAGCGGGGGAGCGCAAGCCAAGGGATAGATTTTTAACTGTCGCCGAAAGCGCTCAGGAGCCCGACCGCTATGGGGATGAGAGCGGCGCAAATCCAAAAAACGGGTGCACTGGAGCTCAGGCCGGCAATGAGGATCCAAACACCAAAGCCGGCGATTCCGAGCGAGATCGCATAGGCAGCCGCTTTTTGCATGCTCGATCCAACCGCAAAACAAGGGATCGATATTGCCTCTAAGAGACTCGCTGTAGGCGAAAACGTTCCGGCGCGCGCCGAAGCGCCCTGAAAAGGGATGGATTTTTAATCAAATCAGTGGCAGCGTGGCTCTGGGTTTGAACGCCCGGACCAGAGCTATAGCCGCACATCCCTGGTCAGGATGACACCGATTGGCGTCGGGCGATGACGGCTGAATTGACGGACGCACTTGGCGGTGCGGCTCCGCAACCCTGCCTATATGGCCGGGGGCGGGCGTGCTGTCCAGAGGGGCAACCCTTAAAAGCGCTCGGCTAGTCGCTCTGGCTAGCGTTCAACCCCCGGCTAACCGGTTTGTCACCGGCGCGGGCCTTGAACGGCCAACCCAGAGCAACCACCATGACCATCGAACGACCTATGTTTCCGCCCGTCGACCAGCGGCGGCGCTACTCACCATCGCTGCCGGCGGCGCCGTTGCCGCCGCTTATCCCAGCCGCTGCGCTGGCGGCCACGCCTGCGATCGACGCGATATTCTGATCGAGGCGCACCGCCGGGCCCATGTCGCTCACACCGACGAAAAGACCGAAACAGGAGAGTAGAGCCCGCCTCA
>Ga0207689_10003062_pt1 | contig 15402 bp, 11 predicted proteins | sample KBSMisM52_FD_184312 | JGI IMG/M metagenome (GOLD analysis project Ga0207689, IMG submission 184312) | Miscanthus rhizosphere microbial communities from Kellogg Biological Station, Michigan, USA - KBS Miscanthus M5-2 (SPAdes) (version 2) | ecosystem: Host-associated > Plants > Roots >... | reverse complement strand
TATAACGAAGAATGAACCCAAGCGGGTTCATTCTTTTGTTTGCATCATTGTTTGTGATTCCAAATCGTTACTATACTGTTTTGCATTTTTTCTTAATTATCGCTCCTTCTGCAGTATAGAATACTTTGCATTTTTCATTTCCTTTTGCTAATTCTATTTCATAAACAGTACGGGTACTGCTTTGTTCTGTTTCTACATCTTTCACTGTATAACCGCTGTATTGTGTTTTCAGCAGGTCATTAATATTTGCCGGAAGCTTGGCATTATTTGCATTCATTGTCATTGATTCGGTACGAACCCATTTGCCGTTATCATACCAGGCTGAATATTCAGTGCCATCCAATTTATATCTTACTTCGTAATCAGTGGCATCCATATTATAGTCCCAATCTGTTGGATAAACATAAACTCGATCTTCTGGTGAATAGCGATACCAAACTACTTCTGTTGAGTTAGGATAACGGGTTGTAAAATCAGTTGTCATTTCTGCTTGTGGATCATATTTGGTTAAGTGTCTTTCTTTTTTTCTCGCAACTGTTCCTGTTGGAGTATAATGAACATTCCATTTACTATCACCTTTCACCAATTTTACCTCATACAAAGTTTGTTTGTTATCATGCTCAAGATCTACATCGGCGATCCTGTAACCGGGATATTGGGTATTAACTGCTCTCATTACATCTGCAGGAATATCTATATCGTCAATCCTTTGAGATGAACGGATCCACGTTCCATTGTCATACCATGCTATGTAGTCAGAGTTGTCCCAATTAAAAGTTACATAGTAATCTTTATCATCCAGAACATAATACCATGCAGTAGGATCTGCTGGCATTGTTTTATCAGGAGTGTACTGATACCATATCACCCTTGATGCATTCGGATATTTTGTACTAAAAGAAGTTTGTATGGTCATTGGCACTATCACAGTATCAGTGGTTGAACATGACACAGAAGATTTGGTTAGATCTTTAGTGGCTACAGTTGCATTAGATGTTTTAAATAGATTACTTCCCGCCATTATAGCAACGAAAAGCAATATGCTAAATGTCTTCATAATTTTATAGTTTAAACGTAAAGAAATAAGTGAGAATATTTTTCTACAACATAACCCTGCAGGGTTTTTATTATCCAGGTATTATTTTGATTTCATTTCTTATGCACAAATTTTTATGCCAGAATTAAAATTTGTTTATATCTTCTCCGGTTATAATTAAAAAAATAAATCAGCGGTGAGCCGTTATCATTCTTATATTAATTCGACGAAGGAGATCCTGGGTATTTATAAAGGCGATGAACCGCTTTCATCTTTTTTAAAAAAACATTTTTCGGCGAATAAAAAATTTGGTTCAAAAGACCGAAAACAAATTTCAAACCTGTGTTATTGTTTTTTCAGGATGGGCAAAGCGGTGATGAATACAAGTGTCGAAGAAAAAATACTAACCGGCTTGTTTCTTTGTTCCAGTGAATCAAATGAAGTGCTTGCTGCGTTAAAACCTGAGTGGAATGAAAAATGTAAACTACCACTTAATGAAAAATTATTAATTATTAATTCTTCATTATTAATTGCTGAAATTTTTCCCTGGAAAGAAGAACTAAGCGAAGGGATCGACCATGAAAATTTTTGCAGATCATTTTTAATACAACCAGATCTTTTTCTTCGTTTGCGTCCAGGAAAAGAAAAGCTGGCGACACAAAAACTTCAGCATGCTGGAATTGCATTTAAAATTATATCTGAAACCTGTCTTGCTTTACCTAACGCTTCAAAGATCGATGAGATCATTAAGTTAGATGAGGAAGCAGTTATACAGGATCAAAATTCTCAAAAAACAGGAGCGTTTATTAAATCTCAAATCTCAGATTTAAAATCTCAGATCGATCTGTGGGATTGTTGTGCTGGCAGCGGCGGTAAATCGATCATGGCTTTCGATATAGATCCAAAGATCAAACTTACAGTTTCTGATACAAGAGAAAGTATTCTTGCTAATTTGAAAAAAAGATTTGCAACTGCAGGAATCAAGGATTATAAAAGTCTTATTATTGACTTGCTTCAAAATAAATCTGAAATTAAAAATATAAAATCCGAAATAATCATCGCAGATGTTCCTTGTTCAGGTTCCGGCACATGGAGCCGTACGCCAGAACAACTTTATTTTTTCCAGGAAAGAAAAATAGAGGAGTATTCGACACTTCAAAAAAGAATCGTATCAAATGCAATTGCTCAACTTCAACCGGGTGGGTCATTTGTTTATATCACTTGCTCAGTATTTAAAAAGGAAAACGAAGAAGTGGCGATGTATATAAAAGAAAACTTCCATTTACAATTAAAGCAAATGGAAGTTTTAAAAGGTTATGATAAAAAAGCTGACTCGATGTTTGTTGCGGTATTCAAAAAGCCTTTATAATTTTATAAATTCTGCGGTGCCTATCAAAACAGTTTTATTATAAACATTGATAAAATATTTTCCTTTTGGCAGTTTGCTTACAGGCAGATCAATGATCTTTTTACCAGAACCTTTTGATTCCTGTATCCTTTGTAACAATCTTCCATTCATATCGTAAACAAGTATTGGCATAGATGGAACATCATCTGTTGTTTCAATTACTAATGTTGCTGTACTGCCAACTGCAGGATTTGGTCTGACCAGTACATTATCCTTAGGACCAGGGTTCGGTACACAAGCCGACGCAAAGGTGGCAGTTGTTGTATCAATATATAGATCCGTAAAAGTAGCTGCTGCTGTATCGATGATCTGTCTTATACGATAAGAAACTGTTCCTGCAGCCACACTTACCAATGTATTATTGAATTGGTATGTATGATTTGCAAGAGTGGTTCCTGCCAATGGGTTTACCTCAGCGATTTTTGAATAAGTAATGTCGCCGGGCAACTTTCTTTCAATTTCATATTTCATAGCGCCAACATCTTTACTCGTCCAGTTCACAAAAACCCTGCATCCATTTATAGTTGAAGAAGAAGTAGCAAATTCAGTGAGCAATTTTCCAAAAGCAGCTTTGAGATCAGGAATGCCATAACCAATTCTATCGTTTGGTGTAGCAACAATACTTCCGGCTTCACGCAATGCTCTTACTATTCTCATATTATTAACCTCGGGAAATCCTTGCCAAAGAACAGATGCTAAACCAGCCATATTTGGGCAAGCAAAAGAAGTTCCGCTGCCTGTTACCACTGTATTACTTGTTGATTGAACCATAGCGCTAACACCGATAGATGCAACATCAGGTTTTATTTGTCCATCACTGGATGGGCCATAACCCGAAAATGATCCGACCGCTCCACTTGTATTTACTGCTCCTATTGCAAGAACACTATCTCCATCTGCAGGGGTAGTAATATAATGCCATGCAGTGGTGCCTTCATTGCCTGCAGCGTTTACAAATAAAATTCCTTTTTTAGCGGCAAGGTCTGCTCCAATGGCAGCAATAGTTGTGTTGCCATTCATTTGCGCATATGTATGATCAAAAGAAGCATCATCAAATTCAGAATAACCTAATGAAGCAGATATAACATCAGCGCCGGCGCTGTCGGCTCTTTCCATTCCGCATACCATATTGAATTCTTCGATCGGGTATTCACCGTTTGTATCTTCTGTACGATACAACATGAAATTTGCTTTTGGCGCTTTGCCAATAAATTGTCCTGGAATATTTGCGGCAATGGTTGATAAGCATTGCATGCCATGTGGATGATCGTCCGAAACAGTTGTGTTATTAGAATAAAAATCCCAGGTATCAGGTACCTGGTTATTTAAAATGATGCTGTCCATTGCATCAAGCGTAGTATAATTAAAAAATCCACCATCAAGAATGGCTATCAACATTCCTTGCCCGCGCAAACCGATGTTGTGCAAGAACTGTCCTTTATGAAGATTGATCTCGGCGAGAGATCCTGCACCATAATTAAAAAAATCAGCAGTTATATCTGTACTTCTTTGAGATGGAGTATATGGCTGATCTGCTATAATTAATTTTCCAGTTGTACTGTTCTGCGTTCGTGTGGCGATTGACACAACAGATTGAACAAACGATAACCCGTTAATAGTAGTGATCGCATTTGCGTCAGACGTTTGAATGGTAACACTATTATGCCATTTGGAAATATTTAATACCGTAACGTTTGAGACATTTCTAATTTGAGTTATATAAGAAGGGGTTACCGGCAGATCTGTACTGTCAATAGCAATACCATATCTTGTTCTTCTGTCAATAGCACGTTGCGATAGATAGGCTGATGGAATGGAAAGTGAAAAAGGATTACCGCCTTTATTTCTAAGCTTTACAACATAACGGGTGAATTGTGCTTGTATTTCAGTAAAAAGTAAACAGCTTCCAATAAGTACAACGATCAATTTTTTCATTCAGGATGACTTTTTAGCCGATCCAAAAATACTAATTAATAAGCAAGATCAATTGTGTTCAACCATCCACATTTTGATGCCAAAACCTATTTTATAACCAACAGCAGTTGGAGGTGCGTTGGGAGGCGGTGGTACATATTCCCACATTAAAAGATCACGGGTAACAAGACCAATATTTTTTGCAAATCTGTCTGAAGCCAGCGTTCTATAACCGGGTTGCAAGTTATTTGTAACAGGAGCATTGATCGATTCATCCACCTGGAAAACAGTGTACACATCATTGTATGTTTTGCCGCTGATGGTTATAGTGTTATCAAATTGGTCCATACTATAATCCCATTCATTCATGTTGTCATCATTGAAGAAAGTATAAAGAGATGCATAGGGATCATCCGACAAATATTTATTTCCTTTCCAGTCATTATTTAATTTAAATGGCAAATGAAGTTTTATAAAACGAAGATTATCTTCAATTACTTCTACTTCATTAGCAAGTGGAGTAATAAAATAAGTCCCATTTTCAACCCATGGTTGATTACCTGATGAATCACTCAGATAACGAAGAATACGATAGCTTGGTCTTCCAAGATTGTCCGTTATCTGTTTATCTATCACATGTTTTACCCTGTACCGATGAATTTCTTCATTTCTTCCAAAGTTTGTAAAAACGGTTGAGTCTAACCGGTAAGTAATAAACTTGCCAACGGTTAATGGCATGTAATCAGCAATAGCTTCCGTCTTAAATTCTTCAGTTTCTTTTTTGCATGAGGTTATGGAAAAAAGAAAACCAATGGCGGCTAAAAATAGTATCAGGTTCTTCGATCTCATAAGATTGTTGATCAATAAGGGTACATCAGATTTATTATGGAACCAACGGCGGTTCAAAACTAAAAACAAAAACCGGGAACTACAATTCCCGGCTTTTTTAACGGCTTTTTTGTGAGATTATTGTCTGAATCTCAGCTTGTAAAGCTTATTCTAAGTGTTTAAACTCAATATTCTATCACCTCAACACTCCTGATTGTATAATTCCACCTCCTAAAACATCCTCTCCTTCATAGAACACAGCGCTTTGACCGGGTGCTATTCCTTTTACATGCTCATAGAAATTTACCTTCATTGATCCGTTTTCAGGATAAATATTTGACAATGCTCCTTTATCCTTGTAACGGATCTTTGTAGTTGCTTCCATCCCCGGAGTTATAAAATCGTATTTAATCAAATTCAATTTCCCTACTATCATTTCATTTTGTTCAAGATCTTCTTCATCACCTAAAACAACAGTATTACTATCTGGATCGATCCTAGTTACAAACACAGGACGACCCAAAGCAATATCTAATCCTTTACGTTGACCAATTGTATAAAATGGATAGCCTTTATGTTTACCTAAAACATTTCCGTTCTTATCAATGAAATTTCCGCCATCAACTCGTACTTCCAATCCTTCTACATTTCTTTTTAAGAAACCCCGGTAATCATTGTCAGGAACAAAACATATTTCGTAGCTCTCACTTTTCTTTGCCAGTTCAGGATAACCATAATCTAAAGCCATTTGGCGTATCTCTGTTTTTTTGTAAGGAGCCAAAGGCAATAAAGTTCTGCTCAACAGATCTTGTTGTAATCCCCACAATACATAACTCTGATCTTTTGTTTCATCAACAGCTTTACTCACAACAAATCTTCCGTTATCATGTTGACGAATTTTTGCATAATGGCCTGTTGCAATAAAATCGCAATCCAATGCATCAGCTCTTTTTAATAATGCTCTCCATTTAATATGTGTGTTGCAAAGCACACATGGATTGGGTGTACGCCCTGCCAAATATTCTTCAACAAAATTTTCAATTACAAAACCACCAAACTCTTCGCGGATGTCGAGAATATAATGAGCAAAGCCATGTTCAACGGCAGCCTGTCTTGCATCATTAAATGAATCAAGATTGCAACAACCGGTTTCTTTTTTACTTCCACCACTATGCGCATAATCCCATGTTTTCATGGTGATGCCCACTACTTCATAACCCTCGTCATGAAGCATTAATGCAGTTATGGTACTATCAATACCGCCGCTCATAGCCACTAAAACTTTTCCTTTCTTACTCATAAAAAATGAAGCTGCAAATATACGATGAAAGGCCAAGACGAAGGCTTTCGAAATAAGAAGTAAGCAGGTTGAAAATAAAGTAGGTTTTTCCTTAATTTGTCCCTCCTTATGGCCGCCACCCGAAGAAATATTTTCTGCCTCATCATTTTAATTGGATTATTACCAATTTCAATTTCTTCATTTGCTCAATCCAAAGAATTAGATCCTGAAAAATGGGTTATTGACATAAGTAAAAAGGATCGTAGCTCATACGATAGTTTATTCAGTCTCACTCTCAAATTGCAGAAAGTTGATAGTTTAAAAGCATTTCAGTTCCTGGATGAGATGGCTGAAAAAGGAAGATCAAAAGGAGACCATTTCCAGGCCCTTTTTAATTGTTTAAAAGCCCGCATGATCTATTACAAAGATTATTACGAGTATTATCGTGTTGGAAAAACCCCTCCCAACATAGATTGGATCAAGCGGCAACAGATGAACTTGTATTCTTCTGCAATTGATATTGCTTACCGGTCAGAAGACGATATGCTGGTGGCGTATGTAAGCTATACTTATGGTAGTGTTATTACATCTTTCGGGGAGGTTGGGCTGGCTGTTATGTATACTAAAAACGGAATCGATCTTTATGAAAAACTCTCATATCCTGTCAAACCTGAGCAATACCAATTCCTTTCAGAGCTGCTTTACCGGGTAAGAGAGTATAACGAATCTATCCACTATGGCAAAAAGGCGGTAATTGCCTGGCAAAGTTCGCTCAACGAATTCAAAACTTTTACAGTAAGCAGTATGAATACTGTTGCATTGGGCTATCACCGGCAGCAGGTATATGATTCAGCATTGATCTTTTACAACAGGGCATTAGAGTTGGCGAAACAAATAAAAGATACTGTGTGGACAGGGATCGTTTCGGGAAATATGGGACAAATATTTTATGCACAGGGAAAATATGATACAGCGTATGCATTATTAAAGGGAGATTACAATGCCAGTAAAGCAAAAGGTTATTTTGATAATGCAGGTCATTCATTGCAATGGGCTGCAAGAACTAACCTGGCATTGGGTAATAAAGCGACGGCTTTAGCTGAAGTAAGAGAAGCATTTCAATTATTAAAACAGTGGCCGGATGCGAATTATTTAAGGAATACCTATTATACAGCCACGCAGATATTCCGGGAAATGGGTAATTATGATAGTGCCTTTTATTATAACAATCTTTGGTCACGGATCAATGATTCACTTGAAAAGGTTGTAGCCACCAGCAGTTTGGCCATTTCAAAAGCAAAACTTAATGATGAAACAAGCCGTTATAATATTCAAAACCTGAATAAGGAAAAACGATCACAACTCTTGCTCAGGAATATCATTATTGCATCAATTGTTATTCTCTCACTTATTATAGTGTTAGCAGTGAACAGGCAGCGATTGAATGAGAAATTAAAAACCGGGAAAGCCGAACAGGAAAAGCTGCGAATGCAACAGGAGAAATTGTTGATGGAACAGGAAGCTGCCTCTGCAAAAGACCAATTAAAGATGTTTACTGAAAACATCATTGAAAAAACAAACCTGATCGAAAAACTGGAATCGCAGATAAAAGGTAAAGAAGTTACTTCTGAACAACACACGATAATTTCAGAGCTTAGCCATCAAACGATCTTAACGGAAGAAGACTGGAGTAAGTTCAAATCTCTTTTTGAAAAAATTTATCCCGGCTTTTTTATAAACTTAAAAGAAAAATTCCCCGACATAACATTGGCCGAACAACGAATGGCAGCACTCACCCGTTTACAATTAACGCCAAAACAAATGGCTTCTATGCTCGGCATATCGGTTGATAGTGTACATAAAACCCGTCAGCGTCTTCGTCAGCGGCTGCGTCTAAATCCCGAAAGCAGCCTTGAAGAAATAATGATCAATATTTAATTCTCCTTTTTATTTAGTTCAAATTACTGAAGATGAGTTCTTATTCATCGGATGTCAGTTTTTTGTCGCCCTGCTGTCAGCATTTTGTACAGTGCATGTCAGTCTATTGTCGGCTTTAAAAATAGGAAACGGCTCTTGCTGATTCTAATTTTCTCCCTGATGATTTTCAGCATGAGAAATACCAAAACAAAAATTTTTTTCATCGTGGTCATGATCGTCGCCCTGTTGTTGATCCTGGTTGTTATCAAAGTTTTTGATAAACGAATTCAGAAGATAGATTCAACACAGCAAGTACAAGGATCATAAATGATTGTTTGGGAAAGGATACTGGTCATCAACCTTAATTTTTTAAAACACCGCTCATGAGACAGTCTTATTTTATTTGGGTTATACTCTTTTGGTTTATTGGAAATCATTTTGTAGAGCAAATCCAATCGAATTATGAACCCAGGTTTTATGTAAACACAAGTACAGTACCTGGAGGTGATGGCCCTTCCCCGACAGCCACATTTAACAAGCTGCAAAGTCCTGCTAACGATGATCTCACCAGGCTTTATGTAAACAAGGAAGCGGCTATCGGTCTGCTGCACGTCGCGGCGCAGCGCGTCAAAGAGCGCCGCGTCGGCCTGCGGGTCCCAGAATGGCTGACCCGGCGCGTCGAGCGCCGACACTCCGCCCAGCGGGAGAAGGAAGCGGACCGGTCCGGGCATACGGTTCAGCTTGGCGGCGATCCAGGCGCCGAAGCGAGCGTTCTCGTCGGCTGTGGTGCGCATCAGCGTCACCTGCGCGTTGTGGCTGTGCAGCCGGCGCGAGGCGAAGATCGATGGGACGGTGTCGAGCGACCAGAAGTTCACCATGTCGAGTGCGCCGACCGAGCCGACGTACGGGATGCCGGAAGTTTCGAACACGTCCAGCCTCTGCGGGCCGGCAGACAGCACGCCGCCGACCAACTCGTCGGCGACCTCGGTGGTCGTCAGGTCGAGCACCGCCGTCAGCGAGCCCGACGCGACGAGCTTCTCCATCGACTGCCCGCCGGTGCCGGTGGCGTGGAAGACGATGCAGTCGTGGCTGGCCTCGAGCAGCGCGGTGGCGGCCTGCACGCAGGCCGTGGTGACGCCGAACATCGTCAGTCCGATCGCCGGCAGCGCGTCGGCCGGCGTGGGCTGCCAAGCCCGCACCATGCCGGCGACCGCGTGCGCGGCGTTGGCCAGCACTTGGCGCGAGATGCGGTTCAGCCCCGATACGTCGACAACCGGGTACAGCATCATGATGTCGGCGCTGCCGACGAAGGCGCGCATGTCGCCCGACGCGAGCGTGCACACGAGCAGCTTGGGGCAGCCCACCGGCAACGCCTGCAGCGCCGGCGAGAGCAGCGCGGCGGCCCCGGAGCCGCCGGCGCCGATCACGCCGCCGACCGCGGCCGCACGCGCGAGGAGGTAGGCGACGAGCGCCTGCGCCATCGCCCCGACCGCGCTGCCGCGCTCGCCGCTGAAGACCGCCGGCGCGCCACCCGGATGCGCCGCCGCGACCTCGGCGTTCGCGATATCGCAGCCGCGCGGCGCGGCGCCTGAGGTCGAGACATCGACCGTCACCACCGCCACGCCCTGGTCGCGGATGCGCGCCGCGATGAACCCGAGCTCCTCGCCCTTGGTGTCGAAGCTGCCGACGACGTAGGCGGCAAGAGACTCGCCTCGCGTGCTCATCAGAAGCTGCCTTGCGCGTCAACCGCCGAAACGGTTGAACCAGTTCTCGAGCCGCTCCTGCTGGCCCGACACCGGCCGCTCGTCGACATTGCGCTCGAGCGCGTGGGCCGCGGCGTTTTCCAGCGTGCTGCCCTGCTCCAGCCAGCGCTCGCCGACCGGCCCGCGCCAGCCGGCGTAGCGGTCGGCGAGGAAGCGCGCGTGGCCACCGTCGGCGATCATCTGCTCGGCGGCGAGCAGCGCGCGCGCACACAGGTCCATCGCGCCCACGTGGCCATGGAACATGTCCAGCGCATCGATCGAGGGCCGGCGCACCTTGGCATCGAAGTTCAGGCCTCCAGTGGTGAAGCCGCCGCCGCGCTGGATGGCGTACATCGCGAGCGCCATCTCCGCGAGATTGTTCGGGAACTGGTCGGTGTCCCAGCCGCACTGCATGTCGCCGCGGTTCATGTCGATCGAGCCGAAGATGCCCAGCGCCTGCGCGGTCGCGATCTCGTGCTCGAAGCTGTGGCCGGCGAGCGTGGCGTGGTTTGCCTCGATGTTGACCTTGATTTCCTTCTCGAGTCCGTGCTTCTGCAGGAAGCCGAACACGGTGGCGACGTCGAAATCGTACTGATGCTTGGTCGGCTCGCGCGGCTTGGGCTCGATCAGGATCGTGCCCTTGAAGCCGATCTTGTGCTTGTGCTCGACGACCATCTGCATGAAACGGCCTAGCTGGGCCAGCTCCTGCTTGATGTCGGTATTGAGCAGCGTCTCGTAGCCTTCGCGGCCGCCCCAGAGCACGTAGTTCTCGCCGCCGAGCCGCAGCGTCGCTTCCATCGCCTCCTTGACCTGCAGCGCGGCGAGCGCGAAGACCTCGGGATTGGGATTCGTTGCCGCCCCGGCGATGAAACGGCGGTGGCTGAACAGGTTGGCCGTGCCCCAGAGCAGCCTCATGCCACTGTCCTGCTGCTTGCGCGCGAGCACGTCGACCATGCGCCGGAAGAGCTCGACCGACTCTTTCGGCGTGCTGCCTTCCGGCGCCACGTCGCGGTCGTGGAAGCAGTAGAACGGTGCACCCAGGCGGGTGAAGAAGTCGAAGGCCGCGTCGGCCTTGACCAGTGCGGCCTCCCAGGGGTCGGCCATGCGGTGCCAGGGACGCTCGAAGCTGCCGTCGTAGCCGAACACATCGAAGCCGTTCCAGGCAAAGCTGTGCCAGTAGCAGACGGCGAAGCGCAACTGGTCTTCCATGCGCTTGCCGAGCACGATGCGGTCACGCTCGTAGTGGCGGAAGGCGATTTCGTCAGTTGACGTCGGTCCGGCGAAGCGGATTGGCGCGATGCTGGAGAAGTAGGTGCTCATCATGGTGGTGGCTCGAAGTGGGGAATGGCCGGTCAAGCGGCGTGCATCTGCGGCGCCAGCGCTCGGTAAAGCTGGCGAAAGCGTGCCAGCCGACGCGACAGCCTCGCGTGGCGGCCCGCATCGGGTTCGAAACGGTCAAGCAACGGCGGCGCGAAACAGACCTCGGCCACGCTCTCGCGGCCGCGTGCGAGCCGCGCGAGCCGCGCCGCGCCGAGCGCCGCACCGACTTCCGAGCCTTCGTGCCGCTCCAGCGCACGCCCGAGCGTGTCGGCGAGGATCTGCGCCCACAACGCGCTGCGCGAGCCGCCACCGACCAGCGACACGCGCTCGATGCTCGCGCCGCCCGCGAGCAGCGCATCTTGGCCGTCTGCGAAGGCGAAGGCCACGCCCTCCAGCACTGCGCGCGCCAGCTGCGCCCGGGTCGTGCCGTGGCTCATGCCAAAGAACACGCCGCTCGCTCGAGGATCGTTGTGGGGCGTGCGCTCACCTGACAGGTAGGGCAGGAAGATCGGACGCTCGTCTTCGTCGCCTACGCTCTGTGCCTCGTCGACGAGTTGCGCTTCGCTGTCGGCGTGCGTCAGCGTTCGCAGCCAGGCCAGGCAGCTGGCGGCCGACAGCATCACGCTCATCTGGTGCCAGGTGTCGGGAAAGCAGTGGCAGAACGCGTGCACCGCAAGTTCGGGCGCGGGTGAGAAGGCGGCATTGGCGACGAAGTAGACGCCCGAGGTCCCGAGCGACAGGAAGGCCGTGCCCGGCGCCGCGACGCCGATGCCGGCCGCGCTGGCGGCGTTGTCGCCCGCGCCGCCGGCGACGACTGTCGAGGCGGCGAGGCCGAGTTCTGCCGCGACTTCGGGGCGCAGCCTGCCGCCCGCCTCGCTGCCCTCGACCAGGCGAGGCATATGCGTCGCGTCGAGCCCGGTCGCGGCCAGCAAGGCATCCGACCAGCGCCGCGCCGCCACGTCGAGCCACAGCGTGCCGGCAGCGTCGGACATGTCGGACACGGCCTCGCCGGTGAGTTGCAGCCGCACGTAGTCCTTGGGCAGCAGCACGCGCCGCACCGCGGCGAAGACCTCGGGCTCGTGCTCGCGCACCCACAGCAACTTGGGCGCCGTGAAGCCCGGCATCGCGATGTTGCCCGAGATGCGGCGGCTGGCAGGCTCCCGCCGTTCGAACTCCGTACATTGCGCGGCGCTGCGACCGTCGTTCCACAGGATCGCCGGCCGCAGCACATGGTCCCGTGCGTCGAGCAGTGTCGCGCCGTGCATCTGTCCCGACAGGCCGATGCCGCGCACGGCGGCGTACGCGGCGGGCTGCGCCGCGCGCAGTACGGTAAGCGCAGAAAGCGTGGCCGTCCACCACTCACGCGGATCCTGCTCCGACCAGAGCGGTTGCGGACGCGACATCGGCAGCGCGGCGTGGGCGGTGCCGACGACGCATTGCGCATCGTCGAGCAGCAGCGCCTTGACCTCGGACGTGCCGATGTCGATGCCGATGTCCATTCGGATGCCGCAGCTACGGGGACAGTCGCGCGTCGACCCAGCGGCCGTCGGCTCGACTCGACTCGACCACCGCCTCGATGAACTTCATGCCGCGCGCGCCGTCCTCGGCGGTCGGCACCCAGCAGGCCAGCGGGTCGGGGGGGCGCTGTTCCCAGCGCGCCTGGATCTGTTCGGCTACGTCGCGGTAGAGCTGGGCGAAGCCTTCGAGGTACCCCTCGGGATGCCCGGCAGGGATGCGGGTTGCGCGCGCCGCCGCCGCCCCGGCACCGGCCCCGCCACGGGTGATCAGCTGCGGCCGGCCGCCCAGCGGCGTGAACCAGAGCTCGTTGGGATGCTCCTGCGAGAACGCAAGACCGGCCTTGCTGCCGTAGACACGCACGCGCAGCGCATTCTCGTTGCCGGGAGCGACCTGGCTCGACCAGAGCATGCCGCGCGCGCCGTTCGTGTAGCGCAGCAGCACATGGCAGTTGTCGTCGAGCCGGCGGCCGGGGATGAACGTCTTCAGGTCGGCGCTGACCTGCGCCAGCTCGAGGCCGCTGATGAATCGCGCCAGGTGCTCGGCATGACTGCCGATGTCGCCCAGCGAGCCGCCCGCGCCGGCCTGCGCCGGATCGACCCGCCACGAGGCCTGCTTCTGGCCGGTCGCTTCCAGATCGGTGCTCAGCCAGTCCTGCGGGTATTCGGCCTGGATCACGCGGAGCTCGCCGAGTTCGCCCGCCGCCACCATCTCGCGTGCCTGGCGCACCATCGGATAGCCGCTGTAGTTGTGCGTCAGCGCGAAGAGGCGCTGCGTATCGCGCACCTTGGCGACGAGCGCGAGGGCCTCAGCGAGCGTCGTCGTCATCGGCTTGTCGCAGATCACGTCGATGCCGGCGTCGAGAAACGCGCTCGCGATCCGCCCGTGCAGATGGTTGGGCGTGACGATGGCGACGACGTCGATGCCGTCCTCGCGTGCAGCCTCGCGTCGAGCCATGTCGGCATAGTCGGCGTAGCTGCGCTGCGGCGCGATGTGCAGCTCGGCCGCGCTCGCCGCGGCCCGCGCCGCGTCCGACGACAGCGCACCGGCGACCAGCTCGTAACGGTCGTCGAGGCGCGCCGCCATGCGGTGCACGCCGCCGATGAATGCGCCCCGGCCACCGCCCACCATGCCCAGGCGGATGCGCCGCGGCGCGGCGACGCTGCTGACGCCTTCGATCGTCATCTGCGCCTCCCGCTCAGCCGATGCCGAGCATCTTCTTGTTCGCCGCCAGGTCGGCGCCGCCGCCGGCGAAGTCGTCGAACGCACGATCGGCCACGCGAATGATGTGGTCGGCGATGAAGCGAGCGCCCTCGCGCGCACCGTCCTCAGGATGCTTGAGGCAGCACTCCCATTCGAGCACGGCCCAACCGGGAAAGTCATAGGCCGCCATCTTCGAGAAGATGGCGCCGAAGTCGACCTGCCCGTCACCGAGCGAGCGGAAACGCCCGGCGCGATTGACCCATGACTGGAACCCGCCGTACACGCCCTGCCGGCCGGTCGGGTTGAACTCCGCATCCTTGACATGGAAGATCTTGATGCGCTCGTGATAGATGTCGATGTAGTCGAGGTAGTTGAGCTGCTGCAGCACGAAGTGGCTGGGGTCGTACAGCAGGCAGGCGCGCGGATGGTTGCCGACGCGCTCGAGGAACATCTCGTAGCTGACGCCGTCGTGCAGGTCCTCGCCGGGGTGGATCTCGTAGCACACGTCGACCCCGGCCTCGTCGAAGGCGTCGAGGATCGGCCGCCAGCGCTTGGCCAGCTCGTCGAAGGCGGTCTCGATCAGCCCGGCGGGACGCGGCGGCCATGAGTACATGTACGGCCACGCCAGCCCGCCGGAGAAGCTCGCGTGCGCCGTCAGCCCCAGGTTCGCCGACGCCTTGGCGGCGTAGAGCACCTGTTGCACCGCCCATTGCTGGCGCTTGACCGGGTCGCCGCGCACGGCTTCGGCAGCGAAGCCGTCGAAGCCGGCGTCATAGGCCGGGTGCACCGCGACCAGCTGACCCTGTAGGTGCGTCGACAACTCGGTGATCTGCAGCCCGTGCTGCGCGAGCGTGCCCTTGACCTCTTCGCAGTAGGTCTTGCTCTTGGCCGCCTTTTCCAGGTCGAACAGGCGGCCGTCCCAACTCGGAATCTGGACCCCCTTGTAGCCGAGACCGGCGGCCCAGCGCCCGATCGAGTCGAGATTGTCGAAGGGCGCGTTGTTCCCGGCGAACTGGGCCAAGAAGATGGCCGGCCCCTTGATGGTTTTCATGCGGGTCTCCTGTGTCGAATTGGCCGGCGCTCGGTCGTGACGCGCGGGCCTGCTGGTCCGACCACTGGCGGTACGGCCGTCACGATTACGGGAACCGGATTCTCGACGGGCGCCACGGTCAGCTTCGCCGGAACCGCCGCGACCGCGGTGAGCGTGGTCAACAGCACCACGATTACGGCGACGACTCCG
>Ga0207689_10003059_pt1 | contig 15407 bp, 12 predicted proteins | sample KBSMisM52_FD_184312 | JGI IMG/M metagenome (GOLD analysis project Ga0207689, IMG submission 184312) | Miscanthus rhizosphere microbial communities from Kellogg Biological Station, Michigan, USA - KBS Miscanthus M5-2 (SPAdes) (version 2) | ecosystem: Host-associated > Plants > Roots >... | reverse complement strand
CATCGGCCGGAAGCTTCTCCGCAGCCGCATTGACGGCGGCGACGAGAACTCCGCGGCGCTGTTCCTCCTCAAAGAGCAGCAAGCGATCCTCAGGCGTTGGCGACGAATCCGCGATCGAAAGACCTCCACCTTCGCCAAGCAGTGTATCGAGCGAGATGGCTTCGGTGGCCGGCGACGCGCGTTCCAGCCTCGTGATACCGGCTAGCCGCGCGATCGCCTCGGCGATATCAGCGACTGTCGGATCTTGCGCCAGCCTGCCGCGCAGTGCAGCGGCGAGCCGATCGGCGTCCTGCGGACACCCCTCCCAGACCACAGCTGCATAAATCGCCTGGTCGAGCGGCGCCGAACGGGAAACCGCCGCCGGCATCCGCCGTCGAGGCGTTTCACGCCGCACCAGATCAATCAGGATACGATCGACCACGGTCAGAATATAACCGGTGAAGCTGCCGCGGCCCCCGTATGAGCGGATGCGATGGAAATCATTCTCGATCAGCTTGAGGCACACTTCCTGATACGCGTCTTCACGACCAGCTCTACCGAGCTTGCTTGGCAATTGCCTGCCAATCCGGCTTCGAATGTCGGTCTCGAAGTAACGCGAGAATCGCTCCCACGCCTCGTGCGGCGTGTTGCTGAACTGCCCCGCCAGCTGGTCGGCGAGAACATCGCGAGCGACGAGCGACAAATAGGTCGTCAGCCGTGAGCGTCCGTCGAATCCCCGCAGCCGTGCATGATCGTCGGCCTTCAGCGATGCGACGATGTGAAGGAATGCAGCCTCCGCGTCGGCGCCATCGCCGGCCAGCCTCACGACGATCGACCACAATGTCGCCGAGACGTGCTCGAGAAACCTGCCGGCCGCGCCAGCCTCACCCGAGAGGACAGCACTGACGAGCGCGCGCTCAAAATTGCCGCTTAGCGGTGCCGCAATCTGCATCTCAGAAGCGACAGGTCTTTCGGCGACTGCATCGGCACCGTCGGCATCGTTGTCGCGTGGCTTGGCCTTTTTCGGGACCAACAGGTTCTGGACCAACAGGCTGCGCGACCACATGACTATTCCCCTGACGAACAGTCGACCCGCCGAACGAAAGTTGAGAAGCCAGAGACAGCGGTCTTCCCAAGTTGGCCTTTTTCGTCGCCAAACAACTGGTTTTGTCCGTCAAACAACTGGGGTGCCAATCTGGCGAGATTATGAATTGCAACGATGCCGCGAGCGCCGGAGTTGCATAATGAATAATGTATCGCCCTCGCTCGATCACTCCACGTGCAGCGCAAGTGACATCTGTACGTCGTGTTCGCCCTGACATCGCACCAATTTTGCCACAACTACGCGCCCGCAAACGCTACAAGCCGCATGGCATCGATTGCCGAGTCCACGCCCCCGTTGAAACCGCGGAGTTATCGCAGCCGGTGTCAGCAGCGGTGAGCGCACGAGATCGGGGATCACGGTTCCAAGACTCGATACGAATGGGACTTGAATTTTCTGATTGCACTCCATGAGTGCACCGTTACCGGGTGTGGCCGAGGCATCACGGTCAGAAAAAATCCGCAATCGTCCTCCTGCAGGTTGAATACTGCGCATTGCCTAATTCATGACGGTATCCACGATCCGACTTGAGAGATTCATGATGGATCCCGGTTGTATTACCTTCTTCCGGGGTCAGCTCAGCGCCGCGAACGCGGACCGTTCGAAAGCCATCAATTCTTCCGTCCGGCCGTCACGTACCTTCAGTAGCCACTGCGGATCCTGAAGCAGCGCGCGCCCCACCGCGACAAGATCGAACTCCTCGCGGTCGAGGCGGCGGATCAGCTCGTCGAGGGATGCGGGACGGGAGCTTTCTCCGCCGTATGCTGCAATGAATTCGCCGGTCAGACCGACCGACCCGACCGAAATCGTCGGCACTCCCGTCACTTTCTTGGCCCATCCGGCGAAATTCAAATCGGAGCCGTCGAACTCCGGCTCCCAGAAGCGCCGTTGCGAGCAGTGCAAAATGTCGACGCCCGCATCGACCAGGGGTTTGAGCCAGGCTTCCAATGCACGAGGCGTATCGGCCAGCTTCACTTCATAGTCCTGCTGTTTCCACTGGCTGATCCGGAGCAATATCGGAAAATCCGCTCCGACCGACTTGCGCACCGCGTGGACGATATCGGCGGCAAACCGCGCCCGGCCGGGCAGGTCCTTGCCGCCATAGCTATCCTCGCGGCGATTGGTACCCTCCCAGAAGAATTGATCGATCAGGTAGCCGTGCGCGCCGTGCAATTCGACGGCATCGAATCCTAGCCGCTTCGCCGCCAGCGCTGCATCGGCAAAAGCGCGAATGGCGTCTGCGATGTCCTCTTCGCTCATCGGCTCGCCGAACTTCTTCTCCGGTCGCGACAGGCCGGACGGACTGTCATAGGCACCGGGAGGAGACCAGTTCTGGGCGCGCGTGCGCACGGCGCCGACATGCCATAGCTGCGGTGCCATCAGGCCACCCGCGGCGTGCACCTCGTCGACCACACGCCGCCATCCCGCCAGTTCCTCGTCGCCATGAAAGCGGGGAACATTCGGATCGTTCAGGGATGCCGGACGATCCACGCCCGTCCCCTCCGATATGATGAACCCGACCGCGCCTTCGGCACGGCGGCGATAGTACCGCGCGACGTCTTCGGTCGGAATTCCGCCCGGAGAGAATGAGCGCGTCATCGGCGCCATCACGACCCGGTTCGGCAGGTTCAGCCCTTTCAGCTTGAAGGGCCGGAAAAGTACGTCGCTGGACATTCGCGCTCCATGATTCAGTTGGCAGCTTTGCGGGCTCAGCTTACCCGCATTGCACCTGCAAAGGGCAAGCTCACTTTTCCTCGGCGCTGAGAACGTCGCCGAATTGATCCCACGTGCTGCCATTCCAGCGCTGCAGCTGCAGCTGCGTGTACGCCATACTGCTTTCCGGGCCCGTGTTGATCGTAACGCCCGGTATGACAGTGGGGAGCGAAAGACCGCGTATGCTCCGCGATTGCTTGACGATGTTCTCGCGCGAGAGATCGTCACCGCACTGCTTGAGCACCTGCTCCAGGATTTGTCCCTGCTGCGTGCCGAACAGATAATTGTTATCGCCGATGTCCGCGCCCGGCAGGTATTTTGCGAAATGCTCTCGGTACCATTTGATGCCGGGGTCGTCGGCCCATTTCTTGTCGTTCGGATCCTTGGTGATCGTTGCCGCGATGATGCCCACGGCCTTTTCCGGTCCCGCGGGGACGATGGTCGAAGAGACCGAGCTCGAAACGAAGTTGATCAGGAACAGCGGCTTCCAACCGACCTCATCGGCCTTCTTGATGGCTTGCGCCGCGAATTTCGGCGTGCCGGCAACCAGAAACGCCTCTGCGCCAGACGATTTCAACTTCACCACGTGGGAATCGATCGTCGGCTCGGTCACTTCATAGGAGGACGATACAACTTTCTTGTCGAAGTCGTCTTTCAGATAGCCTTTGAATGCATTGACGAAGTCCTTACCCAAATCGTCGTTCTGATACAGGATCGCAATCTTTGCGTCCGGCCGGGCCTGGGTGATGTATTTCGCGTAGATCCGCCCTTCCGTGTCATAGCTGGGCAACCCGGTGGTGGTCATCGGAAATTCAGCGAAGTTCGTGAATTTGGTGACGCCGCTCACGACAAACAGATGCGGCACTTTCTTCGCGTTGACGTACTTGATGGTGGCGCCGATGCCGGGAGTACCGAGCGGGCCGAACAGGAAGGCCACTTCATCGCTTTCGACAAGTTTTCTGGTCTGCTCGACCGTCTTGGGAGGGGTGTAAGCATCGTCGTAGGTGATGAGATTGATCTTGCGGCCGTTGATGCCGCCGCGCTCGTTGATCGAATTGATGTAGGCGATCAAACCCTTTCCGGTATTGCTGAGCGGCGACGCGGGACCACTGAACGGGAACGTAGCCCCTACCTTTACCTCGGTGCTCGTGACGCCGGGCGTTTCCGCCCGTGCGGTCGCGCCGACGATCGTCGCGCCGATCGCGGCCGCCAGTATGGTCTTCCTGAACATCGACATCTCCCCTGTCCCGCGACAGTTGCGCCGCGCACTATTCGTCCAAATTCCTGTAATCTCCGCGATCGACATCGTTGCTCGCGACGTTGTGTCAGCCCGCGGCTGCCGCATCGGGCGCCTTCGCGGCCCCTCGTTCGATCGCCATCTCCCGCAGCTTGTGTTTGAGTATCTTGCCGGTGGAGGCTGAGGGCAGCGCGTCGAGCACGATCAATTCAGTCGGACGCTTGTACGAAGTGAGTTGTTGGGCCGTGTATGATTTCAGGTCTTCAGCGCTGACGCTGGCGCCGGGAAGAAGCTGCACGAACGCGACAACCTCCTCGTTGCCATCGACCGATCGTCCGACGACGGCCGATTGCACGACCTGCTCGTGCGCGTTCAGCACCGCCTCGACCTCGGCGGGGTAAACGTTGAAGCCGGAGCGGATGATCAGTTCCTTGGTGCGGCCAGCGATGTAGAGATGGCCCTCACCGTTCACCCGGGCGAGATCACCCGTGTTGAACCAGCCCTGGCTATCGATCGCCGCGGCGGTCAGGTCGGGAGCGCGATAATAGCCGAGCATCACGTTGGGGCCCCGGACGTGCAATTCGCCCACCTCGCCGGTCGCCACCTTCTTGCCCTGCCTGTCCACGATCCGGTGCTCAATACCGGGAAGAAAGGGGCCGACTGACTCGTCCGAGACGGGGTGTTCTGAACGGACACCCGACAGGCCCGGCGAACATTCGGTTATGCCGTAATTGTTCAATAGCGGGATTCCGAATTCGTCCTCGATCCGTTTCTTCAGATCGAGGTCGAGCGGAGCGCCGGCGACGGCAATGGTCCGCAGCTTGCCTCGCTCGAGTCGCTGGATGCCCTTGACCGCCTTGTGTTCGAGCAGACGCTGATAGGTGGCGGGAACACCGAACAGGCTCGTAATCCCCTCCTCGGCTATGGCATGGGCCAGCGCGGCGGGATCGGCCTTGGCCACAACGTACAAGGTAGCGCCGTGCATCAGCGTGGCGATCAGCAGAATCGAATACCCGACAATGTGGGACATCGGCAGCACGCCATAGATGCGATCGGCGGGACCGCTTTGGCGAAGGATTCCCGAAGTCTTTGCAGTAAAGAGGAGGTTGCGGTGGCTCAGCATGACCCCCTTCGGTGCACCTGTTGTGCCCGAGGTGTACAAAAGGCCCGCGACCTGGCGGTCGCCCTCCTTCTCGACAGGCTCCGCTTGCGCATCCGCATTGAGAGGGCCAATACCGATCCCACCGAACGGTCCCACAGCGTCTATTTTGGCGCCGACGCGGCTGGCGTGATCGGCGGCCTCCTTCGAAAGCGCCGCGTTGAACAGCACGCGCCTGGCGCCGCTGTGCGTTCCGATCAGGTCGATTTCCCTGGCCGAGAGGCGGGGATTAACCGCAATGCCCCAAGCATCGAGCTTGCTCGCCGCGAACAGCATCGCCCCCAGAGCCACGCTGTTCTCGCTCGCAACCATCACGCGATCGCCGGGCCTGATCCCGAGATCGGCGAGGTCCTTCGTCACGGCGTCGACAGCTTCCGAGAATTGCCGGTAGCTCCACGAGCGCCCCCCTTCCACGAACGCCGGATGATCCGGGATGTCCCGCACGAAGCGCGCGTAGACCTCGTGTACCCTGGACGGCAGGCCGTCCAGCAACTCAGCCGCAGTGAGTTCGTCCACGCTCCTCATGCCATCCTCCTCGCGCCTTGTTTTCGGAAGCGCTGCGCGGCCCCTTTTAAGCAGGCAGGTCCGCCCTTTCACGTCCATCGGCGGAGGAAAGTAAATAGTTCTAAAATAGAACTGTCAAGCCAGATGATTATCAATTGCATTTTGCACAGGCAGAATTCGGCGCTAGTCATCAATTCCTATTTGGAATTGAATGACCTATACGTAAATCGTTCGGAGAAATCAGTGAGATAAGACGCGCTTGAGGAGGCGCAGTGTTCGTCGAAACGCTCAGTCCCGGTAATCGGCATTCGCTGGAGTCTGCTGCTCCTGCATGAACGCTTGTTTCGCGCACAGGCGCGAAAAGTTCTTGTTGAGGCTTGTCATACGTTTGGCCGGCCGAAGAGTTCGCGCGTTTAGGCAGACCAAGGATGGAGCTGGACAGTTTGTTGGCGGCTCACAACAATCGCCTCGTCGCGACCACTGCGACATTAATCGCCACGCGGACACCGGCTGAGCTGGCAACCGGAAAAGCGGGATCAGACGCTACGTCGGTCCGCACCGAAGCAAATGCGATTCACCATTTCTCGACCCACGGCCGGAGCACGACCTCGAACGCCCAGGTCGACCGATGCTGGCGATGCAGTTGCAGATAGGTTTTCGCGATATGGACGGGGTCGGCCATGTTGTCGTCGACAGTCGTTCCCGCCAGCCGGTGCGCGCGGGTGCCGTCCTCCTGAGTCCAGCCGATCGCGGCGTCGATCGGCACATTCACGATATGGATCCCCTGCGGCATCAATTCTCTTGCCATGCTTTGCGCAAGTCCGGACTTGGCATGACATGCCATTGCAAAGGCGCCGCTTGATGGGAAGCCTTTGAGCGCCGCGCTGGCGTTCGTGAAGACGATCGTTCCTCGCGCGCCATTGGCGTCGGGTTCGTTTCCGAGCATCAGCCGAGCTGCCTGCTGGCCGACCAGAAACGCTGAAAACGCCGAGTTCCGAAGCGTTTCGAACGCCATGGCCGGGTCGGCTTCGATGACGTTCTTGCGGAAAATACCGGGAACGCGGCCATCGATGTTGTGTACGACAAGCCTCGGTGTCCCGATGTCTTGAACGACATTCTCGAAAAGCTGCGCCACGGCTGCTGGTTCGCTTGCATCGCAGGCGTATCGCCGCACGCCATGCGTCTTCTCGAGAGTCTCAAGGACCGCTTTCTCCGGATTCCTGGCTGCGACGGCGACACGCATACCGTTCTCCGCGAACAGCCTGGCGCAACTCGAGCTGATGCCCGGGCCACCGCCGACAATGAGTGCAACGTCCTGTACGGAAGGTTGGGTGTCGCGGTTGGATTGAGTCATGTTGCTTCCTCGGATGTGTTTGGTGGCCGGCCCGCGTCGTGGCATCGCAACTCAGGCAGCGTCGATACGGGACCTATTGTTTCACTGCAATGACGACCTTGCCTCTTGCGCGTCCTGCCTCGACGTAGGCCAAAGCATCCCCGGTTTTCTCAAACGGGAAAACTTTGTCCACGACCGGACGGATCACGCCGGACTCGATCAGGGACTTGATTTCGCTCAGCTGCTGCCCCTGCGCACGCATGAACAGGAATGAGAAGCGCACACCAAGGCTTTGGGCTTTCTTGCGCGCACCACGGCTCAGCAGGCGCATCACCAGTTTCAGGAACAGGTTCAGCCCCAGTTCCTTGGCGAATTCGGGATCGGGCGGCCCCGAGATCGAGATGAGGAGACCACCCGGTTTCAACACGCGCAGGGATTTTTCAAGCGTCTTGGCGTCCTGGCTGTGCAGGACCAGATCGTAGCCGGACAAAACTTTCTCGAAATCCTGCGTCTTGTAGTCGACGACCACATCTGCACCGAGGCTCTTGACCAGCTCGACATTTTTCGTGCTCGTGGTGGTCGCAACCGTCGCGCCAAGATGCTTGGCGAGCTGGATGGCAAAAGTCCCCACGCCACCCGAGCCGGCCTGGATGAAGACCTTCTGCCCGGGTTTCAGCTTGCCTACCTCTACCAGCGCCTGCCAGGCGGTCAGCCCCACCAGCGGGATGGAGGCGGCTTCTTCCATGCTGATGTTTTTGGGCTTCAGCGCCACGTCGGTTTCATTCACGGCAATGAATTCTGCGAATGTTCCGACCCGATGATCACGCGGCCGTGCATAGACCTCGTCGCCCACCTTGAACTGCCCGACCTTGGGACCGACTCTGGTGACCATCCCGGCAACATCGTGGCCCAGAACGAAGGGCGGACGATACGGCAGGATGAGTTTGAACTCTCCGTCCCTGACCTTGGAGTCCAGAAGGTTCACGGCAGTTGCGTGAACTCGAACCAGGACATCATCGTCCCGGACCTCCGGCACTGGCACGTCGGCCAGGCGCAGCGCGCCTTGCTTTTTGTACTTGTCGACAACGAATGCCTTCATTGCGCCTTCTCCAATTCGATTTTTTGTCGCGGTGTCAGGCGCCGAGGAAGGACAGTGCCTTCGGCACGAAATCGGCGTGGTTCTGAAAAATCCCGCCATGTCCGGCATCTTGGTAGATGACCAGTTGCGCGCCCGGGATACGGCGCGCCATATCGATGCTGTTCTCGGTCGGCACCATGATATCGTTGTCGCCATTCGCGATCAGTACCGGGACGCTGATGCTGCCGAGATCTTGAGGCGCCTGTCGGCCCCAGTTTTTGATCGCTTTGAGCTGCCGCAAGAAAGCGCCGGGCGTGGGACCTTTGTCCCGGCCTGCCTTGCGCTCTTTCAGCCGCTCCAGGAAGGCTGCCGCCGCTTGGCGGCCATTGGCCGTGGACGTGAAAAACAGATAGAATTTCGGGTCCCGCAGTGTCAGCAATCCCTTGATCATCAAAGGCCAGGATACCGGCCACACCTTGTCGATACCTTTGCCGCCCGCCGGGCCCGTGCCGGTCAGAATAAGTTTTCGCACCAGGCCCGGTGCTTTCAGCGTGATATCCTGCGCCACAAATCCGCCGAGGGAAAAGCCGAGCAGATCGACTTTCTCGAAGCCCAGCGCGCGGATCAAAGCAATCGCATCCCGCGCCATTTCATCGATCGTCACGGGCGCTGTTCCGCCCGACGCACCGATACCCCGGTAATTGGTCGCTATCACGCGATGCTTGCTGGCGAGGCCGTCGACAATCCGCGGATCGAAATTGTCCAGAACCGCGCCCCAATGGTTGAGAAGAATGAGCGGCACGCCGCTCCGGGGACCGATGTCGCGGTAGACGAAAGCGGTCCCCCCGACATTTATCGAGAGAGTGGGCGCTTCTATGTAGCGCACTCCCCGCCCGAGGTCGGTAACAGAACTAGCCATGGTTTTCTCCATTGTCGGGCTCAGACCGAAAATCCCAGGATGGGAGGGATATTCGGCCGGATGGCACAGCTCCTTTTTTGCGCGCCAGTACACGGGCTGATTACGCCAGCCCGAATGGCGACCGCAGAATCTTGTCGAACAAGGCCCGAGGAACAAAGCGCCGGGCGAATGCGACTTGCCGCGCGGCGTTGCCGGACGGGTAGCGCAGACGCGGAGTTTTATCGCGCGCCGCCCGCACGATGGTTGCAGCCACGCTTTCGGCCGTGTCCGTCACGGCCTTCGCCTTCAGTACAGGCATTATTCTACCTCTTAGCTCTGAAACGGTCCGCTTCGACGGGCTGGCGGCGGTCATTCGCTCATTTTTTTGATGACGATCGTCATCTTATCTGATAGATGATGATCGTCATGCAAAATGTCAAGCGGAGTTTTGACGAATCTCAGAACGCTCGGCTTTGGTCAGGACCAGCAGGCGCGGGTCCGGTCCTAGTCCTGATACCAACGGAGTGAGCGAACCATGAGGGTGTCGCGAGAAAAGGCGCTGGAGAACCGCGAGCAGATCATCGAGACTGCGGCGCGCCTGCTGCGTCAGCATGGTTTCGACGGCATCGGCGTTGCCGACATCATGAAAGCAGCCGGGCTGACCCATGGCGGCTTTTATCGCAATTTCGCTTCAAAGGATGATCTGGCGGTCAAGGCCAGCGAACGTGCAATCGCGGACTCGACAGCGCTGCTGAAGGATGGGCTGGCCCAACAGCCCAAAGATCCGTTTCGCGAACTTATCGAACGCTATGTGTCATCGGCCCATCGCGACGATCCAGGTTCCGGATGCATTCTGCCGGCGCTGGCCGCGGACGCCGCGCGGAGCGACGATCCCGCTCTCCGCTCGGTCTTTATCGCGGCGATCCAATACTATCTCGACCAGATTGCAAAACTGTCGTCCGCGCCCCTAAGAGCCGCCGGCAGCAGGCATCCCGCTGCCATTCTCTCGGAGATGGTTGGCGCGGTCATCTTGTCTCGGGTGATTGCGGATGCCCCTCTGGCGGAATCGCTGATGGCTGCCGTGGTGGCGGATATTGCCGGACCATCCCCGGAAAACAAATCGGCCGAGGAGTGATGCAACGCGGCAGCAGAAAGGCTTTGGGCTAATCTCACCTGTAACTGGGAACGCGTTTCTCGATGAAGGCCCGTACGGCTTCGGCATGCTGCGCGGTACCCGCTGCAGCGACCATCCGCTCCGCCTCGTGATCCAATGAGGTCAGGAAGTCGGCCGATAGCGCAAGGTCGAGATTATCCTTGATGGCGGCGTAGGCGCTCGCTGGACCGTTCGCCAACGTCCTCGCCGATGCAAACGCTTCCCTCTGCAGATCAGCATCGGGCACCACGCGATTTACCAGCCCCAGTGCTTCGCAGCGGCGTGCATCGATTCGTTCGGACAAAAACATCAATTCGCGGGCACGCGCCGTTCCGGCCAGCCGGGTCAACAGCCACGAAATGCCGTAATCGCCGGTCAGCGCAATCCTGGCGTAACCGGTCGTCATGATGGTGGATTCGGCTGCGATCCGAATGTCGCAGGCGAGCGCGATCGCAAGCCCGGCGCCAGCCGCCGGTCCCGGCAAGGCCGCGATGGTGGGCTTGCGCACCGAGACAAGGACGCCGGTCAGCGTTCGCTGACGTTCCCGCAATCGCGCAACCTTGTCGTTGAACGACATCGCCGGTGCGGCAGTGTTGCCGCCCATTCCCTTGACGTCGCCACCCGAACAGAAAGCGGTGCCTGCACCGGTAATCAGCAGTGCGCCGACGTCCGGATCGTCACCGCTCTGCTTGATCATCCGGCGCAATGCCGGCGTGAGATGGTCGGATAGCGAATTTCGTGCCTCGGGTCGATTCAAGGTAATCACGGCGACGCGATCCCGGATCGCACACAGCAGTTCGTCCGTGCCGGTATCAATCGAGATTGACTCTTCACTCATGGATTTGACCTTTCGGAGCTCTTCGTCATGAGGAAGCGTTGCCCCGCTGTGACCGCGCTTCTCATCGGCCCGGCGTCACCAATTTTCGCGGAACGGCCGTAGTTCCGTGAGGAATGACCAGGCCGATCGGTCCTGGCCATAAAGATGAAACAGTTCGTCGGCGATCGCTGCCGGTTTGATGAAGAATTCATCCGGTCTGTCGCTCATCCGCGCGCGCATTCGGGGCGTATCGATCACGGCGTCGATGAGAACATAGGCGACGTGCACACCGAGAGGTCCCATGTCACGTGCAATCGACTCGGCCAGAATACGCTGCGCCGCCTTTGTCGGGGCGAAGCCGGCGAAATTGGCCTTGCCCCGGATCGAAGACGTGTTTCCCGTCACCAGGATGGCGCCCCTGCCGCGATCGATCATGTCAGGAGCCACCTCGCGCGCCAGGTACAACAAGCCCATCACGTTGACCTCGAAATTGCCCTTCAGCATTTTTGGGTCGATCTCGCGAAAGCTCCCCCAGCCCCCGCCTACCGCGTTGTGGATGAGAACTTCGGGCGCGCCAAAATGGCGCTTTACGTCCGTGACCACGGTCCGCACCTGGCTCTCGTCTGAGACGTCGCAGGTCATCGCGTGCACGTCGGGAAGCTCTTGCGCAAGGGAATTGATGAGCTCCGCTGAGCGGGCAAGCGCGATGACACGAAATCCGCCAGCCGAGAAGCGCTTGACGATGGCAGCTCCCGTACCCGGTCCGACCCCGGTCACGATCGCGATTGGTTTCTCGGTCATCTAACGCTCCCTTCGGGCTATTGTCCGGCCGCTCTCATATGAATTCGCTCGGACTGCGACTGATGGGTGGCGGCCTCGTGCGCGGACACCAGGGCCAGGCGAACCGCAACGTTCTTGTGGTAGGGCGTGCCCGCGATGGGATCGCGGTTGCCGCTCTCGGTGAGCAGATTGATGCGCGGCCCGTTGATCAGGCGCTCTCCATCCGACGTCGGGTATGCCTGACCGTAGCCGTGCGGCAGCGCCAACTGGCCATTCCGCATGGCGTCATCGACCTTGCAGCGGACGACGAGCCGTCCGACCACCGACTCGACGGCGACCCAGTCACCATCCTTTGCGCCTAAAGCGCTCAGATCGCTCGAATTGATCAACATGGCGCCATCAGGATCGTCGCGACGCCACGCGGGATCGCGAAAGATCTGGTTGGCGTTGAACATGCGGCGGCCACCGGCCGCCAGCATGAACGGAAACGCCTTTGGCGCGCCGGCCGCTCGCGGGTCGAGACGCGCCAGCCATTCCAGCATCTGCGGCACCACCAGCCGAACCCTGCGATCCGAATGGTTGATCAATGACCAGACATCGTCATAGTCGTGCCGGGTAACGGCGGTGCCTTGCCGGGCGGCCACGATCGTGTCGAACAGGAGATCGCCGAGCTGATGATCCGCCACCTCTGCCGATGCATCGATCGCCCGCCGCACCGCTTGCGGCGATCGTTTCGCGCAAGAAAGCGCCGCGCTCCACAACGGAGCCGCGGCCGCCGTGCCATCCGGAAGCGTCTGCCCCAACGTATGGTACAGCACCAGAGCAGGAACTGCGCCGGTCGAAGGGTTCTCCGCGATGAAGCTACGAAAGGCAGCGGCGAACTCAGGCCGCGAACGCCGCGCCGCCTCCCGCAGGGGCGCGAGCACATTGTCACCTGGCAGAAGCCCCAGGGCGATGGCCAGCCGCGTATAGATCTCGGGCTCCGGCAAGGTGCCGGCGAGCGGCGGCAATACGCCGGCACGCACGTGAAAATAGTTGGTCGGAAATTCGAAGTTGAACAGGGTAAATTCGGTTTTCTCGAATTGTGAAGACGCCGGGAGAACGTAATGCGCGAGCCGTGCGGTTTCGGTCATCGCAACGTCAACCACGACGCACAGTTCCAGCGAGCGCAGCGCGCGTTCCACCGCCTCGGTGTTTGCTGCGGTGTTGGCGGGATTGGAACTGTCGATCCAGGCGCAACGCAACCGGTCGGGATGGTCGTTGAGCACCGCTTCGGGGAAAATGTTGGGCGGTAACAAACCTGCAATAATCGCGTCGCCGGTCGGTGCGAATGTCTGGTTCGGCGAATTACCCCACAGCGGCTGAAGCCAGCTATGCAACTGATTGGTGCCTTTGCGGCCGAAATTCCCGGAAAGCATGATCAGAAGCTTTTCGAGGTAGGAGTTAAGCGTCGAGTTGATGCCCTGCTGAATACCAAGCTCGACCCGAACCACCATGGCCTTCGCGGCCGCGATCATCGCGGCGCACCGCTCCAGGTCCGCAATCGAGATATCGGCGGCGGCCGCCCATTCTTCAACGGGGATGTCTAGTAGCGCCTGCCTCACTTCCGCGAAGCCGATCGTGTGCTCCTGAATGAACGCGTGGTCGATCCGGTCGGAACGGACAAGCGTGGCCAGCAGCGCGCCAAGGAGAAACGAGTCCGTGCCGGGACGAACCGCGAGATGCAGATCCGCCATTTCGGCGGTTTCGGTTCGCCGGGGATCAATCACGATCAGCCTGCGCGCGGGATCTTTCCGGATTTGATTGAGATGATCGCGCGCATTAGGGAAGCCGTGTGCGATCCAGGGATTTGCACCGACGACAAGCAGGAGATCGCAATGATGGACGTCCTCGGCGGTGTGGCACGTCTGGCTGCCGAACATATGGCCATTGACCCAGAAGTCGCCGGTCTTCTCCTGCGAAAGGGCGTTGAAGACACTGCGCGAACCCAGCGCGCGCAACAATCCGCTGGCGTAGGCGCCGCCGGCGTGGTTGCCCTGCCCGCCGCCGCCGTAAAGGGCGATACTCTTGCCGCCATACCTGTCGACGATGTCTCGCAGCCGCTCGGCGATTTCCGCGATCGCCACGTCCCACTCGATTTCATCAAAGCCGCCGTCGTCGCGGCGACGCAGCGGGGTCGTGAGCCGGTCCCGGTGATGCGCATAATACGGAATCCGGGTCGCCTTGTTGCACAGATAGCCCTGTGATTTCGGGCTCGAACGGTCGCCCCGCACTTTCTCGAGGCGCCCGTCATTCACCCAGACTTCGATGCCGCAATTGACGTAACACAGGTTGCAGGCTGTCTTGAGCCACTTGCCGGCCGTCATGGTGACCTCCCTAACGTTATGATTTGCCGCATCCCGTCGCCCTTGCTGTTCTACGCAGCGGCTTCCGAATCCGGCCGCCGGCAGTCATGCGTCCGGCATCGAGAATGCCGTCGGAAAGCTTGCCCGCGCCGACGGCACGCGACAGCACCATCGATCCAACCATGGTTGCGATAGCGCCCGTCGCGATTTGGCGTGCCTGTTGGGGTGCCTCATCGGGAAGCAGCTCGGCAAAGACGTCGATCATCTTCTCCAGTTTGGAAGCCAAGGCCCGCCGCTCGGCGGGGCCCGATCGAGCGACATCGGCGGCCAGGGCCGGGAGCGCACAACCGCGTTTCGGATCGTCACGATGCCGGGGACTAAGATAATCGGCGATCAACGCCTCAAAGCGGTCCCCGTCGGCCTTCCCGTTCGCCAGTTTTTTCCACCGCTCGGTCATCTGGTCCATTGCAAAAGCGATCGCCTCGCCAACAAGCGCGGCACGCGACTCGAAATGGTTGTAGAAGCCGCCATGGGTCAGACCCGCGAGCTTCATCAAGTCGACAACGCTGAGCCCTTGGGCCCCCTTCTGGCGCAAGCCGTAGGAGGCAGTTTCAACGATCCGGCTGTGGGTTTGACGTCTGTGGTTTTCTCCGTAACGCATCGCCACTCCGTGGAACCGCGCTTCCTTGAAGGCCACGGCAACATTGCATTGCAATGCCGACCATCTTATATGATTATCATCATATAACAACAGCGATCAACAGGAGAGTTTCGCCATGGCCGCCGCTTCCGATCCCGTCGTCATCCTTTCCGCTGCCCGCACGCCACTCGGCCGCTTCATGGGCGAACTGTCGCCGTTCAGCGCCCACAAGCTCGGGTCTCACGTGATCGGCGCTGCGCTGGAGCGGGCCAAGCTTGCCCCCGAACGGATCGACGAGGTGTTCATGGGCAACGTGCTGCCGGCCGGACAGGGCCAGGCGCCGGCCCGGCAGGCTGCCCGCGGCGCCGGACTGCCCGATGCCACCGGTGCTACCACCATCAACAAGGTCTGCGGCTCCGGCATGAAGGCCACCATGCTGGCCCACGACATCATCCATGCAGGCTCGGCCTCGATCGTGCTGTCCGGCGGCATGGAAAGCATGAGCAATGCGCCCTATCTGCTGGCCAAGGCGCGCGGCGGTTACCGCGCCGGCCACGACCGCATCATCGATCACATGATGATGGACGGGCTGGAGGACGCCTACGAGACCGGCCGCTCGATGGGCGATTTCGGCGAGGCCACCGCGGAGGCCTATCAGTCCACCCGTGG
>Ga0207689_10003058_pt1 | contig 15409 bp, 9 predicted proteins | sample KBSMisM52_FD_184312 | JGI IMG/M metagenome (GOLD analysis project Ga0207689, IMG submission 184312) | Miscanthus rhizosphere microbial communities from Kellogg Biological Station, Michigan, USA - KBS Miscanthus M5-2 (SPAdes) (version 2) | ecosystem: Host-associated > Plants > Roots > Rhizosphere... | reverse complement strand
TTAGCTCGGCCCGAAGCGTTGGCGATACTCGCTAGAGCTAATGAAAGCCTTCACCATCTCGGCAGCAATAAAGTTCCCGCCAAAGGCGTTCAGTTTATTAAGCCAGAAGTTGAAGCCCGCGGTGTCTGGATCGCGGCGCAGGTAGCCGAAGTATTCCATGGTTACGAACGCCGCATTAAATTCGCGGGTCTGCAGCTCTTCAGCTTCGGCAACCTTTCTCAGCACAGAAGCACGAGTATCCGTGGCTGCATTCAGACCGGCCACGAGTGTGTTGCGGAAGCTATCAGCCGCGGGGAAGTTACCGCGGATCTCACCGCCGGCAAATTGGCGCGTGTGGAAGTTGATATAAGCGCGACCGTTGCGCAGGTTGTCGATCTGCGCGGCGAGCGTTGTGCCGTTGCCTTCCGGCGCGTCCCACTTACCAGTGAAGGTCCCACCAACACCCGGATTCGGGAAGAACACCTGGTCGTTCGGGTTGTTGTCATTGAAAGGTGCCCCGAAGAAGCCCCAAACCACCGGGCCGGTTACACCTGGGGCAACAGCCGCTCCAGCATGGATATGAGCGGCTGTGAGGTTGTCGTTGGTATCGCCGGTCTGAGCTGTAGTGACGTCGATGTTATTGATGGTCGCGCTGAAGCTCAGGGCTGTCTGCGCGTCATTGAATTGGAAACGCGCCGTGCCGAAAGACGCGGGTCGAGCGGCACCCCCCGTGGTGGTAGGCACCGCCGGTGGAACTTCCTGACCGTTGGTTAGACTGACCACGAAGAGCCGCACCTGCGACGGCGATAGACCCGCGCTGGCTAGCAAATTATCCACATACTGTTCGTTTGTCAGCGTCGAGGGATATTTCGCGACGAACTCCGGACGGGTGACGAACTCATTGAAATAGGCAGTCTTATTTGCTTCGAGGATGGCATCAGCGCCTGGCGCCCCGAAGACGAAGTTTTTCTGGAGCACTTGCACGTCGTGTTCGAAGTTACCGTACAGGATCGGAGCTGGTGACCCGGAAGCATTGGAACCGAAAGCTGCCCGATGGGTCAGGTAGGCCAGGTATCCAGTCCGTTGAAACTCGATGGAAAGGAAGAAGGCCGCGCTGACATTGACTCGCTTCGTCTCGATGCAGGCGGCATCTGCGCCGCAGGAAGCTATTTGATCAGTCCAGAAAGCCAACCCGGATGGATCTGGCTCGCGATTAAGGAAGTCAAGATAATGTTGACGAACAAAGAAGCCGGGATCATCAATCGGGTTGGTTAGCGGGGCACCCGTGTCGTTGTCGAGAATCGACACCTCGGCCGTATTCGGGTTGCCGAGGCCCGCACCTGCGCCCGTCGGGTTCGAGAGCATTAGGTCAAGGACTTCGTCATTTTCATCGAACGTGTCGTTGACAATCAGAATGCGGAAGGTCTTGGATGTTTCGCCGGCCGCAAAGCTAAGTGTGCCGAGCACGATCTCGTAGTCAGACTTTTGCGACGCGTGATCGGTCTCCGACTCATCGAAAGTGTTGTAGTTGACCGTGGCCGTGCCCGAGACGTCTCCTATACGGGTCACCGTTATGTCGATATGCCCGCTGCCTTCACTAATTGCGAACTCGTCACTGGCAAACTGAATTAGCGAAGTGGCGCTGGCCGTCGTCGGCTGGAGCTTGCCAAACAGGCCGTGCTCTTCCTCTCCAATACCCGCAGTGAAGTAGAGCGTGTTGACGTCGCCGCCGGAACCACCGTTACCGAACTTCAAGTCCCAAAGTTCGTCGATCACGATGCCGTTGCCGCTCTCGTCCTGAATCGTGCCGAGGAAGGCGCCGGTTGTTGGGTTGTAGGCGTGGATGCTGGGATTGCCCTCACCGAAATTGCCAACGAGGAGCGCGCCGCCGAAGATGCCGAAAGAGGCGGGCGCGAGCGTGATGCCCCAGGGCGAGTTGAGCGCTCCGTTGTTAATGCCGAACGTCAGGTCGCGCACGCCGTTGGCGTTGAAGCGGCGGACGAAGCCATTGCCGACGCCCTCCTCGTCTTTCCCGTCGATACCGACCTTGGCGTAGGCAACGTAGAGCGAGCCGCCGATGGCCTGAATGTTGAACGGATGGTAGACGTTCCCCATCGTGTTCGGGATTGTCGGGTCGGCGAACGGGAAGCTGGCCGTGGGCTGCAATGCGAACGAGCTGTTGAAGACGTCAATCGTGCCGTTGGCGAAATCGGCCGCGTAGATGAAGTTGCCCGAGCCATTGTTGGCATAGGCGAGCCCGGTGTAGACGTGGCCGGGGTGACTGGCCGCGATAACGCCAGTAGTTGAGCCGGCGGCAGGAGCGTTCGGGTCCCAGCCTATGATGTTGCCCGTGATTGAGGCGAACAGGAAATTGGCTCCACACGGCGCACTGGCGCAGGCACCGGGGAGAACGAACTCGGTTGAGACCGGGTTGGCGACTGTCCCTGTGGGTAGTCCGCCCGGAATCGTGATCGTCTGCGGGTTAGCGTTGAGGACGACTGGCGAACTACTAACGTCGCCGCGAATTAGTTGCGTAGTGCTAGTCCCGTTGTTAGCCACCCAAAAAGGACTGCTTGCCGTTAATGAGATCCCCCAGGGGTTTACCAATAGTGGATCCAGCACCGGGGCTAGTCCGGGCGAGTCGGATATCAGGTTTGTCTGCCGATACGCAGAGCCGGGCGCGATTACCGGGACGGCGTCAGGAGCGGATGGACCCTGCTGAGTGCTACTCGAACTTCCGGCTGCATGGGTCGTCCTGGGGGCGGAAGATATTACCGGAAGCATTAACGCGTAAAGAGAAATGCTCAGAGTTACGCTGATGACCCTTCTAAGGTGGTTATTATTCGACGGTGGGCTAAACATATCGACTTCTCCTGTGTTCGATGGATATTTGGGTTGTAAACTTTAGCTTTGGCCTGGAGTACTATGACCAAACTCTAAGGGTTGTCGGCAAGGACGCGAATGCATAACTCGATTTGGGGGATCGGAGTAGCAGCCCTCGCATAGGACATTAGACACAATCGCATTGACGGGTTGATTTGACGCAAAATTTTGGGAAACGGCGAAACTCTATGCTGAGTGAGAGATGCTGTCAAGAATTTTGTTTTGTACTTGAAGCAACGGGTAACAGACGCATCGCATCGCGTAACAGTCAATTCTTGTTAGGCTTATGGCAACTTGCGGTCGACTCGTTCTCTGCGTAAAATGTCGGTTCTTTAACGCTGGGTAATCTTTTCACCCGCGCATGCTGCTGCTCGCTCCCCGAGGGCATCTAATCAGCACTTATCTGCGTCTTTATTTCGGAGGATTTCTGTGAAGCTTGCTTTTTGCTCTCGGTGCGCTATAGCCGCGCTTATGTTGATCTTTGGTGCATTGTCTTACGCGCAAGCCCAGACCACCAGCCCCACGCCCGATCCGCTCGTTTCTCAGTTGACTACCAGTCCCGGCGGACCTTGCAATCAAATTCTACCGAGTTGCTTTTATTCGTTCGCGGGCGACATCTCGGCGAACGGCCGTTTTGCGGTCTTTGAGTCAAATGGAAATTTGGACACCCAGAGTCCGCGCAACGCCGATGGCAATCGCGAAATCTTCATAGTCGATTATGCTCAACGGCGCATCTTCCAACTGACCAACACGAAGAACGTCCAAAAGCCACCAGCAAGCCCCACGCCGACACCGACGGCGACGCCAACACCGAGCCCGACGCCAACCCCCAGTCCGACGCCGATACCGATCCCTACGCCGACGCCATTGCCAACGCCACCCGACCTCAGTCTGGTCAAGATTGAGATTAGCAATAATCGTCCGATGATTAGTTTTGAGCCGGCGCTGGTTGCGGGAAAACGTGTCTACACGATCGTCTTCAGTTCAAACGCTCCTAATCCCGGCAACTTCGATGGCACGGATAGTGATGCGCTGGTTGCGGATGGTAATCAGGAGATTTGGATCTACCGGCTGCCTGAAATCGACGATGTCTTCGATCTCACATCCGGTGATGACATTACGCCAATCAGCGATCTCACCCTCGGCACCTTCAGACAAGTCACTGACACACCACCCAGCCGTCCCTTACGCACCGGAGTATTTCTTCCCGATGTGCTGGACGATAATCGCGAAGCGTCGATCAGTGATGATGGAAACACCCTGGCATTTATTTCGAACCGCAACCTGGTAACCTCGGTGGGTAACACAGATGCGAACGCCGAATTGTTTCTCTGTCGCACCTCGAGCGGTTTCGCTCCGGGTTCAAATACCATTGTGCAGGGAACGAACACTCAAGATCTCTTTGTCACCCCCAGGACGTTTCCACGGTTCCAGCAGAACCCTTCGCTGTCTGCGAACGGCGGTGTGGTTGCGTTTCTCTCTACGGCGGATCTGGCCGGAAGTAACAACGATGATGCCGGGCATGGAAATGGCGAGATTTACGTTGCGGATTTTTCCGGTTCAGCCCTAACAAACTTTAGGCAGCTTACCAAAACCAAGGAAACAGGCACGGCCGGTAATGCGACGATTAATGTTCTTAGTCCCGGGCGGCGTCTGAGCCGTGACGGCGCGTATGTAGCCTACGAGTCACGAGCCGTGGACCCTTCTGCCAACAACACTACGAACGAATCTTTCCTGGCAGTTTTTGTTTCCAAGGTTTCGGATGGTAGCGCCAAGATGGTTGGGAAACGACCCCCTGTGTGTGATACATGCATCGGCGACGTCATTCATTTCCCCACTTTTACAGACTACGACGGCTCACTGGCGCCACACGCGCTGGTCTTTGCCGCGGCATTGAATTTTAAGGCTGACGGCACACTGGTCGAGAAGACCGATGCGACCGGCCTGAACCCCGCACCTTCAGATTTGATATCCGCGAACCAGATCTTCGTCACACAGATCCCGGTTACTGATACCAATACTTTTGCGCGCCTGACACGAAACCCGCCCCAGTTAAGTGTCTCTGGTATTCGCCCATTGACGAGCGGTACCCTGCGCCGCATGGTGTTCAGCCTGTCTGGAGTAGAACTTGGCGGCGGGAATACCGATGGCTCAAGCGAATTATTTTATCTTGTCACTTCACCTGTAACGACTGAGGCGTCTATGGTGCTTTCGTTCTTTACCGGCGCCAGCAATATGGGACCTTTTGCGGCTGCGGATCCGGCTGCCAGTCCATCCCCGACTCCCACGCCCACGCCGAGTCCTGGAGACGCTACTGGCCTCTCGGGCGGCGAGTTGGGAATTGTCAGGTCAACAGTCGGGCTTGCTGATTCCGACAAAATTGGTGTTGGTGGTTCGGAAACCGCACGTAGTCCCATACTTCCCGTGGAGCTCAATGGCGTGTCTGTTGCTATTCAGGGTGTTGCGGCTGGACTCTATTTCGTCGGCGACTCACCGGCGGAGGGCATCAGGTTCGTGGTACCGCTTGGTTTCACAACTGGAACCGCGAGCGTAGTCATCAACAATCGCGGAACTGTGTATCGTGGCTTTCTAAAAATCGTCCCGTCGCAACCAGACGTTCACACCACCACAGATGATGCGGGCGGGGACGCAGAGGTCTGTAATGTTAGCAATCCCATGGCAGTTCTTTGTGTCGGACCTTTTCAGGTAACCAGCCCCTTCGACGCTTCAGGTACGCTGGCACCTACCAGACTTGAGATTTACGCTACCGGCGTCCGCTTTGCCGCGCGCACGGAAACGAAGGTCTCCTTTATTAACGGCACGACGACCATCGATGTAGTTCCTGATGCGGTGCAACCGAATACAAATATGCTGGGGTTAGATGTAATTACGGTGACTTTGCCGGCGACGCTCGCGGGAGCCGCACCAATTGACTACAAGGTAGTTGTGACTGTCACCAAGACGAGTGGCACTACCGGAAGCAGGCCAGTTGCCACAGCGCCTAAGATCACAATCATTCCTTAGCGCCGCGTAGTACCGGCGGCCGCCTCAAATATCGAACCCCGTACGTTGATAGCGTACGGGGTTCTTTTTTGCCTTCAAAACATCGGGAAGTGATACTATTTGCCAGCAGCTCGTCCTGCCGCGCCTCGAGTGAAGTGCCGGCGTTCCCTAAAAGTTCTTAATCCCGTACTCACGAATGCGACGTCTGAATCCGATTCTGGCATTGATGGCGATACTGGCTTTTGTCACGTCCAGTCAACCGTCGTCATTTGATCTGCCTGAGGCAGCACGGGATCGAGAGATCAAATGGCCCGCCCGAAGCATTCAGGTGGCGCTTTCAACTTCGCTCTCGTCGGCGTCGCCGGCGATCAAAGGGGATAGCGACGTGCTCGGGGCAGTCCACCGGGCGCTTGCCAGTTGGTCACGAGCAGCCAACATCAAGTTTGTCGAGGTCAGCTCGAAGAAGCAGTCTGTTAGCCCTACGGCCGGCGGAGACGGTGTGAGCTTGATCACCATCGCCGCCACTGGAGAAAACCTCGCTCTCTTTACTGAAGGAAATACAACGGCGCGAACCCGCGTGTTCTATGATCTCGATACCGGAGAGATCAGCGAAGCAGACATCGTTCTCAATCCCTATCCTTATTCAGAAACAGGCGCCGCCCTGCAATTCTCAACCGACGGCACGCCCGGCACCTACGATCTCGAATCAACGCTGGCCCACGAGATTGGCCACCTGCTGGGCCTCAGTCATTCTCAGGTTATCGGCGCAACCATGCAGGCATCGCAGGCTCTCAATGGGACGTTCGGCCGCCCGGCGACCACCGAACGCACCCTCAGCGAGGCCGACCAGGCAGCCGCTCGCAGTCTTTATGAACCACGCGAAAGAGCCGGCTCAATCGAAGGCAGAATTCTCAGCAGCATTGGCGGCAGTCTTCTACCGGCAGTTGCCGCCCACGTTTGGCTTGAAGATCTCGATAGCGGTAGGGTCATGGCGAGTGGTCTCACTTCGTCAAATGGGCGATTTAACTTTAACAGCGTTCCCGCGGGTCACTATCGCGCGATGGTTGAGTATCTCGATGCGGCGAGTAAGGAGGCAGATGCGCTTAGTGCTGCCGGCGATCGCCAGTCGGGCTTGCGAGGTCGTGCTTTTCGAAGCGTGGAAATGCGAAGCAATTTGCGAGTCGTCACCGACAAACCGACCTCATTGAACTATGTTCTGGTGCCGCCCCAGAATTCCGCGCCGGCTTTGATTCCTCGTTTTATCGGACTTAATGCTGAACTCTCCAGCGCGCCGGTTCCGGTCACTGCCGGGGAGAAGATTACGGTTTACGTTAGTGGTGAAGGAGTGGATCAAATACCCGGCAACGGACTCGTTATCAGTTCCCCCTTGATGAGCATTGACCCTGCAAGTTTGACCCGCGAAGAGTTTCACCGGTCTACGCCGGTTATTAGTTTTACCGTCACCGTCGCTGCGAATACGCCGCCGGGAGACTACACGTTAAAGCTCCAGTCAAACACCGGCGAGGTTGCCTATCTGGTCGGTAGCCTGACAATAAATCCAGACAACTAGTATCCTGTCTCTCTTGTTAGCAAGGGATTTCTCCATCGCGTCTTGAGCGCCCTGGCAGTTGGAAGTCTATGAAGCGTAAGTTACTCGACTACCTGAGATGTCCTGTTTGTGGCGGCGCAATATTGCTTGCAGCGGTCGCACGTGAGGAAGCCGTCGAGATCATGGAAGGCGAACTGGCTTGCCAGTCGTGCGCGCGTAGTTTTCCAATCGTTCGCGGCGTCCCACGGTTTGCAATGCCGGAAGAAGTTGAAGCTGATAAAGCAGCGACCGCGGAAAACTTTGGTTGGCAGTGGCAACACTTCGTTCAAAGCGATGAGCTTTACGCGGACCAGTTCCTGGCGTGGCTCGCACCGGTTAGCGCCGATTTTTTCCCAGGCAAGTTGGTACTGGAAGGCGGATGCGGCAAAGGCCGGCACACGCAACTGGCTGCAGGCTGGGGCGCGCGCGAAGTGATCGGTGTTGACCTGAGCGACGCGGTGGAAACCGCTTTTGCCGCCACGCGTCAACTTGAGAACGCCCATATTGTTCAAGCCGACATTTACCCCCTGCCCTTCGCGCGCGTTTTTGACTACGCCTTCTCAATCGGCGTCTTGCATCACCTGCCGGATCCACGAGCGGGCTTTCTTTCGCTGGCCTCGAAGGTCAGGATAGGTGGCAACATTTCGGCCTGGGTTTACGGTGCTGAGAATAACGAATGGATTACTCGCTTCATCGATCCCCTGCGAGAAAAATTCAGTTCGCGGATCGATCGCCGGGCGCTGTTGCATCTGTCAAAGTTTCCCACCGCGCTCGTGTATCTGGCGACAAAACTAGTTTACGGTCCGTTAAACCGTTCCGAGAGTGGTTCGCGGCTGGCGCGCCGCCTTTTCTATAACGACTACCTCAAGGCGATTTCACACTTTGGCTGGCGCGAACAACACACCATCGTATTTGATCATCTGGTAGCGCCGACTTCGCACTACATCCGGCGTGAAGACTTTGAAGAGTGGTGGCGCGACCTGCAAAGCGAAGATGTGCAGATCGGCTGGCATAACAAGAACAGCTGGCGCGGGTTTGGTAAAATCTAAATCTGGTTTTTGGTCTTGGGTCTTGGGTCTTTGGCCTTTGGACCTTGTGCTTTGGCTTTTGGTTTTGGGTTCTTTTTGAGATTTGAAATTTCAGATCTCAGATCTCAGAACAAATGCACAAAGTCCAAAGACCAAAGTCAATTTATTAAAATGATCTCCGCACAAACAGCACGGCGCGCGGTCTGGCGACCTCTCTGGGAACTTCCCGGGCGCTTTGAGTTAATTGTGTCCCTGGCGCGGCGCGAGTTAGTGGCACGTTACAAGGGCTCGGTGCTGGGAATTCTTTGGGCCATTGTGACGCCGGTCGTAATGATCGCGATCTTCACATTTATCTTTGCCGGGATCTTCAACGCTCGCTTCGGTCCTCAGGGCACAGCCCTTGATTATGCGCTCTACCTTTTCTGCGGCTTACTGCCCTGGACGATGTTTCAGGAGACGCTGCAGCAGTCGTCCACGACGATCGTTACGCATGCAAACCTCGTGAAGCGCGTCGTCTTCCCATTGGAGACTCTACCGGTCGCGCAAGCAATTTCTTCTTTGGGCAACCAGCTGTTTGGAATGCTCGCGCTGGTGGTGGCAACCATAATTGTGCGCCACGAACTGCACCCTACCATCCTGTGGCTGCCGGCGTTGATCATCCCGCAAATGATCTTCACGCTCGGCGCCGCCTGGCTGGTCGCTTCACTGGGCGTCTTCCTGCGTGATATTGCGCAGGGCATTACGCTCGTGCTGATGGCCTGGATGTACTTGACGCCCATCATTTATCCGGAGTCGATCGTGCCGGAACGCTACCGTCCCTTCATCAACGCCAATCCGTTCACTGCACTCGTTCGCAGCTATCGTCGCATTTTTCTGGAAGGCCTGGCGCCTGACTGGTCAAGCCTTGGCTACTTCACGATCCTGGCGCTAATTGTTTTTGTTTTTGGTTACTGGTGGTTCGCGAAGAGCCGGCGCAACTTCGCCGACGTAATCTGAAAACACTATTCGATAGCCGAGTGGTTCGTTGAGTCTGCCGCTGACAAGACAACCACGAGTCCCATCAACCACCAAAACACCAGCGCGACTTCACCGTCACCGAAATTGTAATTAACCAGTGAACTGGCAAAGAATCCGGCCACTGCTCCGGTAGCGCCCAGCAGTAGTCCATAACGGTTGGTATCGCTGGAATCACGCAGAGATTTTTCGCCGCTCGAGGCGGTGCGCCAGAAAATCCACATGATCCAAAGCCAAAAAAAGAGCGCCGGCAATCCTCGATCGAACGCTAGTTGCAGTGGTGTCGAGTGCAGGTGAAGCATGTCTGTTCCGGGGAAACCCCACTCGCGCCAGTGGACGTGCACCGAGTCCATCCCATGACCGAAGAGGGGGTGCTGCATTATGCGTGCAGCGCCCACACGTGCAACCTGAACCCTTAACGATGAACTGGGATCTTGCAGCGATAGCGCGTGCTGCGCGCGCGTTCGGTAAACAACGAAGGCGCCCAGACCGAGCATGAGACTCATAACTACGAGACTCAACACCGTGGCCCGGCTACGTAGTCGTCCCCCAGTTCGCAAGGCGACCAGAGCGCGGAGAGTTATTATGAGAGCACCGATAGCCAGTGCCACTAACGCAGTTCTCATAGCAGTGAGAGCAATGCCCAAAGCGAGTAAGGCGAAAGCGGCGTAAGCGAGCTGCGCGCGAAAATTCAAACGATGATTTTTGTAGTTGGCGATGAGGAGACCGAGCGCAAGTTGCGCGAGAACCTGGAGAGTCTCCGAATAGGTTTCGTAATGCCTGGTCCAGCCAGATGCTCGAAAGCGATGAGTCGGCCGGCTGCCGAGGATGCCCGAAGGCGACGGCCGTCGCTTGATCGTGTCGGTAACAACCACACCGGGCCGCTCAACGTGTTCTCCCTGGGAAATGAGGCTCACGACGAAAGCAGTTTCTCCCGGTAACTTTCGGATTGCATCGTCAATATCAGCAACCGAATAAACCCGCTGCCCGGCAACTCGCCAAACGGCATCGCCTGGGCGCAGGTGTGATTGCAACGGACTGTCGGGCGAGATGGATTCTACTAGTATGCCGCGACCGCGAAACAGGTCGTAGCCACTGTAAAGTGTTCCTACTGAACCTGACAGGATCATTATCGCGACGAGCTGTACGGCAGTTTTTTTGGTGACGATAGCCTGCGTAAGATAGAAAAGCAGGAATACGCAGGCTGACTGGATCTTCGCTATGCTGATACGTGGTTCCTGAGAAAGAAAAGAAGAGGCGACAGTCCATAGAAAGAACAACCAGACAGGCAAATCAAAACGCGTGTGCCGAAACCCGCTTTGGTTAGTCGCGATGGTGCGGACCAGCCAGCCGGCGCCTACGATTGCCAGGGAGATTTCCGCGGCGGCGATAGAGTGAGGGGCGAAAGCGGAATAGAGGAAAAAGCCAACCAGCGCAGTCCCTTGTCCGAGTCGGGACCATAGTTCGCGTTGGGAAGTGCGGCCTGAAGCATTCGTCGGCCGTTTTGTTTGGCTGTGATTCACTCTCAAAAATGAAGTGCGTTGACAGTCATATTTTCTGCATGTTAGCGTAGCCCCGGTCGTTTCACCTTTAGAAACACCGTCTTAATAAGAACTACAGTTGATCCTTGTGTCCCACAACCGCCATCCACGTTTGACTCCGATCCTATATTCAGTGCTACATAATACCCCTTATGGCTTTCGAAAAAGCTAAGGTCATAAAGGCCGCTGAGAAATTCCTCTCGCAGGGGAAGATTAACGCCGCCATTAAAGAGTATCGTCAAATCATCAAGCACGATGATAGCGATCTCACCACTCTCAACATGTTGGGAGATCTTTTGGCGCGCGCCGGCGAAAAAGAAGAAGCGGCAACATGTTTCCTGAGGATAGCCGAGCATTATCGGGAACAGGAATTCCGGCTAAAAGCCATCGCGATGTACCGCAAGATTGAAAAGCTCAAACCGCGCGATCCGGCGATCGCCAAGGAGCTTGGAGAACTCTACGCGGCCCAGGGTCTGATCGCCGATGCTCGCACGCAGTATCTCGTAGTTGCCGATGCACACACTCGAGCCGGCCGGAGCAAGGACACTCTGGAGGTGCTCCATAAGATCGCCGATCTGGATCCGCAAAACACTGATATCAGGCTCAAGCTTGCGGAAGGTTATGTGAAGGAAGGCATGCTTCCGGCAGCAGTCAAAGCTTTCAGTCAGGCGGCGAACCGTCTGCTGGAGAACGCCCAGTTTGAAAAAGCTCTCGGGGCTTATGGCAAAGCCCTCGAGTTAAGTCCTAACAACCGGATGGCGCTTAAGGGCCTTGTCTCCGCGCACACTAAACTGGGCAGCGCTGATGATGCGGCTGAGATCCTGGAAAAAGCTATTGCCGACTCCCCTGAAGATCTCGAGCTAATCTCAATGTTGGCTCAGACCTACATCGACGCAGAAGACGCTGCCGGTGCCGAGCGAGCCACCGCTCTATTGATGAAGGAGGATGAGTCAAACTATCGATCTTATATCGAGGTGGCGCGGCTCTACTTAAAGCTCGGTCAGCAAGACGAGGCCGCCAGAATCCTCGGAGCCATCATTGAGCAAATGCTCGCCGGGCGCGAAGAGAATGATTTGCTCGAACTCGTCGATGAATTACTGACAGGGAATCCGGAACATGTACCCGGCTTGCGGTTGCTCGCCAGGATTCACTGGTGGCAACGCGACATGGACAAGCTGCGCGGCACGCTGGAACGCCTGGCTGAAGCTGCGGAGGCCGCTGGCCTTCCGGATGAGGAACGCTACGCCCTGACCCAACTGATCCGTCTGGCTCCCGACGAACAGCACTTTCTGGATCGGCTAAATATGCTGGGGGGCTATCTGGAAGAGACCGCTGAAGGCGCCCACTTCCTTGATGAACCAGCAGCGGTGCCATCCTTCGACACGTTCGAAATAACAGGCGACGCTGCCGGCGAAACTAAAGCGGACAAATTGGAATTTGAGTGGAACTCCGTAGCCGAAGAAACTCCTTCGCACGCTGGTGTTTCATTTGCTGATCTAAACGAGGCGGAAGAACCCGCCCTGGCTGAGACGCTAGAACAGCCGGCCGCCACACCTTTCGCAAGCGAAGAGGCAAAGCCAAGTTCTGCGGCCATGATGCGGCAGGAACTCGAAAGCGTTGACTTCTATATCACCCAGGGCTATTCCGATATTGCTTTCGATACCCTTGAACTGCTGGAACGTCAGTTTGGTGCTCATCCTGATATCGAAGCTCGGCGCAAAAAGCTCGAATCAGTAAGTCAAAGCGCTCAAGCGACGGACCTGGATTTTTCCGAGCCGGAGGTGATCAAACCGGAGGGCGAGGCACCTGCCGAGGAGATTGCCTTCGGTGAGATCGTAATTGAGCAGCCTGTTCCTGCTTCTACGCCTGCTGCTCCTGCCGGTCGAGCCTTTGACTCCGGGCTGGCTGAGATCTTCGAAGAGTTTCGTCTGGAGGCCGAAGGCGATAGCGCCTCCGCCCACGAAGATTACGAAACGCATTACAATATGGCTACCGCCTACAAGGAAATGGATCTGCTCGATGAAGCCATTCGGGAATTCCAGGTGGCGGCCGGGTTAACCGGGTCTGCAGACGGCACGTCGCGATATTTTCATTGCTGCAACATGCTGGGCCATTGCTTTGCTCAAAAGGGTATGCCCCAGGCTGCCGTGACCTGGTTCAAGAAGGGTCTTGAGGCGCCGGGCCGGAACGCAGAAGAATCCAAAGCCTTGAAATATGAGCTCGGCGCTGCCTATGAACAGATGGGCGATTTGAACAACGCAGTCTCCGCGTTTACAGACGTCTACGGGGTCGATATTAGTTATCGCGATATTGGTGCCCGGCTGGAAAACTTGCAGGCACAGGCCGCTAGTCAAACGAAAAAGGGGAAGTAGGAAAACAATGGTAAATAGTGAATAGTTAGGTCGAGGATGCCACTCCAGCGATCGCTGTTTATTATTCACCATTTACCATTCACTGTTTACAACCAAGCGATGTCAGCCAAGTTAAGTGTCATCTTCTATATTATCCTCTGCCTGGAAATCGGCATTGTGCTTGCGCTCCTGCCGTGGGTTCCGCAGGGCACACTCGGGCTGAGCGATTGGGGCAACAATTATTTTCTGCTGTACGCAGCGCGCAAAACCGGCATTCATACGTTGCAGACTGTAGTGGCCTCCGGCTGGATGCGTGGCGCAGTGACTGGCATTGGTCTTCTGAACATCGGGATTGCCTTCTGGGAAATATTTCATTTTCAACAGACCGTTCACTCGCTCCAGGAAGGCACCGAACCAAGTTATCCCAGGAAAAATGCCGTTAGACCTCCAAAGCCCGCCTCTGATTTATCTGATCACGAGCGGGGAAACGACCGATCGGACAACCCCGGCAACTGAAGAATTCTCCGTCGTTCTCCAACTGGTCGAGGCAGCCGTAGGCGCGCAGATCGATTTAGTCCAAATCCGTGAAAAAAATCTGACGGCGAGTGTCCTTTACCAGCTTGCTGCAAGCGCGTCCCGAATCACCAAGGGAACCGCTACTAAACTTCTAATAAACGATCGTTCCGACATTGCCGCAGCCGCCGGAGCGGACGGTGTCCACTTAACCACCTACTCGTTGCCAACTGCAGCGGTGCGTCACACGTTTGGCGCCGACTTCCTGATTGGTGTGTCCACGCACTCCCTGGCGGAAGCGACTATCGCATGTTATGGCGGCGCCGACTTCGCCGTGTTCGGTCCCGTTTTCGAGACAGCCTCAAAAAAAGAATACGGTGAACCACCAGGACTTACTGGTCTGACCAGCGTTTGTTCTGCGCTTTCTCCTTTTCCGGTCCTGGCGCTTGGTGGCGTGAGCCTTGACAGCGTTGCAGAATGCATTCGGGCCGGCGCACTCGGTGTAGCGGCTATTAGAATGCTGCAACCAGCAGCTCAGCTTGCTGATGTTGCCGCCGAAATCCGGCGCAGGTTTGCAGAGGAAGAATTTTAAGAGGCGGTCTCAAAAGTGTTTTAGATCGATCATGGCGTTTCTCAGACACTCAATGGCTCTAACTATTGCCGGGTTCGACCCTTCGGGCGGCGCCGGCGTGCTCGCAGACGTTAGGACCTTTGCCGCTTTTGATTTGCAGGCCGGTGCGGCGATTACCTCGGTTACTTTTCAGAACTCTACTGAGTTTTTGGGCGCCGTCCATCAAACTCCGGAACTAGTAAGGGCGCAGGTTGAATCGTTGCAAAAAGGCAGCGCAATCGTCTGCGCCAAAACAGGAATGTTGCCAACACGCGGGGTAGTGATCGAAGTGGCGCGTTTATTTCGCGAAACTGATCTGCCGCGACCGGTTGTTGATCCCGTGATCATGTCCTCTTCAGGATTCCGGCTCATGGAAGAAGAGGCAGTGAGCGCGGTGGTAAGTGACTTAATGCCCCTGGCTGGTCTCGTAACTCCAAATATTCCTGAAGCGGAGACACTAACCGGATTGACGATTTTTTCCGAAGCTGACATGCGACGCGCTGCTGCCGCGCTGCGCGAGCTGGGCGCACGAGCGGTCCTGATAAAAGGTGGACACCTGGGAGATCAGAAGGCAGAAGGCAGTGGGCAGGAGGCAGGAGGCGAGGAAGCGATTGATGTACTTGACCACGACGGCCGAGTGACTGTGTTTCGTGAACAGCGCGTCCGTGGTGCAGCGTTTCACGGCTCAGGCTGCGTCTTGTCAGCAGCGATTGCTGCCGGACTGGGGAAGGGAATGTCGCTGGAAAATTCAGTCGGCACAGCCAAAGCTTTTGTATTAGAAGCGCTTCGAAACTCAGTTGTGGATCCACAAATACAGAACCGGGAGCGGTAGCGACCGGATCGAACACTCAGCCATACTTTTTACACCCGTCGGAATTCTATCTTGAGTCCATGACCCG
>Ga0207689_10003057_pt1 | contig 15411 bp, 10 predicted proteins | sample KBSMisM52_FD_184312 | JGI IMG/M metagenome (GOLD analysis project Ga0207689, IMG submission 184312) | Miscanthus rhizosphere microbial communities from Kellogg Biological Station, Michigan, USA - KBS Miscanthus M5-2 (SPAdes) (version 2) | ecosystem: Host-associated > Plants > Roots >... | reverse complement strand
CCGACGCCTAGACAGACGATACCCAACAACAATGCAATTTTTCGCATGGATATTATCTCGGTTGCAGCCATCGGCCATCGGCCATCAGCCATCAGCTCGAGCGCCCCGAGCGCGCCGTTAGGCAATAGAAGCGTCCAGAGGGTCGGGCTGATGGCTGACGGTTGATAGCGGATGACATTGTGGTATGGGTTATCGATTGATCCCTAACGTGAATACCAGGGATCGCGTCTGCGGGTTGTTGAAGTAGTCGATCCCCTGCGCCGCCACTTCGGCGCCACCGAGGTTCGTCTCCGGATCGACGCCGCTGTAGGCGGTCCACGTCGCGAGGTTGCGCGCTGCGATGCGCAGCTCGATGCTGCCCAGGCCCTGACGGCGCACCCACGGCGTGTCGAACGTGTACCCTAGGGAGATCTCGCGGAGCTTGACGTAGCTGCCGTCCTCGAGGAACTGCGACGCCTCGTTGCCGAACCCGCTGCCGAGTCCCGTATACCAGTTCTCGCCGATCGGGACCGCTTGGCCTTGGCCCGGCCCGAACGCCGGGCCCTTGAAGAAGTCCTTGCCGAACGTCTTCTCGTTGCCCGTGCAACCGAGATTGCCGTCGGCGTCGTAGATGCAGGTGGCGCGCGCCGCCGTCTCGCCGGCCGTGCCGAAGTTGTCGAGGGCGCCCCGCGTCCCGTTCCAGATCACGCCACCGCGGCGGACATCCACGAGCCCACTCACGTTGAGCTTCTTATACCGGACGCCCGTTCGGAAGCTACCAGTCCAGTTCGGGTTCGGATCGCCGATCACGCGCTGCGTGGGATCCTCGACCGGGAAGCCGTCAGGACCGATGTAGAGCGCGCCGTTAGGCTGCTTGTTCTGATTGCACAGCGCGTTGATGTCGGTCGGCGTGCCCGAGCCGAGATCGACGCTGTTCGGCGTGTTGTAGCGACACCGGACGAAGTCGTAGCTCCGGAACACGCCGATCGGATATCCCTTCACGGCCGACACCAGAGTGCCGGTGAAGAAGCCGCCCGTCGGCAGATCGACGGCATCGGCGCCTTGCAGGTCCAGTACCTTGTTCTTGTTGTGTGCGTACTGGAAACCGAGGTCCCAGTCGAAGTTCGCGGAGCGGACCGGGTGGAAGTTGAGCGATGCCTCGATGCCTTCGTTGCGAATGACGCCGGCGTTGCTCGCCTGCACGGCGTACCCCGTCGACGAGGCAAGCGGCAGGTCGAAGATCACGTCGCTCGCCTTGCGATTGTAGTACGTGAAGCTCGCGTCGGCGCGATTGTGGAAGAACCCGAAGTCGACGCCGGTCTCGAACTCCTTCTGAACTTCCGGCTTGAGGTTGTTCTGCGGCTTGCGCCCCGCCGTGAACAGGCCGCCGTTCCCGCCCTGGCTCGCGAGCAGCGCATCGCCCCACGTGCTGACGAAAGACGCCGACGAGAACGAGCCATTCGTTAGGTACACACCCGGCTCGGTCCCCGTCTCTCCATACGCCGCGCGCAGGCGTCCCTCGCTCAGGAGTCCGCCCAGCGTCATGTAGTTCGTGAAGTTCCATGCGGCCGTCGCGGCCGGGAACCAGTGTCGACGGTCGCTCGACCCGAACGTCGAGAACCCGTCATTGCGGATCGTCGCCGTGACGTAGAGCTGGCGCCAGAACTCCTGCTGAGCCTGAGCGAAAAAGGACTGCCCGCGGACTAGCACCGTCGAATCATCCGCGGTGCGAGTCGTGGTGTTGACCAGCGCGAACGGCTGCGGCGCGATGAGGTCCTGGCCGACGGTGAGGTTCTGCCGGTAGTTCCGGCTGCTGAGATTGCCGCCTAACACGAGCCGCGACTCGAAGTCCTGCCAGAACGAGTGCGTGAACGTCGCCGTCAGGTTGTTGTCGAGCTGGTAGTTGACGAGGTTCGCCTTGATCACCTGACCAGTGGGGAAACTGGAGCTCGTCTTTGGCAGCGTCTCCAGACGCTCGTCGTTGACGTAGTCCGCGCCAACCGTTAGGCGAACGTTGACCCACTCCTTCGGGTCGTAGGAGATCCCGAGGTTGCCGAACGCGCGCCCGAGATTCTGGGTGTTGTCCTGGTCCTTGATCGCAAACAGCGGATTGTCGTAGCCGCGGGAATCGTTGATCGAGCCGCTGGACGGTTCCGGGAACCGATACGACCGATGGAGTCCCGTGGTCGGGTCGAGGTAGTTGAAGTTGTCGAACTCCGGCGGCGTCCTCCAGCTGCCGAGCGACACGCCCGAGACGTTCGAGCCCTTCTGCACGAACTGGCCGCGGTCATCCACGTACGCGATGTTGCCGTCCAGACGGAATCCGCCAGGGAGGGTCTGCGCCGCCTTCAGGCGCACCGAGTAGCGGTCGTACGTGTCGTTGTTCCCGATGACGGTGCCGTTCTGGTTGCTCGCGCCGCCCGACAGATAAAAGGTCGTACGATCGCTGCCGCCCGATACCGACAGCGAGTTGTCGTAGGTCTGCCCGTTCTCGAACAGATCCGTGGCGTGATTCCACGTCGGCGTTCCCGAGGCGAGCTTCGGTCCCCACGACGTGCTGGTGAGTGAGCAGTCGGGTTCCGCGCACGTAACGCCCTCGCCACCGGTGCCCTGCCCGTACGCACGCTGGAGCGGCACGGAGTGGGTGAGCTGATCGAGACGCGTGGTCGACCGGAACGAGAAGTTGACGCCGCCGGTCGGTTTTCCACTCTTGGTCGTGATCAGCACGACGCCTTGCCCTGCGCGCGCACCATAGATGGCGGCGGCAGCGCCGGACTTCAGAATCTCGACGCTCGCGATGTCCGCAGGATTGATGTCAGCCGCACGATTCGGGACGTCAGTGCTTCCAGTCGGGCCACTCGTCGAGATCGTCTGGTTGTCGATGGGCGAGCCATCGACGACGAATAGCGGTTGACCCGTTCCCTGGATGGTGTTGAGTCCGCGAATGCGGATCGATGACGACGACCCGGGCGATCCCGACTGCGATGTAACGACGACGCCGGGCGCCTTCGCCGCGAGCGCGTTGACGACGTTCGTCTCGTTCGAGCGCTGGATCGCCGCCGAGTCCACCGGTGTTCGCACCGTCCCAATACGCTCGGCCTGTGTTGCCGTGCCTGCTCCCGTCACGACCACTTCACCGAGCTGCAGCGGATTCGCCGCGAGCGAGAAGTCGTGCGTGATGGTGGTCCCGGGCGTCAGCGTGACCTGAAACTGCACCGGTCGGTAGCCGAGCCGCCGCGCTTCGAGCGTGGCCGCCTGTCCCGAGGCGCGCGCGGCGGGCACCTGGAACGAGTACTTCCCTGCGTCGTCGGTCATGGCGCCCAGCCCCAGTCCGACGAGCGCCACTGATGCGCCCGGCATCGGTTGGTTCGTCTCGTTGACGACGGTCCCGGAAACGGTGATGGGTTGTTGTGCTCGCGCTAGCTGTGGCCACGCGACCGAGGCAGCGAGCACCAGAGTCGTGAGTCGACAATGCATCCGTGTCATGCGTCCTCCGCGCTAAAGCGGTAGGGTGATCGCATGACCGCCGTCCCCATGACGGCGGTCGCCGTTGGGACGACATCAATGCTTCGCCTTGAACTGCGGGCGTGCTGCTACTGCGACTCCAGAGTACGTCTCAGCGAGCTACACCAACCAGTGGCGGGCCACGACTCGTCCCGACGTCTCGCCGCCGACAGTCGTCATCGCTGCAAAGGGAGCGTGAGCGGTATCGGAGGCGAGTTAGGGGGCGGATCGCAAATCGCGTGCACTCCAGTTGACAGAGAGAGGAAAACCATGTCGGGTTGCGACGATTGGGGGGACGAGACGAACTCGTTTTTTGTGACGAGCCGATACGTTTGGGAAGCCAATTCGACGGACGGAGCGCCCGCTGACCAAAACGGCACCGTGCCTAACGATCACTTTGAGCGGTTCGACCTCGACCGTAGGACAGTGTCCGCAGGTTCATGGTAGGCGCGCGTTTTGGGCCGGCCATGATGCCACGCAATATTCCGAAAAGGGGAAACGGAAACAGCCGGAAACTACTGATCGGGCGGATCGCTCCGAGGACGGGACGATTCCATTCGCAACGAGCCTGATTTGAGAGGGGAACAGCCTCGGGCCCGCTCATACCTCCCGAAGCTGTTCCCAAGAAATCACGGCTCGTTGCGAGTGGAGTTTTCCTATCATGCGGAGCGATCCGCAAAATCCATTGTTTCCGGCCGTTTCCGTTTCCCCTTTGTTTTGGATGCTCGACCAGAGCGTGAGCTCTTGACTTGCGGCGCCACGAGGTGCACTGTTTACTTAACACTGTTAAGTAGAACCTCGAAGCCACCTGCCTCATGGGTCCCAAAGAACGCCGCACCCGCGAACGCGAAGAGACCCGATCCAGAATCCTGGACGCGGCTCGCGAGATGTTCGTACAGGACGGCATCGAGGCGGTCACCATGCGCGAGATCGCCAAGCGCATCGAGTACACGCCCACGGCGATCTACCACCACTTCCGGGACAAACAGGCGCTGATCGAGGAGCTCTGCCTCATCGACTTCCGCGGTCTGGCGCAGGCTTTTCAGAAGATCGGTCGCATCGAGGATCCGATAGAACGAGTGCGGCGAATTGGGCTCGTGTACATGGACTACGCGCTCGAACACCCGAGCCACTACCGGTTCATGTTCATGACTCCCAAGCCGTTACTTCCAGCGAGCTCCTTCGGGATCAGTGACGGCGAGCCTGACACCCACGCCTACGCTGTGCTGCGGTCCACGATCGCCGAAGGCATTGCACAGGGGCGCTTCCGGCCCGAGTTCACCGACGCCGACGAGCTTGCCCAAGTCCTGTGGTCGGGCGTGCACGGCATCGTGTCGCTGCAGATCGTGAAGGGAGGAAAGGGAGAACACATCGCCTGGTGCGACCCACGTGAGACCGGGCGAGCCATGCTCGACGTGCTCATGCGCGGCACCCTTCGCACGCCCAGCAAAGGCTGACTTTCTCGACCATGCCCTATGGGCGTTTTCTGTCGCCATCGACTTAACACTGTTCAGTTACGTAACCAAGTAAGAATAGCGTTTCAAGAATACCTGTCGAGCAGAACGCAGCCGCTTTCGGAGGTCACATGCAGTTCCGTCTCAGCCTAACGACTTCGATCCTCCTGCAGGCATTCGTCCTTGGGACGACGCCGACCATCACGGCCGCCCAATCGCCGCTCACCAACCCCGTCGACGTCTACATACGGCAGGCGCTGCGCGCCAATCTCTCGCTCGCCCAGACACAGCTCGACGAAGACCGCGCAGACGCCGCGGTGCGCGAAGCACGAGCGCTCCGCCTCCCCTCCCTCGCCTTCAGCACGCGCCGCACCCGCACCGACGGCGGCCTCGATCTCGGAACCCTCGTGAACCCGGCCTATCGAGCGCTCAATCAGCTCACGGGAACGAGCGCCTTCCCCACGAACATTGGGCTGACGCTGCCGTTCGCCCAGGAAACACGAGTCCGGCTCGCACAGCCGATCTTCCAGCCCGCCATTGGCGCTGGCGTGCGCGCGGCGTCGGCCGAGCGAGACGCGCAATCCGCCGAAGTGCGCGCAGCCGCGCGCCGTCTGGCGGCCGAAGTCCAGACGAGCTACTGGGCAATCGCGAGCGCCACTCGCGTCGCGGAGCTCTTTCGCGCGACGCTGCCGCTCGTGGACGAAAACGTCCGCGTGAACGAACGGCTGCTCGCGAACGGAACCGTCACGCCGGAGGCGGTGCTGCGCTCGCGCGCGGAGCGGAGTGAAGTCGTCCAGCAACTGGCCGACGCCGAACAGCGAGCGTCGGCAGCGCTGCGGTCGTTCAATCTGCTGCTCGATCGTCCGCTCGACGCGTCCGTCGAGTTGCTGTCGGACTCGGCGCTCGCGCTGGTCGTCGACACTACCGCCAACCTAACGCTGGACGTTCTGCTGCAGCACGCGCGCGCCGCGCGCGACGAGCTTCGCGAAGCGGACTTTGGCATTGCCGCCGCGTCTGCGCAGGAGAAAGCAGCAACAGCCGCATTCCTGCCGACCGTCGCCGTCGCCCTCGACTACGGCGTCCAGGGCAACACGTACCACTTCGACCGCGAGCACGACGCGCTCGCCGCGTCGGTCGTGGTGGAGTGGAATCTGTTCAACGGCGGTCGCGATGAGGCACGACGGCAGCAGGCGGCGATCGGCGAGAGTCGCGCGCGCGTCGCGCGCAAGGAGATCGAGCGCCGCATCGAGCTCGACGTCCGGCAGGCGTATGACGCGCTGCAGGTCGCGCGCGCGGGAATCGGGACTGCGCGCGATCGGGTCGCCGCTGCGCGGCGGAGCTTCGAGCTCGTGACGCGACGCCACGCCGAAGGCATGGCATCGCAAATCGAGTTCATCGACGCGCGCACGGCGTACACGCGCGCGGAGCTGAACCTGATTCTGACGCGGCAGAGCTACGCCGTGCGCGCCGCGGAGCTCGAGCGCGCGGCTGCCTTACGAGTGATCGAGTGACCACCCTGGTCATCCCGAGCCGGCAGGCGAGGGATCGCAGGGTTCCTGGTAGAGGGCCCTCTTTCGGGACGACCGCGATCCCTCGCTACGCTCGGGATGACAAGAAACTTCGCAGGAGACTCCTATGACCCGCTCTTCAAGACTCCGGTTCGCAGCACTCGGCCTTGCAACGGTTGGCGCGGCGTGCGGCGGTGACGCCGACGCTCGAGGGCGCAACGTGCCCGCGACGACCACCGTCACAAACGCCATTGCCGTCCGCGTCGCGCCGATCACCGAGGATTCAGCCGCGCAGCCCGTCACCGCCACGGGCGTCATTGGGCTGCGTGATGAGATTGCGCTGTCCTTCAAGATCGGCGGCGTCGTGTCGCAGGTGCTGGCGCGCGAAGGTGAATCCGTTCCCGCCGGGCAACTGCTCGCGACGCTCGACCTCCGCGAGATCGACGCCCAGGTGGCAAAGGCGCAGAGCGCCGCCGCGAAAGCGGAACGTGACCTCGCGCGCGTCAGCCGCCTCCAGGCCGACAGCGTCGCCACTCGGCAGCAGCTCGAGGACGCGACGACGGCCGCCGAGGTCGCGCGCGCCGACCTTCAGACGGCGATGGTCAACCGGCAGTACGCGCGCATCGTCGCGCCGGCATCTGCCGTCGTGCTTCACCGGGCAGCCGAACCGGGCGAGCTCGTGAGCGTCGGATCACCGGTGCTCACGTTAGGCAGCCGATCGAGCGGTACCGTGGCGCGCGTCGCGCTGCCTGACCGTGACGTGGTTCGCGTACGGCTCGGCGACCCTGCCGTGGTTCACGTCGACGCGAAGCCGGGTGAGGCGCTGTCGGGGCGCGTCCGGCAAATCGCGGCAGCATCCGATCCTCGCACCGGCACGTACGCGGTGGAGATCGCCATCGATCGCCCTGATGGTCTCTCGTCCGGCATGATCGGTCGCGTGGAGATCGTCGCCCATGGTGCCGAGCACCTCCGCACCGTGCCAATCGAGTCGCTGCTCGAAGCCGACGGTGACCGCGCGACACTCTTCGCACTCGGCCCCGACGGCAAGGCCAAACGCGTGTCGGTCGAAGTCGCATTCGTGCGCGGTGACCAGGCCGCCGTTCGTGGTGCGCTCCAGGGGATCGGTAGAGTCGTGACCGACGGTGCCGCGTACCTCGACGACGGCGTTCCAGTGAGGGTGACGCCATGAAGATCGCGGAGCTTTCAGTCAAGCACTACCAGTTCACAGTTCTGATCTTCGCCATGCTCGCCGTGCTCGGCCTGACGTCGTGGCTGTCGATCCCGCGCGGCGAGGACCCGACGTTCCCCGCGCCTAACTTCACGGTCATCGCCGTTTACCCCGGAGCGAACCCCACGGATCTCGAGCAGCTGGTCGTCGACAAAGTCGAGGAGCGGTTGAACACGCTCGAGCACCTCAAGGATATGAAGACGACGATCCGGGATGGACTGGCCGTCGTCCTCGTCGAGTTCGACGTGTCGGTGGACGCAGACCGCAAATACGACGAGGTCGTGCGGGAGATGAACGCGCTCCGGCCCGATCTTCCGACGGACCTCGCGCGCCTGACCGTTCGCAAAGGCGGGGCGGACAACGTCAACATCGCGCAGGTCGCGCTCGTATCGGAGCGAGCGCCATGGTTCGAGCTGCAGGATTTCGCCGAACGATTGGAGAAGCGGTTAGAAGCAGTGCCCGGCGTTCGAGGCGCCGAGACCTGGGGCTTCCCGGCACGCGAGGTCCAGGTGCAGCTCGACCTCGGACGGCTGTCGGAGCTTCAGCTGCCGGTCTCGCGCGTCCTCGGCGCCATCGGCAGCGAGGCGGCCAACATACCGGCGGGAAGTGTCGACGTCGGACGCCGACGGTTCAATGTGAAGACGGACGGGACCTACGACGACATCGAGCAGGTGCGGAACACTGTCGTCGGCGGGACGCCTGGTGCCCTCGTTCGCCTTCGCGATGTTGCGGCGGTCACGTGGGGCTACGCGGACCCGACCCACGTCGCTCGATTGAACGGTCGGCGGGCGGTGTGGGTAACGGCCACGCAGCAGGACGGGCAGAACATTCAGCGTGTGCGCGATCGCATGTGGGCCACCATGGACGCCTTCGAGAAGACGCTGCCGCCCGGCGTCACGCTGCGCCGGTCATTCGATCAGGCGCAGAACGTCTCGGCTCGCCTGTCACGGCTCGGCGAGGACTTCGCGATTGCACTCGCGCTCGTCCTGGTGACGCTGTTGCCGTTAGGCGGGCGGGCATCGGCCATTGTGATGGTGTCGATCCCGCTGTCGCTTTCGATCGGCGTCGCTCTCCTGTACGCGACGGGATTCAGCGTCAATCAGCTGTCGATCGTCGGCGCGGTCATTGCGCTTGGCCTGCTCGTGGACGACTCGATCGTCGTGATCGAGAACATCGCCCGACACCTGCGGGAGGGGATGTCCAGGCGAGAGGCAGCGATACAGGCGACGCGCCAGATCGGCGTCGCCGTGTTGGGGAGCACGGCGACCCTCGTGTTCGCGTTCGCACCCCTCCTGTTCCTGCCCGGACTTCCGGGTCGCTACATCCGGTCGCTGCCGATCACGGTGATCTACACGATCATCGCATCGCTCTTCGTTTCGCTCACGATCGTCCCCTGGCTGGCGAGCCTCGCGCTCAAGGAGCGCGACACGACACACGGGAACGTGTTCCTGCGATGGTTCGAGCGCGCGATTCACGCGACGTATGCGCCGGTGCTCGACCGGGCGCTTGCCCGACCGATGGTGACGGTTGTCGTCGCTGTGGCGCTCGTCGTCGCGAGCGTCGCGCTCGTCCCTCGGGTCGGGTTCTCGCTCTTCCCGAAGGCCGGAACGCCGCGCTTCCTCGTCCACATCGAAACGCCGGAAGGGTCGAGCCTCGACGAAACCGACCGGGCGGCGCGATTCGTCGAGCGGGTGTTGGCGACAGACCCGAATGTGGAGACGGTGCTGACGAACGTCGGGCGCGACAACCCGATGATCTATTACAACGTCACGCCTCGGAACGAGAGCGCCACGGCGGCACAGCTGTTCGTGTTGATGAAGTCGTACGACGCGAAGCGGACACCGGTCGAGCTGGACTCCCTGCGTGCAAGGCTCGCCGAGTACGCGGGCGCGCGCATCGAGGTCAGGGAGTTCGAGAACGGACCACCCATCGATGCCCCGATCGCCATGCGCGTCACGGGCGAGAGCCTCGACACGCTGCGCGCGCTCGCGGAGCGTGTGGAGCGCACACTCGTTAGGGTTCCCGGGACGCAGTACGTCGTGAACCCCATGCGGGTGAACCGCACCGACCTGCATCTCGCGGTCGACCGGCAGAAGGCCGGGCTGCTCGGCGTATCGTCCGCGGAGCTCGACCGTACGCTGCGTCTCGGGATCGCGGGGCTGACCGCCGGCCAGCTGCGTGCGCCAAACGGCGATGACTACGACGTCGTCGTGCGGCTACCGCGCGAGGGCCGGCCGACGCCGGAGGTGCTCGACCGGATCTATGTCGCGTCGCAGAATGGCGCGCAGGTGCCGCTCGGCCAGCTCGCGCGACTCGAGTTCCGCGCCTCGCCGCCGCTCATTCAGCACCACGACCGGGAGCGCTCGGTGACAGTGACGTCGCAGGTGCGGACGGGCTACAACACCGACCGGGTGACGAAGGCGGCGCTCGCACGGCTCGTCGGGCTCCAGTTGCCGGCTGGCTACCAGCTCGCTGCCGCCGGCGAGATCGAGAGTCGCCAGGACAGCTTTGGCGGGATCGGCAGCGCGGTCGTGATCGCGACGTTCATGATTCTGGCGATCCTGGTGCTGGAGTTCCGGACGTTCCGGAGCACGCTGATCGTGGCGTCGGTGATCCCGTTAGGCGTGGTCGGGGGAATCGTCGCGCTGTGGCTTACCGGGAACACGCTGTCGTTCACGGCGATGATCGGCTTCGTGGCGCTCGTGGGGATCGAGATCAAGACGTCGATCCTGCTGGTGGACTTCACCAATCAGCTGCGCGCGCAGGGTGTGCCGCTGCACGAGGCGATCAGGAAGGCGGGAGAGGTGCGGTTTCTCCCGATCGTGCTCACCACACTGACAGCGATCGGTGGACTTTTGCCGTTGGCGCTGCAGGGGACACCGCTTTACTCGCCACTGGCGTGGGTGATCATCGGCGGGCTGGTATCGAGCACCCTGCTCGCGCGCCTGGTGACGCCGGTGATGTATACGTTGTTGGCTCCATCGCCTGCGCCAACGCCGGAGCCAATGTTGGCTCCGGCGTTGGTGCAGGCGTGAAGACAGGCGTTCTTCCCGTTAGGCAGGCCAATGGGGACTGGGGACTGAACAGCCGGGACTCGGGACATCGGGACATCGGGACTCGGCCGGGAAGCCTTTAGCGCCGAGGAGACTTCCTCTACGGCAATAGCCTTCTGGCCGAGTCCCGAGTCCCGAGTCCCGGTTTTACTCCCACCATGCCGCCGCACGCGCGAGCGGGGTGCCGTGCAATCTCACGCGTGTGATCCATCCGGCCACGGTGTCGACGGTCTCCGGCACGGACTGCGTCGTCGTGTCCACGAGCTCCACTCGCCAGCGCGGATCCTCGTGCGTCCAGTGGCACCACCGGTCCCACGCGTAGTGCTCGCGGAAGGCGTCGCGGATCACGCGCTGTTCCCACCGGGGATCGATGGCGTGCATGCGATGCCACGCTGCCCAGCAGAGCATGTCCATCCCGAACGGCCAGCTCGGGTCCGGCTCGCGCCGTGCGATGCGGCGACTCCGTTCGTGGTCGTGACAATCCAGGAGGCACGCCGCGATGCCTGCAAGGTCGGGCGCGCGCGGAGACGCGAGTAGCTCGCCGAGTGGGGACGCGGCGAGCAGAAGGAGGTCGATACCCTGGGCTTCGAGGTCCAGTGCAGTGTCGACCCACCGTTCCATGTTGGCCATGCGAGTCTGTCCCGTCGTGGCCGGGATCTCGTTCTCGTGGTGGGCGCTGAGGGTGGTGAGGCGGGTGATCAACTGTCGCGCGACGGCCTTCTTGCCTGACGCGGCGGCGCCGCTGAGCAGGAATAACATACAACCCTCCGATGAAGGACGTTAGGCACGATCGGGCTGGCCGATCGAGGAGGCTGGTCGGGCTGGCCTAACGTCTTTTCTTCATCATCGGTTGGTTCTCACATCGGGGTCCTAACCGACCTACTGATCCGTCAACGCGAATGACCGAAGCGGCGTCCCGCCGGTTGCCGCATCCGCGATCACGATCGTCCGCCCATTGCCCGCGGCCACCGTCACGCTCAACGTCGAGTTCACCGCCGCCGGACGGTCGGCGGCCAGCGTCCCCGCCGGCACCGTCCGCACCGAATACGTCCCCGGCGCGAAGAGCGCGCCCGCAAAGATCACCGACGTCCCGAGATTCTCCGCCACCGGCGTCGCAGTCGTCAGGTCCGCATTCACAGGCGTGATGAACACGTCCACGGCACCCGCCGTGGGGCTCATGTTCATCACCTTGAGCTTCGCCTGCCCCGTCGTGATCGCGGGGTTGGTTTCGCCGACGATGACACTGGTCACCGTAGCACCCCCGGTTCCACCCGTCGCATACAGCGTGTAGTCCGTTGCGGCGGTCACCGTGATGGGAAGCGTCGCCACCACGACGCTCGTGTCCGCGGTCTTCTTCAACACCAGCGTCCTCGCCCCTTCGTAGATCGGCGCGAAGTTCGCGGTCGAGGGCGACGGCAGCGAGGCTGGTGTCGCCGCCGTGTACCCGAGGTTCACGCCGAACGGGACGTTCTCGAGAATCGCGTTCACCGGGTTCCGCGACGGATCCGTAATCAGGTTCACGAACCGGATGCGGCCCTGGCCGCTGGTTGGCTCGAGCGGACCCGGTGCGTCCTTCGTTCCGCAGGCACCCATCACGAGCGTTGCCACCGCGGCCAACGTTAGGCGCACCGAGTGAGATGTGCGAACAGTCGTCATCGAAACGGTCATGAGTGTGGGTCTCACTGGAAGCACCCGGCCGGGAACGTCGACGGCTCCGGCTGATCCGGGGGGACGTTCGGATTGGCGTTGCGATCACCAACGGCGTACGGCAGCCAGCAGCGCTGCCCGCTCGTCGGAATGTTCGGAGACGCCGTAGGGCCGATGATCGCGTTGCGACGCCGCGAATCCTCCCAGCGTAACCCCGTACCTAACAGCTCGTACTTCCGCTGCGTGTAGATCTCCGTCAGTAGCTGGTCCTTCGGGAGCTGCCCAACGAGGGGCGGCAGGCACGCCTTCGGATCATCGATGCCCCGCCCACCCGCGCAATCGGTCCGCACGGAGTCGAGCACCGCCTGCGCCGGCGCGAGCTGATCCTGATCCGCCAGCGCCTCGGCCTTGATGAGCAGCGCCTCGTCCGGGAAATAGACCGGGAGCGGCGCCTGCGGATTTGCATAACGATTCCACGCGTCGAGCGGCGCGCCAATGCGGCCGGTGAGCCCGGTCGAAGGAATCACGAAGTACGTGTAGCGCTGGTCCTGCGGCGCCATCGATGTTCGGTACTGCTGTCGCGGCGCGATGCCGTTCGGACCGCCGGTGACGTTGGCGTAGAAGTTCACCGCTGGCGCCGGAAAGGTCAGCACCGACAACGCCGCTGGACCGGTCCGACCGACGAGATCCGCGGCGGCGAGCGCTGTCGCATCATCGTTCGCCATCCGCGCATACCGCGCGCGGAAGAGCTGGATGATGTTCGACAGGTTCACGCCCGGTGTCAGGACGCTGTTGGTGAAGAACGAGCTCGGCGGCGTCGTGGTAATTTCCGTCACCGCCGAGTCGAGCAGTGCACGGACGTACGGGAGCGCCTCGGCGCGCCCCACGTAGGTCGGCGCCGTAACGTTGAAGGTCTGGATCGGGATGGCCTGATAGGACTGCAGGGCCTCGCCTAACGCCTCCGCCTTCAAGGCATAGGCCAGGGCCCGCATCCCGCTGAGCGTCCCCGGATCGATCTGGTCGGCGAGCGCTGCGGCTCCCGTGAGCAGGTCGTCCGCCGTGCGAACCGTCCGATACACGGAGTTGAACACGTTGTCCGCGATCGCCGTGCCCGACGGCACCGCGCCCTGTTCGGCATCGCTGATCGAGATGAGGGCCGCGCTCGTGGCCGAGAATTCGTCGGTGACGAGTCCGGCCATGTAGCCGAAGTTGCCGTAGGACTGAGCGAACCGGCTCTGCAGGCCCGTCGCCAGCCCAATCACGCCGTCGACGCTCGTCGTCACCTGCTCCTGCGTCGGCGAGTTCGGGTTCTGGAGATCGAGGCTGCACGCGCCGAGCAGCCCAAGCGACGCGGTGGCGGCGGCCACCGCGCATCGTCTCACCATGCGCATCAGTGGTCTCCGCATATCAGTAAGTGAATCGCGCGCTGAACGAAAACGTGCGCGGAATTGGATAACCGCCGAAGTCGAACCCGCGGTCCGCCGCGGTGGTCTGCACCGACCCGATACCGCCTGCGTTCGTCCCGAACAGGTTGATCTCCGGGTCGTACCCGCTGTAATCGGTCCACACGACGAGATTGCGGCCGGAGACCGTGAGCTCGACGCCGTCGCGGAACACGCGTCGCACAGGCGCGACGTCCAGGGTGTAGCTGGCCGAGAGCTCACGCAGCTTGATGAACGTCCCGTCCTCGATCCAGTACTCGAAGATGCCCTGCGTGCGCGCATTGTAGCCGGGCGGCAGCTTGCGAGGATCGCCGTACGGGAGGAGCTCCCGCTCGTACGTCTTCGAGTTGCTCGCAATCCCGGCGTTCTGCGCGCGGGTGGACAGGTTCATGATCTGGTTGCCGAACACGCCATCGAGCAGCGCGCGGACGTGCAGCTTCCGCATGATCGTGAAGTCGTTGAAGAACGATCCCAACCAGTTCGGATTCGGGTCGCCGATGATCTTGTTGAGCGAGTCGTTGCACGTGCCGCCCGAGATCGCCTGCCGCTGGGCGAGCGTCGCCCCCATGTCCACCGTCTGGTTGCTCCGGCGGTAGCGGCCTAACGAGTCGAGCAGGAATGCGCCAGTCGCGCAATTGCGCGCCGCGTAGGAGCCGTAAAACACGCCGGCCGGATAACCCGTCCGAATGCGGTTCGGGTACCCGCCCGCCGATTGGAAGTCCTGGATGTCCAGGCTTTCCACCAGGTTCTTGTTGTGCGTGTAGGAGATGGTCGACGACCACTGGAAGTTCCGCTGGTCGACGTTCAGCGTGCGCAGCATCAGCTCGACGCCCTTGTTCGACATCGAGCCGATCGGCGCGAACTGCCGGGAGAAGCCGCTGCTCGTCGCGAGCGGCCGGAAGAACAGCAGGTCGTCCACGATGCGGTTGTAGTACGTCGCCTCGAGTCCCACCCGCGTGTGGACCAGGCCCAGTTCCGCGCCAACCTCCCATTCGCGCGCCCGCTCGTTATGCAGGTCCGGGTTGCCGTACGTGATGTCGTTGGCGAAGCCCGGACGGCCCGCAAAGTTCTGATTGGCGTACGTGATGTACTGCGAGTAGGCGTTCACCACGCCGGGCTGAATCACTGCGCGGCGAGCCTGCCGGTCCACCCGGAGAATCCGGTTCATGCGGGTGAGCGTGAGGAGCACGGCATCGGACTCCGCCAATGCGCCGCCGGAAAGCCCGGTGCCTGCACCGCGAGCGACGAAGGGAATCTTGAGGAGATGCAGCAGCCGAAGCACCTCGACCACTTCGCCCCGGTTCCCGGGCATGACCACGACGCCCGGCTCGGATTCGTGGGTGGGCAGCCCGTCCATCCGGTATGTCACGAGCTCGGCCTTGCGGTCTCGGACCCACCGCGGCCCGACGACTCGGCGAAGCGCCTCGGATAGACTCGGCGTCATAGCTCCGTCGGCAGCACTGAGTGAGGGCTTCCCTTGCCGTTCTGATAGGCACGCCGATGGACTCGCACGGCCGATTCGAGCTCGCCGCTGAGCACGGGGATGAGCCGCAGCAACAGCTCGAACCGCTCGCGAGTGGCACGGGTGGCGAGGAG
>Ga0207689_10003054_pt1 | contig 15414 bp, 13 predicted proteins | sample KBSMisM52_FD_184312 | JGI IMG/M metagenome (GOLD analysis project Ga0207689, IMG submission 184312) | Miscanthus rhizosphere microbial communities from Kellogg Biological Station, Michigan, USA - KBS Miscanthus M5-2 (SPAdes) (version 2) | ecosystem: Host-associated > Plants > Roots >... | reverse complement strand
GGGGCGGTGAACTGCAGCCGGGTGCGGATCGCGTAGCCGTCGGCGTCCACGGGCAGCACGGGGGAGCGCGTGGTGGAGGAGAAGCGGACGCCGTCGCGGTACTCGGTGAGCGCCACCGCCAGCCGCAGCGGCAGGTACATCAGCTCCTCGGTGCCCAGCACGAGGATCCGCCCGGCCGGCAGGCCGGCCGCCACCTCGGCGGCGAGGTCGTCGACGGCCTCGGCAAGCCCCGGCCGGTGCTGCGGCGCGAACCCGTGCCGCCCACCCTCGGGGAGCGCGCCGGGCCACGTCGCGTCGACGCGGGTCACGGCCGCCCGCGCCGCGTGCCGGCCGCGCGCCGGCGCCGCGGCCGGTGCGGCCGGCTCGAGGTCCGCGACGAGGTCGGCGGCCGCCCTGAGCACGTCCGGCGGGAGCGCGACCTCGCCGCCGGCCAGCGACACCACGTCGATCCGGACGCCCAGCTCCGCGCCGAGGTCGTCGAGAACCGTGCGTTCGGCCGCGGTGCGCAGGTCGAGCAGGGCCGCCACCACGTAGTGCGCGCGCGGGCAGAGCCGGTGCAGGGCGCGGATCGTGGCCGCCGCGGTGCGGCCCGTGGTCAACTCGTCGTCGACAAGGACGACCGGCGCCGCCTGCGCCAGCCACGACGGGTCGGCCGGCAGCAGCAGGTGCTCGGTGGCGTGGCTGTGCGCCTCGTCGAACGTCCCGGTCGGGGTGAAGCCGGGCACCGCGCGGCGGGTGGAGTGCAGGTACCGCGCGCCCGCGAAGGCGTCGGCGACGGCGTGGCCGAGCGCGGTGGCGGTCTCCGCGTAGCCGACCACCAGCGGCGCGGCCGGCACCGCCACCCCGGGATCGGCCGGCGTGGCCAACTTGGCCGGCTCTTCCGCGTCGCCCCGCAGCGCCGCGAGGAACGCGGCCGGAAGGTCCGGACGGCCCGGACCGCCCAGGGCCGCCGCGGCCCGCTCGCCGAGGAGGCGGCCGGCCGCGTAACACAACCGCGGGGCGACGGGGATGTGCTTGCCGAGCACGGTGGAGACCACCAGGTGGGCGCGCCGGGGGTTGCGCCGCACCGCGAGGCCGGCGAGGTCCGTGAGCGCGATGTCGCCGGGCCGGTCGACGAGCCGCACGCCGAGCCGCTCGCCGACCCAACCCGCGATGTCGTTCACGCGACGAGCTCCCGATCGACGCAGGCGTCCAGGAAGTCGACGAACGTGACGCCCTCGGCGGCCACGCCGAACATCTGCGCCCGGGTCAGCGTGATCTCGGCCCAGGCCTGGTGCGGCCGGACCTCGTTCATCTTGTTCGCGTACGCGCTGCGCAGGACGCCGCCGGCGCTGCTGTCGGCCGCGATCACCACCGCGTCGCTGTACTCCTCGTGGCTCACGACGCTCAGCGCGTGGACGGCGGCGGCGTGGCTCGGGTGGATGATCGTCTTGCCGATGAGGCCGTTGGCCCGGTCGAGCAGGATCTCCCGGATCAGCCCGTCCAGCGAGTCGCGGACCAACTTGCGACGCAGGACCCGGCCATTCGGGTCGTGCTCGGCGAACGGGCTCTCCCGCAGAAGCGGCTTGAGCACCCGCTCGCCGCCGGTGAAGTACTCCCAGACCGGGCCGGAGATGACGTAGCCGCCGCGGTCGCGCCGGGCCATCACGTTCACGATGTCGGTGAGCGTGTGCGAGATCAGCCCGAGGTCCCACGCCGTCAGTTCGGCCGGGCGGCGCAGCCCGTACCACCCGCACAGGTCGGTGACGCCGACGCGCACCGCGAGCACCCGGTCGCGGAACAGGTCCAGCAGTTGGCGGATCTCGAGGAGGGTGGACAGCCGGCTCTCGGCGTGCGCGACCTCCGGGCTCTCCAGCACCGGCATCACGTAGATGGGCAGCGCCGTCGCGGCCGCGATGTCGTGCACCGCCTGGACGCCGGCACGGCCGGACTCGTCGGGGCGGAACTTGGGCAGCACGAAGCCGCTGACCACGCGCAGCGCGTCGCCGAGCCGTTCGGCCATGCGGTAGACCTGGTCGGGGGTGCGCACCCGGATGAACAGCAGCGGTCCGTCGGGCGCAATGTCCGCGTAGCGACGCAGCTGGTAGGCGAGGTTGACCTCGGCCGCGTCGACCTCGTCGTCGCGGATCGCGTCTTCGAGGCAGCACACCAGGCTCATCAGGCCGTCGGCGTGGCAGCGGGCCAGGTCATCGGCGAGGTTGGGCCGGATGGCCGGCGCGTAGAGGGTGGCGCCGAGCGCGACGGCGAGCCGGTCGGGCGGGCTGTCCCTGGTGAACTCGGCGGGGAGCCGGTGGAACAGCATCGCTGCCTGTCCGTCGGGCAACTGCTGGAAATGACGCATCGGCCACCTCGTTGGTGAGGAGGGATGGCGCGCGGCGGGCACCGCGGCGGTGGGCCGGGTGCCGCCGAGCGGCTCGGTAGGGGTGGTGCGCCGCCGTCCTTCCGTGAACCGGCCAACGGCCGTCTGGCCATCGTCGCGTCGGGCCGCCGCCGCAGTCGCCGGCTCGAAGGTGAAGGTGCGATGACATTTGCTCTGCAACATGCACCTTCCGAACCGACGATATCGCGGGGTTCCGATGGGTGCGGCCCGGTAACTACCTGTAACGGACCGTGGACTCCCGTACCGCCGGTACGGGAGCCCACTTGTCGTTGCTTGTGCGGTTCAGACCTTGGCCAACTCGCGATCCTCGTCGTCGGAGTCCGCGCTGAGCTGTCCGGCCGCGACCTTGCGGTTGCGGCGCACGGAACTCCACAGCGAGGCGGCGATGAACCCGACGCCGATGAGGCCGGTGACGACCTCCGGGATGTGGAACCGCATCGTGAACACCAGGATCACGGCCAGCGCGCCGATCGCCCAGTGCGCGCCGTGCTCCAGGTACACGTAGTTGTCCAGCGTCCCGCGGTTGACCAGGAACACGGTGAGGGACCGCACGTACATGGCGCCCACGCCAAGACCGATCGCGATGATGAACGGGTCGAGCGTGATCGCGAATGCGCCGACGACGCCGTCGAAGCTGAACGACGCGTCGAGCACTTCCAGGTAGAGGAACAGGAAGAAGGCCGCCCGGCCGGTGGCCAGCGCGACCTGGGCCGTGGCGCGCCCGGACGAGCCCTGCACCGCCGGGGTGGGTTCGGCCTCCGCCTCTTCCTCGTCTTCCTCGTCGTCGTCCTCGTCCTCCTCGATGGAGAAGAGGTCGCTCAGCCCGTTGACGAGCAGGTAGGTCATCAGTCCCAGGACGCCGGCCAGCAGTACCCGGGTGCGGTCCTCGTCGGAAGCCAGGAACTCGGCGGATGCCGCGATCACCGCGAGGGAGATGACCACTGACAGCTGGTCCAGGCTGCCGATCTTCGCCAGCGGCCGCTCCAGCCACTGCAGCCAGACGAAGTCGCGCTCCTCGAAGATGAAGTCGAGGAAGATCATCAGCAGGAAGATGCCGCCGAACGCGGCGATGGTGGGGTGAGCGGCGACGAGCAGGTCGGCGAAGTGCTGCTGGTCTGCCTCGTTGCCGGTGGCCAGTTCGACGGCCGACAACGGGCTGATCCCGGCGCTGGCGCTGACCAGCAGGAACGGGAAGATCAACCGCATGCCGAAGACGGCGATGAGGATGCCGACGGTCAGGAAGATCGTCTGCCAGAACCTCGACATCCGGCGCAGGATGGTCGCGTTGATCACCGCGTTGTCGAACGAGAACGAGATCTCGAGGACGCTCAGGATCGCCACGAGGAAAAGCGCCGTGAGGCCGGCGGTGGCCGCCGACTCGTTCTCGGTCGCCTTGCCGGTGCCATACCAGAACCCGCCCGCGAGACCGGCAACGGTCACCACGAACGACCAGAAGAACGTGCGTATAACGGACAAGAAGGCCCTTCCCTCACGGCTCGGTGCCCCGGCGTGGACGCCGCTGACCGCGTCAGGAGCGGGCGGCGGTGCCGTGCGCCGGGCTAAAAGCCCGGCTCACGGCCCTGATCCACGTCAGAAGACCTCAGACGTTGACACCGTAGTCGAGTGCGATTCCCCGCAGGCCCGAGGCGTAACCCTGCCCGATGGCGCGGAACTTCCACTCGGCCTGGTTGCGGTACAGCTCGCCGAAGACCATGGCGGTCTCGGTCGAGGCGTCCTCGGTGAGGTCGAAGCGCGCAAGCTCGTTGTTGTCGGCCGAGTTGACCACCCGGATGAAGGCGTTCTGGACCTGGCCGAAGGACTGGTTGCGGGTCTCCGCGTCGTAGATCGAGACGGTGAACACCACCTTGTCGGCCTCGCCGGGCAGGCCCACGAGGTTGACCTTGACCTGCTCGTCGTCACCCTCGCCGGAACCGGTGAGGTTGTCGCCCTGGTGTTCCACCGCGCCGTCGGGGGAGCGGAGGTTGTTGAAGAACACGAAGTGCTGATCCGAGATGACCTTGCCCGAGGCGTTGCAGATGATCGCGCTCGCGTCGAGGTCGAAGTCGGCGCCGGTCGTGGTACGCACGTCCCAACCGAGACCCACCGTTACCGCGGTCAGATTCGGCGCCGCCTTGGTGAGGCTGACGTTGCCACCCTTGCTGAGGCTGACTCCCACGAACTCCTCCATCGTTGCGACTAGCGGCGGGACGCCGTCCCGCGGAGCGACTGCATAGTGAAGTGTGCCAGGTCGTTGCGAGAACGGTGACCCGGTGTGGGCGGTCGCGGAAATTGGGTCCTGATCTTCTCAGCCGCTGCCGCTAGGGTGTGTGTCAGGTGTGCCGGGAAGGCTGGTCGGCGTTGCTTTTGCCGTCCGGTCTTCAGGAGAGTCGAATGCCAACGCTGTTCGGTCGGATCAGCTGGCCGGAGACCCGCCGCATCGGCGATGTCCTGCGCACCGAGACCGTCGGCGGGCTGCTGCTCCTGGCCGCCGCGCTGGTCGCGCTCGGGTGGGCCAACTCGCCCTGGTCCGCCGTCTACCGACGGCTCTCGGGTGTCGTCGTGGGCCCCGCCGCGCTGCACCTCGACCTGACCCTGGCGCAATGGGCCTCCGACGGGCTGCTGGCCATCTTCTTCTTCGTCGCCGGCCTGGAGCTCAAGCGCGAGTTCGTGGTCGGCGACGTGCGCAACCGGCTGCTCCCGGTGGCCGCCGCGGTGGGCGGGATGATCGCACCGGCGCTGGTGTACGTGGCTGTCAACGTCGGTCTTTCGGGCGGCGACCTGGGCGGGTGGGCGGTGCCGATGGCCACCGACATCGCGTTCGCGCTGGCGGTGCTCGGCCTCATCGGCGCGGCCCTGCCGCCGGCCCTGCGCACGTTCCTGCTGACCCTGGCCGTGGTCGACGACCTGCTGGCGATCCTGGTCATCGCGCTTGTCTTCACGTCGGGGCTGATGCTCGGCCTGCTGGCGCTGGCACTGGTGCCGCTGGGCCTGTTCGCGCTGCTGGTGCGGCGCGGGGTACGGGCCGGGTGGGCGCTGGTTCCGCTCGCGGTGGCGACGTGGGCACTCGTGCACGCGTCCGGAGTGCACGCGACGATCGCCGGGGTGCTGCTGGCGTTCGTGGTGCCGATCCGGTCCATCGCGCCGTTCGAGCACCGCTGGCGGCCGGTGTCGGCCGGGGTGGCGGTGCCGGTGTTCGCGTTCTTCGCGGCCGGCGTCTCGGTGGCCGGCGCAGGTGGCGTGGCGGACATCCTGCGCGACCCGGTGACGATCGGGATCGTGGCCGGGCTCGTCGTCGGCAAGACGGTCGGGATCGGTGCGGCGGCCTGGCTCGTCCAGCGGTTCACCCGCGCCGAACTGGACGACGGACTGAGCTGGTGGGACGTCCTCGGGCTGGCGCTGCTCGGCGGGATCGGGTTCACCGTGGCGCTGCTGCTGGGGGAGTTGGCGTTCGGCGTCGGCACGGTGCGCGACGCGCACGCCAAGGCCGGCGTTTTGATGGGCTCCCTGCTGGCGGCACTGCTGGCGACGGTGGTCCTGCGGATCCGCAACCGCGTGTACCGCCGCGACGCGCGGTCCTGAGCGGAGCGGGCCCGCCGGGGCGGTTACCAGTCGATGCCTTGTTGGGGGCGGGCGCCGGCGTCGGCCGGGTGCTTGACGTTGGTCATGTCGGTCACCAGGTCGGCCGCCTCAAGCAGTGGCGGCGGCGCGTACCGGCCGGTGATCACCACGTGCTGGACGCCGGGGCGGGCGCGCAGCGTCCGGACGACGTCGTCGACGTCGACCCAGCCCGCCTGCAACGGGAGGGTGAACTCGTCGAGCACGTAGAAGCCGTACGACTCGACCGCCAGGTCGCGCTTCACCTGCGCCCAGCCCTCGACGCACTCGGCCGCGTGGTCGCGCGGCTCCGCCGGCCGAGGCCGCCAGGACCAGCCCTCGCCCATCTTGTGCCACGTCACCGGCCCGCCCTTGGCGCTCTCGCCGAGCAGGCGCAGTGCCGCCTCCTCGCCGATGCGCCACGACGGGCTCTTCACGAACTGGTACACCACGACCGGCCAGCCCACGCTCCAGGCGCGCAGCGCCAGGCCCAGCGCCGCCGTCGTCTTGCCCTTGCCGGAACCGGTGTGCACGGCCAGCACGGGCCGGCCGCGCCGGGTACCGGCGGCCGGATCGGGCTGGGCGCGCCGGGTCGGGATTGCGGCGCCCGAGCCCGGGTACTCGGCCAGCGACGGCGACTGGGCGGCCGGCGGGCCGGCTACCGCGGCCGGCGGGCCGGCTACCGCGGCCGGCGGGCCGGCTACTGCGGCCGGTGCCGGCGGGGCCGGCGGGCCGGGCACCGCGGCGGTCCCGCGCGCCGGCCGGGGCTCGTGCGCCGGCCGGGGCTCGTGGGCCGGCCGGGGCTCACGGGCCGGGTCCGGGTGACCTGACGCCATCGGCTGATCCTCCGGGTCGTGAGTGATGCCTCGATGCTGCCTCACAATCCATCGATCTTGCAGTTGTGGCGGGAGCAAAACGGAACAATAGGTGATGAAAGTACCTGCGAATTCCGCCACAACTGCAAGATCATCGTGATCATGGGGGCCAGCGGACGTCCACGTCGGTTGCTCCCCGGGCGGCGGCCACACGTTCGGCCTCCGAGTCCACCGCCTTGCGGACCCGGGGTGGTACGCGGTCGAACGGTGTCACGGTCAGCTGGAGCCGGGTGCCGCTCTTCTTGGGGCGCCACGTGCCGGCCACCTCGCCGTCGACGATCAGCGCACCGGGGTTGCCGAGGATGCGCCACACCTCCTTCTGCCGGGCCTTGTCGGGCACCAGCAGGTCGCGGTCCTTGGCTTGCAGGTACGGGTCGGACGGCGGCAGCAGCCGCACCAGCTCGGGTCGCTGCGCCGAGCGCAGCGCGTCGACCCGGTCGGCGGGCAGCCAGGTGCGCCGGCCGTCGACCGAGACCTCGGCGAGGTCGCCCGCGGGCCAGGCCGGCCGAACCGCCGTCTGGGTGGTGGCGAGGAGCTTCGCCGCCTCGGCGGGCGTGGCCGGGCCTAGCACCCGCAGGTACGCCGCGATCAGGTCGCCGGTGCCGGCGGCCGCGGTGGGGATGGCGGCCCGGCCGGGCGCCGGGGTGAGCCACGTGTCGCCGCGGGAGCGGTCCAGCGCGACGCCAGCCAGCACCCCGACCAGCTGGAACAGCGTCCCGGAGATGTGCCGGGCGGCGCACGCCCGGCACGGGTACGTCAGCGACTCCGGCACCCGGGCGCTGACCGCCGTACTGACCTCGCCCTTGGGCATCGGCCCGGTCACGACGTCGCGCATCGCCTGGGCGGCCGCCGCCACAGCGGCGAGGCCCAGCTTCGCGCCCTCCTTGATGGACGTGGTCGAGATCCGGGCGGTGGCGTCGGCGTCGGAGAGGGGCCACAGCGCGGCGGCGAGCGCCGGCAGGTCGGCCGGCCGGTGCAGGTGCGGGGCGCCGCGCACCGACCAGATCGCGACCAGCCCGGCGTCCGGCGCAGGCCCTGACGGCACAACCGATCGCGCGGCCAGCGCCTGCACCGCCGAACCGTACGGCGTGTCCTGGACGCCGACGTCGAGCACTGCCAACCCCTCGACCGCGACGTCGGGCCGGTCGAGCTGCTGGGCCGCCACCCGGTAGGCGAGCACCTGCCCGCGGTCCACGGAGGTCGTCACGACAGCACAGTGTTCCGGAAGCAGCAGTCGCCGCAGTAGCCGCCGTCCGGGATGCGGTAGTACAGGCAGCAACTGCGCCGTCGGAACCGCAACGGCCCGTCGACGTCGCCCGTGCCGACAAGCGGCCCGTGCGCCAGCGAAAGAGCCGCAAAGGCAGTGCACGCGTCGCGCGGAACCGCGTCGGCTCGGACCAGCGCTGCCAGCGTCCCCATCAGCCCGGACGCGATGTTGCCCCACAGCAAGGGCGCCGCGACCTTGACCCGCGCGCGCACCGCCGCGACGACCATCGCCAGATGGTCGTCGAGCACGGCCTCGCACCAGCGCGCGGCGAGCGCGGGCGCGGGGCCGGTCCACCCCGCCGGCGACGGCAGCGCCAACCGGAACCCGGCGCCGGCCCCGTACCCGAAGCGGACCCGCGCCGGCGACACGTCGAGCAGCACGCCGTCGCGAAGGAGGACGGCCACCGTCGGGCCGAGCAGGCGGGCGGAGTAGCCGAGCACCACGAGCGACGCGGCCACCCGGGGCTCGCGGGCACCGGTCGCGCCGGCGACGGCGGTCAGCAGGGAGGGGACGGCGGCGTCGAAATCCGCGGCCGACACCTCCGCATGATCAGCGAAGCTCAGGAACGGGTTGCCGGCGATCGGACGGCGCAGCGCCGCGGCCACCCGCGCGGGCGGCACCGCGACGGGAGCGGGACTCACGGAAGTACCGGTTCGACGCCGGCAGGTACATGTAGACGAGCGCCGCCACCACAGCCGCGACGTGTGCGATCACGCTCGCCGCGAACAGCACCGGCACGAACCCCGTCGCTCCTGACAGCCAGCGCATCGACTCGGCCGCCACCAGCGGCGTCGCGGCGCCGGCGAACAGGAGGGTCAGCGCGATCCGGGCCCAGTTGCGGCCGAGCGCCATCTGGATCACCAGATACACGGTCGCCGCCAGCGCGAGCAACCGCACGCCACCGTGCGGGGAGACCAGACCGGCGCCAGCCTCGATCACCACGAGCGCGGTGAGCCAGAGCAACAGCGCGGCGCGGATCTCCGGCGGCATGACGGGCTCCGTTCTCGGGCGGGACGTCGACAGTTCTCACTGTGCGCCGCCGCTGCCGGAGAATCCGGCCAGTAGGCACCCGAGTTGATGGTAGTGCTAGCTGTAGTGACCCCATCAGAGCTGCAAGGACGTGTACTCCAGGAACTCGGACCGGGCGTCCGCCCAGTCGCCGTCCACGTAGATCGACTCGTACACGCGCATCCGCGCTCCTCCTCGAACACCGGCCGGATCGCCGGGTCCGAGGCTATCCGCCCGCCCCGCACCCGGCGCCGCCCGCTGGTGGAGGTCAAAGTCTCAAGGTCGCCCTCCGGTTGCCGATCGGGTGGAACGTGACCGCACCACCGACCGAGCCGGGCACCGCGACCCGGGCCATCCACGTCGGCCGGCAGCCGGTGTACGACCGGCTCGGCGACGTGGTCGGCTACGAGCTGCTCTTCCGGGGCAGCGCCGAGGCCAGCTCAGCCTCGCGGCGCAACGCGTTCGCCACCAGCCAGGTAATCGTCACGGCGTTCACCGAGTTCGGCCTCGACCAGCTGGTGGGCGACCGGCCCTGCTTCGTGAACCTGACCCGCGAGTTCTTCGTGGGTGACCTCCCCGTGCCGTTCGACTACGGCCAGACGGTGCTGGAGGTGCTGGAGAACATCATCGTGGACGACGAGGTGCAGTCCGGGATCCGGGAGCTCGTCGACCGCGGCTACACCATCGCCCTGGACGACTTCGTCTGGAACGAGAACACCGCCCGCCTGCTGCCGATCGCCACCTACGTGAAGCTGGACATGCTCGACAACGACGTCGACATGTTGCGGGAGACGGTGCGCAGGTGCCGCGAGTATCCGAACATCTCCCTGGTCGCCGAGCGGCTGGAGACCGAGGACCGGCTGGCGCTGGCGTTCGAGTTGGGGTTCGAGTACTTCCAGGGGCACATCCTCGGGCGTCCGCACGTGATCTCGGGTCGGGGCCTGTCGCCGCACGGGCTGCGCCGGCTGGAACTGCTCACCGCGCTCACCTCGACCGAGATCGACCTGCGCAAGGTGGTCGCACTGATCACCACCGACCCGGCGCTGAGCTTCCGGGTGCTGCGGGCCACGAACAGCGCCGCGTCGGGCCTGACCAACAAGGTCGCCTCGATCCGCGACGCCGTGGTGCTGCTGGGCATGCAACGGGTGCGCGAGTGGGTGGCGCTGATGGTGGTCAGCGACGCCTGCGAGGCGACCGAGGACCAGATCGCCACGATCCTGATCCGGGCGCGGCTGTGCCAGACGGTGGCCGAGCACTTGAATCTGGCTCCGGAGGCCGGGTTCACCGTCGGGCTGCTGTCCGGGGTGGCCGAGCTGATCGGGCAGCCGGTGGCCGACGTCGCCCAGCACCTGCCGCTCACGAGCGACGTCGCCGCCGCGCTGGTGCACGGCGAGGGCCGGCTCGGCGACGTGCTGTCGACGGTCCGGGCGTACGAGACCGTCGACCTGGACGCGCTCGGCCGGGCCCCTGTCGACGCGGGCGAACTGGCGCAGGCGTACCTGTCGGCGCTGGGCTGGTCGACGCGCACGTTCCGCGCGGTCGGCGATGTGAAGCACGAGCCCTGAGCGAGCACAGCAGCGGCCCGTCGGAGGCCGTGCCCCGCGGAGCGGGGCGCGGCCGTGAGTTTCAACAGCGCCGCAAGTCTGTCTTAAGGGACGCTGTGTCGCGGCGACCCGGCCGCCGCCGACCGCTACGGTCGGCGGCGATGATCGCTTCGCACCGCGCGACCGGCGGCGCCTCCGGGAGTGCCAGCCGGGTCGCGGTGCTGCGCGTCGCGCTGGCGGTGTCGCTCGGCCTCATCCTGTTCGGCGGTGCCGCGTACGGCGGCAGCCGCGTGCTGGCCGGCGACGACAGCGGTTCCGGCCGGGCGGCCGCGGCCGCCAAGCTCCCGGCGGCGAACGCGCCGGGCGCGCCGGGCGCGCCGGACGCGGCATCCGGAGGGTCGACCCCATCGGCGGCGCCGGCGACGCCGCAGGAGCCGTCGGCACCGGGGTCCGCGTCCGTGGAGGCGGCCGGGCCGACCAAGACGACGCCGACGCAGAAGCGCACCACCCCGCCGGCGGCGAGCACCCCCGTCGGGGAGGTGCTGCGCCTGGTCAACGTGGAGCGGGCCAAGGCCGGATGCGGCGCGCTGACCGTCGACTCGCGGCTGGCCGCCGCGGCGGGCGCGCATTCCGCCGACATGGCCGCCAACAAGTACTTCTCGCACACCGGGCGCAACGGTTCCGACGTCGCCGACCGGGTCGAGGCCGCCGGATACACCTGGTCGTCGGTCGGCGAGAACATCGCGAAGGGCCAGCCGACGCCGGCCGCGGTGATGCAGGCCTGGATGAACAGTTCCGGGCACCGCGCCAACATCCTCAACTGCCGCTTCCGCAACATCGGCATCGGGCTGGCGTACGACGGCCGCTCGCCGGTCTGGACCCAGGACTTCGGCACGCCGCGCTAACGGGTTGGGTTGAGCCGCTCGCTGGGTTACCGTGGTTCGTGTGATCAGCTGAACGCTTCTTTCGCGCCCGTGCCCGTCTGCCGCGCGCGCTGCCACCGGCTCCGTCCGTGTGCGAAGCGTTGATTTTTTCTGTGCTCCCGGCGCCGTCGCGGCCGTCCATCCGTCTTTCCCATGAGACCCGTACACCTTCGGGAGGCACCGATGCCAGCGAATCCGTCCAGTTCCGAGTCGCCTGAAAATCCTGACCAGGCGGTCGAGGACGTTCCGATGTCCCGGGCCGAGCGGCGGGCCGCGGCCCGCGGCAAGCACGGCGACCGCACGGAGGTGCCGGTGTGGAACTCCGGCAAGGTCCACGGCGCCCGTGGCCAGCAGCAGTCCCGCCGCCAGTTCACCAACCGCAAGACCGGCGGCTGAGCCCACCTTTTCGCAATCTTGGACTCCGGTCGGTGCCCTGGCACCGACCGGAGTCCAAGATCCGCGCGGGCCGGGCGCGGGCCGGCCGCAGGCCGTCAGTGCGCCAGAACCTTGGTCATCAGGGTGGTCGGGTAGAGGCGTCCGTCGGTGCCCGTCGCGAACTCGGGGATGATCGCGACCGGGTCCCAGCCGCGCTTGGTGTAGATGGCCTCGGCCTCGCCGCCGGTGCGCGTGTTGAGCATCAGCAGCCAGCGCCCCAGCCGGGACGCCTCCTCCTCGGCCGCCGCCAGCAGTTGGCCGCCGACGCCCCGGCCGCGGGTGCGCCGCAGGACCATCAGCTTGACGATCTCGCCCCGGTGCCGGCCGTTGTCCTGCCACGGGATGCGCAGCTGGATGGTGCCCACCGGGTCGTTCTCCTCGTCGATCGCCACCCAGGTGAGCACCTCGGGTCCGGCCAGCGAGCGGGTCCACCAGCGGGCCGCCTCCGCGGGCTCCGGCGGCGCCACGAAGCCCACGCTCGCGCCGCTCTCGACGCTGTCGCGCAGCACCTCGATGAGACCCGGCAGGAGCTTTTCGTGCTCGGCCGGCGTCACGATGCGGATCTGCATCCGGTCATACTGCCCAGTTGGTGCCCACCGACCGGGGTCCGGTAGCCGTCGGTGAGTCCCTTCTCACAGGCGCCTGGCCCGGTGCTCCTCCAGGTAGGCCTCGACCCGCTCGCCGTGCGCCGGTGCGCCGAGCAGGTTGCCCTGCCCGGTCAGGCAGCCCGCCGAGAGCAGCGTCGCCAGCTCCGCCTCCGACTCGACCCCCACCGCCGCCACCTCGAAGCCGAGCCGTCCACCGAGCGTCACGACCAGGTCGACGAGCGCCGCCTCGGCACCGGCGAACAGCGACCGGTCGACCTTCACGAGGTCGATCGGCAGGTGCGGCAGCTGGGCCAGCCCGAGCGAGCCGGTGCCGAAGTGGTCGAGGGCGACCCGTACGCCCATCTCGCGCAGGGCCGCGAGCGCGGTCGGCGCCGCTCCCTCCGGTACGTCGCGGGCGGCGATCTCGATCGTCAGCTGGCTCGCCGTCAGGTCGTTGCGCTTCAGCGCGTCGGCGACGACGAGGGGCAACAGGTCGCCGGCCAGGTGCCACGGCGAAACGTTCACCGCCACCGTGAGGTGGTGGCCGTCGCGCCGCCAGCGGGCCAGTTGCAGGCAGGCCCGGCGCAGCACCCGGGTGTCCAGTTCGTCGACGCAGCCCAGCTCCTCGGCCGCGGCGACCACCTCCTGCGGCGGCACCGTGCCGATGTCCGGCAGCCGCCAGCGCAGCAGCGCCTCGACCGACACCGGCTGCTTGACGCGCAGGTCGACGACCGGCTGGTAGACCAGATCGAACTCGCCCGCCCGGATCGCCGCGGCCAGCCGCTGCTCGATCGTCGCGCGGCGGCGCAGCGCCGCCGCCAGTCCCTCGTCGTACCCCTCGACGCGACCGGGGCCGCGCGCGTGTGCCCGGTCGGCGGCGGTCGCCGCGTGCCACAGCGCCTCGTCGGCCTGCACCGTGCCGTGCAGGTCGGCCACCCCGGCGTTGGCGCCGAGCCGGGCCGGGCCGCAGGCCAGTTCGTACACCTCTGCCGCCGCGTCGACGAGCCGGCCGGCCCGTGGGTACGCCCGCAGCGCCGAGCAGGCGGTCAGCACGGCGAAGCGGTCGCCGGACAGGCGGGCCACCACGTCGTCGGGCTCGACGCCGGCCACGATCCGCTCGGCGGCGGCGGTGAGCACCGCGTCGCCGGCGGCCGTGCCGTACAGCTCGTTGACGCCGGCGACGCCGTGCAGGCCCACCACCACGATCGCGCTGCGGGCGCCGGTGGCCAGCCGGGACGCCGCGAGTTCCACCAGCCGCCGCTCGTTGGGCAGGCCGGTGACCGGATCGGTGCGGGCCGCGTCGGCGAGTTGTTTGCGCAGCCCGGTGAGGTCGCCCACGTCGCGGACGTGCACGACGAGCGCGCCGACCTCCGGTGCGAAGCGCATGTCGCGCACCACCGACTCGGTGTCCCGCCAGCCGCCGAAGCCGTCCCGCAGCCGGGCCTTCATGGGCGCGTCTTCGGCGGTGCCGGCCAGCACCGCCGTCAACCGGGCGACGACCTGGGCGACGTCGTCGGTGTGCACGCGCGACACGAACGGACGCTCCAGCACGTCCTGGTCGGACAGGCCGAGCAGCCGCGCGGCCGCCGGCGACTGCCACCGCACCACGAGGTCGGTGTCGAGCACCATCGTGACGTCGGCCGAGCCGGCGACCAGCGCCTGGAAGCGGGCCTGCTGCTCGCTCAGCCGGGCCGCGTAGCGCTGCACGTCGAGCGCCCCGAGCGACTCGCGCAGGATCACGGCGACAGCCAGCACCAGCCCGACCGTCCCCGAGACGTGGTCGAAACGCCCCACGGTGACGGCCTGGTAGGCGGTGGCGCCGACGGCGGCCGCCACCGGGACGGCGAGCAGCGGTTGGGCCGCCAGGCCGCCGCGGCCGGGCGCCGCGGTGAAGCCGGCGGGCACGCTGTCGGCCCGGCTCGCCCCGAAGATCATCAACGGGGGACCGACGACGAGAGCGAACCCGGCGGCCAGCAGCCAGGCCGGGTCGTGCTGCCCGAGGGCGGGCAGGGCCAGTCCCGCGATCGCCAGCGACACCCCGGCGGCGCAGGCGAAGGCGGCCGGCCGGTGCTGTGCCGCCCGCAGCCCGGTGATCACCGAGATGGCGATCGCGACGCTCGCGATCACGCCCACCAGCACCTGGACGTCCTCCGGCGGGCCGCCCTTGGCCGGCGTGAGCACGAGCAGCCAGGCCACCAGGAAGACGGCGCAGCCGATCGCCGCGCCGTCGAGCCCGTGCCGCAGCCGGGCGCCGAGGCTGGGCGCCGCACCCGGTAGCAGGAGGAGGCCGGCGGTGAACGACGTCGCGGCCAACGCCGTCCCCAGCTGGACGGTCATCGTGGCGGCGGCGGTGCCGGCGGTGGCGGCGAGCAGCCCGCCCACGGCGGCGGTGGTCGCCGCGATCGCGGTGCCCAGGCCCAGGTAGCCGGCGCCCCGGCAGGGCCCGAACGTGTGCACCCGGCCGTGGATGCGCAGCGCGAGCCGGATCAGGACCGCGGCCGTCGCCCCCGCACCGACCGTCGCGACCACGGCCGCCAGGAACACCGCGGTGGTGCGCGACACCGCCCCCCCGATCGCCGCGGCGCACGCCATCCCGGCCGCCAGCGCGATCAGGCTAGGGCCCGGGGCCTGCGGAAACCTGGTGATCCCGGTGACTAGCGCCCGGCCCCACCGCCGCAGCCGGGCGCCGACGGCGTGGCCGGCTCGATGGCGGCGGTTCGACGACATGGGCGCATCCGGCGGTGTATAGGGGAGGGGCCACCGTGGCCAACGAGCGCCCTCGATAAAGGTAACGGGCGCTC
>Ga0207689_10003047_pt1 | contig 15439 bp, 16 predicted proteins | sample KBSMisM52_FD_184312 | JGI IMG/M metagenome (GOLD analysis project Ga0207689, IMG submission 184312) | Miscanthus rhizosphere microbial communities from Kellogg Biological Station, Michigan, USA - KBS Miscanthus M5-2 (SPAdes) (version 2) | ecosystem: Host-associated > Plants > Roots >... | reverse complement strand
GCAAGCATCAACCTCGAAATAATCGGAGCCCGCAATGAAAAAGATCTTATTCACTCTCGCTGCGTTCATCATCATTTTCTCTGCCAGCGTCAGCGCGCAGGATGGCCACGAGTACGCGCCCATTTTGGAAAAGAGCGTCAATTACAAAAACTGGACCCTGAATAACGCGGTCACTAATCAACCAGCCTCGCTGCGTTCTTTGATGGCCGGCAAGAAGTTGGTGATGGTGCTTTATTTCGCGCCGTGGTGTCCGAACTGGCGGAACGAAGCGCCGGTGGCAGCCCGTCTCTATGACAAGTACAAATCGCAGGGATTCGAAATCATCGGCGTCAGCGAGTACGGCCCAAGCGCCGATACCCGTGCCTTCTTCGCGCCAAATGGTGCGCCTTATCCGGTGGTCGTCGAATCAGAGTCGCGCGAAGATCGCGAAAAGACCGCACACTTCGGCTATCGCCAGCTGACGGGGGACACGCGCAAGTGGGGTTCGCCGTGGAATATCTTTCTTGATCCAGCTAAGTGCAATTCGACCGGTGATGTGCTGACGGAAAAGGCGTTCGTGGTGAACGGTGAATTGATCGAAGCCGACGCCGATAAGTTCATTCGCGATCACCTTGCCGCTAACGCCGTGATCACTCCGTGCAAGCAATAGCGTGTCAGAAGCCCGCGCGTGAGCAAGGGCGCTCGGGTTCAGCGACGCGGAAGCTGAAACCTTGAACTCTGACGCAAACGACCAATCCACTCTTTCCTTCACAGTTCCTGAGGAGTCGGCGGGAGAGCGACTTGATGCGTTCCTCGCCGAACACATCGAATCCTGGAGCCGCTCCAGACTGCAGCGATTAATCGAAGACGGCGATGTGGTCGTCAATGGTCGCGCCTCCAAATCGTCATACAAATTACGAATGAACGATCAGGTTGACGCGGAACTGACTACATTGCCGCTCGCCAGCTTTGTTCCGGAAGATATCCCGATCGAAATCGTTTACGAAGATGACGACCTCATCATCGTCAACAAACGGGCAGGCATGGTCGTGCATCCGGCCGCGGGCGTTTCCTCGGGAACACTTGCGAATGCGCTGACCTTTCATTTTCAGAAGCTGTCGAGTGGTGGCGGCCAAGCGCGGCCCGGCATTGTGCATCGGCTCGATAAAGACACTTCGGGACTCTTGGTCGTCGCGAAAACGGAAAGCGCGCACGATGATCTTGCGAATCAATTTCGCAATCGCGAAGTTTTCAAGTCGTACGTCTCGCTGGTGCATGGGCAGATCGAAAACGAGCGCGGTGAAATCGATCAGCCGATCGCGCGCGACCCGCGGAATCGCACGCGAATGGCGGTTGTGCGCGGCGGCCGCCCGGCTTTGACCCTGTATCGCGTGCGACGAAGATTCGATCGCTTTACGTTGCTTGACGTCGAATTGAAGACCGGTCGCACACATCAAATTCGCGTGCATCTAGCGTGGCTAAAACATCCGGTCGTGGGAGATGAAACGTACGGAGGGGGCCGCGACAAAACGGTGGTTGATCCGGTGGTCCGCAGTCGCATCGCTAAACTCGGCCGGCAGTTTCTGCATGCAGAGCAACTGGCCTTCCGTCATCCACGAACTCACGAGTTCAAGAAGTTCAGCTCACCGCTCCCTGCGGACCTCAGTGAATTTCTTGATGAATTAACGAATAGATAGCTCGATTTGACAGACCGTTCGCGCTAACGGAAACTACTTTCAAATCCCCTAACAATTTGATCTCTCGGACCGAAGCTGAATTTCGAGCGGATGGTTTGTGTCTCTCTGCGCTCAGAGGCTCGGCGGAGTCCTGAAACTAAAGGAGCGAGGCTATGTCGAAGAAATTTGTAACGGGATTTTTCAAAACACGGGCGGCGGCCGAGGCTGCTGTCGATGCGATTATCAAGCGGGGTTACACACGTGACGACATCAGCGTGTTAATGTCCGATGCCACGAAGAGCAAAGAGTTCGCCGTACAAACGAAGTCTCACGCCGCTGATGGGTTGGGAATTGGTGGCGCTATCGGCGGAACAGTTGGAGCGGTGTTGGCCGCAATTGTCGCCGTCGGAACTTCGATTGCTGTGCCGGGCATTGGATTGGTCGTGGCTGGGCCGATCGCGGCCGCGCTTGCCGGAGCGGGGGCTGGCGGAGCGACGGGCGGACTGATTGGGATGCTGGTTGGCACAGGTATTCCTGAACACCGCGCGAAGGTTTACGACACAGGCGTTCGTGGCGGCGGTATTCTTCTCGGAGTTGAAACGAAAACTGACGAAGAAGTCGAGAAACTGCAAACCCTGCTGGAAGACATAGGCGCGGACAACGTCCGCACTGCATAACCGAGATTGTCAGGAAGCCCGCTTACCGGTCTGACGGTAAGCGGGCCACTGACAAACTCGTCTTACATCGTCTTCTGCTTGTCTGTGAGTTCAATGCCCATTTTCATGAGCGTTGTCTTGTTGAGTGTACCGGTGACCTTGAGCCCTTCCGCCTTCTGATAATCCTTTAGGCCGGCACGAGTCTCGCTGCTCAACTTTCCGGTCTGATCACCCGAATAGAAATTGCGCTGCTTCAGTAGTGCTTGCGCCTGTTTGATCTGATCTGAAGTCGCGCGAAAAACAGGACCGCGCTTTGACTTGCTTGCATTCGCGGCCGGAGAGGTGCCGGAGTTGGAATTCTGGGCAATCGCGGCAACCCCGCACAATAGGATCAGTGAGAGGACTACAAATGGGAGTTTCTTCATTTTCTTTCTCCTTCGGATTGGGAGGCGTCCGTGTGGGACGCGTAGGGTTATAAAGCCAGCCGAATGAGGGGCGTATGATACTACCCGTGTCAATAGTTGCAAGGATTTACAGGGTTATTGGGCCAGCAATCATCATTTATCAAAATGGTTGGCAATTCTTTAACGCTCTGGTAGTATCGACTGGCCCAGAAAATGGGCGGAATTTTCAGGCTACCTTTTCAGTCACACCGGCCAAACACCCTCGATGCTATCCAAAATCTCCTGGTCAATCGTTCTCATTTTCGTCGCGTCGCCGCTTGTGCTAGCGCAATCTTCCACCTATTCGTTCGACAATTTTGATACCACCAACGGCGTCAAAGTCTACGTCGAACCGCCTCCGGCGCTGAAGAAGATTTCGAAGTCGACGCGCCAAGCGGCTGCTGCTTCGACCGCGCCCGCGGCAACACCCAATGTGCGACTGACTTCGATGACCGTCGGCTCGAATATGGGCCTCGGCGCTTCCTTGCGCGGGTTCACGACGGGCAGCGAACAAATTGACACTTATGTGACTGACTCGGCGAAACGCTATGGGATCGATCCACTTTTGATTTATTCGGTGATGCATCAGGAATCCAGTTTCAAGTCGCGCGCGATCTCACCCAAGGGCGCGCGCGGATTGATGCAGTTAATGCCGGGCACTGCAATACGTTTCGGCGTTACGAACATCTTCGATCCGCAGCAGAACATCGAAGGTGGCTCTCGCTACATGAAGTTTCTGCTTGACCGGTTTGACGGCGATCTGTCGCTGGCGCTGGCTGGTTACAACGCCGGCGAAGGCGCGGTTGAGAAATATGGATTTCGGATTCCCCCGTACGCCGAGACCCAGGAGTACGTCCGCAGAATTTCGCAGCGTTACAATATCCTGCGCGACCCTAATGCGGCGTTGTACGCGCCCAGCTTATCGCGTGGCCAACTGGCAAAGCTCAGCGCAAAACAACCGGTGCCTCTGACGATCTACGAACGCAGCGTTTTGACAGTCCGGCTGCCTGATGGGCGTTTGCAATTAATGACTCAATAAAATCAAAACGTAAGAGTATTGGTGAACGAGGCGACGCAGAACAACGTGTCGCCTCGTTTCGTATTTGGAGAAAGACTCGCTTTATGTAAGATTAGCGGGCCAACGAACGCGATATGCGCTGCTCCAACTGTGGATCGTTTCTCGACTCAGACAGCCGGTTCTGCAAGAACTGCGGCTCATCGATTCGCGATCCAGAAGAGACGCAACTCGCCCGGGCCGAGGCTTCTCCGCTGGTCCGTCACGACCTTGGTGACGATGACGTCGAGCACGTGATTTTTAAGGTGAGGCCCACTCTTCTTTTCGTGAAGATCGGTTACGGCCTGGCAATTCTCGCGGCAATCTTGCTGACGATCGCGCTCCAGTTCATTCCTCTGCTGCGCGACATTCCGGTTTACATCACCATTCCGATCGCGCTCGCGCTGCTTCTCATTCCCGCGTACTACCACCTGAAGCGCAACATGGTTCGGTACACGCTGACCGATTCGAAGATTGAAATCGATTACGGCTTGATTGCGCGCACGACTCGCAACATCCCGCTCGCGAAGATTCAGGACGTGACTGTTTCCGCGTCCATTCCCCAACGTATTCTCGGATTCGGCGATGTTGTGGTTGATAACGCGAGTGAGATTGGCGGCTCGACAATCCTGCACAACATCAACACTCCGCGGCATTATGCCGACCTGCTTTTGCGCGAGTTGCGGCGCTGGCATTAAACTCAAAATCAGAACCTTCGCGTCGCAACTGTTTCGATTGATGGAACATCGCAACCTATGTGGGTTCTAACTGACTCGACGATGGCGAAATGGTAATCCGCGCGTTCAAATCAGCCCTGGTTTTCATGTTACTGGTGATATCTGTCACAGCCCAGTCACCGTCCACCCCGCAACCTTCCAATTCTGATGAAGACATTACGGTTTTGCTGAAGCATCTGCCGAACTGGGAATCTGTTCAGAAACAGGCAAAATACGTCGTTACTTTGGATGATCTGAAGCGCGCGGTGCCGAACCAGCCGATCCTTGATGCGGTGAGTTTTGAAGGTGGAACAGAGGCAGTCGCCGCGCCTTACGGGCAATCGCAACTGGCAATCGTTGAATTCGGCACGCCACAGTTCTCAGTAGATAACGATCAGCGAATCGCAGCAAAGATTCAGGAGCTAAGAGCCCAATCACAACCTGCGCCGACTGCTTATCGACGGGTTGGCAATTATTCAGTGTTCGTTTTTAACGGCAAGGATGAAGCGTCAGCTAATCAATTGATTGATCAGGTCCAGTATCAAAAGACGGTGCAGTGGCTGGGGGAAGACCCGCATCTCTACCTGAAGCTTCAGCGATATTTCACCGAGACTTCAGCGGGTGTTTTGGTCGCGGTCCTGAAGAGCTCCGGGCTCTCGCTGATCGCTTGCCTGGCGATAGGAGCTCTCTTCGGTTTCCTCCTCTTTCGACAAAGGCGGGCCCAGAGCGCGGCGGCGTTCTCTGACGCGGGCGGATCCGTGCGCCTGAATCTCGACGAACTAACGGACACACACAACCACGCGCGGCTGCTCCCGCCGCCGCAAAATCAAGCTGATTGATTGGAAGCTAACGGTTCGCCGGAACCGAGACGTTGACGTTGACGGTTGTGGACTTGCGTCCGAACCATCCAGCTCTCCACGCCACAATCCCGAGCACCACCACAATAATAAAAATCACCAGCACGGCAACCACACCGGCGCTGCCACCGCCTCCACCATTATCGTCCGCCATATCGATCCTCCCGAATGTGAAGTGAGTCTACCGATCTTCACGGCGACGATCTCGGCGCGGACGGTTGTGGCTGTTGCTGCTGCGGAATTGTCACGTTGACGTTCACCTGGGTACGTCGGTTGCCGAACCAACCAGCCCGCCAGGCGACCACCGCCAAAATGACAACCACGATAAAAATCACGAGTACAGCGACTACACCGGTACTGCCGCCGCCTCCACCATTATCGTCGGCCATATCGATCCTCTAATCTGGGGAATTCGTGAACCGAGGGGGTTTGAGGGTTTACTGCACTAAGAGTCTTAGCACAGCCGCAGAAATCGCGTCAATCGCGCCTACGCAAAGCAAGAGCAGGTGACAACTGAGAGGTCGTCACCTGCTTTTGGAAATGCCCCACGTTCAAGGGCATTGTTGAGTTCGATACCCACCTACTCACGCAGGTGGTTCTCACCTACTCACCAGGGCGAGGTCGTCTTGGGCGAGTGCGTTCGCGCGGCGGTGTCACGTCTCCAGGCTGCACCGTCGGCGACGCCTGCGGAACTGTTGCTCCCGGCGGGAAAATCCAAATCTCAATGAAGTCTTCTTCGCGGTAACCGCCATTGACGATGTTGATCCGCCGCGAGTCCACTCCGCGTGAATTGACCAGATAATCCGCGGCGCGTCGTCCAAGTGCATCGGCTTGGCCAGCACGGCTCCGGCGGCCGGCGTACACGAAGATGTAGGCCGTTACGTCGGGTGCGTTTTGCAACTCAATTGCGAGATTATCGAGTCTCGCTTTTGTATCATCGAACGCGATCGACGGAAATTCATCGAACTTCCGGGACTCGGGTGGCGGCAATTCTTTGCGCGTCACACTAGTGGACGCTGAGGTCGTCACACGACACATGAGATCGCCTGTGTCGTCATAGCTTACCAACGTCGCCACGATCTTCTGACCACCGAGGCCTGTTGAATCGACGGTGATGGTTGGCGTACCGGCGCCGCTCACGATGCGAGCTTCACCAGGTGAAACAGTCCAGAGGTAACTAAGTGTTCCGGTTCCCGAGTACGAAACGTCTGCGGTGAACGTAATCAGATCGCCGTCATTGACTGTCGGCGTCGACGAAACGATTACCGGATAGGGGCACGGAGACGTGGGGGGCGTGTACTTCTTCGGCGTGTAAGTCAAATTCAGGCAGAGCTTGCGTGAACGCTCAATTTCAAATTCACGCACCCAGCGACTGCCATTTGGCAGCAGAATCTCAACACTGTGATGACCGGGATCCAATTCGATTCGGCGCACAGTCGTCGAAGTGATTCCTTCCGGCCGGCCATCGATGCTAATCGGCAAGCCACCGGGCGTGGTTGTAACTTCAAGCGTTCCGTATTTGACGCGCTTCTTCGCATACGCCGCGGAAGACGTGCAGACGAGCGCGAACGAGAGGGCAATTGCGGCCGTAAAGAGAATCTTCATGAGTGAAGTGGCGATGTGCTTTTTCTGGTTCATCGTTCACCTACGACATGGTCTCGCTTTCCTTAGCAGCACGCGTTTTCGTATATCGACGGCGCGCGCCGGCGGCCAACGCGGCAATACCTGATCCAAGTAACAGCAACGAGGCCGGTTCAGGAATATTCGGCGGCGGTGTCGGCGTCGGAGGTGTCGGTGTCGGACAATTCGGGCACGTCGGACATGTCGGGCATTCCGGCGGCGGTTCTTTGTGGTGATGTGTGCAGATGCCCGTCACACAGACAAGCGGAATCAACAGCAGAAACGGCCACTTCGGGAAACCGCCACCAACCGCTGGAATCTCTCCGCAGTCGCAAATCGTTCCGTTGACTTGATCCTGATCAAATACCTGAACATTACCCTGCGGGTTCTGGGGAGCCAAATCGGTACCTGCTACCAATGAAGAAATCGAGTTCGAGTTTTCTGTCCCGGCCAGTGCGTTCGAAGCGTCCACCACGCTGCCATCGGTAGACGGCGTCGTCGACGTGTTCGACGATTCCGAGCTTCTGTTTTGGCCGGTCACCGGTGCCGCGGGGTCTTGTGTAACACGCAGCCGAAGCTGGCTGGTTTGGCCGCCCTTTTCGAGGTCGCCCATGACGTTCACAACGTCGGTAAATCTGATTGGACTCGCCTGGGTCGGCACGGCAACCAGCAACAACAAACTGGCGACGATGCTCGCGTGGCGAAAAATGCGACTCTTCATTTGGTTAGGCAACTCCCTCCTGAGGTCTGCGGCTGTGTCCGCGTCTGGCGCACGCGATTCTTCACTTTTTTCGACACAAAGCACTCAGCCTGCCGTGGATACAAGCCTTGCGTACCCAAAATGGGCTTGTTTACCTGTTAGGAAAACAGGCCGAATGTCGAGGTTATTCCAATTTCAGGAAGGAGTTAGTGGCCGAAAAACCGGGGAGAGGACGTGCCTGCCAGGGGGATGAAAAACCCAGTCGGGTAAATCATCCACCCAGCGATTTTTTGACTTTTTAAGCTGCCTTATTCGTGAGTGGCGGCCCCGGCTTCCTTGGCCTCATCGTGCAGCACCGCCTTGCGGGAAAGCTTAATCTTATTGCCTTCCTTGCCGATGCATTTGACCATGATTTGCTGGCCCTCGCGGAGTTCATCGCGCACGTCGCGAATGCGGCGGTCGGCAATCTCCGAAATGTGCAGCAGGCCGTCGGTGCCCGGAAAGATCTCAACGAAAGCGCCGAAATCAACAATTCGGCTGACCGTGCCGACGTACGTTTCGCCAATTTCAGCTTCGGCGGTCAGACCCTTGATGCGATTGACCGCTGCTTCCGCCGCAGCTCCGTCAGCAGTCGCAATCGAGACAGTGCCGTCATCTTCCACGTCGATCTTCGCGCCAGTTTCTTCAACCAGAGCTCGAATGACTTTGCCGCCTGGTCCAATGACGTCGCGGATCTTGTCCGGATTGATCTTGATTTTGATGATTCGTGGCGCGAAGGGCGAAATCTCCTGACGCGATTCGCCGAGCGTCTGTTCCATCAGACCAAGAATGTACATTCGGCCTTTCTTTGCCTGCTCGAGCGCCTCAGCCATTATTTGCGCGTTGACCCCCGCGATCTTGATGTCCATCTGCAGCGCAGTGATTCCGTCGCGCGTCCCGGCCACTTTGAAATCCATGTCGCCGTAATGATCCTCAGCGCCGGCGATATCCGTAAGAATCGCGTACTTGTTTCCTTCCATCACCAGACCCATCGCGACACCGGCCACCGGCGATTTCATCGGCACACCCGCGTCCATCAACGCGAGCGAGCCACCGCAGACGCTGGCCATCGACGACGAGCCATTCGACTCAGTGATGTCTGATACGATGCGAATCGTGTATGGGAACTCAGTGTCGTCCGGCAACGCTGCTTCCAGTGCACGACGCGCGAGCGCGCCGTGGCCGATTTCGCGGCGACCCGGACTGCCGAAGCGACCAGTTTCACCCACCGAGTACGGCGGAAAGTTGTAGTTCAGCATGAACCGGCGCTTCACTTCGCCCTTTTCGAGATCGTCCATGAACTGCTCGTCTTCTTTCGTGCCGAGAGTGGTGGTGACGAGCGCCTGAGTTTCGCCGCGCGTGAACAATGCGGAACCGTGCGTGCGCGGCAACCAGCCCACTTCACAGTTGATGGCCCGAATCTCTGAGAAGCGTCGTCCGTCAGGACGGCGTCGATGATTCAAGATGTCGTCGCGGAAAATCTTTTCCTTCAGATGATCGAAAATCTTCTTGGCCATCTGCCGGGTTTCAAGCTGATCTTCGGGATGTGATTCGACCACTTCCTTCTTCAGCGCGTCTACAGCCGCGTAACTCGCACGCTTCTCCTGACCCGTGGTGTCCAGCGCCGCGCGCAGCCGCTCGGCGTAGTTGCGCTCGATTTCGCCGAGCATTTCCTGATTCAGCACGGGCGGTTCAACGGCACGCTTCTCGATCGCGAGCGCTTTGTAAAGCTCTTTCTGCCAGCGACAGAGCCGATTGATTTCCTTGTGCGCCAGCATCAGCGCCTCAACCATGATCGCTTCCGAAACTTCCGACGCGCCGGCTTCAACCATCACGATTGCTTCTTCCGTTCCTGCGACGATCAGATTGAGTTTCGATTCGCGAATCTCGCTGTAAGTCGGGTTGACGACGTAACGTCCATCGATCAAACCAACGCGCACGCCGGCGACCGGATTTGGGAATGGAATGTCGGAAAGATAGAACGCGCACGACGCGCCGGTAATCGCAATCACGTCCGGATTGTTTTCCGAATCGGCGGAAATTACTGATGCGACGACCTGCGTTTCATTTCGATAGCCTTCCGTAAACATCGGTCGGCAAGGGCGGTCGATTAAGCGGCTCGTGAGAACTTCTTTCTCATTCGGCCGGCCTTCGCGCCGGAAGTAATTTCCGGGAATGCGACCGGCGGCAAAGAATGCTTCGCGATATTCAACCGTTAGCGGAAAGAAATCGATGCCTTCGCGAGGTGTCTGCGCGCCAACCCCAGCGCACAACAACATGGTGTCTCCGTAACGGATCACACAGGATCCGTCTGCCTGTTTGGCGACGCGACCAACTTCGACGGTCAGATCGCGATCACCAACCCTGATTGATTCTTTTAAGTACTTTTTCACAGTCATTTTTATTCGTCTCCTTTTGACGAAGCCAGGCAGAGTCCGTGAAGGTTTCTGCATGACACGCAGCGTCTCATCCGCTGCGATTTGCAATTTGAAGCAACGCAAGATGTCATCTTGGGCCACATAAAAGACAAAGGCGGCAGAGCCTTAGCCGTGAAGCTCTTGCCGCCTTTCGGTTTTGTTTGGCTGCGCGCCGCCTGTCTTCCTAAATGTCGCCGTCACGTTCGGCTCGGGCACAGGCCTTCGAAGGGCGCGGGCTTTTCTATTCCCAAGAGATCGAAGCGTCTCTTGATTTTAGTTCTTTCGGATTCAGATTAATGACGCAGCCCGAGTCGTCCAACGACTTCGTGGTACTGCTGTATGTCCGTCTTCTTCAGGTACTTGAGCAAACTCCGGCGATGCTGGACCATTTTCAACAGCCCACGCCGCGAATGATTGTCCTTCTTGTGCGTCTTGAAATGCTCGGTGAGTTCATTAATGCGCTGACTTAAGAGCGCAACTTGTATCTGGGGTGAACCCGTGTCGCTGTCGTGTGTGCGAAAATCCGAAACTATCTTTTCTTTCGCTTCTTTTGCTAATGCCACTGCTGAAAAATGGCCCTCCTAAACCGCAGTCAACCGATCCATCGGCAACCGCAAAGATTCAAAATACGCATGAGAACTTAACATTCGGATGCCTGAGTGTCCAGCGACGAACGATTCAGCCTGAAATGCACACTGTGCGCAGTGTCCTTTGTCTGGTAACATCACCCGCTAAATCACGGGTGCTACAAAACATCAAAAATGCCGAGTAAAACCGCGAAAATCTTGATTCTAGGCGGCGGCTTTGGCGGCCTATTCACGGCACTGGATCTGCGCGGAGCGGGCGAGATTACGCTCGTTAGCGACGAAGACCATTTTACGTTCAAGCCGATGCTCTATGAATACCTGAGCGGCGAAGTGGCAGCCTGGCACATTGCGCCAAACTATTCGGAGCTGCTTGATGACGTAAAGATCGTCCGCGGCGACGTCAGTTCAATCAAATTGGAAAACCGATCCGTGTCGATCGAAGGCCGGCAGGCGCCCCTGACCTACGACGCGCTCGTGCTGGCGCTGGGTACAACGACGAATTATTGGGGGGTCGAAGGCGCGGAAGAGTTTACGCTGCCCTTCCGCACGATGAGCGACGCGAACCATTTGCGCCGGCGCATGACTGAGACGCTGGATCGAATACAAGTTGACGCTGCACCGCAGGACACTCGCGAAGCGCTCACTTTCGTGGTCGTTGGCGGCGGCGCCAGCGGAGTCGAGCTTTCCACGAAAATGTCGGATCTGCTACGCGATGCAGTGAAGCGGCGCGCATTACGCGGTGGGCCTCGCGTGATCATCGTCGAGATGACAGATCGATTAGTCCCTGGCATGGGTGACGAGATTCGCGAATACGTCGAACGCGAACTTGATAGACACCGAATTGAAGTTCACACGCGCACGCGCGTCGCGCGCGTTTCGAAAACCGGATTGACGTTGGAACATAACGGCCGCGAGACAGAGATCGCAGCCGCCGGTGTCGTTTGGGTTGCGGGCGTGCGCATGAATCCGCTGATTGAAAAGCTCGATGCCGAAAAAGACAAACGCGGACTAATCCTTGTCGAACCGACTCTGCAAGTTCGCGGCCATCAAAATGCTTTCGCGCTCGGGGACATCGCTTTTTATCCGGATGTCGCGCCGACACTCTCAGGCACCGCGCAGCTCGCCCTTCAGCAAGCACATCTTTGCGCACGCAACGTTCGCGCGTTTTTGAACGGCGAGGGGCTAACGACAAAACATTTCGTTGAACTTGGTGAAGCGCTCAGTCTCGGCACCGAACACGCCGCAGTTTTGTCGGCGGGGAAAGTAATGGCAGGCCCTCTCGCGCGGCAAGCGCGGTTCGCGATGTATACGGCGCGACTGCCAACCTGGCATCACCGGCTGCGCGTCGGCGCCAGCTGGTTCTTCGAAGGGACAGAGCCGAGACCTTTGCAGCCGCTTGGGTTTTGATCTTTCATGTCCGACCCGAAACCACAGAAGGCGGAAGACACCCAGCTCGGCGATATGCCCGCGGAAGAGTTTCGCCGTCACGGCCACGAGCTCATCGACTGGATCACCGACTATTTCGAACATATCGATGAATTGCCGGTGCTGGCGCAGATCGAACCCGGCGATTTGAAATCACAACTGCCAACATCGCCTCCTGAAAAAGGCGAACCAATGTCCGCAATCCTCTCGGACGTCGATCAACTCATAGTTCCCGCGCTCACGCACTGGAGCCATCCGTCGTTCTTCGCATACTTCGCCACTTCGACGTCGGGACCCGGGATTTTCGGCGAGCTGTTGAGCGCAGCCTTTGACGTGAAGTCAATGCTCTGGCGCACTTCCCCTGCTTCGACCGAGCTGGAAGAAGTAGTGCTCGATTGGCTGCGTCAGATGATCGGACTCGACGCCGGAATGAACGGCATAATCTATGACACGGCTTCAGTCTCGAGCATGCATGCGATCGCCGCCGCGCGCGAAGGCGTTGAGATGCGCATCCGCGAAGAAGGAATGAGCGGAAGAAAAGATCTTCCGCTGCTGCGGGTCTATGCCTCCGAACACGCGCATTCATCGATCGACAAAGGCATCATCACCCTTGGCCTCGGCCAACGCGGGCTGCGCAAGATTCCCACCGACAAAGACTTTCGCCTGGACGTAAAGGCGCTCGCAGCGGCGATCGAAGAAGATAAACGCGCGGGCTTTCTTCCATTCTGCATCGTCGCTACAGTCGGAACGACATCTACGTCCAGCATCGATCCGGTTCCGGAAATAATTCCAATCGTCGAAGAGCACGCGATGTGGCTACACGTTGACGCCGCGTACGCTGGTTCGGCCGCGGTCGTGCCCGAATTACGACACGTACTCGACGGCTGTGATCGCGCCGATTCGCTGGTGATGAATCCGCACAAGTGGCTGTTCACCCCATTCGATCTTTCAGTCTTGTATTGCCGCCATATGGATTTGTTGCGCCGTGCCTTTTCGCTCGTGCCGGAATATCTGCGCACGCCTGAACAGGACAAAGTTCGCAGCGGCTCTGATTACGGCGTTCAACTCGGTCGGCGGTTTCGCGCGCTCAAACTTTGGATGATTATTCGCTACTTTGGCCACGAAGGCCTTGCGGCGCGCATTCGCGAACACATTCGGTTAGCAAAGCTCTTCGCTTCATGGGCTGAAGCATCGGCGGATTGGGAATTGATGGCGCCGGTGCCTTTTGCCCTCGTTTGTTTTCGCGCCTGTCCTGATTTCAAGAGCGAATCTGACGAAGGACGTGAAAAACGGCTCGATGCGCTAAATGAAGCCATCATGCACGGCGTAAACGCTACTGGCCGCGCTCTGCTATCTCACACTAAGCTGAACGACAAGCTTGTGTTACGTCTTTCCATCGGCAACATCCGGACGACCGAAGCCCACATTCGGCAAGTTTGGGAGTTGCTAAATGAACAACTGCAAGGCCTCGTTTCGCAATCGCCTGCTTCATGACTCGCCGACGAAAGCTGCTTCTTGTCCTGCTGATCATCCTCCTGTGCTCGCAGGCACCGTTCGCTTATCGCCGATATCGACTTAAGCGGCTGCAAACCTCCGTTCGGCAACTGGAATCTCAGCGCGTCACTAACGAGGCGGCTTCGGAGTATGCCGACTACACAGGCGTGATTCACGTTCACAGTTCGCTCGGTGGACATAGCACGGGGACATTCTCAGAATTGATCGCAAGTGCAAAAGCGAACAATCTGGACTTTGTAATCATGACGGAACACCCGCAAGCGGATTTCGATACGTCCGCAATGACACTCAATGGCGTTCATGCGGGTGTGCTGTTCGTGAATGGTAATGAAGTTTCGACCACCGATGGTGATCGGCTTTTGCTTGTTCCCGGAGCAGCGAATGCGAACGAAAGTCACACCACAAAAGACTTCATAGATCAGCAGCACGCAAATCACGGATTAGCGTTCGCCGCATATCCGATCGAATCGCAATCATGGCAGCGGAGTGCAATCGACGGTGTCGAGGTCTACAACCTCTTCACAAACGCAAAGCAGATCAATCGTGTGGTGACGTTCTTCGACGGTGTTTGGTCGTTTCGCAGCTACGCAGATTTGATGTTCGCGAACTTCTTTGCGAGACCCAGCGACAATCTTAAACGGTGGGATGACGCGATGAACTCGAGCGGTCGCAAACTCGTCGCGATCTCAGGCAACGACGCGCATTCGAACGTCGGCTTGGGCCTAAGCGACTCAACGGGCAAACAGATCGCCGGCGTTAAACTCGATCCTTACGAGCGCAGTTTTCGCACGGTACGCACACATGTACTGATAAAAAGAGACACGCCGTTGACGCGCGAGAGTCTCCTCGAAGCGATCTCGCTGGGCCACTGCTACATCTCATTCGACATTTTCGGCAATGCGACAGGTTTCGAATTCAGCGGCTTTGAGTCCGGCAAAATCGTAGGAGATGAGACATCGCTGGCGACAAACCCGAAGTTAAGAGCGAAGAGTCCATTGCCCGCTCGATTTGTGCTTCTCAAAGACGGAAACCCCTCGGCCGAAGTGTCCGGGCTGAGCGCTGAATTCCCCATTAATACCGGCGGCATTTATCGAATTGAGGCTTATCTCGATTCACTGCCGCCACCGGCGATGGGTAAGCCATGGGTGATCTCGAATCCGATTTACGTCCGACAGCCCTAACGCGAGATCTACCCCAAACAGCCCAAAACACGCTGTTGAAGTCATTCCGAACGATGTGTTAGACTGCGTTTGGCTGGTTTTAACGCTCTTCTCAGCCCCGCTTCTCCTCGCCGAATCCGCTACAGAAATGGTTACACGTCCGAGCCACTTTCGATTCGACTGGTGGGTTGTCCAGAAACGTGCCGTCCATCTGTCCGTGATGGCATTCATCATGGTTCTGCTCGCAGGCGGCGCGGCGCTTTACGTCTGGAAATTTGGTAATCCACTTAAGCGGGTCGTGCTGAAAACAGACGCACCCGCTGGAGCACGGTTTGAATCATTTGAAGGTGACGTGCGCGTAATTCACGCAGCCACGCGAGAAGTGGTGTTGGCCGGCAGTGACACTCAACTGTATCCGGGCGACATGATTCAGACTCAGGCAGACGGTCGCGCGCGGATTGCGATGGCTGATGGATCGACAGTCGTCGTCAGACCGAATAGCACGATCATCATTCGTGATAACGAGAGTTCCGAAGGTGGCAAGCGATCGAACGTGCACGTCGTCGTCGACAGTGGACAGATGCTGGTGCGCACG
>Ga0207689_10003045_pt1 | contig 15442 bp, 10 predicted proteins | sample KBSMisM52_FD_184312 | JGI IMG/M metagenome (GOLD analysis project Ga0207689, IMG submission 184312) | Miscanthus rhizosphere microbial communities from Kellogg Biological Station, Michigan, USA - KBS Miscanthus M5-2 (SPAdes) (version 2) | ecosystem: Host-associated > Plants > Roots >... | reverse complement strand
CCGACCCTAACCGCCACGCAGTTTTAATAAAGAAGTCATAGGATAACGAAGATTGCGGTTGCCCATCATATCCACTTTAATTGTACCAACGGAAATCGGGCTTTCAATGCGAACAGGAATATGATTTCCATCATCCGTTACCCATACTGTCATTTTTTCGCCGCCTTCAAAGATGGTTCCTTTTACAAGTAATGGCTTGAATTTTATGGCCCTGAACTTTCCATATTTAGTTTTCACCGTTTCCTTTCCCATATAACGGATATACATATCGTACACTTCGTTGTCGAGAAACATCTTAAACGGTATCTTGTCGTTTACCTGGTATTTAGAAAAATCAATATTGCGGGCATAATATACGGCACTCAATACATCCTGAATGCAATTGGGCACCTGGTATACGCCTTTTGTTGTTACGGCCGTGTTGGCAGCAATATTGAACGTTACGTTCTCATATTTTTTATACCCCCCTTCATCAATATTCCGCAAAAATTTCAGCGGCTCCATCGTAACGGTATCTATGAATGATTCATATTTGTCTCTTACTTTAAATATCCAGTCGTACGATGGATTGGTTTTTCCTTCGCCGGTAACATGATAAACGACGCGGTTATTCATCCGCTCGAGGGAAGAAGTGAATACAGCAGTGCCGGCATTGACATAAATACCCGCAACATTGTAAAAAACGATATAGGTGATTTGCTCACCTTCCTGGAAGGAAGTATTTTTTAAACCACAGAAGTCCTGGTTCTGCGCACGTAGAGATGTGGAAAGGGTAATTATTCCAAAGCCGAGTATGAATAGTATTCTACAAAACTTCATTCCTGTTCCTGAAAATTTTAATTCCTAAAATTAATAAACTGCCAATCAATGCTGGTATAATAAGATTGATGAACCATACAGTCACTGTAGTTAACCCGATGCCTAACTCGTTTGTTGTCAGCAGTCCAAAAATTTTCAACGCCACTGTACTCCGCTGCACTACCTCAACCAACGCAATTGTCGGGATAATCGCCAGCACCAGAAACATTACACTCACTGCCCAAAAACCCTGCCACCAGCCAATTTCCACCCCAAATAAACGAAAGAGCAAAATATATTGTATACCGAACACAAAAAATCTTGCTACAGATAAAGACAACAGGCGTAAAAGCAGAGTTGCATGCACATCTTCCACGGCATTCAGCAAATACGTATAACGGGCCATTCCCGGTATGCGATCTATCCACTTTACAAGCCATGATAAGCGAAAATAAAAAACTGTTAAAACAATAAAAACTGTAATTACGCCATATAGTAATACTTTAACCCAAAGCCCGGAAAGAAGTTCTGCCGCGTACAATTTGGGCAATAAATAGATAAGTCCGCAAATACCCATCAGCAACGTGATCAATAACTGGCTTATACTACAAATGATCGTCAATGAAACTGCCCGCAACCGGTTACCTTCTTCCATGTACAATACACGACCCAGGTATTCACCTATGCGGTTGGGTGTGCTTACAGAAAATGAAACGCCTGATAGTACGGCCATGAATGCTTTTCCAAAACTTATTCTCTGAATATTACCGATCGCCAATTTCCACTTCAATGATTCAATACTCCAATTGATGATCATCAACAATAAAACAATAAGAAGATTCGATAAAAGTGCACCACCAAACGATTCGCGGATGCGCTGCCAGGACATTGACAGATCCGGCTGATGGCGGATCTGGTTATAAATAGACCAGGCAAGCCAGATGAAGAGAATGGGGCCGAAAAAATAATTGACTAATATTTTGATATTTTTGTTCAGCCTCATTAACCGGTAAAAATACAGCCGTCCTTGCAAAAGCCGTCTAAAATAATTCTGGGAATAGATCCGGGCACCCTGCTGATGGGTTACGGAATTATTGAAATAATCAATAATAAGATCGCATTAATAGAAATGAATGTATTAAAGCTGTCTTCAAAAAAAGATAGTTATGAGCGGCTGCAGATCATACATCACAAAGTGGTACAACTGATCCGCGAATACAAACCGCATGAATTCGCTATTGAAGCTCCCTTCTTTGGCAAGAATGTACAAAGTATGTTGAAACTTGGCCGGGCGCAGGGAGTAGCTATAGCCGCCGCCATGAGCGCTTCGTTGCCGGTAACTGAATATTCGCCAAAAAAAGTGAAGCAATCTATAACGGGTAACGGTAACGCAGATAAGGAAAGAGTCTGGAAAATGCTGCAGCATATTTTATCGTTGGAAGAAGAGCCACAATATTTCGACGCCACAGATGCTCTCGCTGTTGCCGTCTGTCATCATTTTCAATTCAAACTTCCGTTAAATGCAACAAGTCAGAAAAAATTAAGGAGTCCCGCAGTGAAAAACGGTGCCTGGGCAAGGTTTATAAAAGAAAATCCTAAACGGCTGAAGTAGTACCGGTAAGTAGTATTTTTTGTATTATCAATGTGCCGTATCTTAAGGGTACTTACCATTAAGCCCTTATCATGAAAATACAGCAACGCAAAAGATGGCAAAATACCATTGGCCACGATAAAGTACAACCGGTACAGTTAGTAACTGCTGAAGAATTCAATGATCTTCCCACTATCATAAAAGCAGCATCTGAAGAAAAATTTAAAATACGCTGCGCCGGTTCGGGTCATTCGTTTAATGACATTGCCTGCACACATGGTTTTCTTGTTTCAATCGACAAATTAAATAAGATACTGGACCTGCCGGCTTATATAAAAACACACGAAAAGCAAACGAAAGAACTTGTACATGTTGAAGCAGGAATCACCATACGCGAGCTTAATCATTCATTGGATAAACTGGGTTTATCTATTGTAAATATGGGTGGCATTGACCACCAGACCTTAGCAGGCGCCATTGCAACCGGTACGCATGGCAGCGGTATTGATCTGCCCCCGGTACACGGCATGGTTTGCTCCATACTTCTTGTTTCCGGCAGTGGTGATGTGTACAGAATAGAGCCATCAAACGGAATATCAGATCCTTCGTTGTTTAATGAAGAAGGTGTGACACTGGTTCAGCATGATGATGACTTTTATTCAGTTTTGGTATCACTCGGTTGTATGGGTATTGTTTATTCCTATATACTCCAGGTAGAAAAACTGTATTGGCTGGAGGAAAAAAGAGATTTATATAAATGGTCGGAAATAAAACCAAGGCTGAAAGATAAAAGCCTGTTGAAAGAAGCTAGACATGTAATGGTGATGGTGAACCCATATGAAACAAATGGGGATCATAGTTGTCTTGTAACCCGGATCAACAGAACACCTAAGCCGGATAATGTTTATTGGCGGGATAAACGAAATTTTATTATTACGACAGTTAGCGAATGGCGGATCACCTATTGGATTGTCTGGCTTTCATTCCGTTTGTTTTTGAAACAAAACGCAAAACGAATTGACCGTTCGATGAAAATTTTACGCGAAAAAAGTTATATCGGCAAATCGTATGATGTACTTTTCCAGGGGCTCCAGTTTTTAAAAGAAAGATCATTCGATACGGAATTTGTTTTCAATGTAGAGGATAACAGTTTTCTTGATTGTATAGAAAGCCTTTTTACCTGTGCACAGCGGTTTGTTGACAATGGGAAAATACATCAATCTTCTCCTATCGGTCTCCGGTTTGTGATGCCGGATACAGCCTACCTTTCACCTGGTTATAACCGGGCAGTTTGTTATGTAGATACGCCGATATTGAAAGGTACTGTCGGCGGAGATGAATTGCTTGATGCCTACCAGGAAAGCATGTTTGCATGCGGCGGCTTTCCGCATTGGGGTAAAAAAAATTTTAAATTATCCGGACATTTGGATAAGATCAAAAAGAATTTTCCAAAACTCAATGTGTGGCAGGCGGTGCAGGCAAAATATGATCCGGAAAAACTATTTACAAATATCTATACGGAGCGTTTTCAACTGGTATATGAAAAATAAACGCGTAAAAAATTCACAAGCAACTATTGCTGCCATTACATGATTTATTTTTTCAGTCTGCCATGTTGTATCTTTAATTCGGCCGTTCTATTTAATTTATACTCTTCAATTGTACATAATGAAATCGATTCGCCTGATTTTAGCGATAATGCCTTTCTTATTTTTTTACATCGCAGTTATTTCACAATCCACACAATCAAAAATCAAACAATATTGCCAGGTAAACCAGGTAAAACTCATCGACGAATACAAAGAATTTCTGTCCATTCCGAATATAGCAGCAGACTCGGTCAACATAAGACGCAATGCAGATTTTATCATGAAAATGATGCGTGACCGTGGAATAAAGGCTGAATTATTATTTGGAAAATCACCTGCCGCAAATCCCGCCGTGTATGGAAAAATAACAGTAAAAAATGCAAAACACACCATCGCCTTATATGCTCACTATGATGGGCAACCGGTAAATCCGAAACAATGGTCGGAAGGGTTAGAGCCTTTTAATCCCGTATTTATAACCGCACCCCTGGAGCGGGGTGGTAAAATTATTAACTATAATAAAGGGGATGCGATTGACACGTCGTGGAGAATCAGCGGGCGCAGCAGCGCTGATGATAAGGCAGGTGTGATGGCAATATTAAACGCCTACGATGCTTTGGTTAAAAATAAAGTCGCCCTGGCAAATAATATCATTTTCTTTTTTGAAGGGGAGGAAGAAGAAGGCTCAACACATCTTGGTGAAATATTTGAAAATAATAAAGAAAAGTTGCAGAGTGATTTGTGGATCATCATTGATGGCCCGCGGCATGTAACCGGTAAGAAGATGATCTCATTTGGTGTGCGTGGAGATGTAAACATGGATTTGACGGTGTATGGACCCAAAAGGCCTTTGCATAGTGGTAATTATGGCAATTGGGCGCCGAGTCCGTCAATGAACCTTGTTCAGTTGTTGGCCAGCATGAAAGATGATAAGGGAAACGTAGTTATCAACGGTTTTTATGATGATGTTGTTCCGTTATCTGCGAGTGAAAAAGAGGCGATTTCAAAAGTTCCGGATATAGAAGAGACATTGAAAAAAGAATTAGGGATTAAACAACCTGACGGTGAAAGAAAACCGTTTTTGGAATTATTGAGTTTACCAACATTAAATATCAATGGTATTCAAAGCGGCAATGTCGGCAGCATGGCCAGTAACCAGATACCTGCCAAAGCGGAGGCGGTACTCGATCTTCGCCTGGTAAAAGGCAATGATGTGGCAAGGCAAATGCAAAAAGTAACCAGGCACATTGAATCAAAAGGATTTCATGTGCTTGATCATGATCCCAGCGATGAAGAAAGACTGCAATTTGCGAAATTGATAAAGATTACGCATAGCACCGGTTATAACGCACAACGAACACCCATGGATTTACCGATTGCAAAAGGTATAATAAAAGCCGTACAGGCCACTGTCGCCTACCCGGTGATACTAGTCCCTTCTTCAGGTGGCAGTTTACCACTGGTTGTGTTTGAAGAAAAATTAAATGCAAAAGTGATCAGCATACCCATTGTTAATTATGATAACAATCAGCATGCGGAAAATGAAAATGTACAGATCAGTTATTTATGGGAGGGCATTGAAACAATTGCAGCTGTCATGATGAGCGCTGACTAAACGATTGCAAAGGATGCCACGGATTTGTATTGACAATTAATCACCGGGTCCGTGTAAATCTATTCAAATCTTGTAACCCGCATTTAATCTTATAATCCGCGTATTATTTTTTCCTGTATTTTTTTAAACTCTTCCGGTGACAACTTCAACTTCGGTTGTGTAAAATTCAGATCATTGGCTGAATTAATCGGAATAAGATGTACATGCGCATGTGGCACTTCGAGGCCAATAACTGTTATGCCACAACGATTACAATCAAAGCTTTTTTCAATAGCCTTTGCTATAGGTTGAGCGAATAAAAGTATTTCGCTTAAATAATCTTTTGAGAGGTCAAAAAGATTGTCCGTTTCGGTTTTAGGCACCAGCAATGTGTGTCCTTCCCGCAAAGGAAATATATCGAGAAAAGCAAAGAATTTATCATTTTCTGCGATCTTATAGGAAGGTATCTCACCGGCAATGATTTTTGAAAAGATAGTCATGCTTCCGAAGATTTTTGATTTGAGATTGATGAATGAAGATCTTAATCTCATAGTTTATTCACTTACAAGGTAAGCCATGGATTTTATTCACCTGCAATTTTCCCGGGCTGCCGAATTTCATGTGATTGTTTGATAAAAGAACCGCCCCGGAATTTCGGGGCGGATCGTATCAAATTGAAATATTCTCAATTTTAAATTTAATGACCCCCGCAGGCGCATGTACCTCCGCGACATCCCCGACTGTTTTACCAAGCAGGCCCCTACCGATTGGTGATGTAACAGAAATCTTACCGGTTTTCAGATCCGCTTCTTTTTCGCTTACAATCTGGTAAATCACTTCCTTCTTTGTGTTGAGATTGGTGAGTTTCACTTTCGTAAGAATAGACACTTTACTCGTATCAATTGTAGATTCATCCACCACGCGGGCACTGGCTACCTGGGTTTCCAGCAATGCAATTTTTGCTTCCAGCATTCCCTGGGCTTCTTTCGCCGCATCATACTCCGCATTTTCTTTCAGATCGCCTTTTTCGCGGGCTTCTGCAATAGCTCTCGATGCAGCCGGACGTTCTACGCCCTTCATCCGCTGCAATTCTGCTTTCATTTGATCTAAAGTTTCGGCAGTCACATATTGAATACCGTTCATAGCTCCTCCTTTGTATAAAAAAGAAAAAAATAACAACGCCTCAGACATTTTACCTGAAGCGTTGCATTAAGTGTCGCAAATATAAAAATTTTTCGGCAAAAATGAACATTGCCGATTTATAATAGTCCCGTAAAAATTCCTTCATAGCAAACGTCATGGCACACTTTTTAAATCTGCAGTTTCAGCGTTTCAAATAGTATAAATCTAAGAATATGAAAAATTTATGCCTGTGCCGAAGCGGTGGCTGGTATTGGCAAAGGAGGCGTCGACGTTGAAATGCCGCACCGTAACAGACAGCAGGTCAAACGGGCCTGACAGCTATTTTTGATTTAGCGTTATAAACCCAACTTATCCGCAACTACTTTACTCATTTTATAAAATGCTTCATGAGTGTAACCAGCGATATGCGGCGTAACAATGACGTTAGGTTGATGTGTTAACCAGTTCAATTGTTCCTTTTCCTGTTCGGATAACGATGCGATCTTTTCGTTTTCCAATACATCGAGTCCCGCAGCGGTGATTTTATCTTCTTTCAAGGCTTGTATCAATGCCTTTTCATCTACTACTTTTCCTCTTGATGTATTAAGTACATACGGCTTTTGCCGCAATGAATTAAAAAAGTCCTTATTGGCTATATGATGTGTCTCTTCCGTAAGCGGTACATGAAAACTGATAACATCGGCATAGCGACAAACCTGTTCCATATTCGCTTCTTTCACATAGTCCTTTCCAAAACCAAATTTATATTTATCGAAAGCAAGAACAGTTACATTGAAAGCTTTTAACAGCGCCGCAAAGGCACTGCCTGTATTTCCATAACCAATTATTCCAACTGTCTTTCCTGTTAATTCGGTTCCGCGATTGGCATCTCTTATCCATTCGCCATTACTGACCTCCTTTGCAGACGAAGAAATTTTATTCATCAGGTTTAATAAAAGGCCCAACGCATGTTCTGCTACTGCATTGCTGTTTCCTTCCGGGCTGCTTACACATTTTATGCCTTTACTTTCCGCATAGGCCACATCTATATGTTCCATACCACTGCCCAACCGGCCGATCCATTTCAGTTTATCTGCCTTATCCAACATTGCCTTGTCAATTTTAAACCTTGTGGTCATAATCAATCCTTCGACATCGGCAATTATATCGCTGAGCTCTTCGTACGATATTTTGGGATCGTAGACAACTTCATATCCTGCGTTCTTTAAACGCTCCTGTAAATAATCATTGGCCTTTGCTGTTATTACGGCTTTTCTCATTTCATTCTGAATGTTAACGCTGCGAATTGTTCAACGGTCAATTGTTCAGCTCTTTTATCAAAAATTGGGTCAGCCAATACTTCTTTTTCAAATAATTCCTTTACTGCATTCCGCAACATCTTACGCCGCTGATTAAACGCAGTTTTAACCAACAGGAAAAAATCTCTCTCACTTTTCATAGGCGCAAGGTTATCCTGCGGCAACAGTCGTATAACTGCGCTTTTGACCTTTGGAGGCGGTTGAAACGATTTTTCATTCACTTCAAAAAGATATTCGGTGTTGAAAAACGCCTGCACCAAAACACTGATAACGCCATATATTTTACTGCCTTCTTTTGCCACCACCCGTTGCGCTACTTCCTTTTGAAACATACCAATCATACACTCCACACCCGGTTTCCAATCCAGTATTTTAAAAAGGATCTGGGAAGATATATTGTATGGAAAATTGCCTACTATCGTGAATGTATCCTCAAATGGCTCTTCAATATCAAGAAAATTCCGGTGAATTATTTTGCCTTCCAACTGCGGATACACCGAAAGCAGGTATTCAACCTTCTCATCATCCAGTTCAACCGCTTTAAAATCAATATTATTTATCCCGAGCAGGTATTTGGTAAGGGCGCCGCCGCCGGGTCCTACCTCAAGCAGATTCTTAAAGGAATGTTCCTGTAATGCGCTTATGATTTTTTTACAGATGTTCTCATCTTTTAAAAAATGCTGGCCCAGCGATTTCTTCAATGTATACATTGGTGCAAATGTAAAATGAATTACGGGATAGGATTAAGTATAAAAAAATTACCCTTCCTGGTGGAAGGGTAATCTGACAATTGAAAATATTCAGAGCCTTACAATTTTTGCAATTTAACCTGCTGATCAACGCCAGCCCCGGATATCTTTAAGTAATATATACCAACGGCTATATTGGTAAGCCTTATTGAAAAGTTATTGTTTCCTTTTCTCATTTGGGTGTTGTTATGTAGAATCACCCGGCCTGTATTATCCAACAGCTGCCAATTTACATTGCCGTCTGCAGGTGCAGCAACTGTTACATTCACTTCTTTCGATGCCGGATTGGGGAATACATTGATTCTTCCGGTAACATAAGGAAGTGTGATAGTGACTACATTCGAATATTTATATCCGCCATCCCCATCTACCATTTTCAGCCGGTAATAAACCAGTTCAGACGATTGCTTCATTACATCGTAATCTGTATAGTTATAATCCATCTTGGAATTTGAGTTACCACTGGCAGCAACCGTTCCGATGCGCGTGTAGTTATGCCCGTCTATACTTCTCTCAACTATAAACGCTGATGTATTTGTTTCGTTGGAAGTTTCCCAATTAAGGAATGTGGTATTGTTTTGTAACGACCCCGTAAAACTTAATAGATTAACCGGGAGAATGATTGAATTACTTCCGATATAAAATGATGAAAAAGATGGGATATTATCATATTGCAAAACATAACCGCCGGTTCCATGGGCCTGGGCTACAGACGGTGTGAAATTAGTTGTCGTATTAGTTAGACTGCTGCCGCAGGCGTCGCTGTTTTTGCGAATCAGCAAATCCGACAAGGTGCTGACACCACTGAATGGATTAGATTGCAGTGCAGTAAATTCAGCGTTTGTAAGATAAAGCCTGACTTTAACAGAGGTAGAAGGCTGTACAGCCGGGGTGATGGTTATATTTCGGTTAAGATAACGGCGACCTACTGCATCCTGCCGTACTGCCCCGCTGTTAATGTAGAATGATGATGTAATCGCGCCGAGATTATTTCCATTCGGATAAATTTCTGCAAGAACATTCCCGTCTGGTCCGGTAATTGGCACCCATAAATTATTATTGTTATTGTCAACAGTCACACTTGTACCGGGAGTACACGCACCTGCAGTACCTGTTGTTATATCAATTGCATCGGGTATGGAGCTCTTTCCTGAAGCATCTGCATAACCAAGGAATGTATATTTTATAACGCATCCCGGGCAGGCGGGTGTTACAGGGTTTGCTGCACCGGGACCTGATGTAGTCGAGTTGTTATCCATGATAACAAAAATGTCTTTCCCGCTTGGCAGAAATGCTACATCACGATAACGGTTAGTACTTCCAAAATAGGTTACTGTATCGGCACCATTTGTTTGAACAATAGTCGTATCCGTTGTATTGACTTTTAAGCGGATGACCCTTCCCCACTTCAACCCTCCAATTACCAATGAATTTTTCCATCCCGGTATATATGGGCTATTATAAAAATCCATTCCGGACCATGCCTCGGATGGCCAGCCGCCATTGCCGGGATTTGTCAACCATATATTATGCAAAGTAGATAATGATGGCGCATACCCTGAAAACAGGGGATCTTTATAATTTGTTATTGCAGCTGCAGCAGCAACTTCATCGGTGATTACGGGACACGCTGAAGTGGCTGAGTTTGGTGCACCTGCCGACGAAGTATTATAATTGCCGTCTGAAGCATATCCTATTACCAGCGGATGTCCATAGTTTTTATTCCGCAGAATAACATTTATCTCATCATCACTGTAAGGCCCATGCGAAGAACCGAATAAAATCCCACTGGTGGTATCATACGCAAAGCCTTGGTTATTTCGTATGCCGGTTGCCCAAACAGCGCTTTGTGATGCGCCATTAAACGGATTATCATTGGGTATCCATTTATCGAGTGTTCCGCCGTCTGTATCTGCTTCCAGATTAAACCTTAAAATTTTTCCCTCATAGGCGGCCGAATTTTGCGCTTTATTCGGACGGTATTTATTTTTGAACTGGCCAGCGCCCATATCGCCCGCCCCGTAAAACAAATAATAGGTTCCGCTTACCGGCGCGATGATTAACCGCTGAGAATTATGGTCACTGCTTCCCGGTATTGTATCGCATAGAGAAACCGGGTTTTCCAAATGCCCCGTCGATGTGTTGTAAGTAAATCGAACGATCCTGTTCGTAAAGAATTCGCCGGTGCTATCGGCATTACTCGAAATAAAGGTTCTTACATAAGAAACATAAACATAGTTTTTGGGAGCAACAGGATCCAGGAATTTCGGATGTAGCGCCAAACCCGCAAAGCCACCTTGTGGCCATGGACTTTGGCTGCTTGAAAATTGAACATTAAAATTTGTATGCTCCGTTGCTGTTAGATAACCTGAACCAGTTTGGCTAACGTCAAGTACAGTGGTTTTAGTCCCCGATGAAGGATCCATTCTCCACACTTTATATCCATGCGCTTCTGTAATCCATAAATAGTTGTCCGGGCCATAAGTAATTTCCCAGGGATAGCTTAATCCGCCTGATCCGGACAAAGTTGTTTGTTTAAACACTTCACTCATGCGGCTCGAACCTCCAATCACGGCTATATCAAATCCCCAATTGGAGCCAGTTGGAGCGGTAGTATTGTTCTTTAAAATCCGTATATAATAGGTACTGCCAAGATTGAGTGCCGATGATGGTGTTAATGTTGCAGAACTTGAACAGCCCACTTCGGAAAATGATCCGCATGAACCCAAAAGTAATTGTATCCGCAACGAACTACTCCAGCTGCTACCCTGGTTTAATACTTTAATGATCGGGTAATCATTAGAGGCAACAAATTTATACCAGACATCCTGTGAGAGTGTAGATCCGCCACATGACGTAGCAATGCCGGACCCTTCCACGGTAGCACCGGCCAACGTTTGACTGGTTAACAGACTTGTTCCGCTTACGTATCCGGTGGCCGGCGTAATGCTGGTCGCGTTGGCGCAATCATCATTTGCCGGAGGAGGGGCAGGATCGGTTACACATATGTCGAAAGACCATTTTGATGAAGTTGTTGTTACGGCTGTTGTAGTGGACATCACCCGAACCAAATACACGTTTCCTGTTGTTAATGCACTTGAAGGGGTAAGACTGAGTGAGGTAACACTTGTTCCGTTTGTACATTCACTCCAGGTAGAGTTTAGTGTTGCAACTGAAATTGTACTTATAATACCTGAACTGGTCGAGTTCGTATTAAAAATCTGCAAACCGGGGGTATCGTCCATACTTGAACCACCGGTCGAGGACATATTACTAACTGTTACGGTTGGAAAGGTCGATTGCGCTACAAAATAATACCAAACATCTCCCGAAGTAGCTGTAGCCGTGCAAAATGTACTTATGCCTGTTGTACCAGTAGCAGCAACACCATTGCTAAGTGTTCCGCTCGTTGTGGTGCAACTTAATCCTGATGTCAATACAGTAGCACTGCTGATTGCATTATTAGATGGTTGTGCGTATAAATATGCTGGTGAAAGAAATAAAAGGAAGAGCACCAGACTCTTAAGGTGGTGAGGCATTTTCATTGAATTTGGACTTTACCCCACAAAGTAAAAATCAATAAGATATGTACCAACAGCAATAGTACTATAAATTTTTACGTATAAACACTTATTTAAAGTTTAAGAAAATACTATTGTATAACATGTTAGTATAGCCTATTTTGCATAATCTTATTAGCATTTTCCATTATCTCTGAAAGCCATCCATTCGTCCAATGAAACACACTAACCGCCGAAAAATTATAATACCAATAATAGGATTTTTGGTATTTATACTTTTTTTACCCGATCGTGTTTTTGCACAGCCAGCCAATGATCACTGCGCAGGCGCAATACCAGTTTTGGCCACCGACTGCGGCACGACTTATAATATCAAAAATGCAACTGCGGCTTCTGCTGCATCACCTGCAGCACCTGCGGGTACTTGCGGCGGCCCGCCAACTGCAGCATCCACTTACGATATGTGGTTTACGTACCAGGCAACAGGTACTTCTGCCACGATAACACTTAGTAACCCCGGTGGTAATCTCACCCTGGCTACGACGTATATTCAATTATTAAGCGGAGTGACTTGCGGAAGCTTTACATCTTTAGGCTGTTCATCGTCCTCACTTACAGTATCGGGACTAACTGCCGGAACGGTCTATTACGTAAGAGTGTATGTAACAAGTAATCCAAATGGTAGCGGCAACGCGAACAAGTATGATTACAGCATGTGTATAACGCCTCCTGCAAATGACGATTGTTCCAGCGCCATTTCTTTAACATCAGCATCTACCTGTGTTAATACTGCGGGACTGTTAACCGGAGCAACGTATACATCAGTTACAGGCGCCTGTGGCTCATCATCAGGAAACAGAAATGACGTCTGGTATAGTTTTGTCGCTAAAACAAGTAATCCAACAATTACGCTGAGCTCTGCCCCTACACAAAGTAGTATTCAGATATTTTCGGGAATATGTGGTTCGCTAGCTTCTGTACAATGTGCGGTAAATAGTTCAACCCTTACAGGTTCAGGTTTAACGATTGGTAATACATATTATGTCCGCATCTGGTCGGATAATAACACCACTGGTACATTTAATATTTGTGTAACTGATCCTGTACCGGCAAATGATGTTTGCTCCGGTGCCATATCATTAACGCCTGCTGTTACATGTTCCAATACTTCAGGAAATTTTTACCTTACTACAACTTCCGGTTCACCCACTATCTCCGGCTCCTGTGCGGGAACTGTTACTTATGATATGTGGTATACGTTTGTTGCACCTTCTGCGAGTGCTACAATTACACTAAGTAGCGTCGGAAGTAGTATCGCCAGTCCGGGGTTGCAATTATTGACCGGTAGCTGTACAACGATGTACTCACTGGCCTGCGGAACGTCCAGTATTTCAGCGTCAGGATTAATAACAGGTAGTACTTATTATATAAGAGTCTATTCAGGAGGAACAGCACCAACATCGGGGCTGAATGCCGGATTCAATTTATGTGTGACGTATACCGCACCATCGGCACCTGCAAATGATGAATGCAGCGGCGCGGTTAACTTACCCGTCAACGGTAGTTGCAGCAATACTGTCGGCACCGTCAATAGCGCAACGGCTTCTTCCGGTATCCCGGTCGGTTGTGCGTCTACTCCTATCGCTTACGATGTGTGGTACAAATTTACAGCCGTGAATACCGGTGTTTCCACAACGATTGCGATCAGCAATTTCGGATCAGGATTCGCCGGCACACAAAGCATACAACTTTTCAGCGGCACTTGTGGTTCACTTGCATCAATGAGTTGCGGTACCACCTCTATAACTACCACGGCATTAACCACCGGAACAACGTATTATGTACGCGTTTATACAACAACCGGGCCCGCACCGACAGCATTTGGAGATTTCAAAATATGCGTATCCACTTCTTCAGCGCCTCCAAGAATTGGTAACAGTTACGTGAACATCACAAAAAATACCGTGGGTGGGGTTGTGCAGAATGGCGACATACTTGAAATTCGTATGACCGTCCAGGTAAGTTCAGGTACATTGTATAACACACGCTACCTGGATAACATTCCTTCCAAAACTTCTATGATGGGAAGCACCAGCGATTCCATAAGAATAATAACAAATGAAGGGTTAACCTATAAAAGATTTACACCCAATAATGGTGTGAATGACGATGCAGCAACTTATAAAGCTTCACCGGGAGCAGGCGAATACAACATACGTATGAACCTTGGCCTTGGTACCGGCAACTGGCCTTCAGCACCTGCGAATAATGCTACTACCGATGTTACAGGTGCAGGTATTCTTCCCAGTTCCGCCAACCCGAGAGGCGGTGGCGGATTGATGTTTGCTACATCTTTTCGTGTACAGGTCACCGGTAATGTCGGCGATACAATCGTCTTAAATGGCGGAAAGTTTATTTACCAGACAAGTGCGGGAGGAGCGGACGTAACGCTTTCCGGAACTGCTTACCAAATTTTAATCACTAACCCGATGACACTTTGCGCCAACGCAATAGGTGTAAATAACGCCAGTGAATACGGCGGAACATTTGGATCGGGAACAACACAAAATCGTACGACGGATCTTTCATTTCCGATTGCAGGTTACACGTTTGTGGCAACCAGCACCAGCCAGGCAATTGGCGATGGACAGTATGGTATTATAAATAACACCAGTCCAAGAGGAGGCACAAATCAAAATGCAGACCGGGTTTGGAATTGTACATCTACAGCCCCTGACCTTCTTTGCGCCAACCGCATGTTTGGTGGTCACTGGTATATTAAAGGAGACCATTCAGGCACCAGCAACTCAACAGGAAAAGCACCTGTTGCTCCGGGTACCCTTGGTGGTTATATGTTGGCCGTGAATGCCGACTATGTTGCTTCTGAAGCTTATCGCCAGACATTGACAGGTCTTTGCCCAAATACCTATTACGAGTTTTCCGCGTGGGTTCAGAATATATGTCCTACTTGCGGGGCAGACTCAACCGGTCAACAAAACGCAGGTACTGCCACAGCTCCTTTGAACGGTTATCCCGGCGTCTATCCTAATTTGACTTTTTCACTGGATGGGATTGACCGGTATTCCACTGGCCAGGTTGATACGGTAGGCTGGCTTAAAAAAGGTTTCGTATTTCTGACAGGTGCAAGCCAAACATCTG
>Ga0207689_10003044_pt1 | contig 15448 bp, 13 predicted proteins | sample KBSMisM52_FD_184312 | JGI IMG/M metagenome (GOLD analysis project Ga0207689, IMG submission 184312) | Miscanthus rhizosphere microbial communities from Kellogg Biological Station, Michigan, USA - KBS Miscanthus M5-2 (SPAdes) (version 2) | ecosystem: Host-associated > Plants > Roots >... | reverse complement strand
CCACACCGAGAAAGCCCCCTTTTGCAATGGCGATCTTGGCCTGGTTCACCTGGTAAGCGTCATCGTCATCAGCACTCTTTCCTCCATAAATAAAATGCTCCACGCGGCTGATCCATGTATCAACTCTTGCTGTTAGTTTTGACCCGGCTTCTTTTTTTACTTCCGCCGTTTCATCGTTTGATCGATGGCTGATAACAGCAGCAATGATTAGAAACAATACGGGCACAAGAATGACACCGATAGTAAGTAATAAATGTTTTGTTCTTGCTCTGCCAATAAACAACAATAACATACAACTTGCCCCAAGCAACAATGCTGTTGATAAATTTGCCGGTGCAATGAGTATACAAATAATACCTACCGGAATGATCAATGGTAAATAGCCCTTTCTGAAGTCCTTTATCACTTCCTGCTTTTTACTGATCAGTCTTGCCAGGTACATGAATAAGGCTAGTTTCGCCAGTTCAGATGTTTGCAAATTCATCCCAATGATCGGCAGGCGGATCCATCGGCTGCCTTCATTCATGCTCAATCCAAAAAACAAAGTGTAGATCAGTAAAGGAATTGACAAAAGGAATAATACCTGAGCAATCTTTGAATAAATAATGTAGTTAACACGATGGGCAAAATAAATGATACCAATGCCCAGGATGATAAACGCAACCTGTTTAAAAAGATAGATCTCCGTATTGCCTTTGTAATTCTTATAAGCGAGTGAACCCGTGGCACTGTATACCACCAGCATTGATATCAGTGCCAGCAATACAACCAGGGCCCAGATCACCTTGTCACCCTTTGTATGATACCCCCAGCCCTTAAACGCGGGCTTCTGGAGATGATCTATTTCTTCTAAATATGGCATAATACGGTTCAAAAAATTTTAGTTACCCAAACACTTCAAACATTCAAACGTTGCCGAATAATGAAATGAACGCACAAGAGTGCGACGCAACAAAAGTTTCATAGTAGTTCAAAGGTTCGATACCTCACCACACCATTCACCATTCACAACTCCTTCACCGCTTGCTTGAACTGATTCCCCCTGTCCTCATAATTTTTAAACAGATCGAAACTAGCGCAAGCCGGACTTAACAACACTACATCCCCTTTATTGGCAAAATGAAAAGCAGCATGCACAGCTTCTTTTGCACTGCCTGTATTCACGATCGTGCTGACTGTATTTCCAAATGCCTCATGAATTTTCCTATTGTCAACACCCATGCAGATGATCGCCTTCACTTTATCTTTCACCAGGTCCCTGATCAATGAATAATCGTTTCCTTTGTCAACACCGCCCAGTATCAGTATGGTTGGCTTTTCCATACTTTCCAATGCATACCATGTGCTGTTCACATTCGTAGCTTTGCTGTCATTGATAAATTCAACTCCACGTACCGTTGCGACATATTCCATGCGATGTTCGAGACTCTGAAAAGTTTGTACCGCTTCCCGGATCTTCTCTTTTCGTATCTCCATGGTGGTAGCAGCCAGGCAGGCGGCCATCGTGTTATATTGGTTATGCTTGCCTTTTAATGCGAAATCAAAAACACTCATAGCAACGAAATCAGTTCCCGTTCTTACGTACATGTCTCCGTCTTTTATAAATGCTCCATTTGGTACTTCACTTCTCATAGTAATTGGTAGTTGGTTTGATTTTATTTCAATCCCGATAGCCATCGGGAGTTTCAAATATTTCATGGTTATTTCATCATCTGCATTATAAATAAAGTAATCATCGCCTGTCTGGTTCATGACGATCCTGAATTTGCTGCGGATGTAGTTTTCAAAATTGTATTCGTAGCGGTCAAGATGATCTTCAGTGATATTGGTGAGTATCGCGACATCCGGTCTGAATGTCTTGATGTCGTCCAGCTGAAAACTGCTGATCTCTGCTACATACAATTGTTTTGGGTTTATAGCAACCTGCCTCGCAAATGAATAGCCGATGTTACCGACCATCGCGCAATTCAATCCGGCCGTCTGGCAAATATGATAGGTCAATGCTGTGGTGGTCGTTTTTCCATTACTGCCCGTTATGGCTATGGTCCGGCTGCTTCCTTTGAACCGGTAAGCCAGTTCTATTTCACTGATGATCTCAATTCCTTTTTTCCTGATCTTCTTTACCCATTCATTTTTTTCGCTGATACCCGGACTCTTTACCACCTCATCCGCATTTAAGATGTTTTCGTCAGTGTGCTTTCCTTCTTCAAATTCAACCCCGGCCATTTGCAGTTCGTTGCGATAAACTTCTTTCAAAGAACTTTCGTCTGTAAGAAACACGTCATATCCCTGTTGCTTTGCGAGCAGCGCGGCACCAACTCCGCTCTCTCCTCCACCTAGTATGACCATTCTTGTACTCATAAGCCTCACCCCTTATCCCTCTGCAAGGAGAAAGAGGCCACTCATTTTATTCTTTCTTCGTCTGTTGTCACTAAACATTTCAATTTTTTTCAAATTCTATTCAACTCCCGGTTTTTTTACGTCAGCATTCCTTAGCCAGGAAAAATTAAAATGCGTTGTACGGAATTGGTTCTTCAAAAGCATAGATCATTACCGCACCACAATCTGATCTGGATTACCCGACCGCTGTCGGGATGGCTTTTCAGGGATCTTGATTCTTGGTTTTCCAGAATGCCTTTGCCTTCTTACACTGTTATCCCGGTCTATCGCATCTTTAATGTGGCCACTGAAAACAACACACACAAAACAGTTATGATCCAAAATCTTGTTACAATTTTTGCCTCGTGATACCCTTTCTTTTGATAATGATGATGAAGCGGGCTCATTAAAAAGATCCTTCTTCCTTCACCATATTTTCTCTTTGTGTACTTGAAATACGTCACCTGCAGCACCACACTCATATTTTCTACCAGGAACACTCCGCAGAATATAGGTATCAGTAATTCTTTATGGACGATAATTGCAATAGCCGCTATAATGCCGCCAAGCGTCAAACTTCCCGTATCACCCATAAAAACCTGGGCCGGGTATGAATTATACCACATAAATCCGATACAGGCTCCGATCATCGCTGCGATAAAAATTGACAGTTCCGCGAGGTTCGGTATGTACATTATGTTCAAATAGTCAGCAAGGAAAAAACTACCACTTGCATAGGCGAAAATGCCAAGCAACACGCCGATAATTGCCGTAGTGCCGGCAGCAAGTCCATCCAGGCCATCGGTGATGTTGGCCCCATTCGACACTGCAGTAATAATAAATATTACAATAACGATGTATAGTATCCAGCTATAGTCTCTCCAACTGGCAGGCAATAATTTGGAATAATTGAATTCATGTGTCTTTACAAATGGAATCGTGGTGATCGGTTCCTTTGTTTCAACAAAATGTCTTTCTTTACCATTAAAAGTGATCGTCCTTATCGTGGTATCATCAGCCCGGGGCGTTCCAATATATTCTCTCCAGATCTTGACATTGCTATTGAAATAAAGTGTAGCACCTACAATGATCCCCAGGCCAATTTGCCCCAGGATCTTTAACCAACCTGCCAGTCCATCTTTATCACCTTTTTTATAAGGCACTCCCTGTTCTTTTGCAATTCTCTTGGCCCTGAGTTTTAAGTAATCATCTAAAAAACCAATAATGCCCAGCCAGATCGTGCTTACTATCATTAACCTGACATAAGCCTTGTGAAGATTTGCCAGCAATAAAGTGGGTATAAGGATGGAAAGAATAATAATGATCCCGCCCATAGTGGGGGTTCCTTTCTTGCTCTGTTCACCAGCCAATCCAAGGTCACGCACTGATTCACCAATTTGTTTTCTTCTTAAATAGTTGATCAACCTGCGGCCGAATACTGTTGCGATAACCAGCGACAACAACATCGCTAACAACACCCGGAATGTGATGAATTCAAAAAGTCCACTTCCCGGAAAGTGTATGTCCTGTTGTTTAAACCAATCAAATAAATGATACAGCATTGGCGCTGGTTTACTTCGCCCTATTATCCCTCTCCCGAAGGAGAGGGATTTCAGGCTCTCAGTTTTTCAATCGATCATGGGTAATAAGAAAATAAGGTATTACCATGACTGTTTATTCGTCCGTCCAAGACATCTTTGATCGGCCTTACCCTGTTTCCCTCTCTATTGGAAAGGGAGGCCGACCTTTATATTTTAATCAAATCCAGTAATTAAGCATTCAACTGTTGCAAAACTGCTAAGCCGTCGAGCCTTGTATGTTGATGGTCCCGACAGGTCGGCATCGGATGGGGCCTCTATCTCTGCAACGTTTCAAACATCTCATTCACCACTTCCTTATCATCAAAATGATTCTTCACTCCTCTTATCTCCTGGTATTTTTCATGTCCCTTTCCTGCTACCAATACTATGTCTTCTCTGCCCGCTAAACTGATCGCGGTTTTTATCGCCTCTTTCCTGTCAACTATTGAAATATATTTTCGTTTTGCGCCAGCACCTACTCCTGTCTCCATATCTTTTATGATCTGAGCCGGATCTTCACTTCTTGGATTATCGCTGGTGAATATCACTTTGTCACTATGCTCACAAGCCACTTCAGCCATTATCGGTCTTTTCGTTTTATCCCTGTCGCCACCGCAACCCACTACGGTTATTACTTTTTCAAACCCCTTCTTTAATTTTTTGATCGTCGCCAGCACATTCAGTAACGCGTCGGGAGTATGAGCATAATCCACGATCGCTATTACCTTATCCTTTTCTGATACCGCGTAATCAAATCTTCCTTCTGCTCCTGTCAGCATGCTTAGGTTGCGCAGCACCTCCTGCTTGTCTTCCTCCAAACAAATTGCGGTTCCGTACACAGCCAGCAAATTGTAAGCATTGAATTCGCCGATCAGTCTGAAATGAACTTCCTGGTCATTTATCACCATCACCAAACCAGTTAAACTGTTATCCAGGATCTTCCCTTTGAAATCGGCTACAGTTTTCAGACTGTAGTAATACTTCTTCGCATTCGTATTCTGCAGCATCACCATCCCACGCTTGTCATCCGCGTTGCTAACTGCAAAAGCCGATGAGGCAAGCCCATCAAAGAATGATTTCTTTACCCGGATATATTCATCAAAATTTTTGTGATAATCCAGGTGATCATGTGTGATATTGCTGAAGATCCCTCCTGCAAAACGCAATCCTGTGATACGGTGTTGATGTATAGCATGGGAGCTGGCTTCCATGAACACATGCGTACATTCTTCTTCAACCATTTGCTTTAGCAAAGCATTCAAACTAATGACATCAGGCGTCGTGTGTGTGGCCGGCACGATCCTGTCAGCAATATGGTTTTCAACTGTACTCAGCAGTCCGCATTTATATCCCAACGATGTAAAGAGCTTATATAATAATGTAGCAATTGTTGTTTTGCCATTCGTTCCCGTCACTCCTACCAACTTCATCTTCTCTGACGGCTGGCCAAAAAAGTTATGAGCAATAAATCCCGCCGCTGCTGCGCTGTTTTCGACCTTCACATACGCAATACCTTCCTTTTTTGCTGAGAAAGATGCTTCGTACACAATTCCAACTGCCCCCGCTTCAACGGCTTTATCAATGAACTGATGGCCATCCACCGCTACTCCTTTTACTGCAATAAATAAAGAACCCGGTTTAATTTTTCTCGAATCGATCTGGACATCATTTATTTCTAAATCCGTACTTCCAATAACCGACCTGATGTTCACCTTATATAATATGTCTCTTAGTCTTTGCACCTGGGCGGTATTAAACCTTAAACACTCACTTCATCCAAGTTCCACAAGCACCGTAAATCCTTTGGTTAAAGGTGTGCCCGGCGGAATAGATTGATTAATGATCTTTCCTCTCCCTTTCACGATAACTTTTATCCCTGTATTTTCAAGCAAGTACAGCGCGTCTTTGAGGCCCATACCTTTTACATTGGGCATGAATTTTCCCTGTACGTTTGTGCCTTTAATGACGGGGACCGCATTTTTTGCATACACATTACTCCAGGCAGTTTGGGTGGTCGAATCGCTATAATTCACGTCCAACTTTGAGAATACTTTTTTTATATCTTTTGTATACCCTGCATAGAAAAAACCTGAGCTATCTTTTACCGTCATGTAGTTGGGAGCATTTTCCTTTTCTACGTACATCGCATACAATTTTGTAGCTATTTCTCTAAACACAGGCGCAGCTACCTGGCCGCCATAATGCAAAAAAGCATGGGGCTTCGTGCGGATCACGACGATACATGTGTATTGCGGTTGCTCCACCGGAAAATATCCTACGAACGTCGCCTGGTATACTCCGTCATTGTATTTTATATTTCCATCGGCCACATGTGCCGTACCTGTTTTACCCGCAACAGCGAACGGCATGTCTTTAAAAGCCGGTTTGCCTGTTCCTATTTCTACCACTGCTCTCATACATTCCTTTGCCGCTTTCACTACGCCGGGTTTGCAAAGTTTTTCCGCCAGTACGGTGGGCTGAAATTGCCTGATATCATTTCCATCAACGCTGATACTATTCACCAGGTATGGCTTTACCATTCTTCCGTCATTCGCAATAGCATTGTAAAGTGTGAGCGTATTGAGAGGACTCACTTGTATTGCATACCCAAAGCTCATGGTGATCATGTTCATCAATCCACCATTCTTATTATCAAGAGAGGCCAATCTTGGCTTCGGGACATCTTTCAGGTCAATCGTGGAAGGGATATCGAGGTGATAACGATGAATGTAATCTTTAAACTCCTTTGGATTGTTTGCAAAAGCTTTATAAGCAAGCTTGCTCATTCCAACATTTGAGCTATGCGCAAAGCATTCTTCCACCGTTTCCACTGGTTTTGGCTGGCGTTCAGCGTCATTAACCATTCGGGGTCCTACCATCATCTGCCCCTCACTTCCTACTTCAACGAGGTCAGTTAATGAAGAGCTTCCCTTTTCCAATACCGATAGAAGTGTGAGTAATTTTATGGTCGAACCCGGCTCCGTTACACGCAACGCATAATTGTCATCTTCCCAATAACTACCATCTTTTTGTCTTCCAAGATTTGCTATAGCTTTTATCTTTCCTGTTGTTGTTTCCATGACGATCGCGGTTCCGTATTGCGACTCGCTTTGCAGCATCATCTTCATAAGGGCCGACTCAGTTATATCCTGGATGTTTACATCAAGAGTTGTAACAACGTCCTTTCCATTTTCCGGTTCTACTTTATAACCCTCAACAGGGACCGCTACTCCGCCGGCAATAAAGCGTACAAGTCTCTGCCCCTTCTGACCTGTCAAAAAACTATCATAGCTTTTTTCCAGTCCTACATTCATCTTCTTGATCTTTCCCCTGCTGGCAAAGTAATCTCGGGACAGACCGACCGTCCTGTTTGCCAATAACTGAAAAGGTGTTAATCGTTTGCTATCGACCTCGACGATCACCCCACTCTTGTTTCTGCCTAACCTCGCCAACGGGAACTCGCGAAAAGCTTTATAATCCTCGAATGATAATTTTTTTCTTAAAAGAAAATAGCGGTCACTTTTTTTGTAAGCTTGTTGAAGATCGTGACGGTATTCACTGGCCGTTCTGTCACCAAAATAATTTGCAAGCGCCATTGAAAACGAATCAATATTTTCCCTGAATCTTTTTCCGTTTTTCTCTCTCAAACCGTCGGCTTCCATGTCCATATAAATGTCAAAGGTCGGAATGGATGTACTCAGCATTTGGCCGTCTTCGCTGTAAATAGTGCCTCTTTCCGCGTCAAGTGGTTCTATCCGTTGATGTAAACTATCACTCATACTCTTCCAGTAACTACCCTGGAATCGCTGTATATAAAAGGCCTTACTTATTATGAAAACGCTGAGCACGGCGATAGCAAGAAAACTCAAATACACTCTCCACAATATGTCACGTTTTACTTCCAATGACGGCTCTCGTTTTTAGTCGATTTTATTTTAAATGTCAGTTTCTGAAAATTTTGACAAATCCCCTACTATCGAATGGTGTCTTTCAATACCACAGGGGCTATCGTCAATTCCTTTAACCCCAACGGTTCCACTGCTTTCGCTAATTCGCTTTGCTTACTCCGAAACATCACTTCACTTTTTACAGTTTTGTATTCGTACTGCAACTCTTTTACTTCTTTGGCGGTTTGATTGATGTTGCGTATCGTTTTATCGGCGTAATGACCATTATAGATGTAGATGACGGCCAGCAAAGCCAGGAACAAAAAGAACGGCACCTGTTTTACGATGGATTGATAATTCAATATTCGTTTCCATCCCGCTTTAGCGGAATTAGGTTTCAGGTCCCGTTCTTTGGTGTTTTCTTGTTCCTGCATAAATACCTGTTAGCTTAAAAATTGGTTTCCGAGGGCCGTTTCATAGGGTTAAGGGTTCTATTGATACCGTCCGTTAATATGTTGAATAAGATTTTTTCAGCTGAATAGCTTGCTTATTACTCATCACTCAGCCCGTCACACCATCATCAATTTTTCCGCAACGCGCAGTTTAGCGCTTCTTGATCTTGGGTTTTGTTTTAATTCCTTTTCACCGGGAGTGATCGGTTTTTTTGTTATCACTTTCAATTCATTCACCTCCTGCTGCATAGTAAAAGGATTTTGCTCAACCTCTTCAAATGAACCACGACGAAAGAAATTCTTTACCAACCTGTCTTCCAACGAGTGAAATGTAATAATGGCTACCCTTCCTCCGGGTTTTAGCAAGAGTGGAACTTGTTGCAACAATTCCCGTAACGCAGTTAATTCTTCATTTACTTCTATTCGTAGTGCTTGAAAAACCTGGGCGAAATACTTGTTGGGATTTCCTTTTACAATTCCCCGCAGAGCATTTTTAAGATCATCGACCGTCTTTATTGACGATGATCGGCGAACTTCAACGATCGTCTTAGCCAAGGTCTTAGCGTTGGTCACTTCTCCGTACTGTTCAAACAACTTGTGAAGTTGTTGTTCGCCATAATGATTTACCACGTCAGACGCAGTCCTTGCTTGTCGCTTGTCCATTCGCATATCCAGCTCCGCGTTGTAGCGGATTGAAAAACCCCGTTCGGGCTCATCGAACTGGTGACTGCTTACGCCAAGATCAGCCAGGATACCATCAACAGCAGAAATATTATGCAAACGAAGAAATCGCTGAAGGTGACGAAAATTTTGTGGCACAAAGATCACACGACTATCTGCTGGTAAATTTCTCGCTGCATTCTGATCCTGGTCAAAAGCCACCAGCTGTCCATCAGCGCCTAACCTTTCAAGGATCGCTTTTGAATGTCCACCACCACCAAAGGTGCAATCCACATAGATGCCCTCCGGCCTGATGTTTAATTCACCTATTGTCTCTTTCACGAGGACTGGCGTATGATATGAATGTTCCAATGATTAATAATTAATAATTATTAATTAATAATTACTCATTATTTTTCGTCATCACGTCTTTCGCGAGGCTACTAAAATCCTCTGCAGAAAATGAGTCAAAGAGCTGATGGTACTTATTACTATCCCAGATTTCAATTTTATTGACTGCCGATACCAATACAATGTCCTTTTGCAGCCCCGCATGGTCTTTTAGATTTGGCGGGATCAGCAGTCGTCCTGCGCTGTCGGGTTCAACCATCGTCGCACCGTTAAGAAAATAGCGACGGAACTCACGGACCTTTGGGTCAAACTCATTGAGCTTACTGATCTCGGCAAAGAGCGGCTCCCAGCTTTTCAATGGGTACAGGCTTAAACATTTCTCAAATCCCCTGTTGATAACAAACTGGTCATTCTCCTTTTCCGGTAGCTGTTTCCTGATGCCTGCCGGCAGCAGAAACCGACCCTTCGCGTCTAAAGTGGCCTCGAATTCGCCTAGAAAGCCTATCATTATCAGGGAATTGAATCAATTTGTAATAAATTGACACAAAATAACACTTTTTCCCACTTCACAAACAAATTTTTTAGTTTTTATTTTTTCCACAGACAGGTAGCAGGCTGCAATCCATATTGCTGGCTAGTTTCACCGATTTGAAAAAAATTCATAGCAAGGTCATACTGCGTTTAGTGTGAATTGCTGTGAATAAGCTGTGAATTCAAAAATAATACAGCCTGCAACCTTAATTTTACGACATGGCAACAGCCGGTTATTCAGGAACTCCATTATTGAAAAAGCTCGGTATAAAACCGGGGTACAAATTGCTTTTTGTGAATCAGCCACAAAATTATTTTGACCTGCTCAATGCCGACGTCACCGGACAGTTGTGTAAGAAAAATGAAGTGCCTGATCTTATTCACCTCTTTGCTGCAACAAAAAAAGAATTTGAATCTGAAATGAAGGGATTAAACCAGGTTATCAAAAAAAATAAGAATGTGGCGATTTGGGTTTCCTGGTATAAAAAATCTTCGGGTATAGCTACCGATATCACCGAAGACACCATAAGAAATTTTGCATTAAACAATGATCTTGTAGATGTGAAAGTTTGTGCAGTGAGTGATACCTGGAGTGGATTGAAGTTAGTGGTGCCATTAAAATCCCGGTAACAAAAATTATAATCAAATACAACAGTTTGTTGTGTTATGGATCCAAAAAATTTATCGATCAAAGATTTTACTTATGATCTTCCTGATGATCGTATTGCAAAATATCCGTTACACGACAGAGACGCGTCCAAACTCCTGATATACGAACGGGGAATGATCACTGAGGATGTTTACAAAAATTTGGATCATCACCTGCCTTCGGATTCATTGCTCGTTTTTAATGACACCAAAGTCGTTGAGGCAAGATTATTATTTCAAAAACCAACGGGTGGTATCATCGAAATTTTTTGTCTTGAGCCGCATGAACTATACGCCGATATTACCGTGGCAATGAACCAACATGGTAAGGTGCTATGGCAGTGCCTGATCGGGGGTGCTTCAAAATGGAAACACGGACAAATACTGGAGAAAAAAATCAGTTCTTCCAAAGAGATTATTCTTTATGCCAGGTATATCGAAAAAGAAACCGATTCTTTTGTTATCGAATTTTCGTGGAATGACAACTCACTGAATTTTGCAGAAATATTACATCACGCGGGCGCTATCCCATTACCGCCTTACATCAAAAGAGCAGCAGAGAGATCAGACGAAGAAAGATACCAGACAATTTACGCTCATCATGATGGTTCAGTGGCAGCACCGACAGCCGGGCTTCATTTTACGGAATATCTCTTTGACAAATTAAGATCGAAAAATATCAATACCGATTTTGTAACTCTTCACGTAGGCGCGGGTACATTTAAACCTGTTAAAAGCGAAACGATCGGGGGGCATGAAATGCATTCCGAGTTTATCAATGTTTCAAAACGAACAATAGAAAACATATGTCAGAACCTCTCACAAAATATAATTCCTGTCGGCACTACCTCACTTCGTACTATTGAAAGTTTATATTGGCTGGGAGTGAAGTCGGCAATGGGCAACCAGCCCACCGGCAGGCAAGTTGGCCAATTGGAAATGGTGCACGGAAAAACACCTGGACTCAATCAATGGGAATGTTATGAATTGGAGAAGATGAATGTCGAACCGAAGCAAGCCCTTGAAGCACTCATTGATTTCATGAAAAAAGAAAATATGGAGAGATTGATCGCAAAAACGCAGATCCTGATCGCACCCACTTACAAAACAAAGATCGCAAATGCGCTGATCACTAATTTTCATCAACCGCAATCGACGCTGCTCCTCCTGGTAGCTGCTTTGATAAAAGAGGATTGGAGAAAAGTATATGACTATGCCTTGCAGCATGATTTTCGTTTTCTAAGTTATGGAGATGGCTGCCTGTTGTGGATACGGGAAGAGGTTTAAAACTAAATCTCCGTGTATCTCCTGTACACTCCCGTGTCTCTGTGGTAATCCTTCGACAAGCTCAGGATGACAAGCATGGAGGCATCGAGATCACGGAGACTCACGGAGAAATTAAGCCGGGATGGGAGACATTACCGGCTGACGTTGAAGTTTTTTTAATGGAAATTCCATAGTGAAGGTACTTCCCTTGCCCAACACACTATCTACTTTAATTTCACCACCATGTGCTTCCACCATTGTCTTTACATAACTTAGCCCAAGGCCAAAGCCCTTTACATTATGAACGTTGCCTGTATGGGCACGATAAAATTTTTCAAAGACTCTCTTTACCGTTTCTTTGTTCATGCCAATGCCGTTATCCTCTATGACAATAACAATGCTTTTAGAAGTGGATTGAGTGGTGATCTTAATGATCGGCGGCTGATCTTCTTTTGAATATTTGATAGCATTATCGATCAGGTTGATAATAAGATTGGAAAAATGAACCTCATCAGCATCAATGAAATCATTTTCTGCATTCAACAATACTTCCGCCTTGCCTTTTCTTTCTTCTAACTGTAACGTAAAATTTTCCACAACATCTTTGATCACCTGGTGAGCATGAAGAGGACGCAGTAACAATTGCACTTCCTGTTTATCCAACAACGCAGCTTTCAAGATCGTCTCCACCTGCCGGTTCATCCTTTTATTTTCCTCTTTTATAATAGTGCTGAAGTAACTCATCTTCTCCTTATCACTTACAACTTTTTCATTTCGCAGAGCATCAACCGCCAGTGATATAGTTGCCAGGGGTGTTTTAAACTCATGCGTCATGTTATTGATGAAATCATTTTTTATCTCGCTGAGCTTTTTTTGTCGCAACATCGTTCTTACGGTCAGGTAGAATGCGGTCATGATAAGAAGGGTAAAAACAATGGCCGAAACGATAGGTAACCACAAAGATTCGAAGACCAGGCTGCGGTAATTCAGTGTAATAACGATCAATATCTCATTCGGGGAGAGATTCTCGGTTTCGCTTCCGCTTGGCGAGTTAAGGGGATAGGTAACAGGATAGTTCTTGGGATTATTCTCATTAAAAACATTTACAAAATTCCTCGATTGCTTCTCCATCACGCCTGCTCCTGTTACGGTCGCTATTCCAAATTCAAATTTTACTTCATCGAGGTCGTATGTATGAAAGGCCTTTTTAATGATGTCCGTGATCTGGGTTGAAGTCAGTCTCTGCCCTACCGTGTTTGGCCGCAAGTATTCAAGCTCATCGGTTATAAGGTTATGAAAGGTTTTTGGGTCATTATTGTAGTTATAGCTACTCTTATGCTGAACGAGAGTGTTGCCTGCCAATGTTACCCCATCCTGGATGCGATGGCGCATTTGTTCCTGGCGAAGCAGAACCATATTTTTCAGCCACAAAACCTGGATAACAATGATACCGACGAGAGATAAACTAATTAAACCAATAATTATGGGAAAAATTTTCTTCACTCTGTCTATTTATTGCTCGAAAGTTAATGTGTTTTTATTAACCGGTAAAGACCTGCAAATTTAATATCCATAATCCGGGCCAGAGTAGATATGGTGATAAAAAGGCCATTTTAACACAGGTTTAGGTGAATTTTATAAGTGCAAAGGCCATCCCCGAAATGAAATCAATCGATTTATCTTCAATAAAAAAGGCACAACTTTGGGGTAAATAGATTTTGCTATAAATTGTAAGTATGATTGAACCTGGTTCCGGTATATTATTGATCTCTGATCCCTTTTTAAAAGACCCGAATTTTATGAGGACGGTCGTTTTCTTGTGTGAACACCAGGAGCAGGGAAGTTTTGGTTTTGTGTTGAACCGCAAGTACGAAAATACAATTGATGAGCTGGTACCGGAACTTGAAACCCATAAGATCCCCTTATTCTATGGAGGACCGGTGCAAATGGATACGATTCATTTTCTGCATCAATATCCCGACTCCATAACAGGTGGGCAGGAAGTAATGAAAGGGATCTTTTGGGGCGGTGATTTTGATAAAGTGGTTGAAATGATCAAAAATGATGAGATCGACGAAAACAAGATCCGCTTTTTCATCGGTTATTCCGGGTGGAGTGATGGCCAACTGAAAAATGAACTGGAGGAAAAATCCTGGCTAACTGTCAAGGCCACGCGGAAACTTGTTTTTCATCCGGATTACAAGCAAATATGGAAGGACTCACTGAAACTTCTTGGCGGAGACTATGAGATCATGATCAATTTCCCCATAGATCCCCAATTGAATTAATTCGGTTGTTCCGGGATCTATTAAACCGCTCAGGGAATTTATTTATCCTGTTTATTTGCCGCTCGCGATTTTCATCTTTCTTTTTGAGTAGAAATAGTCGACTAACAATACAACGATAAGTATCACCAATCCAAAAAACTCTCTCGTTTCTTCTATCCAAGGCTGTTCAGCTTTCATGGTACTGGCGATGTTGGCTTCATGATGTTTCGTTATCCAGTCCCAAACCCCATTTTGATCGAAGAATTTGTAGATGGCGTAGGCTGTATATACAGCGATCCCAAGAAGATAAGCACCAGGAAAATATTTGTTGCGAAAAGCAAGCCAGCAAAGAACGGCGGTATATAAATAGATCGGCATCCATACATAGGGATCAGGATCATTGTACTGAACGGCAGCGAATAAAATAAAAACAATACAGAAAAAAATATTGAAAACTCTCATGGCAAAGAAGGGTTCATGTTAAGAGAGGAAAGATAAAATTTTATTTGCTCCCCTATTGCTCGCCACTAGATAATTTGCCGGAAAACTTTATGAAGTAAACAGATAGATGAAGACTCAATCTCTCCACTCTACCATGTAAATCGAAAAATGAAAAACCCTTCCGGGATTGCGAAGGGTTCTCAAAAGCTATTTGTAAAATCGGTGATCTATATCTTATCGGACCATTATTCCTCTACCGCCGTCGCTCCTTCCACCAATACCGTCACCTTGTTGTTCAGGACTTCCACAAATCCACCCTGGATATCAAAAAACGAAAAATGACCGCCCGGCCCTGTCGTCTTATCTTTTAAAACTTTAATACGGCCAGCCTTTAATGCACTCACCAGTGGTGCATGTTTTTCTAATACTTCAAAGCTACCACTGATACCCGGCATTTGCACGCCGTAGACTTCGCCACTGAAGAGTTTTTTTTCCGGAGTTAATATTTCTAGATTCATACCCCATCTCCGCCTTAGACGGAGAGCGATGAGTTTTAATAATTGTTGAATATTGTTTTGGACGTTGAAGAGAGTGACACAACCAAAGCTACATAGTAGCACAGCAGTCGGTAGCACAATCAATCAACTATCTTAAAAAGAGCTTTCGCACAAGTCACATCCGAACAATCTAACTTCCCTTTTTGCGCGCCGCTATAGCTTGAGCGCACGGGAGGGACACAGGGCGCCATTATCCCTGCGCCTGCGCCAATATCTTTTTACCTTTTTCGATCGCATCATCAATGTTACCGACAAGGTTGAACGCTGCTTCAGGGTATTCGTCCACTTCGCCATCCATGATCATATTGAATCCGCGAATAGTCTCTTCGATCGGAACAAGCACACCTTTGAGACCGGTGAACGCTTCAGCCACGTGGAATGGCTGCGATAAGAAACGCTGAACTTTTCTTGCACGCGCCACTGTTTGTT
>Ga0207689_10003043_pt1 | contig 15448 bp, 11 predicted proteins | sample KBSMisM52_FD_184312 | JGI IMG/M metagenome (GOLD analysis project Ga0207689, IMG submission 184312) | Miscanthus rhizosphere microbial communities from Kellogg Biological Station, Michigan, USA - KBS Miscanthus M5-2 (SPAdes) (version 2) | ecosystem: Host-associated > Plants > Roots >... | reverse complement strand
GAACGAGCATTCCGAATGCGCTCACGCCCGCCGAGGTCAGCGCCATCCGCCGCGTCGGAAGCGGCGACAGCACCGCCTTCATCTCGCCGCACGTGGCCCGCTTCGGCAAGTTGAAGGACGGGTCGATTCTCGTTCTGACGATTCCGTGGACGCCGTATAAAGGCAGCCCGCTGCAGATCACGTTCTATACGATCGTGATCGCCCTCTTCACGCTGATCGCATTCGTCGCCGCGGCCTTCTTCCTCTCGCGCGACGTGGCCGGGCCGGTGCGAGCACTCCGCGCACTGGCCGCCGATATGGCCAAGGGTGACTTCAACACCACCGCGCGGGTTTTCTCCGACGACGAAGTCGGCGAGCTGGCCAGCAGTTTCGGCGAGACGCGCTCGAATCTGCGCCGTCTCCTCGGCCGCGTCGGCGGCAGCGGCTCGACCATCACCGCGGGCGTTCGCGTCATCACCGGCGGAACGGAGTCGCTCCTGCTTCGCGCGCAGGACCAGTCGACGCTGACCGAGAGCTCGTCGCTCGCCGTTGAGAATGTCCGGGGCGGCATCGGCGGCGTTCTTGGCGCTGCCGACACGGTCACCGAGCTGACGCAGGATGCATCGAGCCGCGCGCTCGAGCTGCAGGCGTCGTCCGAGGAGGTGGCTCGCAGCATGGATTACCTCTTCCAGTCGGTGGAGAAGACATCGTCGTCGACGACGGAGATGAACGCCTCGATGAACGAGATGTCGCAGCGCACCGAGGTCCTTTCGGGCATCGGCGAGGAAGTGCTGTCGTTCGTCTCGCAGATGGATTCCACCATCGCCGAACTGCGGGGCAGCGCGCAATCGACCGCCGACATCTCGCGTCAGGTCCGCGAAGACGCCGAGGCGGGCGGCGGGGCGGTGGCGAAGACGGTCGACGGCATCAACCTCTCGCGCGACGTCACCAACAGCACCGCGGAAACGCTCGACGATCTGCAGCGCAGCGTCGGCCAGATCAGCCAGATCGTCAACGTCATCGAAGAGATCACCAATCGCACGAATCTGCTGGCCTTGAACGCGGCCATCATCGCCGCGCAGGCGGGGGAGCACGGCCGCGGTTTCACCGTCGTTGCCGATGAGATCCGCGAGCTTGCCGAGCGGACGCGCGGGTCGACGAAAGAGATCAGCATCATCGTCAAGGCGGTGCAGAGTGGATCGAAGCAGGCCGCGACGAAGATGCAGGAGGGCGTTCGCCGCGTCGAAGCGAACGTCCGCCTTGCCGACGGCGCCTCGGCGTCGCTGGCGAAGATCGTCGGCAGCGCGGCGCATTCGTACGAGATGGCCACGAAGATCTCGCGCGCGCTCGAAGATCAGGCCCAGGCCAGCCGCCATCTGCATGAGGTGGCCTCGCGCATGTCCGATCACATCGCCGAGATCAATCGCGCCTCGCGCGAACAGGCCCGCGGCACGCAGCTCCTGGCGATGGAAGCCGAGCGCGTGCGCGAGATTGCCGCGCAGGTGCGCAACGCCACCGACGAGCAGTCGCTGGCCGGCCGCGGCATCACCAGCGCGTTGGAAAAGATCTCCGAGGACGCCCGGGCCATGCGCGACTCCCTCGACCGCCAGCTCCAGGAAACCGATCGCATCGCCGACGCCTCAAGGACGATGCTCGACATCGCCCAGGCCAACGACGCCATCGCCCGCGAATTCAACGCCACGGTGCAGAGCCTGGTGACCAGCGGACGTGAGTTCGAGTCCGAGGTGTCGAAGTTTAAGTTTACGGAGTAGGTCTAAAGGACCTGCGGGATAGTGATGTCATGTCCAGAGACCGCCGCGTTAGCGGCAACCATGAGGGTAGCCAGGCTCGCACCTCTGGCTACATCGCTGGCCGCTTGCGCGGCGTGTTGGCGCACAGGAGAACCTGGATCATCCGTTACGACCCAGGCCCGAGCTGCCACCGTGGTTTGGGTCGGCGAAGCCGGCCTAAGAACCGTAGCCCCCAGCTTCAGCTGGGGGAAACCGGGCCGGCCAGGAATTGAGAGCCCGCTTGAGCGGGCGAAAGAAAGCTTTCCGAGGTAGCATCCGCGCCGGGACTTTCGCATGGCGAATCGCGCCATGCCTCATAGCTACAGCAACATCCTCACGCACATCGTCTACTCGACGAAGAATCGCAAGCCCTTTATCGACGCCGCGCTTGAAGCGCGGCTCTTCCCCTATTTCGGCGGCATCGTCCGGCAACTCGGCGGAAAACTGTATGTCGTCAACGGGGTTGACGACCATGTCCACCTCCTCGCCGAACTGCCTCCGACGATTGCGATCGCGGAAGCCATTGGCAAAATCAAGGGAAGCTCGACGTACTGGATTCATCAAACGTTTCCCGAACAGGCCCACTTCGCGTGGCAGCGCGGATATGCGGCATTCAGTGTCAGCAAATCGAAAGTCGCCACTGTCGCGCGATATATCGAAGCGCAGAAAGAACACCACAGAAAGCAGTCGTTTCAGGATGAGTTCATGGAGCTTCTGCGACGTCACGGGATCGCGATCGATGAGAAATATCTCTGGACGTGATCTGCCGCCCGCTCAAGCGGGCTCGCAAATTGTGCGGACATGTGACCCACGGGTGAACCCGTGGGCTACGGTTCTTGGGCCGGCTTCGCCGGCAACCGCAAACTTAAAGCGCGGGCGTCCCCCTTGGCGGGACGCCCGCCGCTGACAAGGACTGTTGATCGCAAGCACGGCCAAGCGGGACGCCCGCGCTCCCGCGCCTACCTCTTCTTCTTCGGCGTCGTTTTCGCGATGTACTCCGTCACCTTGGCGCGGAAATCCTTGGCCGCGGCGAGCATCTCCGGATCGGTGATCTTTGGCATCATCGCGTCGATCATCGCCAGAGCTTCGCGGAACTTGCCGCTGTTGGCTGTTTCCACGGCGTGCTGAAAATCAACGACCTGGACGCCAACGGTGTCGACGCGATTCAGCGTTGTTACCTGTTCCGTCAGATCCTTCCGCAGCTGCTCATTGGTCGTCTGCGACGCTACGCGTTTCATGATTTCGGCGGCCTCGGCGTGCTTGCCGTCGCGGCCGAGGGCGTTGGCGCGATTGAGATCGGCGATGTAGAGATTCTCGCGCGCCTGCCGCACCGTCTCCGCATCCGCCAGGTGCGACAGCGTTTCGAGGTGTTTCGCCGCGTCGTCGCGCCGGCCGGCGCGGGACTCGATCACGATGAGGTTGAAAAGCGTTCCGACCTCCGATGGTGCCATCGCCAGGCTTCGCTCCAGCGCGGCGATGCCCGGCGCCGGATCGTCCATCGTCAAGGCGTAGGTCGCGCCGAGGCCGGAGAACGCGGTCGCCGATTGTGGATCTAGCTCGGTGGCCTTGCGGAAAAGATCGCGCGCCTTGGCGATGTCCGCGGGCGGCGCGACGGCGTTGTTGCGAATGCCCGCGTCGACGCGGCGAAGGATCGAATCGCCGTAGAGGAGATAGGGGAGCGCATTGCGGCTGCCGATCTGCACGGCTTTCTCGAAGTACCTCTCAGCCTCGGCATTCTCGCGCTGCCACGACTTCGCCACGCCCATCTCCGCGTAGGCGTCGGCGTTCGACGGATTGGCCTTGATCGCCGCGGCGATGAACGTCTCGCCTTCGCTGAAATGCGGAGTCATCGAATGCATCAGCAGATCGCCGAGACCGACCAGCAGGACGTCGCGCGCCAGCGGCTGCGGCGAGGGAACCCCCTTCGCCTTGAAGTCGGCCAGCGTGTAGCGGATGTACTTCATCGAGAACGCGCGGATGTACTTGCGCAGCTCGCGCTCGAGATCGTCGTACGTTCCGTGGAAGGCGGTGCGGAAGGCGTCGTCGATCGTCCGGCCGCCGGCGATGAGGCCGACGTAGGTTCCCAGCTGATCGCGCCGCTCCGGGTTGCCGATCATCAGGTAATGCACCAGCGCCCACGACTCCGCGTAGAACACTCCCTGCAGGTTGCCCTCGTGGTACTCCTTCGACTCGCGATTGACGGCCAGCAGGTCCTTGAGCGGGATCAGAGACTGCGTCCGCAACCAGTTGATGTGCTCCTCGACCGGCAGACCCACCTCCACCGTGTCGTTGTGCTCCTTGAAGGTCGAGTAAAACTCGGCCAGTCCTTCGTTGAACCAGAGCGGCACATCGCCGGGGATGGTGTTGCGGAGAAAGTAGTGCGCCAGCTCGTGGTAGACCACGCGATCGATGCCACGCGCGCTGCCGTCGATCAGGACGTAGTTGCCGTCGGGATGCGAGAAGAAGAGACCGGAGAGTTGCGCGGAGCGTCCGATCGAAGCGTCGCAGTACGGCACGAAACCGCGTTGATCGCCGAAGACGAAGACCCTGGTCGGCAGCGGCGAGCGGACCTTGAGTCTCGTGACCACGGACAGCGCGTCGCGCAGGCGCACCAACCCGGAGGCGACATTGCGGGTGGTGTAGTCGTTCGCGCTGCTGTAGATCGTCAGCTCATCGATCGTCAGCGTCGTCCAGCGTTCCTTCTCCCGAGGCGGCTCGATGGCGAGCGCGGTTGTGGCCAGAAGGAAAAGCGCGAGAAACGCGACGCAGCGGCGCATGGGGCTCCGGAGTTGTGCTCCGGAGCCTAGCACGCTGTCGGAGATCTCCGATCATCAGGGCGGCAGCGGTCCGGTGTTGAATGCGAGCGTCGTCCAGGCGTCGCCGGTGACATTGTCGACCGATGATGCGAAGGCCACCCATAAGGTCGAGCGGGGAGGGGTGCCGATGTTCGTTACCTGAATCTGCAACGGAAGCGTGCTCGACGCGCCGGTAATGCCGAACAGCGTCATCGCCATTGCCGGGACGCTGACCTGACGGTTCTCGGTACCGAAGGACCCGGCAACGGTGACCTGGTAAGTCTGCGTGGTCGTGGCCAGATTGACGATGCCGACGTTCGTGCGGTAGCGCAGATCGCGGCGCGCGGCCAGGATGGTCACGCTGCCGCTGATGATCTCGGAGGTGGCGAGCGACGGCAGCGACTGCGATTGCGTCCCGCTGCTGCCGTTTTCGGGAGTCCAGATGCGTGATGTGGCCACCAGCAATGCGCCATCATCGGGCACGCCGCCGGCGTCGATGCCGGTCACCAGGATGGCGCCGAGTCCCGACTTCTGCATCACGTTGGTCACGAAATCTTCGCTGGCGATTCCGGATCCGCCGTTGATGGTGATGTCGACCGGGGCCAGGCCCACGCCGGTCACGTCCTGCGGCAGCCACTGCAGCCGCACGCGCTGGGTCACGCCCCGGTAATTGATGAGGGTGATGTCGCTCCGGAAAAAGGTGTTGCCCGCGCCCTGTTGCGAGCCCGCCGCCGGAATCAGCAGTTGCGCCGCCGGCCCTCGGGTGGTGACTACCTGCCCGCTCGCTGCCGCGGCGACGAGGATGACGAGGATGGTGAGAAATGCTCTTCGCATAGGAGATCTCCTGTTTGAGTGCTGGTCGTACGCAAGATGCGAACCCGTTTGAAGTCACGTAGGTCGGACAACGTAGGTCGGACTCTCAGTCCGACCGGCTGACTGGAGAGTCCGACCTACGTTGTAGACTTCCCGCATGAAAAATATGAAGGTCGGAATCCTCGGATCAGGAGATGTCGGCAAGTCATTCGCGCATGCGTTCGGTTCCCTCGGACACGAGGTGACGATCGGCTCGCGATCGCCGGAAAAGCTGAGCGAGTTCGTCAGCGGCGAAGGGGATCGCGTCACCAGCGGGACGTTCGAGGACGCCGCGCGCTCCGGCGATCTCATCGTTCTGGCGACGCATGGCGTGGCAACGGAAGAGGCCATCAACCTGGCCGGAAAGCAGAACTTCGATCGGAAAGTCGTCATCGACGCGACCAACCCTCTCGATTTCAGCACCGGCGCGCCGCGGCTTTCGGTCGGCCACAGCGATTCCCTCGGCGAGCAGATTCAGCGCGCGATCCCGAACGCGCGCGTGGTCAAGGCGTTCAACACCGTCGGCAACGGTCTCTTTTTCAAGCCCGACCTGCCCGGCGGACCGCCGGACATGTTCATCGGCGGCAATGACGCCGATGCCAAAAAGCTGGTCACCCAGGTCTGCGATGCCTTCGGCTGGGGCGTGATCGACCTCGGCGGCATCGAAGCGTCCCGCCTTCTCGAGCCGATGTGCATGGTCTGGGTCCTCCACGGCGTGTTGTCGGGAGGGTGGGTGCACGCCTTCAAGATGCTGCACAAGTGAATGGGGAAAACCTCCATAAACCCTGCCCGTTCACCTCTTCGCAACAGTGGGGAGGGGCGACGGTAGTAGCATTCCCCTGCCAATCGCGGCAATGGATTTGCACCGGGGCGGGCAAACTGATCGAGAGTTTTCAACGGAGAGGTATTTCCAATGCGCAAACTCGGAGTCGCTTTCCTCTTTCTTCTTTTTGTCTCCACATCACTCAACGCGCAGTACTTCGGACGCAACAAGGTCCAGTGGGAACACTTCGACTTCAAGGTCCTGAAGACGGAGCACTTCGACATTTATTACTACGATCGCGAAGCGGACGTGGTGAACGATGTCGGCCGGCAGGCTGAGCGCTGGTACACACGCCTCTCGCGCACGTTCAACCACACCTTCAACCGCAAGCCGATCGTGCTCTATGCGAACTCGGCGGACTTCCAGCAGACGACCACCACGTCGGAGCTGATCGGCGAGGGGACGGGCGGATTCACCGATCCGTTCATGAACCGAGTGGTGCTGCCGCTGACCGGCGACTACGCCGAGAACGATCACGTCATCGGCCACGAAATGGTGCACGTCTTCCAGTTCGACATCGCCGCCAGCATCAGCAACAACCGGCGGCGTTTCAATCTGGAGATGATGCCGCTCTGGATCGTGGAAGGGATGGCCGAGTACTTCTCCAAAGGGCGCGTCGATCCGCTGACGGCGATGTGGATTCGCGATGCCGAGGTGCACAACCGGTTGCCGGATCTTCGGACGCTGGAGCGCGACCCGTACTACTTCCCCTATCGCTATGGTCAGGCCGTTCTCGCCTACATCGGCGGCCGGTTCGGCGATGACGCCGTCGTCCGCTACTTTCTCGCGGCGGGCATGACCAACCCCGAGGCCGCGTTCGATCGCGCGCTCGGCATTCCGGCCAAGCAACTTTTCACCGACTGGCAGGAATCGGCGCACGAACTGTACGCCCCGATCGTGGCCGACCGCCCCTCGGAGCCCGGCACGCCGCTCATCGGCAGCAAAGCCGGATCGCGCGGCAACCTCAACGTCGGCCCAGCCTACAGCCCGGACGGCAAGTACATCGCCTTCCTCTCCACGCGCGCCATCTTCGACATCGATCTCTTTCTCGCTGACGCCCAGACCGGCAAAGTGATTCGCCGCCTGGCCTCGACCGATCGCAACGGACACTTCGAGTCGCTCCGTTTCGTCGATTCCGCCGGCAGCTGGTCGGCTGATTCGCGCCGCCTGGCCTTCGTTACCTTCGAGAAGGGCGACAACTACCTCGGCCTGGTCGACATCGATTCAGGAAAAGTGTCGACCGTGCGCGTGCCCGGCATCGACGCCATCTCCAACGTCGCCTGGTCGCCGGATAACAAGACCATCGTCCTCTCCGGCCAGGCCACCGGCGTCTCCGATCTCTTCCTCTACGACACCGAGACGAAGGAAGTGCGCCGTTTGACGAGCGACAAATTCGCCGACCTGCAGCCGGCGTATTCGCCGGACGGCCGGACGATCGCCTTCGTCTCCGATCGCGGAACCGGCCCCGAGGCAAATCTCGACCAGCTCTCCTTCCAGGGGATGCGCATCTCCACGATCGAGATCTCCAGCGGCATCATCAAGACGCTGCCGCTCTTCACCACCGCCAAGAACATCAACCCGCAATACGGGCCCGACGGCAGCATCTACTTCATCGCCAATCCGGAAGGGATGGCGGACATTTACCGCTATATGCCCGACGGCCGCGTTCTCCGCGTGACCCGCGTGCAGACGGGCGTCTCCGGCATCACGGATATGGCGCCGGCACTTTCGGTGGCCCAGCGCACGGGCGACATCGCTTTCTCGCTGTACGAGGGCGATAACTACAACATCTACAAACTGCCGGCGAACCCGCCGACGATCGCTATGGGGATGACCAGCACCGCCCCGTCGTCCGCACGCGCCGGTCAACTTCCGCCGCTGCGCGGCACCGGCTCGACCATCACCGCCTACCTGCAGAATCCGGCCGAGGGACTGCTGCCGGCCAACACGATTTTCACGCCGGCGAAGTATCGCCCCAACCTTCACATCGCCTACCTCGGCCCGCCGACGATTGGCGTCGGCGTCAGCTCATTCGGAACGGGCGTCGGCGGCAGTGTCAGCGCCTACTACAGCGACGTCCTCGGCTATCACAACATCGGCGTCACCTTCCAGGGCGGCGGCACGTCGGGCGTCGGCACGGTGGCCGATCAGCTCGCGGGCGAAGTCTTCTACCTCAATCAGCAGCATCGTCTGAACTGGGGCATCGACACGACGCACTTGCCGTACGTCAGTGCGTTTACGTCCGCGGGGCAGGCGCCGATCACGATCAACGGCACCACCTTCCTCGCCGACGTCGTCCAGCAGGTGCGCGATATCCAGCGTTTCGATGACGTCTCCGCGGTGGTGCAGTATCCGTTCAGCCAGACCCGGCGCGTCGAGTTCACCGGTGGTTTCCAGCGTCAGGGGCTCAAGGAAGAGATCGAGACGATCTTCATCGTCAACAACACCATCGTCTCGGATGAGACCACGCAGAATCCCTTCAACTTTTCGCTGAACCTTGCCCACGCCGCCGCCGCATTCGTGGGCGACAGTTCGGTGTTCGGCTTCCTCTCGCCGGTGCGCGGCACGCGCTACCGCTACGAGATTTCGGCGCTCAGCGGCGACCTGAAGTTCCAGACCGCGCTGGCCGACTGGCGTAAGTACTACTTCATGAACCCGGTCACCTTCGCCCTGCGCGGCATCTACTACGGCCGCTACGGCCAGGATTCGGAAACCGGCCGCATCTCGCCTCTCTACATCGGGCAGGACTCGCTGATCCACGGCTACAACATCAACTCCATCGGCCTCGATGAGTGCGTGCAGACTCCGGGGTCGACGTCATGCCCGGTCTTCGATCGCCTCGTCGGCTCCAAGATCGGCGTGGCCAACGCTGAGGTGCGCATCCCGTTGGTCGGCACCAAGCAGTTCGGCCTCCTCAGCGGCTTCCTGCCGACGGAACTGTTTGGATTCGTCGATGCCGGCGCTGCATGGAGCAAGGAGGAATCGGTCAAAGTTCGTTTTGCACGCAACAACGCCACCGATCGCGTGCCTGTGGTCAGCGCGGGCGCCGGCGTCCGCCTGCTGCTCGCTTACATTCCTCTGGAGTTCTACGCCGCCAAGCCGTTCCAGCGGCCGACGCGCGGATGGGTGACCGGATTCAACATCATCCCGGGCTGGTAGTGACAATCGATCCCACCGAGTTCGAGCGCCTCGTAGCCGAGGCGCTCGACTCGCTTCCTGACCGCTTCGCCGAGCTGCTCGACAACGTTGTGGTGGTGGTCGAAGAAGAGCCGAGCGCGTCGGACCGCGATGTGATGGAGGACGAGGACGGCGAGCTCCTCGGCCTTTACCGCGGCACCCCGATGACCCGCCGCAGCTACGATTCCTTCCGACTCCCCGACCAGATCGCCATCTTCCGCGGCCCGATCCTCCGAGTCGCGCGCGGCCCGCGCGAAGCCAAACGCCAGATCCGCGAAACCGTCATCCACGAGCTGGGGCATTACTTCGGGCTGGGGGATGACGAGATGGTGTTTTGAAAACGCAGGTCGGACAAAAACGTAGGTCGGACTCTCTAGTCCGACCTCTTGTGAATACCCCTCGTCACTGGAACTTTAGACGCTGGTCAGCCGGTCGGACTGGAGAGTCCGCCCTACGTTTCGGCCGTGCCGGCTTAATCCCGCGGGATATGAAACGGCACTTCCTCGCGCTGCGCGCTCTCGTACTCGCGCTCTTCCTCGGTCACGTCTTCCTCTTCTTCGATCCGGTAGTTCCGAATGTCTTCCATTACGTTCTCCTGCCGAACTGCGCGGCTTCGGTCGATCCGGCCAATGCCGTCGTCGATGACTGCCCGTTCGAGATCACTTTCATCACTTCGTCGAAGTAGCCGGTGCCGACTTCGTGCTGATGTTTCGTCGCCGTGTAGCCGTGCTCCTCGGCCGCAAACTCCGACTGCTGCATGCGCGAGTACGCGGTCATCCCTTCCTCGCGGTACTGGCGCGCCAGCTCGAACATCGAGAAGTTCAGGGCGTGGAAGCCCGCCAGCGTGACGAACTGGAACTTGTAGCCGAGCGCACCGAGCTCGCTCTGGAAACTGGCGATTTCATCGGACGACAACTTTTGCGCCCAGTTGAATGACGGCGAGCAGTTGTAGGCCAGCATCTTCCCCGGATACTTCGCATGGACCGCGTCGGCGAAACGCCGCGCTTCCTCGATGTCCGGAGTCGACGTCTCCATCCACAGCAGGTCGGCGTATGGCGCGTAGGCGATGGCCCGCGCGATGGCCGCATCGACGCCGCTTTTGATCATGAAGAAGCCCTCGGCCGTCCGCTCGCCGGTGAGGAACGGATGATCGCGCTCGTCGATGTCGCTGGTGAGCAGCGTGGCGCTGTTCGCATCCGTGCGGGCGATGACCAGCGTCGGTACGCCCATCACGTCCGCGGCCAGGCGCGCGGCGGACAGCGTGCGGATGAACTGCGACGTCGGTAGCAGAACCTTCCCGCCGAGGTGTCCGCACTTTTTCTCGGAGGCAAGTTGGTCCTCGAAGTGAACCGCCGCGGCGCCGCACTCGATCATCAGCTTCATCAGCTCGAACGCGTTCAGACATCCACCAAAGCCCGCCTCGGCATCCGCCACGATCGGCGCGAACCAGTAGGTATCGTGTTTCCCCTCGCTGTGATCGATCTGATCGGCGCGCTGCAAGGCCTGATTGATCCGCTTCACCACCTGCGGCACGGAGTTGGACGGATAGAGACTCTGGTCGGGATACATCTGCCCGGCCAGATTGGCGTCGGCCGCAACCTGCCAGCCACTGAGGTAAATGGCCTTGAGTCCGGCGCGAATCTGCTGGATAGCCTGGTTGCCGGTCAGCGCGCCGAGGGCGTTGACGTAGGGATCGTCGTGCAGCAACTCCCACAGACGATTGGCCCCCATTTCGGCGAGGGTCTGGGCGATGTCGATCGAGCCGCGCAGGCGCACCACGTCGTCCGCGGTGTAGTCGCGGGTGATGCCGTCCCATCGCGGGTTGTCTTCCCAATCACGCTCGATCTGCCTCGGGTCGCGTACTGCCTTCAGCTTGACCATTCGCTACTCCTTCTCCAGATTCAAAAGCTCCTCGTACGCCGGGAGCGTCAAAAAATCAGCCAGTTCATCGTTGAGAATCAGGTCGTCGAAGATCGCCGCCGCCTTGTCGAGATGCGGACGCGATCCGATCTTCTTCAGCTCTTCGTCGCGGATCGTTCGATACAGTTCGGGCGTCACCGCGGTGCCGTCATCGAGACGGGCGTGATGATGAATCCACTGCCATAGCTGCGTGCGCGAGATCTCGGCGGTGGCCGCGTCTTCCATCAGGTTGTAGAGCGGCACGCACCCGAGTCCGCCGAGCCACGCCTCGAGGTAGAGGATGCCGACGTTGATGTTCTGCCGCAGCCCCTTCTCGGTGATGAAGCCCTCGGGGACGCGCAGAAGATCGGCCGCGGTGACGTTGACATCGTCGCGTTTGCGATCGATCTGATTCGCGCCCTGCATGTGGGCATCGAAGATCCGCTTCGCGATCGGCACGAGTCCCGGATGGGCAACCCATGTGCCGTCATGCCCGGCGCGTACTTCGCGCAGCTTGTCGGCGACGACTTTCTCCATGGCCGCGTCGTTCGCGGAGTCGTCCCCCTTGATCGGAATCTGCGCCGCCATCCCGCCCATGGCGTGGATGCCGCGCCGGTGGCAGGTCTTGATCAGCAGCGCCACGTACGAAGCGAGAAAGTGCTTCTCCATGGTCACGCTGCCGCGGTCCGGCAACACGAAATCGCTCTTCGCCCGCAGCTTCTTGATGAAGGAAAAGATGTAATCCCAGCGCCCGCAGTTCAAACCCGAGGAGTGATCGCGAAGCTCGTAGAGAATCTCGTCCATCTCGAACGTCGCCAGGATGGTTTCGATGAGTACGGTCGCGCGGATGGTTCCGTGCGGAACGCCGAGCGCGCGTTGCGCACGAACGAAAACATCGTTCCAAAGCCGCGCCTCGAGATGCGACTCCATCTTCGGCAGATAAAAGTACGGACCTGTGCCGCGGCGAATCGCTTCCTTCGCGTTGTGAAAAAAGTAGAGCCCGAAGTCGAACAGGCTCGCCGATACCGGCGCGCCATCGACGAGGAGATGCTTTTCCAGCAGATGCCACCCGCGCGGACGAACGACCAAGGTGGCGGTCCTCTCGTTCAGCGCGTACTTCTTCGCCCCCGCCTCAAACGATATCGACCTCCGCACCGCATCCCGCAGATTCAGCTGGCCGTCGACATTGTTGAACCACGTCGGTGCGTTGGCGTCCTCAAAATCCGCCATGAAGACGTTCGCCCCGCAGTTGAGCGCATTGATGATCATCTTCCGATCGACCGGCCCGGTGATCTCGACGCGGCGGTCTTGCAGGTCGGCCGGGATCTTCGCGACAGTCCACTCGCTCCCGCGAATTTCCATCGTCTCCGCCAGAAAGTCAGGAAGCTCGCCGCCATCGATGCGCGCCTTGCGCGCTTCGCGCGCCGCCAGCAACTCCTCACGCCGCGGATTGAACTCGCGATGCAGATCCGCAACGAACGCGATCGCATCGTCGCTCAGAATCTCGCCCCACTCCGGACGCCGCGCACCACGTACTTCCACGTCTTTCATGCGTAAAACAGTGGAGCACGGAACGCGCCAAGTTGATACCCCTCTGCAAGTTAGGTAGTCAACGCTTGTGAAGACAGGGGCGTAAGGTTGTCAACGTTTGTAAAGTTCGAGGTGCGACAATAGCCGGGCACCATGAACACCCTCGGCACCAAAGTCCGATCCATCCGCCGCCGCGAGCACCTCACGCAGACCGACCTCGCGGCGAAGCTGGAGATCTCTCCCAGCTATCTCAATCTCATCGAGCACAATCAGCGGCCGTTGCCGGCGCATCTGCTGGTCAAAGTCGCGCAGGTGTTGAAGGTCGATCTCGACTCGTTTGCGGATGACGATCATTCACGGCTGGCGGCCGATCTTCAGGAAGCATTCGGCGATCCGATGTTCGAGGAGCATCCGCTGACGACTTCGGACATGCGCGAGCTGTCGGAGCATCCGGCTACGGCGCGCGCGGTTCTGGCGCTGTATCAGGCCTATCGATCGACGGTCGAATCGACGCGGGCGCTTGCCAGCAAGGTTTACGACGGCGACGACTTTCGGGGCATTGATCCGGCGCATCTGCCGTCGGAAGAGGTGAGCGACGTCATCCAGCACAACGTCAACTTCTTCCCGGAGCTCGAGGAGATCGCGGGGAGCGTGACCATCGATCGCCAGGATGCCTATCGGTCGCTCGTCCAGCATCTGCGCGAACGGCATCGCATCGAGGTTGCCATCGTTCCGGTCGGACGCGATCGCGCGGCCACGCGGCGGTACGACCCCGAGCGGCGGGTGTTGTCGCTATCCGAGGTGCTGCCGCCGTGGAGCCGGCAGTTTCAGCTCGCCCATCAGCTCGGGCTCATCGAAGCGGCGGAGGTCATCGACGCCATCGTGGCGCGCTCGAAGGAGTTTCTGACCACGCCGGAGTCGGCCAAGCTTTGCCGGATCGCCCTGGCCAGCTACTTCGCTGCCGCGCTGCTGATGCCGTACGACGATTTTCTGCGCGTGGCCGAGCAGGTGCGCTACGACATCGAGTTGCTGCAGCATCACTACACCGCCAGCTGGGAGCAGGTCTGCCACCGCCTCACCACTCTCCGCAACCCGTCCCGCCTCGGCGTCCCCTTCCACTTCGTGCGCGTCGACATCGCCGGCAACATCTCCAAGCGCTTCAGCGGCACCGGCATCCGCTTCGCCCGTTTCTCCGGCTCCTGCCCGCGCTGGGATGTGCACGCGGCGTTTCTCACGCCTGGTCGCATCCGGACGCAACTTTCGAAGATGCCCGACGGCACGGCCTATTTCTGCGTGGCCCGCACCATCCGCAAGAGCTTCGGCTTCGCTGCCGGCGACGCCCTGATGGCGGTCGGCATCGGCTGTCCGGTCGACGCCGCCCGCAAGCTGGTCTACGCCGACGGCTACGAGCTCGACAACCTCGACGCCGCCGTACCCATCGGTACGACCTGCCGCCTCTGCGAGCGCCTCGACTGCGAGCAGCGGGCCTTCCCGCCGCTGCAACACGGATTTACGATCGACGAGAACGTGAGGGGAGCGTCGTTCTATGCGCCCGCGGGGAAGCCGGCGATGCCGATCGGGAAGAAGAAGCGGTAGAGGAACAAGCACAGACAAGAGTGTCTGTGCCACATCGATCCTGCTACTCGCTCGGGTTCGCCCTGTCAGTCCAATGTGGCACAGACACTCCTGTCTGTGCTCAGGCTGACCGCCCTACTGAACCGCCACTTCCTTCGCGCAGTACTGATTGAACGACGCCGCCAGTTCCGAGGCGATGTCGTGGGCGGCGCGGCCTTCGATCTGGTGACGCTCGATCATTTTCACCAGCTCGCCGTCGCGGAAGAGAGCGACCGAGGGGGATGAGGGGCGGTAGCCGACAAAGTACTCGCGGGCGCGCTGGGTTGCTTCGCGATCGTTGCCGGCGAAAACGGTGATCATGCGATCAGGACGCACCTCGTTATCGAGGGCCAGGGCGATGGCGGGGCGAGCTACGCCGGCGGCGCATCCGCACACCGAGTTCACTACTACCAGCACCGTTCCCTTCTTCTCCTGCATCACCGCATCGACTTCCTGCGGGGTGCGTGTCTCTTCAAATCCGAGCTGCGTCAGCTCCGCGCGCATCGGACCAGCAATTCGTTCGTCGTACATAGGTTCCTCCCGGCGTTGTCAAAGGCGAATCGTAGCCGAAAAATTCGGAGAGAAGCCCATCATCAATGCGCGGCGTTGCTCACCTGCAGCGAGCCGGCCATCGTGTTCAGCACATTCGCATAGCGACTGGCGTCGCGCTCCGGGGTGATGAAGAGCAGGTAGACCAGGTGCTCATCCGAGAGTTGCCGCGTCACCACCGTGATCCGTTCGTCGAGTCCCGAGCTCGGGTCGACTCCTCGGAGCGTCGCCGAGAGCGCCGTGCCGCCGCCGAGCTGCAGCTGCTTCTTCGATCCGTTCACCACGCGCAGATAGGGACTGCTGCGCTCGACCGTCGCCAGCAGGTCGTCGGTGGCGTCCTGCAGGGAAACGTTGCCGAGGTAACCACCGCCGATGGGATTGCCGCGCAGACTGTTGCCCGGCGTGTTACCGAAGGGATCGTAGTGATTGACGATCGCGCC
>Ga0207689_10003040_pt1 | contig 15459 bp, 16 predicted proteins | sample KBSMisM52_FD_184312 | JGI IMG/M metagenome (GOLD analysis project Ga0207689, IMG submission 184312) | Miscanthus rhizosphere microbial communities from Kellogg Biological Station, Michigan, USA - KBS Miscanthus M5-2 (SPAdes) (version 2) | ecosystem: Host-associated > Plants > Roots >... | reverse complement strand
GCCGCCGCGAGCAGCTCGACCGCGCCGCCGGCACCGAGCAGGTGGCCGTGAATCGCCTTCGTCGACGTCACCGGCACGGCGTGCGCGCCGAACACTTCGGTGATCGACATCGCCTCGGCGGCATCGCCGGCGAGCGTCGCGGTGCCGTGCGCGTTGACGTGGCCGATCTCTGCCGCAGCGAGACCGGCGTCGGCGAGCGCGGCGCGCATCGCACGCACCTGGCCTTCGGCGTCGGGGTTCGTGATGTGGACGCCGTCGCAGTTGCTCGCATAGCCGGCGAGCTGCCATTGCCACGCCGCGCCGCGCGCCCGCGCGTGCCCGATCGATTCGAGCACGAACGCGGCCGCCGCTTCGCCGAGCGCGAAGCCGACGCGGTCGCGCGCGAACGGACGGCATGCGCGCGCCGCGACGTCGGCGGTCGCGTCGGCTGCGATCGGCGCGAGCACGCGCATCGCCTGCCAGCCGGCGACGACGCCTGGAGTCAGCAGCGATTCGCTGCCGCCGACGACGGCGACGTCGATCGCGCCCGAGCGGATCGCGCGCATCGCTTCGCCGATCGCGACCGCCGACGACGCGCACGCGCAGGCGTACGTGAGCGCCGCGCCGCGGGCGCGAAAACGCACTGCGAGCTCGGCGGTCGGCGCGTTCGGCATCGTCGTGACGACGCTCGTCGGCCGCATCCTGCGGTGATCGACGTAGACGGTCTTCAGCGTCGTTTCGAACGTCGAGGCGCCCGCCATGCCGCTGCCCCAGTAGATGCCGAGCCGCTCGCCGGCGACGCTGCCGTCGCCGAGCCCGGCCGCGCGGGCCGCCTCGTCGGCGGCGGCGAGCGCCATCGCGGTCGCGCGGTCGAGCGGAATGCGCGAAGGCGACTGCACAGCCTGCGCGTCGAAGTCGGCGGCAGCGACCGGCACGAGCGGGACGTCGAGCCCGATGAGGTCGACCGTCCGTGCGCGCACCGCGGAGCGGCCGGCGAAGACGGCGTCGGCGAACGCCGCGGTGCCGATGCCGATCGGGCTGACGACGCCGCTGCCGGTGACCGCGACCGGCGCCGCGCCTCGGCTAGCCGACGACATCGCCGCGCGCCTTCGCCGCGACCGCGTCGTCGATCAGCGTCGCGAGCTGCGCGAGCGTGACGCCGGCCTGGCGGGGATCGAGGCGCTCCTCGGGGATGCGGACGTCGAAGCGGTCCTCGACCGCGAAGACGAACTCCATCAGCGCGAGCGAGTCGAGGCCGAGCTGATCGAGCGCCGCTGCCGGCGACACCACCGCAGCGTCGACGTGGAAGCCCTCGACCAGGACGGACGTGATGGCGGCGAACGTCGGCGACTGCATGCGAGGGCGGATCGGGGGAGGGCGCATCTTATGTCCCGCCTCGCGACGGCGCCGGGCGACCCGGCAGAATCAGACTGCGCTCACCGGCTTGCCTCGTGGCCCAGACCTCACTCGAACTCGGATTCGCCGACAACGCCGCGCCGCTCGCCGAACGGCTGCGGCCGAAGACGATCGACGAGGTCATCGGCCAGCGCCACCTGCTCGGGCCCGGCAAGCCCTTGCGCGTCGCGTTCGAGTCGGGGCGCCTCCACTCGATGATCCTCTGGGGCCCGCCCGGAGTCGGCAAGACGACGCTCGCGCGGCTGATGGCCGACGCCTTCGCCGCCCAGTTCATCGCGATGTCGGCGGTGCTCGGCGGCGTCAAGGACATCCGCGAGGCGGTCGAACGGGCGCAGGCGGCGCGCACGACGGGCCGGGCGACGGTCGTCTTCGTCGATGAGGTGCATCGCTTCAACAAGAGCCAGCAGGACGCGTTCCTCCCGCACGTCGAATCGGGGCTCTTCACCTTCATCGGCGCGACGACCGAGAACCCGTCGTTCGAAGTCAACTCGGCGCTGCTCTCGCGCGCGACCGTGCATGTGCTGAAGCCCCTCGACGACGCCGACCTCGCGACGCTGCTCGACCGCGCCGAGGCGCTGCTCGACGCGCCGCCGCTCGCCGCCGCGGCGCGCGAGCGGCTGATCGGTTACGCCGACGGCGACGCGCGGCGCCTTCTCAACGCCTACGAGAACCTGGTCGAGACCGTGCGCACCGCGCGCCGCGATAACGCCGGCGACGCCGCCCGCACGCCGATCGACGAGAAGACGCTCGAGCATGCGCTCGGCGAGCAGCTGCGCCGCTACGACAAGGGCGGCGAGCAGTTTTACGACACGATCTCGGCGCTGCACAAGGCCGTGCGCGGCAGCGATCCCGACGCGTCGCTGTACTGGTTCGTCCGCATGATCGACGGCGGCGTCGATCCGCGCTACGCGGCGCGGCGGCTGGTGCGGATGGCGAGCGAGGACATCGGCCTGGCCGATCCGCGGGCGCTCCGCCTCGCCCTCGACGCCGCCGAGACGTACGAGCGTCTCGGCTCGCCCGAGGGCGAGCTCGCGCTCGCCGAGGCGGTCGTCTACCTCGCGATGGCACCGAAGAGCAACGCCGTCTACGTCGCCTACAACGCGGCACGCGCCTGGATCCAGGGCGACCGCACGCGGCCGGTGCCATTGCGGCTGCGCAACGCGCCGACGTCGCTGATGAAGGGGCTCGACTACGGCAAGGGCTATCGGTACGCGCACGACGAGGAAGGCGCGTTCGCCGCCGGCGAGCGCTACTGGCCCGACGACATGGAGGCGCAGGAGTTCTACCGCCCGGCGCCGCGCGGCCTCGAGATCTCGATCGGCGAGCGTCTCGCCGAGCTGCGCCGCCTCAACGCAGAGGCGACGCTGGCGAGGAAGAAGTGAGCTAGAAGCCCGGCTTCAGCGGCGTCGGGCTGCGCGCGAAGACTTCGTCGGGGACGAAGAAGTCGGCCTGCAGCGGCCCCGTGTGGCCGGGCGGCGCATAGCGCGAGAAGTCGCTGACGCCCTCGGCGCGCAGCACCTCCTCGTCGATGAAGAAGTTTCCGCTGCAGTCGCGGGCCGGGCGCGACACGATCGCGTGCGCGGCGTCGGCCATGATCTCGGGGCTGCGGCACTCGGCCGCCATCGCGTCGCCGCCGAGCGCGAAGCGGACCGCGGCGGTGTCGATCGCGGTGAGCGGCCAGAGCGAGTTGACGGCGACGCCGCGGTCCTTGAGCTCGGCCGCCATGCCGAGCGTGCACAGGCTCATGCCGAACTTGGCAATCGTGTAGGCGACGTGGCCGGCGAACCACTTCGGGTCGAGGTCGAGCGGCGGCGCGATGTTGAGGATGTGCGGGTTGGCCGACTTCAGCAGGTGCGGCAGGGTCGTTTTCGAGCAGAGGAAGGTGCCACGGGCGTTGACCTGGTTCATGAGGTCGTAGCGCTTCATCTCGGTGTGCAGCGTGTCGGTGAGCGAGATCGCGCTCGCGTTGTTGATGCAGACGTCGATGCCGCCGAAGGTCGCGACGCCCTGCTCGACCGCGGAGCGGACCTGCTCCTCGTCGCGGATGTCGCAGACGACCGGCAGCGCCTTGCCGCCGGCGGCGGCGACCTGCTCGGCGGCGCTGAAGACCGTCCCCGGCAGCTTGGGGTGCGGCTCGGAAGTCTTCGCCGCGAGGATGATGTTGGCGCCGTCGCGGGCGAGCCTCGTGGCGATCGCCAAGCCGATGCCGCGGCTCGCGCCAGAAATGAACACTGTCCTGCCCCGCAATGCCATGGCGTCCCCCCGGTCGTCGTCGGCGAGCGAGCGTTGTCCACATCGGCGGCGAAGTCAACCGCCTCCGGTCGGGCTCCGGTCAGGCGCCCATGGGGGTCCGACCCTAGCGGATGGCAGGGGAATTGAAATAGAGTCGGCGCCGAATGGACACCTTCATCCAGCAGATCATCAACGGGCTCGTCCTCGGCAGCGTCTATGCGCTCGTCGCGCTCGGCTACACGATGGTCTACGGGATCATCAACCTCATCAACTTCGCACACGGCGAGGTCCTGATGGTCGGTGCGCTGACGAGCTGGACGGTCGTCACCCTGTTGGCCGGCTCCGGGCTGCCGGGCTGGGCGCTGCTCCTGATCTCGCTCGCCGCCGCGGTCGTCGTCTGCGCGGTGCTCAACTTCACGATCGAGAAGATCGCCTACCGGCCGCTGCGCAACGCACCGAGGCTCGCGCCGCTGATCACCGCGATGGGGATGAGCCTGCTGCTGCAGACGCTGGCGATGATCATCTGGAAGCCGAACTACAAGTCGTACCCGATCCTGCTGCCCGGCGAGCCGCACATGGTCTTCGGTGCGGTGATCAACAACGTCCAGATCCTGATCCTGGTCGCCACCGTGGCCACGCTCTCGGGCCTCATGTACCTCGTCAACCGCACCCGGCTCGGCCGCGCGATGCGCGCGACCGCGGAGAACCCGCGCGTCGCCGCGCTCATGGGGGTCAAGCCCGACACCGTCATCTCGGCGACGTTCGTGATCGGCGCTGCGCTCGCCGCGCTCGCCGGCGTCATGTATGCGGCGAACTACGGCTCGGTGCAGCACACGATGGGCTTCCTGCCGGGCCTGAAGGCGTTCACCGCGGCGGTGTTCGGCGGCATCGGCAACCTCGCCGGCGCGATGGTCGGCGGCGTCCTGCTCGGCCTGATCGAGTCGCTCGGCGCGGGCTACATCGGCGACTTCACCGGCGGCGTCCTCGGCAGCCACTACCAGGACATCTTCGCCTTCATCGTCCTCATTCTCGTGCTCACGCTCCGGCCCCAGGGCCTGCTCGGCGAGCGCGTCGCCGACCGCGCATGAAGTCGTTCGCCGAAGCCGGCCCCAAGCAGAAGCTCGTCGTCTTCCTGCTCGCCGGGTTTGCGCTCTTCGTGCTCCCGTTCATCGTCCAGATGGCGGGCAACGCGTGGGTGCGCATCATCGACATCGCGCTGCTCTACGTGCTGCTCGCGCTCGGCCTCAACATCGTCGTCGGCTACGCGGGCCTGCTCGACCTCGGCTACGTCGCGTTCTATGCGGTCGGCGCGTACATGCTCGGGCTGCTCGCGTCGCCGCAGCTCACCGACACCTTCCCGGCGATCGCCGCCGCGTTTCCGAACGGCCTGCACACGCCGTGGTGGCTCGTCATCCCGATCGGTGCGCTCGTCGCCGGCGGCGCCGGCGTCCTGCTCGGCGCGCCGACGCTGAAGCTGCGCGGCGACTACCTCGCGATCGTGACGCTCGGCTTCGGCGAGATCGTCCGCGTCTTCCTCAACAACCTCGACGCGCCGGTCAACATCACCAACGGGCCGAAGGGGATCACCGGCATCGACGAGATCAAGATCCTCGACGTCTCGCTCGGGCAGACACAGAGCTTCTTCGGCCTCGACTGGCCGAAGGTCACCAACTACTACTTCGCGTTGCTGATCCTGTGCGTGCTCGCCGTCGTGATCTGCTTCCGGCTCGAGCGCAGCCGCATCGGCCGTGCCTGGATGGCGATCCGCGAGGACGAGGTCGCCGCCAAGTCGATGGGGATCAACACCCGCAACCTGAAGCTGCTCGCGTTCGGCATGGGCGCCACCTTCGGCGGCGTCTCCGGGGTGATGTTCGCGAGCTTCCAGGGCTTCATCTCGCCCGAGTCGTTCAGCCTGCCCGAGTCGGTGATGATCGTCGCGATGGTCGTCCTCGGCGGCATCGGCCACCTGCCGGGCGTCATCGTCGGCGCGCTGCTGCTCGCCGCGCTGCCCGAGGTGCTGCGCTACGTCGCCGGCCCGCTGCAGCAGATGACCGATGGCCGCCTCGACGCGTCGATCCTGCGCCAGCTGCTGGTCGCGCTGGCGATGATCGGGATCATGCTGTCGCGGCCACGGGGCCTCTGGCCGTCGCCCGAGCACGGCAAGATCGGCGCGCGCGCGCCGACTCCGCAATCGTCGACGACGCCGGGGGCGCTCGACGGCGAGCTGCCGAAGGAGGTCCACGCGCATCTCACTGCGGCGCGCCAGATCCCGCCGGCGGCGACGCACATCACGCCGAGCGAGTGACGATGGCCGAGCCGATCCTTCGCGTCACCTCGGTCTCCAAGCGCTTCGGCGGCCTGCAGGCGCTCTCGGACGTCGGCATCACGATCGAGGCCGGACAGATCTACGGCCTGATCGGCCCGAACGGCGCCGGCAAGACGACGTTCTTCAACGTCCTGACCGGCCTCTATGCGCCCGACTCCGGCAACTTCGAGCTCGGCGGCAAGCCTTACCGGCCGAGCGCGGTCCACGAGGTCGCCAAGGCGGGGATCGCGCGGACGTTCCAGAACATCCGCCTGTTCGCCGACATGACCGCGCTCGAGAACGTCATGGTCGGCCGCCACGTGCGGACGCATTCCGGGCTGGTCGGCGCCGTCCTGCGGACGAAGGCGTTCAAGACCGAGGAGGCGGCGATCGCGGCGCGAGCGCACGAGCTGCTCGCGTACGTCGGCATCGCCGGCTTTGCCGAGTACAAGGCGCGCACGCTCAGCTACGGCGACCAGCGCCGGCTCGAGGTCGCGCGTGCGCTCGCGACCGATCCCAAGCTGATCGCGCTCGATGAGCCCGCGGCGGGGATGAACACGACCGAGAAGGTGACGCTGCGCGCGCTGATCGACCGGATCCGCAACGACGGTCGCACGATCCTGCTCATCGAGCACGACGTCAAGCTCGTCATGGGCCTGTGCGACCGCGTGACGGTGCTCGACTACGGCAAGCAGATCGCCGAGGGAACGCCGGCCGACGTGCAGCGCAACCAAAAGGTCATCGAGGCCTACCTCGGCGCGAGCCACACGGCGCACTGAACGATGACGACGGCAGCGGCGATGACGGGGCAACGCGGCGCGACCGGCACCGCGGCGGCGCTCCTGCGCGTCAACGGACTCAAGGTCGCGTACGGCGGCATCCAGGCGGTGAAGGGCGTCTCGTTCGAGGTCCGCGACGGCGAGCTCGTGAGCCTCATCGGCGCCAACGGCGCCGGCAAGACGACGACGCTGAAGGCGATCACCGGCACGCAGCCCTCGGCCGGCGGCGAGATCGAGTTCCTCGGCAGGAGCATCCGCGGCCAGGGCGCGTGGGACCTCGTCAAGCAGGGGCTCGTCATGGTCCCCGAGGGCCGCGGCGTGTTCTCCCGGATGACGATCGTCGAGAACCTGCAGATGGGCGCGTTCGTCCGCGACGACGCGCCTGGCATTGCCGCCGACATCGACCGCGTCTTCGCGATCTTCCCGCGCCTGAAGGAGCGTCGCAATCAGCTCGCCGGCACGATGAGCGGCGGCGAGCAGCAGATGCTCGCGATGGGCCGCGCTCTGATGACACGGCCCAAGGTGCTGCTGATGGACGAGCCGTCGATGGGGCTGTCGCCGATCATGGTCGACAAGATCTTCGAGGTCGTCGAGGACATCCACGCCCAAGGAACGACGATCCTGCTCGTCGAGCAGAACGCGAGCCGCGCGCTGCAGCTCGCTTCGCGCGGCTACGTGATGGACAGCGGCGAAGTGACGATGAGCGGCGACGCCAAGGCGCTGCTCGCCGATCCGAAGGTCAGGGCGGCGTACCTCGGCGAGTAGCTGCGGATGGCACGCAGGATCGGCGCCCGATGAGCGATCCGGCCTTCCTCCTCGTCGTCACGACCGTCGGCAACGGCGACGACGCGGCGCGGCTCGCGCGCACGTTGGTCGAGCGCGGGCTCGCGGCGTGCGCGCAGATCTCGGCGATCGAGAGCTACTACGCGTGGCAAGGCGCGATCGAGCACGAACGCGAGCTTCGCATCCTGTTCAAGGTCGCGGCCAGTGCCTACGACGCCGCCGAACGGGCGATCCGCGACCTCCACCCGTACGAGCTGCCGGCGATCCACGCGATCGCGGTCGAACGTGCCTGGCAGCCGTACCGCGACTGGGTCGACGCGAACTCGCGGGCCATCGTCTAGCGCGAGGCGTCGCCGCTCACAGCTGCGATTCGATCGGCAGCAGTCCGAGCAACCAGATCCCGAGCTTCTTCCAGACCGACACCTCGGGCTCGCTCGTGCGGCGCCGGACGCCGTCGTCGCGCGTTTCGATCCAGACGATGCGCGGCTGCCCCGAAGCATCGACGTCGCGCCCGATCCGCCACGCGACTCGATCGAGCCTCGGCTCGAGCTCGCCGAGGAGTGCCGCGGTCATCGGGGCGCTCTCGCAGACGATGCCGATCTCGGTGTTGAGCAGAACCGACCTCGGGTCGAGGTTGAGCGAGCCGATGAAGACGGCACGGCGATCGAAGAAGAAGGTCTTGGCGTGCAGCGACGCTTCGGAGCCGCTGAGATGGTCGGTGTCTTTGGTGTCGTGGGGCACCTCGAAGGCATCGGGTCGGAGCTCGAAGAGCCGGACGCTGCCCGCGACGAGGGCCTCGCGATAGCGCCGGTAGCCGGTGTGGACCGCAGGGACGTCGGTCGATGCGAGCGAGTTGGTCAGCACCGTCACGTCGAGGCCGCGTTCGACGAGCCCGGTCAGCCACGACACCCCGGCGTTGCCGGGGACGAAGTAGGGCGAGACGATCGTCAGCGTGCTCCTGAGCTCGCTGTCGAGCGCCTGGAGCTGCGGCATCAGATGGCCGGTCGTGTCGCCGCGCGTGCGAATGACCTTGGACGGGTCGTCGAACACGAGGCGCGCGTTGCCCCAGAACTCGCCCGGGGTGTCGAGCGAGAGCAGCTCGGCGGCACGCGCCGCGGCAAGCGCGGAATAGGCGCTGTCGCGCTCGGCTTCGACCGAAGCGGCCAGCCGCGCCCGCAGCGCGCCGAGGCGCGTGGCCGCGTCGCCCTTGGCGGTGAGCGCGCCGATCGGATACGACATCGGCGCGTTCCAGAACAGGTCGAAGACCTGCGAGACCTCGACGACGACAGGACCGCCCACCAGGACGTCGAGATCCTCGAAGTTCCAAGCTTCGTGGGCGTCGAAATATTGTTCGCCGACGTTGCGGCCGCCGAGGATGGCGCGTTGGTTGTCGGCGATGAAGGCCTTGTTGTGCATGCGCCGGTTCACCCGGTTGAACTCGCTCAGCGCTCCCAGCAGCGGAAGCGTGCGCGAGGCGACAGGGTTGAACAGTCGAACCTCGACCCCGGGATGGTCGTCGAGCGCAAGCAGGTCGTCGTCCTTGGCTTTCGTGCCGATGTCGTCGAGCAACAGGCGGACGCGAACCCCGCGATCGGCCGCGCTCAGCAACGCCTTGAGCAGGCGCCGCCCGACCCGATCGTCCTGCCAGCTGAAGTACATGAGATCGAGCGAACGCTCGGCCGCTTCGGCCAAATGGATGCGGGCGAGCATTGCGTCGACGCCATCGGGAAGCGGTCGAAAGCCGTTCTGGCCAACGTGCGCCTGCAGCGCGCTCTGCCCGGCGCGGCCAAGGCGTGTCCCGGCGGTGTCCTGCAGCGCGTGCGACTCGGTGCGTGGGTAGTCGACCGGAAGACCGGCGCAACCACCGAGCAGCAACAGCGTGGCGAGGCAAAGCGCGGACAGCGTTCTCAACGCTGCCAGACACCGCTCATGCGCAGCTGCGCGTCGTCTGCGAATGCGGACATGGACATTCCATGGCTTGGCTCCCGCGATGGTACGTGCGCGGAGCGCAAGTGCCGTGTTGCATGGGCGCCGACAAGCGTCTGCTCCACGTCCGAAAGGTCGCCTTCGGCGGCTTGCGGTGCTAGCCTACCGCTCGACGAAAGCCAGGAGGGCTCGATGACGGAGATGGTTTGCGGTTGCGCGGCGCACAGTCGCCGGGGATTTCTGCGAGCGAGCGCCGGCGCCTTCGCGGCGCTCGGCGGCCTCGGGCTCGCGTTCAGGTCCGATGCGGTCGTGCTGACCAAGTCGCTCCGCGACGCGATGAAGCCCGAGGACATCGTGAAGGCGATGAAGGCGGGGAACCAGCGTTTCCGCACCGGGCAGCGCCAGGACCATGACTATCTCGCCCAGCAAAGGAAGACGGCGAAGGGCCAGTACCCGGCCGCCGTGCTGCTCTCGTGCATCGATTCGCGCGCGCCTGCCGAGACCATCATGGATCTGCGCATCGGCGACATCTTCAATTGCCGGGTCGCGGGCAACATCGCCAACGAAGACATCCTCGGCAGCATGGAGTTCGCGTGCAAGGTCGCCGGCGCGAAGGTGGTGATGGTGATGGGCCACACCGCGTGCGGCGCGATCAAGGGCGCGATCGACAACGCAGAGCTCGGCAACCTGACCGGCCTGCTCGCGAAGATCAAGCCGGCGATCAAGGCGACCGACTACGGCGGCGCGCGCACCGCGGCCAACTACGAGTTCGTCGACGCAGTGGCGCGGACGAACGTCGCGCTGACGATGGCTGACATCCGCAGCCGCAGCGGCGTGCTGCGCGAGCTCGAAGCGGACGGCGCGATCACGATCGCCGGGGCGATGTACGACCTGCAGAGCGGCACGGTCGATTTCTTCCCGTGATTGGTGGGGTTGACTGCGGGAGAGGTTGACTAAAATCCCGTCGTCATCGGCGCGAACGCCGCCTTGCAGGGACGGGGGCGCGGCCAGACGAAGCTGACTGGAGATCCGGCCCCGTGCAGCCCCTGTCGACCCGTGCCGATCCGGCCGCAAGTGGCGAGGAGCGTCGCTGCGACGTCCTCGTCATCGGCGGCGGGCCGGCGGGCTCGACGATTGCCGCACTGCTCGCCTCGGCCGGCCGCGACGTCGTCGTCGTCGAGAAGTCGCACCACCCGCGCTTTCACATCGGCGAGTCGCTGCTGCCGGCCAACGCCGCGCTGTTCGAGCGCCTCGGCGTGCGCGAGCAGGTCGAGGCGATCGGCATGCCCAAGTACGGGGTCGAGTTCGTCTCGCCCGACCACGACCACCGCCAGTTCATCGAGTTCATCGAGGCGTGGGACAAGTCGATGCCCTATGCGTGGCAGGTGCGCCGCTCCGAGCTCGACGAGCTGCTCTTTCGCGACGCCGCCACCAAGGGCGCGCGTACGTTCGAGAGCCAGCGCGTGCGCGCGGTCGCGTTCGACGGCGACGGTGCGACCGTCGAGGTCGAGCTCGACGACGGCGCGCAGGTCGCCTGGCGCGCGCGCTTCGTCGTCGACGCCTCCGGCCGCGACACCCTGCTCGCCAACCAGCTGCGCTGCAAGGAGAAGAACAAGCGCCACAACAGCTCGGCGCTCTACGGTCACTTCACCGGAGCCGAGCGTTTGGCCGGCAAGCTCGAAGGCAACATCACGATCTTCTGGTTCGAGCACGGCTGGTTCTGGTTCATTCCACTCGCCGACGGCACGACGAGCGTCGGCGCGGTCTGCTGGCCGCACTACCTGAAGTCGAGGAAGAAGCCGCTGCCGGAATTCTTCGCCGACACGATCGCGCTGTGCCCGGCGCTCGCGGCGCGCCTCGCCGGCGCTGCGCTCGTCGACGACCGCGTCTACGCGACCGGCAACTACTCGTATGCGAGCGCGAAGAGCAGCGGCGATCGCTTCCTGATGATCGGCGACGCCTACGCGTTCGTCGACCCGGTGTTCTCGTCGGGCGTGTACCTGGCGATGCAGAGCGCGTTCGATGGCGCCGACGTCGTCGAGGCGGTGCTCGACGGCAGGCGCGACGCCGCGGCGCTGCGGCGCAAGTTCGACCGCAGCGTGCGCCACGGCCCGCGCGAATTCTCGTGGTTCATCTTTCGCGTCACCAATCCGACGATGCGCGAGTTCTTCATGTCGCCGCAGAACCCGTTTCGCGTCAAGGAGGCGCTCATCTCGCTGCTCGCCGGCGACATCTACGGCAAGACGCCGATCTGGCGCTCGATCCGGACGCTGAAGACGCTCTACTACCTCGTCTCGCTCGGCAATCTCGGCCGCACCGTGCGGGCGTGGAAGCGCCGCCGGTTCAACATCCGCGACGTCGAGGTCCAGGCACCGTGAGGCGCCCGGCAGGCCGGCGACGCCGCCTCGCAGCGTCGCTCGTCGCGCTCGGTGCCGCCGTGCCCGCAACGTCGTCGCGCGCCGACGAGATGCCGCTGCCGGCGCCGCCGGTCGAAGGTCCGGTCGAGCGCGCCGCGCCCGACGAAGCCGGCACGCTGCCGCTCTGGGAGCTGGGCATCGGCGTTGCCGGGTTTCGCTTCGACGACTATCGCGGCTCGGACCACACCAACATCTACGTGCTGCCGATCCCGTTCTTCGCCTACCGCGGCCCGATCCTGCGCGCCGATCGCGAAGGTGCGCGCGCGGTCCTCTTCGAAGGCCGAAGGCTCACCGTCGACGTGAGCCTCGGCGCTTCGGTGCCGACCAAGAGCCAGGCCGAGGGGGCGCGCAGCGGCATGCCCGATCTCGCCGGCACGTTCGAGATCGGGCCGAGCTTCATCGTCGAGCTCTGGCAGTCGGGCGATCGCAAGTTCAAGCTCGACCTGCGGATGCCGGTGCGCGAGGCGATCACCCTCGAGCGCTCGCCGCGCGCGATCGGGCTGACGTTCTCGCCGAACCTCAACCTCGACATCGGCGGCCTGCCCGGCCGAGGGAATCTCGGGCTGCTGGCCGGGCCGCTCTTCGCCGACCACCGCTACCACGCCTACTTCTACAGCGTCGCTCCCGAGTTCGCGACGGCGACGCGCGCGGCATACGACGCGCCCGGCGGCTACGCCGGCTGGCGCGCGACGGCGGCGTTCTCGCGCCGCTTCGGTACGAGCGCGTGGTTCGGCGCGTTCGTGCGCTACGACAATCTGCACGGAGCGGTGTTCGCTCCGAGCCCTCTCGTTCGCCGCGAAAGCACCGTCACCGCAGGCTTTGGAATCTCATGGATCTTCGCGACTTCGAGCCAGCGCGTCAAAACCGACGACTGAGCGGCGCGGCATCGCAGTCGCCGGCGCTGGTCGACCGGCTGCTGTTCGCGTGCGTGCTCGTCCAGCTCGGCGTGATGTCGCTGGCCTGGAACTTCGTTGCGCCGCTGCTTGCGCTCTTGTTGCCGCGCGGCGTCGCCGGCCGCCTCGGCCGCACCGTCATCTCGCGTGTGTACCGCTCCTGCTGGGCGAGCGCCGAGCGATTCGGGTTGATGGAGCTCGACACCAGCGCACTCGACGCGCTGCGCGACGAGCCCGGCGGGCTGATCGTCGCCGCCAACCATCCGAGCATGCTCGACGCGCTCGTCGTCGTCGCCCGGCTGCCGCGCGGCGTCTGCGTCATGAAGGCCGAGCTGCTGCGCAACGTCTTTCTCGGCGGCGGCGCGCGGCTTGCACAGTACATCCGCAACGACGTCGGCCGCGGCATGGTCCGCGATGCCGTCGCGAGCCTGCGCGAAGGCAACCAGCTCGTCCTCTTTCCCGAGGGCACGCGCACGGTGACGTCGCCGATCAACGCGTTCAAGCCCGGCATCACGCTGATCGCCCATCTCGCCGGGGTGCCGATCCAGACGGTCGTCATCGAGACAGCGTCGCCGTACCTCAAGAAGGGCTGGCCGCTCCTGAAGGCCCCGCCGGTGCCGGTGCGAATGCGCGTCCGCCTCGGCCGGCGCTTCGCCGCCGATGCCGACCACCGCGCGCTGCTGCAGCGGATCGAGCGCTATTTCGCGGAGGAACTCGGCCGGTGAGCGGCCCGGCGATGTCGTCGACGCACGTCGTCGTCATCCCGAGCTACGACCCCGGCCCACTCGTCTATGCCACCGTCGCCGCGGCGCGCGCGGCTTGGTCGCCGGTCTGGATCGTCGTCGATGGCAGCCGCGACGGCACTGCCGAGGGATTGCGCGCGATGGCCGCCGAGGATCCCGGGCTGCGCGTCGACGTTCTCGCCGAAAACTCGGGCAAGGGCGCTGCGGTGCTGCACGCGCTCGAGGCGGCGCGCGCGGCCGGCTTCACGCATGCGCTGACGATGGACGCCGACGGCCAGCATCCGGCCGACCTGATCGCCGCGTTCATGTCGCGATCGGCGGCGCACCCCGATGCGATGATCCTCGGCCGGCCGGTGTTCGACGCGTCGGCGCCGCTGCTTCGCGTCCGCGGCCGCCGCGTCTCGAACGCCTGGACGAACCTCGAGACGCTCGGTGCCGGAATCGCCGACTCGCTGTACGGCTTTCGCGTCTATCCGATCGCGCCGCTCGTCGACGTCATGCGCGGCCAGTGGTGGATGCGTCGCTTCGACTTCGACACCGAGGCGGTCGTCCGCCTCGCGTGGCGCGGCGTGCGCCCGATCAACCTCGACGCACCGGTGCGCTACCTGCGCGCCGACGAGGGTGGCGTCTCGCATTTCCGCTACGTTCGCGACAACGCATTGCTCACCTGGATGCACCTGCGCCTCGTCCTCGGCTTCGCGCTGCGGCTGCCGTCGCTGATCGTGCGCCGTCTCGCCGGTCGGCCGCCGTTCGGCGCGCGTTGAGCGCGGGGCGTGCTTTACGTCGTGTTGCAGGACGCAAACTTGTCGCACGGCGATCGCGTCGGCGAGAATCGCGCCGCGGCGCCAGAGACCGCGATGAAGGGGAAAGCCATGGTCAGGATCCGGATCCTCGCGGCAGCGGTCGCCGCAATGTTGATGCCCTCATTGGCGCTTGCGCAGGCAAGCGCGCCGGTCGGCGTGGAGAGACCGACGACGGGAACGCCCGGCAAGGGATCGACGACCACACGGGCCGAGCGCAAGGCGGAGACGCTCCAAGCGCAGAAGGCGCACGAGCTGACGCCAGCGGGCGGCGGCACGGCGCCGGTCGCGAAGTCGACGAAGAAGCATTCGACGAAGTCGCGCGCGCAGGTCAAGCAGGAGACGATGGAGGCGAGGAAGAAGGGCGAGCTCGTTCCCGCCGGCGGCGGCGGCCCGGCACCTTCGAAGTGATCGCGGGACGTCGCCGCTCGGTCGGCGACGTCGCCATCGCCGCCACACCCGTCGCTGCGGCGGGCGCGCGTTTCTTGTCATCGCCCGGTGCGTCGGCGAAGATTCGCCTTGCGGCGAATCGACCGCGTTGAAGGAAAGTTCCCATGGTTCGAATCAGGATGCTCGCCGCCGCGGTAGCCGCAACGTTGGCGCCTTCGCTCGCGCTCGCGCAGGCGAGCGCGCCGACCTCGCGGGCAGAAGTCAAGGCAGAAACGGCCGCAGCGGAGAAGGCGGGCAAGCTGACCCCTGCCGGCGAGGCCGAGCGACCGACGACGGGCACGCCCGGCAAGGGATCGACAACGACCCGCGCCGAGCGCAAGGCGCAGACGCTCGAAGCACGCAAGAAGCACGAGCTCCAGCCCGCTGGCTCGACGCAGGAATACGACAAGGCCGTCGCGAAGCAGAAAACGACCAAGACGCGCGCCGAGCGCAAGGCCGAAACGGTCGAAGCGAGGAAGAAGGGCGAGCTCGTTCCCGCGGGCGAGGGCCCCGGCACCCCGAAGAAGTGATCGCGGGCGCGCCGCGGCTTCGGTCGCGACCGCCTAGACCATCGCGCCGTTGATCGAGACGATCTGGCCGCTGATGTAGGCGGCCTCGTCCGAGGCGAGGAACGCGACCAGCGCCGCGACCTCGCTCGCTCTGCCTGCGCGCTTCATCGGCACCAGGCGCTCGATCGTCGCGCGGTCGAACGTCCCTCCCGCCATTCCGGCATCGACGATGCCCGGCGCGACCGCGT
>Ga0207689_10003039_pt1 | contig 15459 bp, 15 predicted proteins | sample KBSMisM52_FD_184312 | JGI IMG/M metagenome (GOLD analysis project Ga0207689, IMG submission 184312) | Miscanthus rhizosphere microbial communities from Kellogg Biological Station, Michigan, USA - KBS Miscanthus M5-2 (SPAdes) (version 2) | ecosystem: Host-associated > Plants > Roots >... | reverse complement strand
TGATGTAGACGCCGAGAAACAGCACCATCACCATGATGGCCGCGGCCTGGTTCTTGTGGCCGAACGCGCCGCGCCAGTTACCGGCGAGGCCAGGCTCCTGCGGATCGGTCGCCAGATGAATCGAAAGGTCCGGCGCCAGCAATATTCCGAGATAGCAGATCGCCAGCAATGCGAGCGCCGCGGTCGTGAACCAGTGCATCAATTCCCGCTGCGATCTCGGCAGCAGCATCAGCGCGGCGGTGACCGCGACAACACTGATCGTGAGCGAAAGACGCCTGATCGACGTGCCCGGATCGAACGACAACACCACCGTCGCCAGCAGCCACGCGCCGAACAGGACAAATGCCGGCGACGCCAATGTCGCCAGCCCCCGCGCGTCACTTCGCATGGCTAGCGCAACCGTCAGCACGCTCAGGCCGCCGAACACCGCATAGGTCGCCAACTCGTTTCCTGTGCCGACGTCGCCGATCTGCAGATCGCCGAGGCTTTCAAACGGGTGCAGCGATATCCAGCCCAGCAGCAGCGTTCCGACAAAGGTCGCACCGCGAACGACATCCATCACCTGCTGGCGCTCGATCCCGGCGGCCAGGCTGCGGATCTCGGACGTGTCGAGGAACGCGCTCATGAGACGGTCTTCGAGGCCTTGTAGGGTTGCGGTTCGAGGCCGAACGCCGCCAGCGCGCTGCCGATCGCAACCGTTATCGGATGCATGGCAATGGTCCCCTTACGCTCGCTCAGGAGCGCGCACACGGCATAGACAAGCGAAAGCGGCAAGGCAGCCAGCAATTTGATCGTCAATTTCGTCCGCAACCAGGCCGTCGGCGTCGCCTTGCGCTGGACGTGATAATTGATCGCGCCGATCCGCAAGCCCCGCATCACCAGCCATTTCAGGCTGGTGCGGCCTTGCGGCACGGTCTCGCTGATCGCGGCTTCGTTCACCCAATGAAACCGCATCCCGAGCCTTCGGCAGCGGTAGAAGAAATCGGTATCGCCACCACCCAGAAAATTGAAACGCAGGTCAAACGCCGGCATACCCAACCGGGAAAACACCGAGCGCCGGATCAGGCAATTGCCGCAGCCGTAGATCACCGGCACCGGGCCTGAGGCATCGTAGGCCGGCGCAAATGCCGGGTGGCGCCGCAATCCGCGTTTCCGTTCGTCATCGAATTCGGGGAACACAGGGCCGCCAACAATGTCGGCGCCGGTCGCATTGGCAGTTCCTACCATCTGCTCCAGCCAGTCCGGCGACGCGATTTCATCATCGTCGATCATCAGCAAGCTGCTCGCTGCCGGAAACATCTGCAGCGCCGTCTCGAAGGCGGCATTGATCGCGTGGCAATTGCCCTGCCGCGGCTCGATCACGCACAGCCCTGCGAATTTCCCCGACGCGAGGTACTCGGCGGCCACCGGGACACTCCCGCTCTTCGACGCATCGTTCTCCACCATGACGACGGCGAAGCGGCGGCTGGTGCGCTGAGCAGCCAGCGACTCCAACGTCCGGCGCAGATACTGAGGCCGGCGAAAACAAGGGATGCAAACGACGATTTCCGTCGCGGGATCGAACCCCGGCGAAATCGCCACCAGCGCGCGCAGAGCCCTGACCGACGGATCAGGCCCGTCCGTCCGGAGATCGCTGGTCGAAATCTTTGCCATGACGCTCAGGTCGTTCACGAATATGTCTCGTCGTCCCGAAACGGGATGGCCCGCGTTAATCCCGGGACAATTCCGTCTCGATGCGGTCGTCCGCTCCGGATCGATCCGGCCACGACGAACGTTACGCGCGCAGTGGTGCAATATTCGATCCGACGGGGAGACGTGAAGCGCCGAACTCCGGCGACGGTTAATGGATGGGGTTAATCCGCGCTGAACATTGGCCGCGGATCAGCGGCTGAACAGTTTGCGGAACAGACGCTGCGAGTTTGGGAACTGGCCGTTGTCGATCTGGGTGGGCCACGCTCCGTCGACGTCGAAATAGGCGGCGTAAGCAATGCTGTCTTCGTTCTTCATGAACCAGTCGTGCATCTGCTGGATGAAGAACGGGTTGTCGCCGAAATTGCCGACGCCCCATTCGGGGTAACTCATCCGCTTGCCGTGCAGACGCGCAAACTCGCGCTGCCATTCCAGGCCGAACGGCGCCTTGACGTAGAAGGTGTTCCAGCGCTCCTCAACCGTACCTTCGTGCTTGAAGTCGTAGACGTCGAGACCGATGTAGTCGACGACGTCGTCGCCGGGATAGCTGAGATCCGCCGGCATGTCCTGTGGCCCCCACCCCGGACACCAGTCGAACTTGAAGCCTGCGGAGTGACGCCTGAATATTTCCACGACGCGCCGGAACGCCTTGATGTAATCGGCTTCGTGCCCCTTGGCGAACCACGCCATCTCAGCCAGATTCATCTCCCAGCCGAGCCGAATGACCGCCTGCGGATGCGCCTCCGAAATCGCACGCGCCGCCACTTCGAATTCGGCATCGCGGAGCCCATCGGCAATTTCGGCGAGCGGCGTTCCTTTCATCGTCAACGGAATCGACCAGACCACGTTGCGCGCAGAGTTGAGCTTCTTCCAGACGCCCGGCACCCAGTTCAGCCTGGAGAAATCCTCCCAGGTCGTTTGACCATAGAAGTCGACGCCCAATACCGAGGACGGCTCCTGCTGCAGCCACTTCTCCCACGCCTGCAGCGTATGCTCGCGACCTGTCGGCCCCCAGTTGACGAAGGCGCCCGCGAACTTCGCTTGAGTGAAAACGGCGCGCGAGGCGGCGTTGCTGTCGACATGCGCCAGCAGCAACACCGTCAGCACAAAGGCCACCAGAAACAGCACCAGTCGCCGCAGGCCGTGTTTTCTGCGCCGCCTCGGATCAGTGCGAAACATCGCCTGCCCTCGCATGCTTCGCCGTCGCAAAAGGATACAGGCCGGACAGGTCAGCTGTATCAAAAAGAACAGGCCGCCCGCAGCGCGTTTCTTGCGAAAAGAGCTTTTGTCGAAAATGTACAGTCATCGGCAATCCATTCGCCGACGACGCCGACGATTACGGCGATCTGCTTTGCAATATCGAGTCCATCATGGGCGCGGGCTCGAACATCGCCTTCCACAATGGTTACCGCAGCGGCTGGAGCGGCATCGGCGTGACGCAGATGCGGACAGAGAGACGACAGCGACCCGGCGATTAACCACGCCGACGCGCCGCCAGATGTGTTGCGCCGGTTCGGCACTGATCTTGCTCGATGGGCACCGCGGGAGAAATGCGCCTGATAACGGCCGGCCTCCGGCAGACCATTGAGATGAATAGCAACGTGCCGTTAACCCTGAACCCAATGCCGAAGCGAAGTTCCGCACTTCAAAGGCCGAAAGTCTAATGCTCAGCCAGACGTTCCATTATTCGGTCGCGAGCGTCGTATCCGCCGCGATCGGCTTGCTGGGCGCGGTCGTGTTCACGCGGCTGCTCTCGCCCGAGGAATATGGCGTCTACGTCGTCGGCCTGAGCACGGCAGGTATCGTCTCGGCGCTGCTGTTCACCTGGGTTCGCGTCTCTGCGCTTCGTTTTCAGTCGGAAGGCGGCGCAGTCGATGTCAGGAAGACCATCTTCGTCGCCTATCTCATCTCCGCCCTCGCCGCGCCCGTCGCACTCCTTGTTGCCACGCTGACGACCTCGGTATCGCTGGAGCGAAATCTCGCGGCCATCTTTTTCGCACTGGGGCTCGGCCTGTTTGAGCTCGGACAGGAACTGCTCAAAGCGCGCCTGCAATCATTCGCGTTCATGTCGGCGTCGATCATTCGCGCCTGCCTGGCGTTCACGCTGTGCCTGGCCGCAGCGCTGCTGGGTGGCGGCGGACTGTGCCAGCTCGCGATGGTGACGGTCACCTATTTCGTCACGACGACGCTGTTTGCCAGCACGATTTTGCGATCGCCCGTCGCCGGACCGAAGTTTTCCGATTTGCGGACGTTTGCGGGCTTCGGCATTCCGATCACGCTGTCGGGCATCGTCTTTGCGCTTCACGCCGCGCTCGACCGGATGCTGGTGTTTCATTTCATGGGGGACCACGCGGCCGGCCAGTACGGCGCGTCCGCCGACCTCGTCCGGCAGATCATCCTGATCCCGGCGGTCAGCATCGCCTCCGCAACCATCCCGCTGGCGGTGCGCGCCTATGCCACCAACGGCGCCTCCGATGCGCGGCCGCATCTGGAATTCAGCCTCGAAATCCTGCTGGCCGCCGTCGTTCCGGCGGTCGCCGGCGTGGCGCTGACGAGCAGCTATATTGCCGGCGTGATCCTTGGCAGCGAGTTCAGGGAGACCGCGGCGCAGATCATGCCGATCCTGGCGTTCGCCTGGCTGTTTCAGTCGATTTCCCAATCCTACATCCACGCGAGCTTTCATCTCGCCAAGACGCCGTTCATGATGACGACGCAAAGCATCGCGATGTTGATTGCGAACCTGCTGGTCATGCCGGTCCTGCTCGCCAGATTCGGCCTCGTCGGCGCGGCGTCGAGCCTCGTCATCGTCGAAGGCTTCGGCGCGGCCTTCGGCTGGTATCTCACGCGCAAGGCATTCCCGCTTCCCTTCAACGCATTCCAGCTCCTGCGCATCGTCCTGGCGACGGCGATCATGGCGCTGGTGCTGACATTCCTGAAACCGCTGCTTCCTGTCGGCGTGGTCTCGTTCGGCGTGCTGGCCGCGAGCGGCTGCATTGTCTACGTCGCGGCCGCCTTCGTGTTCGACATCGCCGGCCTGCGCAAAGCCGTGATCGCCTACGGCGCGCGGCGCAGTCTCCAGGCCCCGTCCATCACGGCCCCGTCCGCGGGACTACCCGGCATGTCGACAAGAGAATCATGATGCGGCTAGCGAGCAAAAATTCCGTCGTTGCAGCCGACAATCGACATGTCATCTGTCGAACCAATTCAGTTTCGCTGTCGAACTTCACCGACAAGCGGCGCGAAGCGACGCGCGCGCCCGCGTTCCGGGGCGAGAATTTCGAGCGCGACTTCGACAGCAATACGCTGTTCTACGACGCGGTGCAGGTGAGCAAATCGGCGATTGCCCTGTTTGCACCGCCATTCTTCAACCTAGCGCGCGACGTCGCGACGACGAACTTCATCAGCGGCGCCGGAACCTGCAAGGCGCGGACGCGGCGCCTCGACCGCCACGCACAGTTGTGGCTCGACATTCCCGAGCATGCCGGCCCGATCCAGGCATTGGGCGAACTGGGGAGCTTCACGTTCACGGTTTCGCCGAACGAGTCGGAGATATTCAGGGATCGCCGCGTCATCTTCACGATGTCGAAGGACAATCCGATCGAATGGATCCTTGATTGGGTAAGATTCAACCGGGACATTCATGGCGCCGATGCCGTTCTCATCTATGACAACGGCTCCAGCGCCTATGACAGCGCCACGCTGAGCGCGGCGCTCCGGTCGGTCCGGGGCATCCGATGCTCGGTCGTGATGGAGTGGCCTTTCAAATACGGTCCGCAAGGCGCCAATAGCTGGGATCACTGGGATTCCGATTTCTGCCAGTTGGGGGCGTGGGAGCACGCAAGGTGGCGCTTCCTGCAGAATGCCCGCAGCGCCATGAACTCCGACATCGACGAGCTGGTACTGTCGAAGTCCGGAAAATCGGTATTCGAGGCCGCCGAACAATCGTGGACGGGGCTGGTCCGATATCGCGGGAGATGGATCATCGGCATCGATGACGGCATCCGCGACAACATGCACAAAGCTCCGCATCGGCATGCCGACTTCTCGATTCTGATGCCGCCGGACTACCAGTTCTCAAGGCTCCTCGGGATGCGGCGCGACGCGAACGCGTGCCTGCCGAAATGGACGGTGGTTCCCACCCGATGTCCCACGCGGGTGCAATGGCATGTCCATTCGATCTTCTCCTGGTGGGCGTCGTATTTCTGCACCAGGGACTTTTCGTTCCGGCACTTCCGCGAGATCGGCAGCAACTGGAAATACCAGCGCACCAGCCGCGTGCCGTTAGATGCATCGATTCACAAGACGGACCGGGCATTGATGGAAGCCTTTCAGCGCGTCGATTGGAAAAACTAAAATGAACAAGACAATCCCCACGTCAGAATGGATGAAGTCGATGAACGAAGCAGCCACGATCGACCACAGACAGCCGGCCGAAGCCGTGCAACATCCGCAGGCGCTGCTCGATCTGGCCCATGGCCAGGCGCGACACAGCCTGTTGACCGTTCACGGTATTCTCCAGGCGACCCTCCCTGCGGGCGAACTCTCGGTCTACGAAGCCGGCGGCGGCTCGACCAGCTTCCTGCCGCTCAAGGTGCTGCACCGCGCCCACGTCACCGTGGTCGACATCGACGAGGACCAGATCCGCAACAACGATTACGCGCACGAGGCTATCCTCGGCGACATCCAGACCTATCGCTTCAAGCCCAACAGCTTCGATCTGGTGATCTGCTACAACGTGATCGAGCACGTACCCGATGTCGAAGCGGCCCTGCTGCGCTTTTGCGAGTCGCTGAAGCCGAACGGCATGATCCTGATCGGCGCGCCCAATCCGCGATCGCTGTCCGGCGTCGTCACCAAACACTCGCCGCACTGGTTTCACGTCTGGTTCTATCGCCACGTCCGCGGCGACAAGAAAGCCGGTCTGCCCGGCCATGCGCCGTTCCCGACGCTGTTTCATCCGCTCGTCACGCTTTCCAACCTGGCGGCGTTCGCCGAGCAGAACGGCCTGCAAATGATCTACCGCAAACAGTATGAGAGCCCGCGCTATCCGGAGATGCGATTGCGCAAGCCTCTGTTCGCCGCCATGGTCGATGCTGCGGCCAAGGTGATGAACTTCTTGCTGCCCGGCAAGACCGACGTGCGGCACGGCGACTACCACGTGATCCTGCGAAAGCGCTGAGACGATGAGCGCGATGTTGTCAGAGGCAAGGGCAAAGGTCGGCCACCGGCTGGCGATGCATCTGCGCGTCGACCCGTTCCGGCTGCGCAACAGCGCGCCGATGGTCAGCTTTACCTTCGACGACCTGCCGAAGAGCGCGGCGACGACCGGCGCCGAGATGCTCGAAGCGCATGGCGCGCGCGGGACGTTCTATGTCTCGGGCAGCCTGGTCGGCGCCGACGCGCCGGACTGGGTGGCAGGCGATGCCGGCGACGTGGTCTCGCTTCACCGCAGGGGTCACGAGATCGGCTGCCACACGTTCTCGCATCAACGCGCCTGCGACCTCGATGAAGCCGCGATGCGTCGGGAAACCATGCGCAACCGCGCCTACCTTCGCGCGCTCGATCCCACGATCCGGGTCGACAGTTTCGCCTATCCGTTCGGATACGGCTCCTACGCCCGCAAGCATCAGCTCAGGAAGGAATTCCGGACCTGCCGCAGCATCATGCAGGGCGTTAATGCCGGCAGCGTCGACTTGCAGTTCCTGCGCGCGATGCCGCTGATCGATCGCGAGATGGATTGCGACGGGATCGATCGTGCGTTCGACGAAGCGCAGATCAATAATGGATGGTTAATTTTCTACGGCCACGACGTCACCGACCGGCCGAGCCCATATGGCTGTACGCCTGCTTTGCTCGCGCATGCGCTTCGCGCGGCATCGCGGCGGAACATTCCAGCCCTGACCATGGCGGAGGCGATGCAATGCGCCCGCGCTTAAACGCTTTGTTTGCCATTTCGGGGAATAATCCATTGGTGAGTATGGTTAATTTTCCCTCTTGCGTTTGTTCCGCGTTTCGTTTCAGCGCCAGTGGCGTGACCCCAAGAGTAACCCCTCAGCCGATGCGTGCGGCAGTTCGAATGAAAGCTGGGGTCGATGCTTATCTATGACCAGCCGATAGACCGGGCAAAGCCTGAAGCCGGCCGCGCGGTGACAACCGCGCCGGCGGGCTTCAGCGTGCTCGATTTGACCCGGCTGCTGTGGCAACGGAGGGTCGCGATCGCCTCAGCGGCGCTGATTTCCGCCTGCGCCGCAGTTGCGATCGGCAAGAGCCTGACACCGAAATACACCGCCTCCACGCAGCTCTACGTCGATCCCCGCGAACTGCAGCTGGTCGATCGCGAACTGACGCCGCGCGCCCAGGATACTTCCGGCCTCGCGATGGTGGTGGAGAGCCAGGCGCGCGTCATCACTTCGAACAACGTGCTGCTGCAGGTGATCCGCGACACCCATCTGGAAAAGGATCCGGAGTTCGGCGGCGGCGATTCCAGCGGCATCCTGGGATCGCTGCTCGGCCTGGTCGGGGTCGAGCTGCGGCCGACCGCCGAACAGCAGAAGCAGATCCAGATGGGCGCGCTGGAAGCGCTCAATCGCCACATCAACGTCAAGAAGACCGACCGCACCTTCATCGTCGATATCGACGTCTGGTCGTATGAGCCCGCCAAGGCGGCGATGCTCGCCAACGCGATCTCGAAGGCCTATCTCGCCGAATCCAAGCAGACGCAGGCCGCTGCAGCGCGGCGCGCGACCACCGACCTTTCCGGCCGCTTGAAGGAACTGCAGGAACGGCTTCGCAACGCCGAGAACACGCTTGCGGTCTACAAGGCGCAGAACAATTTCGTCGGCACCCAGGACACGCTGATCAACGACCAGCAACTCTCGGCCAGCAATCAGCGGCTTGCCGCCGCCCGCGCGCTGACGCTCGACGCGCAGGCCAAACTCGACCAGATCGAAGCCAACAGGAAGGTATCGGCCGACGCCGGCGCCATCCCTGAGGCGCTGCAATCGCAAACCATCGCCAATCTCCGCGCGCAATATGCGGAAGCGCGGAAGCGCCAGGCGGAATTGCACGGCGAACTGGGACCGCGTCATCCGGCGCTGCGCCAGATGGAACAGCAGGTGCAGGACCTGCGCCGCGCCATCAACGAAGAGATCGAGCGCTTCGCGCAGTCCGCGAAGAACGACCTGATCCGCGCTCGCGACTATGAAGCCTCGCTCGGCAAGGCGCTGGAAACCCAGAAGCGCCAGAGCGTGCAGATGAGCCAGGCCTCGGTGCGCCTGCGCGAACTCGAGCGCGACGTCGAGGCAAGCCGCGACGTCTATCAATCGTTTCTCAAGCGATCGCGCGAAACCGAGGAGCAGGAGAGCCTGAACACCTCGAACGCGCGTATCATCGGCGAGGCCACCGTGCCACAACGGCGCACCTTCCCGCCGGCCATGGGCCTGCTCGCGATGATCGGTTTTGTCTTAGGCGGGCTCGCCGCCTCTGGCTGGTTCATTGCGCTCAACCAGTTCATGCCTGGCACAAACCCGGTTCTGCCGCGCGAAAAAGCGCCGGCAGAAACGCCGAAGGAACCACCCGCTCCCGCCGCTGAGGAGCAGCCGCCTGCCACACAGGCGCAACCCGCGGTCAGCCTGATCGAGAAGCCGCTGATCGCGCGGCTGCAGGAAACCGACGTGATGCGCACGATCGGCGGCATCCTTGCAACTGACAGCACCGCCGACGTCACGCGGCTGGGCTGGCCGACATTGCGCGCGGGCTTTCCGCTGATGACCGTCCTCAATGCCATGCGCGAGATGCGCGCGGCGCTGGCCAGGCGCGCGGGTAGGGAAACCCCGCCTGTGATGGCTGTGATCGGCGCCGGAGTGGATCAGGACCGCAGCATCGCTGCGCTGAACATCGCGCTCGCCGCGGCGCGTGATGGCGCCAAGGTGCTGTTGATCGATGCCGATCCCAAAGAACGCGCGTTGTCGGCCAAGGTGAGCCACTTCGCCAGAAGCGAGCCCAGCCGCTTCGGCTGGCTGAGTATCGGCGCCAAGGCCGCGCGCGCGATTCCGACCGCCAACGGAATTTCGATCCTGCCGGCTGTCAACGCCACCGACGCGAAAGCCTGTGACGCCATCCGAAAGGCGATTGCGCAGGCGCGTTCCGCCGGCGGCTATGACCTCGTGATTCTCGACGGGCCGGCGATGCCGTGGAGCCCGGCCGACCGCAAACTGCTCGACATCGCCGAAGGCCTCGTCGCAATCCTCCCGGTGCATCTCGATATCAACGACAGCATGGAAGACATCATCGCGGCCCTCGGCGGCGCCGAGCGCAATCTGGTCGGTGTCGTGCTCAGCGAAGTCAACCCAGCGGCGGTCAGTCTGCAGCGGGACAAGCAATATGCGTGAGCGTCGCGTAAATCCCGTTGGGAGAGCGGCCACGGCCGGCGTGCCTCGCATCACGTTGGGCGGGCTGCGGCTCGCCGTGCTTGATCTCGAGCAGACCGCGAACTTCATGATCGAAATGGTGTTCCCGCAGCGCCGCCTCAATCGTCCGCTCTATCTGACCTCGGCCAATGGCGAGGTGCTGGCGCGCTGCTCGACCAAACCGATGACCAGCCGGCTGTTCCGGGCCGCCGATCTGATTAATGCTGATGGCCAGCCGCTGGTGACCGCGTCGCGGTTCAGGTCAAAGACACCGCTGCCCGAGCGCGTCGCAACCACCGACCTGTTTCACGCCGTTGCCCGCAAGGCGGAGGCGGCAGGCCTGACCTTCTACATGCTGGGCGCGGACGAGGCCGAGAACGCCGCCGCGGTCGCCAGCGTTCGCGAGCAATATCCCGGTCTCAAGATCGTCGGCCGTTGCCACGGCTTTCTGCGGGGCGAGGCGCTGCGTGCCAAGGTCTCCGAAATCAACGCGCTGGCGCCGGACTATCTCTGGGTTGCGCTCGGCGTTCCCTATGAGCAGGCCTTCGTCAAGGAATTCACGCCCGACCTGTCCAACGTCGGCGTCATCAAGACGTCGGGTGGGCTGTTTAATTTCCTGTCGGGCAGCCGCGCCCGCGCGCCGCTGTGGATGCAGCATGCGGGCCTCGAATGGGCCTGGCGCACCTGGCTGGAGCCGCGCCGCCTGTTCTGGCGCTATTTGACCACCAATCCACGCGCGCTCTATTTGTTGCTGAACAAGGGCCGATCGGCCGATATAGGCGGGCAACATAATCGATGAGCAGTCGTCCAGTCATTCTCGTCACCGGCGGTGCCGGCTATATCGGCTCGCACTGCTGCAGGGCGCTCGATGCGGCGGGTTATCAGCCCGTCACCTACGACAACCTTTCAACCGGCCACCGCAGTTTTGCTGCGGGCGCGCTGGTGGTCGGCGACATCGCCGACAAGGCTACCCTGGCGCGGACCTTTGCCGAGCATGACATCGTGGCCGTCATGCACTTCGCCGCCTCCAGCATGGTCGGTGAGTCCGTTGCCGATCCGCAGAAATACTACGTCGACAACCTCGCCGGCACGCTGTCGCTGCTGGCGACCATGCGCGAGGCCGGCTGCAAGCGCCTGGTGTTTTCGTCGACCGGCGCGGTCTATGGCAATGCCGACAGCAAGGCGCTGCCGGAGGACTACCCGTGCGCGCCGATCAACCCCTACGGCGCCTCGAAATGGATGATCGAGCGCGTCCTGGCGGATTATCGCGCAGCCTACGGCTTCGGCTCGTTCGCGTTGCGTTATTTCAACGCCGCTGGCGCCGATCCCGGCGGCGGCATCGGCGAGCTGCGCGAGGTGGAGACACACCTCATCCCGCGCGCCATGATGGCGCTGCAAGGGCATGAGCCTGACTTCGCCGTGTTCGGCGACGATTACGATACGCCGGACGGGACGGCGATCCGCGACTACATCCACGTGACGGACCTCGCGGCGGCCCACGTGCTGGCGCTCGAGCTGCTGCTCGAGGGACATTCCGGCGGCGCGTTGAATCTCGGCACCGGCAATGGTTTTTCCGTGCGCGAAATCCTCTCCGCGATCGCGGCGGAGACCGGCCGCGAAGTCCCGCATGTCGTCAAGCCGCGGCGGTCAGGCGATCCGACCTATCTGGTCGCCGATCCCTCCGCCGCACGCGCGACCTTGAACTTCCGTCCCGCGCATTCCGATCTGGCCACGATCATCCGCACCGCCTGGGCGTGGCACAAGAAGGCGCACCCGCTGAAGACCGGGTGAGCCTGCTGAGGCGAACCGGCCCCGGAGCGCTTCATCAAAGCGGCTTGATCTGCACCTTGCGGAACTTGACCACGCCGGAACCATACTGAAGCGCGAACGGTCCCCCGGCATTGTGCTTGCTGTCCTGGACATCAGCAGTCTTCTGGCCGTTGAGCACCACGACGAGATGCGAGCCTTGCGCGGTGATCTCGTAGGTGTTCCATTTGCCCGCCGCTTTCGGCATCGGATCAACCTTGGCGACGTCGACGATCGCACCGGTGCCATAGCTCGGGTCCGGACGCTTGTCGAAGATGTTGACCTCGTAGCAGACCTTGGAGTCGATCTTGTCCCTGACGTCGCAGCGGATGAAGATGCCGCTATTGGCCTCCTCGTCGGTCCAGAATTCCGCCTTGATCTGAAAATCCTTGTAGGAATCCTTGCTGACGAGATAGGAGAGAACCTTGGCGTCGTCGAGCTTGTCGGCTACCAGCGCGCCGTCCTTCATCGCCCAATTGGCTTTGCCGACTTCAGTCCAGTCGCCCATCTTGGTGCTGTCGAGAAGTGTCACCCAGCCGTCGCTCTGACCGGACGCGACGCTGGAAAATTGCAGTGCGGCGGCACCCATCAACAGACCGGCCGCAAGTATCGACAAACGCTTCATGAACATAGCCCTCCCATGGCTGCTTTTAGTTGGGCGCAACGTAGCATCACAACGTACGGCGTAAATCCGCTTTTTCATGCTGCAGTTGCGTTGTGCGGCATTCCGCTTGCCGCTACCGCCGATCACGCATGCACCCGCGCGCCTTGCTCCGCAGGAACGAGACCGGCTAGCATCGCGACGACAGAGATGAGCGCGTCCGAGCTCGCGAACCGGCAACGGAGGAAACCATGAAGGCTATGATCGGGTCCTGGCGATACCTCATGACGCCGCTGGCTTTCGCCGGCATGCTGAGCATCTCTTCCGCTGCGGAACTCAATCCGGCCGCCGTCATCTACAAATTGCCGGACCAGATTCCCTGGGGCCCGGTCAACGCCGCCGGCGCGCAAAGCGCTGTCGTCGTAGGAGATCCCACAAAACCCGGCTTCTACATGGTCTACAACAAGTGGACCAAGGGCAATCATTTCAGCCGTCCGCATTTCCATCCCAACGATCGCTACATCGTCGTGCTGCAGGGTATATGGTGGGTCGGCTCCGGGCCGAAATTCGATCCGGCCAACACGACGCCGATGCCGGCCGGCAGCTTTGTCACCCATTTCGGCAAGCAGGTGCATTGGGACGGCGCCAAGGATGAGGACGCCGTTCTCCTGATCATGGGAGAAGGCCCGGCGACGTCTACGGCGGCGGAAGAGAAATAACCCCGGCGCAGCCAATCTATTCCCGCAATTATTTCCCGGCCCGTCACATGCTCTTTCAATGCAAGGCCTGCGCGCCCGCGACCGATCATGGCAGTGCGCAAATGCGCTCCGGCAAAGCCAAGCGGTGGCGCACCATCGACATTCACTGCCACTGCATGGTGCCCGAAGCGAACGCGCTGGTGCTGAAAGCCACGGGCATTCCCGGCGGCGGCGTAACGCCGAATGCCAACGCGCATGTCAACGACCTCACCAAAAGTATCCAGCCGCAGCGCGGCAAGATCGACTTTCCGAAACTGACCGATCTCGACACCCGTCTTGCCGACATGGACCGCGACGGCATCGATGTGCAGGTGATCTCGCCCTACCCCGGCCATTTCGTCTATGCCGCGCCGCCGGAAGTGGCGCGCGATAGCTGCCACATGGTCAACGATCACATCGCCGGTATGGTTGCAAAGCATCCCGATCGACTGATGGGCATGGGCACCGTGCCGCTGCAGGACCCCGGCATGGCCCTCACTGAGCTGAACCGCACCGTCAAGGAGCTTGGCTTCCGCGGCGTTGAACTCTGCACCAATGTCAGGGGCGTCGATCTCACCCGCGCCGGGCTTGAAAAATTCTTCGCCCGCGTCGAGGAGCTCGGCGTGATGATATTCCTGCATCCGTTCGGCACCAGCCTCGTCGGGCGCATGGAGGATCACTATTTTCCGAACACCGTTGGACATCCCCTGGATTCCGCGCTGTGCGTCGGACACCTGGTTTTCGACGGCTATCTCGAGCGCTTTCCCGAACTGAAAATCTGCATTGCCCATGGTGGCGGTTACATCCCCGGCTATTGGGGACGGTTCGATCACGCCTTCGCGCATCGCGAGGATTGCCGCGTCACCATCACGAAGAAGCCGTCGGAATATTTGAAGAAGCTCTATTTCGATACGGTCGTGTTCGACGAGCGCGAACTGAAACACCTGATCGAGATCTGGGGCGCCGATCACATCATGCTCGGCACCGATTATCCGTTCGACATGGCGGAGCCCGATCCGGTCGGATTGCTCGGCAGCATCAAGGGCGTCAGCAAGGTGGACATGGCGCTGGTAGCGGGTGGCAATGCCGCGCGGCTACTGGGCTTGCCGGCCGACGCAAGACCGGCAGCCTAGCAACCATTCCGGCGGCGGCGCGTTTCATCTCCCCACCATTTTGAGGAATACGAAACATGGCTGTTACCGAACAGATCAAGGAACATATGGACGTCATCTCGTCCGACAGGAAGACGGTCGGAAAAGTCGACCACATGGAAGGAACCGACAAGATCAAGCTGACCAAACAGAGCTCGCCCGACGGGCAGCACCACCACTTCATTCCGGTGTCGTGGGTCGACCACGTCGATCAGCATGTCCACCTCAATAAATCAGGCGCGGAAGTGACCTCGCACTGGCAGCATGGCCGCCAGTAACCGGCTGAGGCGCATTGCGCCGCGCGCGGATGCAGATATCATCTGATGTCATCAGGAGACAGGATGCATCCGGCGGCGCGACTGCAATTCGAACGCATGATGGGCGAATATGTTCGCTGGCGTGCGGTTCCCGAAAAGGAGCGATCGCCCGCCCCGGCGTGGTGGTGGGGACCGGCGATGGGGCTGCGCGACGCGCTGCTCCCACTGCCGCACGAATGGTGCGCCGAGCTCGGACTGCCCGATCATGCGACCTATTCCGCAGGCGCGGAAGTCTTCCTCAGGGCTTTCGCGGGACAGACATCGCCGCCCTGGCCTTACGATTTCCCCAGCAAAACCGAAATTCCGGATCCGGCGGTCCGCGAGCTGCACCCGCAGCCGTCAGACGACAGCGCTTTTCAGCCCTGAGCCGGCTTCGGGCTGCAATGGCGGCGAGTCGAGCCGCGATTCAGCCCCGAGCAGATCAGCCATCTGCTTTGCGGGCAGCGGCTTGGAGAACAGAAAACCCTGCATTTCATCGCAGGCGTGACTGCGCAGGAAGGCCTCCTGCTCCACGGTCTCGACGCCCTCCGCAATCACGGTCATGCCGAGCGCCTTGCCCATGCTGATGATCGCCTGCGCGATGGCCTGGTCTTCGGAATCGACGGGCAGGTCGCGAACGAAGGAGCGGTCGATCTTGATGGTATCGATCGGGAACTGCTTCATCAGCGACATCGACGAATAACCGGTTCCGAAATCGTCGATCGCAAGGCGAATGCCGCGGCTCTGGATCGCGTCCAGCACCTTGATCGC
>Ga0207689_10003038_pt1 | contig 15463 bp, 13 predicted proteins | sample KBSMisM52_FD_184312 | JGI IMG/M metagenome (GOLD analysis project Ga0207689, IMG submission 184312) | Miscanthus rhizosphere microbial communities from Kellogg Biological Station, Michigan, USA - KBS Miscanthus M5-2 (SPAdes) (version 2) | ecosystem: Host-associated > Plants > Roots >... | reverse complement strand
TGAAGCAGATATAAAATCTTTTTTTAGAAACTATTTACCTAAAGACGTACATGCAATAAATGGGTTTTATGAAAAATTATACCTCTATCAAAGCTATTGCTGGTATGCTTTTATACGGCAAGATTTTTTGATGTACTATCGCTACAGCCAGAAATGGATTGATCTGTATACTGAGCAACCGGTGATGATATCGGTAGAAACCGGCCACTATATAAAAGGAATCCATAACCTGCTGAATTCGTTATTCGATTTGCGTAATTATGAAAAATTTGAAATTGTATTAAAACAATTTGAAGATTTTGCAAAAACCCCTGCGGCCACCGAACATGATAATTTCCGTACACATACATCTATTTATATAAATAGTGCAAAGATCAATTGGTACCTGATGACGGGAACTTTCCAGAAAGGACTTGCTATTGTACCCGATATAGAAAAAAACCTGGAAGAATATGCCCTGTTTGTTGACAGGCACCGAATCCTTGTATTCAACTATAAAATAGCGAACCTCTATTTTGGTGCAGGCAAATTCAGTACTTCTATTGATTACTTATTGAAAATTATAAACGGGCCGATTGATCTCCGCATAGACCTGCAGTGTTACGCCCGCCTTCTGCACCTGATGGCCCATTATGAAATGGGGAATTATGATATCATTGAATCATTGATCAAATCGGTGTATCGCTTTATGGCCAAGATGAAAAACCTGACCGTAGTGGAAGAAGAGATGTTCCGTTTCCTGCGCAGCTCATTTGATGTATCGCCCCGTTTACTAAAGCCGGAATTGGAAAAATTTCTCAATAAAATAAAACATCTTGAAGACAGTCGCTTTGAAACAAGGGCTTTTGCTTATTTAGATGTTATATCATGGGTAGAAAGTAAAGTATATAATAAAACGATGGGGCAGGTGATCAACGAAAAGTATATGAAGAGTAAAAAAAGAAATTATAAGGGACAAACTTCTTCAAAAACCCTTTCTGCTGCGTGATCAGGATTCTATAAACTTTTTCAATTCGCCCAACACATATAGCCAGTTTTTCTCTGAATGTTCTTTACTCTCCTGCGAGGCCACATTATCCTGGGTAACATAAAGTATTGTCTCATTACCGGCAGGCACCAGCTCGTAAGTGACAGTCGCATAATTTTCAGGCTTATCTTCAAGCTTACCCATAGAACTCCAGTAAGTATAACGAAACAGTTTACCAGGCTCCGTATCCAGTATGGTACCTTTGTCTTCATATGTTTTACCCTCCCATTCTCCGGTGAATTTTAATGAACTGCCTTTTTTCCAATCAGAATTGGCGTTCGTGCCAAAAAAATATTGTTTGATTTTATCCGGGTTTGTCAATGCATCCCACACCTCATTTTTATCCGCGTTTATTTTTATGGATGCTTTCGCCGTCATTGTATTAAATTCCTTTGTCGTGTCTTTTAGATTATTCATTATGGATTATTTATGATTAATGATTTCTCTATCTTATCAATTACTGCCTGCCAGTATTCTCTCATCGTTTCCCGTTGTCCGGCATCACCCAGGTTATCATGATGAAAGCTGATCGTCGTTTTATCACCCGATGGAATTATTCGTACCTGCAGGGACGACGTGTTATTCCAATTCCTCTTTTTCCAGGTCAGGCGTATATGAGAGCGATGCGTCAGTACCCGCACAATGCCTTCTGTTCCCTCATTGGTTTTATAGGGAACATCCAATTCAAGGCTCTTTTTGCCTATATCTCCAAGCCAGTTCGCAAGCCCTTTGCCGGAAACCATAAAATCCCACACTATTGTAAATGGAACTTCGATTGTTTTTCTTACTCCAATCTGCCAGGCGGCATCTTTTGTAAGACCTACCGGCGTTTGCAATTCTATTTGTTTTGTTTGTGTCATATCCTGATACAAAACAAATTCACACGGGTGACAACCCTATGGCAGTCATTTTTAAAGAAAAAAATAAATTCGCGGTAATTGGAATTCGGATTAAACCGGCAAGACAAACATAGAAATCCCATGTCGCCGTCAATTTTATGCAATTCAGAATATTTATCTCGCTCCGAAGAAATAAACCCATACGATGAATAATAATTGCAGGGGAATTCTGAACCAGAGATAATGAACGCCTGGTCCATTGGTAGTCTTATTTTGGTAGTCAATACGCCGGAGAGCGGCGCTGATATTTGCGGGAAGCACCGATATGAAGAAAACAATCAGCAGCCATGCAGTTAAATGTTGCAGGGACGGGATCAAAAGACCTATTGCAGCCGCTATTTCTATAATCCCGGTAAACAGAACCAGTTCCTTTTTGAAAGGTATGATTGAAGGCAGCATATTCGCCATTCCTCCGGCAAACTTAAAATGTCCGGATGCAGTTAATAAAAGCATAGCAGACATGGCTATTCTTCCCGCAAGAGAATAATTAAAATCACCTGTACTTACCCGGATTATAGTCAACGATATCAGAAATACGCTTATTAATACGATAAATGGTTTCATATTCAGTATTAATAATTAACCGGCAAAGCTTTCATGTAGTCATTTACGTTGATGTGGTCTTTTTTCCGGAAGGGATCATTTGTGTTTCTTATTTTCAAAATGCGGGATACGCGGAAATCCCTGTAATCATTTCGGATATGGCACCAGGCGATTAAATGCCAGTTGTACGCATAAAATATCAGGCCTACTGCTTCTATATCCCGTTTGCTCACTTCTTCATTATTATTCTGGTAGTGCAATTCGAGTATCGTTTGCCCGGAAATTGCATTCTGCAGCGTAGAAAGGTATTCATAGTTATTATCGGTGCTTACGCCGCGATAGGTTTCAGGTATAAACATTTTGATCTGATCCTGCAGTTGCTCCGCTTTATCTTTTTCAGAACCCCGTAATACCGCGGTTACCTTATTCAATGCGTTTTCATAATTCTTTTTGATAGAACCATCGCTGAACCGCTGCACTACCGCACTCATTAAAATCAACGCGTTCGCCTCTTCATTTGTAAATGATACAGGCGGCAAAAAATATCCCTGTACAATAAAATAACCACGGCCGTTTTCAAAACTCACGGGTACGCCTATTTCTGTCAATGCCTTTATATCCCGGTACACCGTACGTATACTGATTGAAAATTTTTCAGAAATACGCTCTGCAGGTACAAATTTCTTTGATTGCAAAACAGTGAGGATCCCCATTAATCGGTCAATACGGTTCACGGCAGAAAATTTTAGTAATTATAGTCTTACGAAGATAAAAATAATAACGGCCAATCCTTTCAGTAACCAGGTGAAGACAGGATTGTATACAAACAAAAAAGCGCCAATAATTAACTTACCGGCGCTTTCCGCTACTAAACAGCTCCATTCCAATTAAGGATTTTCGGCTGTTTTTTCTTCGGCTAGCACAGCTTCATCAGGCTCTTTTTCCAGGTCTCTGTCCAATGCATACAGTGCTTCACCCGTAGCTTTCGCACCGCCGGCGATCTTTATTTTATCTAAGAGATTCAATGCTAATGTTTCTTCTTCCGTTTGCTCTTTTACAAACCATTGCATAAAATGCCAGGTTGCCCAGTCATTCTCTTCAAAACTCATCTTTACCAGCTTATAAATAGCTGCCGTATTATCTATTTCATGTTCAAATACTTTTTCAAAACATTGCTGTATGGAAATTGGGTCTGGTGGCGGCGCGGGTATAGCTTCCACTTTTACTTTACCACCACGTTCCAGTATATATTCTAATACCTTCATCATATGGTTGCGCTCTTCCTGTGCATGACGGAATAAAAAATTCGCAACGCCTGCATATCCTTCGCTATCTGCCCATGCTGCATAGGAAATATAAATTTGTGAAGCATGTGCCTCCTTAGTCATCTGTGCATTTAAAGCCGCCATTAAAGTTGGAGAGAGCCTGTTCGTATTCATAACAATATTTTAAAGCAATATAAACGGGCAAAAAAATCATGCCAGCAGATTTATAAATCGGGTAGTGCTTTTACAGATACAGCATATTTTTTTTTAGTCAGTAGGCTGGTATGTATAATACAGTCTGCTAAAAATGCCACCACCAAAAACCCGGGTATCCTTTCCCGTACGCGGTTATTGTAAAATAAAAAGGCGCCGCGGTATTGGCCTAACCGCAGGCGCCATGTGTGTGATATTTAATGGTAAGTGCAAAAAGTACTTAATTCCTGATTGGCCTTCCAAACCACCAGCCTAAAACTGCACCAATCAATCCGCCCAGTATTGCGTTCAACACTATATCAATGGCCAGGATTTTTGTATTGTACAAATTCATTTGTGCGTACATAAACAAATTAAAACCAAGAACCATCAGCAATGCAAGCGTTAGTCCTGTTGAAAAACCTTTTGATACCGACCTGATATTGGCCATATTGAAAATAAGGGCATACAATATTCCCCACGCAATATTAGCTATCGCAATAGCCCACATTTCAGGAGGGTTTTTAATAAGGCCGGAATACTGCACCATATTAGCAGTATAGTAATCCATCATCAGGATGCCGAAAATGAGCCAGCCAAGAAGAAAGGCAACAACTCCGGCAATAAGGGCGCCAAGCAACGTTTTTGTGTTCATGATTGTTGGTTTTATATTAAAAAGGGGATTCCTTTTTCAACTGTTTTCATGAAAGGTTCAACCCATGCATGACCGTTATACGGTTCACCAATAATCAATTTGTTTATTTCAAAGAAGGAACAGACTGAGAGGATAAGCGTTTCTGCGGATAAGTAATATAAGGAAGTGGTTAATGTGATAGTAAGGTAACCGATTTTTTCAAACCTGTTTCAAAAATTTTTGCTGCGTAGTTGCTCCTTGTATGGTCGTTAATTCTGCGCAGAAAATGATCAGTAAGAAAGATAAACGAAATTTTTCGCCTGCTTAGATTTTTTTAAAGCGGTTTGTTTAATTATCCAGTACTCTTTTGCCGAAAGGCATCAATGATATTTCTACCAGTTTGAAATGCTGCCTTGCCCAGGGAATACCAATAATTGTAATGAATAACAATAAGCCCATGAACAAATGCACAATAGCCGTATAAAGACCGCCGCTGATCAACCAGATAATATTACAGAACAGACTCAGGCAACCGCTATTGCTGCTGTCACTCACTACTTTTTTGCCGAAAGGCATCAACACAAGCCCTGCCATTTTGAAACATTGCAGTCCCCATGGAATACCAACAATTGTAACGCAAAGAATAAGACCTCCAAAAAGGTACCCCAATGCTGCAAGAAAACCACCAAAGATCAGCCAGATAAGATTGCCCAATAAATTCATGACAGGAATATTTTACAGTGAAAAACTGCGGCTGAAGGTGGAGACACAAAAATAATGGCAGGAAACGAAAATCAGATTACCGCTCAAATAAGCTGATGTTAAAAAAAGGCCACTATAAACAGGCTATAAATGAAAAAAAAGTATGAAAATCAAACGCGGCGTCTTTGCGCCGTAGCGTGAAAAATCATTTAAATATTTTTTAGAAATACTGTAACCTGTTTTACCCTTCTGCGTCTTATTTACAGAAGCGGTTGAAAAGGAGATAATCCTCCCGGAGTGCAACAAAAAAGAATTTATAACAATTAAAAAATAGAATCATGAACGGTAAGTACATCACGACTCTTTTGCTGATTACAGTGAAGGGCAACGAAAATGCGGTTGAAGACAATAAAATGGCTGCCTGATTTACAAGCCTTACAACAACGTTGTCAACATATATCCAAAGTCACGTATCAAAGCGTGACTTTTTGTTTTTCATACTATTTTTTGAACTACCCGACCGACAGGCTTAACACTTTTTTATTCCTGCATTTTTTCCGATCGATTTTATTCGCATTAGCATTATATATATGTGAGAAGTGTTGAACAACTTAACTGGAGAAAATCTATTTTTAGAAGAACTGATGTTTAAGGATTGGCGACCTGATGACGAAATCTTATACTGAGATTGATAACTGCAACTTAAAATCTAAATACAAAACGCTATGAAAGAAAAGGAAGAAGTTTCTTTAATTACAGATGAATTAGTAATGAATAAGATTATAAATGTTCGTGGTATTAAAGTAATGATAGATAAAGACATCGCTGAATTATATGGTGTTACTACAAAACGCCTTAACGAACAGGTAAAAAGGAATAAAAAGAGATTTCCACCCGATTTTATGTTTCAGCTTACTGAAAAGGAAAAGGAACATGTAGTCGCAAATTGCGACCACCTCAAAAACCTGAAATTCTCGCCAAATCTTCCATTTGCTTTTACCGAGCATGGGGCTGTAATGTTAGCCAGTGTATTAAATAGTGGCAGGGCTATTGAGGTAAATATTCAAATTGTCCGAGTCTTTACAAAAATGCGGGAGTTATTGCTTGTCCATAAAGACATCCTTCTCCAATTAGATAAAATAGAAAGGAAACTAACCCAACATGATGAAGATATCGCACTGATCTTTCAATACCTGAAAAAATTACTGAGCCCGCCCGAAACAGTGCGGCCCAAAATTGGTTTTAAAAGGAGTAATGAGAAAGAATAAATTATTACGTACAGAGTATAGGGAGCGTATTGAATAAACATTTTCTACCACAATAGAACATTCACCACTTTCGAAACCCCCGGTAGGACAACGAATCTCCAACAGCCAGGAACTCATTATTCACAACTCACCATTCATTCCGTCCTCAAACTCTTCATCGAACCATATTGGGGTTCCGTCACTCTGTGCGGAGCGACTTCACCGGGTTCGCCACCGCTGCCTTTACCGCCTGGAAACTTACTGTCGCCATTGCAATTAAGACAACCAGTAATCCGGCAATTGCAAACATCGGCCAACTAAGCTTAATACGGTATGGGTAATTCTGCAGCCATTTATCGGCAACAATCCAGGCGAGCGGTATGGATGTGAGCAATGCTACAATGACAAGTTTTAAAAAATCTTTTGATAAGATTGTTGCAATGCTGCTTACTGATGCACCCAACACTTTGCGTATGCCTATTTCTTTTGTTCTTTTCTCAGCTGACAATACAGACAATCCAAACAAACCGATACAAGAAATAAAAATGGTAATGATAGCGCCAAATAGCATGATCTGTTTCCATTTCGCTTCCATTTCATAACTCCGCCGGTTCTCCTGGCTTTTGAAGTAATAAGAATACGGGCTTAAGGGAAATACTTTCTTATATGTCTTTTCAATCGCCTGAAGGCTTGCCGCTTCGCTTCCGGGCTTTATCCGTATATACAAACTGCCATAGCCCCTGCCCAGTTTTAATGAAAATACCTGCGATTTTATCACTTCATTCAGTGGCTGATAGTAATGATCTTTTACCACACCGACTATCGTATATTTTTTTGGATCGTCAAATCCAATACTGATTTGCTGACCAATGGGCTCCTTCCATCCCGCCTTATTTACAAAAGTTTCATTTACCAGAACAGAGGAACCTGAATCTGAAGGAAAATCTTTTGAAAAGTTCCTGCCTTTTACAAACGGTATCTTTAATAAGGGAATATATGATTCATTAACCGTTTCTATAACTATTCCCACCTTGTTCTCTTCGCTTATTTTTACGGCTGTATTATAATAACCACTATTCTTAGGGGCTACTCCAACGATACCGGCTTTCGCCATTAGTTCATGACTGAAAATTGTTGCGGCATCGGCATTTAAACCCGGTTGGTTAATTACAATCAGGTTACTGTCGTCATATCCCAATTCTTTATGCGTAAGATAATTGAACTGCGAAAAAATAGTAAGCGTTGCAATGATCAGGAAAGAAGCCAATGCAAACTGCAGTACAACCAATGACTGCTGCAGGTAATTTTTACCGGACAGGCGCAACCGGCTATATAATGTCTGCACCGGGTTATATCCTGATAATACCAATGCCGGATAAAAACCAGCCAGCAAACCGGTAATAATAAAAAGACCGGTATACCCTGCCATTAATTTTGCATCCAGTAAATAAGAAAGAGCAAGCGCCTTATTGGAAAGTTGATTGAATAAAGGTAAAAGGATTTGTACCAGCACCAGTGCCAATACAAACGCGATAAAACATAAAATAAAAGACTCGCCGAGAAACTGTATAATCAGCTGCTTCCTGCTACCGCCGATTACTTTCCGTATGCCTATTTCTTTAGCCCGCTTCAATGAACGGGCAACAGTAAGATTTACGAAATTGATACAGGCTATCAGTAAAATAAAAAGTGCAATGCCCGCAAGAATATAGGAAAAGGTCGGGTCGCTTGCGTCTGTAAGCCCGTCAATAGGAGGATACTCTTTACTGAGATGCATATCCGTAAACGGTTGCAATAAAAAAGACGGGCTCCATTTTATATCATATTTCTCTTTGGCTATTCGGATAGCTTCGCCTGCATTCGCTTCAAACACCCGTTTCATTTTTGCCTCAACTGCCTTTACATCTGTATTTGCATTCAATACCACAAATGTGTTGAGAAATACATTGAGCCATGCATCTTTATCGTTTTCATCCACAGCCGATACTTTCAAGGGCATTACGATATCAAATTTTACAGATGAATTCTGCGGGCATCTTTTTGCAACACCCGTTATAAGGTGCGGTTCAAATGCATCATTATTTTTCACTAAAATCGTTTTGCCTGTTGCATCAGTAGTACCAAATTGCTTTTTGGCCATATCTTCTGAAATCACCACTGCATTGGGTTGCAGTAATGCCGTTGCAGGGTTGCCGCTGAGAAGTGGAAATGTAAATACCGAAAAGAAGTTTGAATCAACAGATAAAACCTGCTGCGATTGTATATCAGGTCCATTCTTTATATCCATAAAGCCATTCTGCAAACGGATAAACCCCTTAATTTCCGGTATACCCGCTGTAAACTGCGGCCCCTGTGGGTAGCCGGTATATCCATCTCCTGCCAACCTGCTGCCATCGTTGTTTACCAGTTCCCTCACCACACGATACACCTGCATATTCTTTTGAAATCGATCATAGCTTACTTCATCCTTTACATACAGTATAATCAACATTGCGCAGGCAAGACCAAGGCTTAATCCTACCACATTGATAAAAGAATAAACCCTGTTGCGTGAAAGATTTCTGAATGCAGTTTTGAAATAGTTTTTAAACATGGTTTGCTATTGTTGTATTGCTTGATGGTTAGATGGTTATATTGAGGCTGCACATGCGGAACAACCATTTAACAATAAGACCATCAAACCATCTATTGATTATTCACGAAATTATTCAGTCCTCAAACTCTTCACCGGGTTCGCTACCGCCGCCTTTACCGCCTGGTAACTGATCGTCAATAAAGTAATAACCATCACCGATAGTCCGGCAATGATGAATATACCTGCCCCGATGTTAATGCGGTAAGCAAAACTTTGCAACCATTGATTCATCATTATCCATGATAAGGGGAATGCAACGACAACCGCAATCAATACTAATTTCAAAAAGTCTTTTGACAGCATTAAAGTAATCCCTTGTACTGACGCACCAACTACTTTACGTATGCCGATTTCCTTTTGTCTTCTTTGGGCGGTAAATGCAGCTAATCCAAATAATCCCAGGCAACTGATCAATATAGCAAGCCCTGCAAAATATCTTGACAGCACACCCACTCTTGTTTCTGTCAGGTATTGTTTCTGATACGCTTCATCCAGGAAATTATAATCAAATGGAAAACCGGGATTAAAGGATTCATAGAATTTCTGGATCTGTGCAATTGTTTCTCTTTGCTGACCGGCTTTGATGCGTACCATTATTTTATTCCAGCTATTATTGCCGCCACTGAGTTTCATATAAGATTGTTTCACCGGCTCATGCATGGATTCAAAATGAAAATCTCTTACAACACCGATAATTTGCTGCGGCTGGTTATTCAACCGTATAGTTTTACCAACAGGATCTTTTAAATGCATCAGCTTTATTGCAGCTTCATTTAATATGATCTTATCGTTCTCATTCCCAAAATTCCGGTTAAAGCTCCTGCCTGCTGCCATTTCCATTCCCATGGTTTCAATAAAATCATAGTTGACCCCGAATCCTTCAAAATAAACAGAGGCATTCGGGTCCTTTCCCTCCCAATCCAAACCATACACACCAAAGTTGCGCCCCACCATATTATTGAAAGTATACGTTGCATTCACGACGCCGGGTAGCTTTTTTAGTTCTGCCATAAATGGCTCTTCACTGCCCAGTATTCTTCCTTCCGTACCAAACCGGATCACATTGTCTTTATTATAGCCCGGGCTTGTCTTCTGTATATATTGAATCTGCTGGTATACCACCAGCACGGATATGATCAGCATTACCGATAAAGTGAATTGAAAAACAACAAGGCCTTTGCGTGAAAACGCTTCTGCAAATGATGACTGGAGTTTTCCTTTCAATATTTTAACCGGCCTGAACCCTGATAAGTATAGTGCCGGGTAGCTACCCGCCAGTATACCTGTTACTAAGGTTACCGCGAATAATGTAGCGATCAACTGCGGGGTAAAACTCAGCTCAATATGCTTACCTGTCAGGTTATTGAATTCAGGCAGCAATGCCCAGGCAATAACAATGGCGATCAGCATAGCAAATAAACTCAGCAATGTTGACTCTGTAAGAAATTGTATAACCAATTGTTTGCGCCCCGCACCTACAACTTTTTTAATGCCCACCTCTTTCATCCGTTGAGAAGCTTTCGCGGTAGACAGGTTCATAAAGTTGATGCAGGCAATCACCAGTATAAAAATAGCAATCAGCGAAAACAAACGCACATATATAGATTTGCTGCCTACTTCCGAACCATGATCATAAGTATGAGTAAGATAATTATCTGAAAACTTTGCGGCATATGCAGATCTTGTGCTATCGCCGCTATTTTCTGTAACGATATGGGCTATACGCTTATTAAAAGAAGCTATATCGGTACCTTTCTTCAGCAACACATAATTATGCGGGCCCGTATTATTCCAGGTCGTTACCCAGCTCTGTATGTCTTTCAGGTATTCAAAGGAAAGTACGAAGTCAAACTGTGTGGATGAATGATGCGGCACTTTTTCAAATACACCCGACACAAAAAAATCCCGTTCCTGCTGAAAACGGATAGCCTTGCCAATTATGTTTCTGGTTGTGCCAAATAACTTTTTCGCCATTTCATCAGAAATGACAATAGAATTTTTGTCAGCCAGCACTTTACTCTTGTTACCCTCAACCAGTTTAAATGAAAACACATTGAAATAATCGGGACCAACATACTGGCCAACTGCTTTAATATTTTTATCGCCGGCAGAAAGAGTAAACTTCTGCCACCATTCCGGTGGTGCCACCGCTGCCGCATATTCGATCTCCGGCATCCTTGCCTTCAGCACTTCACCCAGCATTCCGGATGACTCATCAGATGTGCTGCTGCTCATTCCATTGCCGGTTCGGTGTTCCATCAACTGGTATAGCTGGTCATCCTTCGCAAAGAATTTATCAAAGCTCAATTCATCTTTTACCCAGAACCAGATGAGTAATGTACAGGCAAGACCTGCAGACAAGCCCAATACATTCAAAAAAGTAAATTGGCGGTCCTTTATCAAGTGCCTCCAGGCGATTTTGAGATTGTTTCTGAACATAAGGAAATGAATGATAGATGATCAAAAAATCAATGAAGAGCCTGCAATGAATGTACAGCAATGAAGTAACGCTGCTGCTTACCCCACGATACCCATTGCTGATCATTCATTACTCATCATCTGTCACCAAGAAAATGCCGAAAACTTATTTAATTAAAAATCAATTGTCTCTGTCATCAGATGCCTTTGATATTGCCCGGTTTTGATACAATTAGTGTTCGATTATTTCCTTCCTTTCTTTTTCTCTTGATATAAAAAGAAACAAAAAGATCTCGGAAAAATGATGCGCTCCGCCATTTTTCCCAGCCAACGCTCTCGGACGCTCTGATAGATTGAAATTTCATTTTTACATGCGACGAAAGGTTGAAGGGCTTGCTGCGTGTTATTCGAAACAACTGGAGGCGCTATTTTTTTGCTTGCTTTCATTACTATTGAATTGTATTATTAAAGGCAAAAAAAAGGCGCTGGACGATTCCTTTTATTGGAGATTAAATCTTCCGTTATTAATCTCTTGGGTACAGAAGCAAGGGAATAGAATCGCTTAGCTGAGACCGTAGTAGCAACACTGCTCAATCAGTCCCGCACGTGCGGGACGAAAACAGGCTGTATTCGATTTCGACGGCCTTTTTTTGTCGCAGATCCCGGTTATCCGGGAATTCTTTTTGGACAACTTGTCCCGCTCAATGCAGGAAGCCAAAAGAAAAGGAAAACCTTTTATTAAATCACATCGACCACACAAAAAACAAAAACCCCGCCGGCGACAGCCAGCCACTATTTTTACCCCGCATGAGCAAACTATATATCCTCTTCGGGGTCTTCTGTACCATTCAAATCATTCTTGCTACAATCTGCGGCCCCCATTCCTGCGAGTGGGGCAATAAAACCTATTTCTGGAGCGGGATTATTATACTTATTGCTTCTTTTCTTGTTCCGTTTTCACAGCATGGATGGGTACTTGGCCGGCAACTTGGTTTTGGCTTTCTGTTTATGGTACTAAGTACTTTGCTATGGATTGCAGGATTTCTCCTCGGCGGCTTCAGAATTGTGTGCACTTTGTTTTAATTGCCCCGACACGATTAAATGCCCAGAGAAAGGAAAGATACTTTTGATAAATATATCAGTGATGGTTACCTGCAAAGGCGGACGCAAAAAAGTGGATATATATATTGCGACCCTACTTGGTTTTTGTTTCACCTTCTTCATCAGCTCAATCTTACTGTTCACATGGTTAGCCGTGCTGCCGGATAAATAATTTTCGGAAAAATATTTATATAGTTTATATTTAAGGAAATACCATTACTTATGCTAGCCGGGAGAAAAGCAAAATATCTTTTGCTCTTGTTCTTTACTGGTTACTTTTTTTCACCCTCCTCGTTTAGCCAAAGCACGCAGATCAGGGGCTTTATAGACGGGTTGGTCACCTACGAAAAGGGGAAAGCTTCTTTCGGCTTTGGCGAGCAGGACCTTTTTATCACGGCCGAATTGCACGACCGCATTTCATTCCTCGGCGAAAGTGTTTTTAAGTATACCCCTTCATCACCCACCGAATTTTCCGTCAGCATTGAACGGGTGGTTATCAAGTACAATATTGCCGGTAATCATAACCTGCTTATAGGCAAGCATCATACTCCGATCAATTACTGGAATGACAACTATCATCACGGCCGTGTTTTTTTCCCGACTATTGAGCGGCCTTTATTATTCGCGGCCAACATTATTCCTTTACATACAACCGGTTTCAGTTTCCAGGGGCACGACCTCGGTAAACTGAAGTTTGGTTATGATTTTATGGTAGGTAATGGCCTTGGCTCGCCGGAGATAGCGGATAATGACAAGAATAAATCAGTGACCGCCGCAATACATATAAAACCGGCTGACCGCCTTCGCCTGGGTCTTTCTTATTATCATGATGTAATATCAAAAGGCGCTGATGTGCATGATCATATAGTGGACTGGAAAGTGAACCAGAATTTGTATAGCGCATCTGTATCTTATTTCGGTAAAAAATTTGAAGTGCTTACTGAAGGGACACTGGCAACGAATAAAACAGACACCACAGGTTCCCGCAGAACATTAGCTTCTTACCTGTACGCCGGTTACAGGGTAAGCAAAAAAATTACGCCCTATGTGCGGTTGGATAACCTGAAATACCAGGAGGGTGAAATTTATTACCATAAAGACAACATTACTTCATTTGTCGGCGGCATCCGGTATAATATCAATTTCCTGGCCGTCGTAAAACTGGAGTACCAGCATCAGCATACAGAAATGGAAGGAAATATAGACCGGGTAACCGCCCAGTTTGCAATCGGATTTTAATGAAGAAACAAAACATATATCAGCAATTCAGGTCAGCCGTCACCGTTAGGTTACTGCCGGTTTGCCTTTTGTTGTTTATATATGCTGTAGCTGCTGCCCAGGATAATACACTGACCGTGATAGCCAATGAAAAAGGGGCGCCGGCAGATATAAAAATGACGGAATTGAAATCGGTGTTGATGGGTGAAAAACAAAGGTGGAGCAATGGTAAAAAAGTGGTCATCGTACTTATGAAGACCTCTACTCCTTTAGGCACCATAGTCAGTAAAAAAGTGTATGATATGAGTGGTGATGAAGTAAAAGGTTTCTGGCTGAAGATTTCCTTTGCCGGAAAAGCAGATGCCCCAAAATTCTGCAATACACCTGAAGAATTGTTAGCTTACGTATCGGAAAATGAGGGAGCAATCGGTATATTGGACAAAGCGACCGAGGCTCACGATGTCAAAGTCGTTTCCGTAGATGGTAAAAAGTCATTTTAACCGGCGCCCCACCTGCAAAAAAGGTTAGTTGTAACAGTACATTAAACCACTCCTTGTCCTGTTTCCCTGCCCCTTAAATTTTTCGTCTATAGGTATGCGTATTAAATTAAAGACAAAGATTTGGTTAACCGTTTTCACGATTGTGCTGATGTTTTCATTCTTTACACTTTTTTATTTCCCGGAACAACAGGAAAAGGTGCTGCTGGCCAATTACTCCACGGAAGTAGAAAACCTCGCCAAAACAGTTGCCCTCGGCGTTCGCATTGCCATGACAGATGAAAACTATGAAGGGGTGCAGGAAGCCATGCGTTTTGTTACAGATGACCATCGCCTGAAATTTGTCAGTCTTTTGCAGGATACCGCGAGGCCCGATTCCATTTCAAAGTCAATTCCGCGATACGCGGTTTTAAAAACAGTGCCCGACAGCGCTGTTACTGATACATCAAAATATACACATGGCTCTATCATTGTAAAAAGGGTGCCTTTTGATTCCAAAGCGATGTCCGGCGCTATACAGCTTGCCTTTTCCACCGATGATATTCTGAAAACCAAAAGCGATATCCGCCGTGTTTCTTTAATACTAAGCGGGGCCGTACTCCTGGTAAGTATTTTTATCGGTCTCTGGTTGTCCCGTCATATCTCTGTGCCGGTATTGGCCCTTCGGGATGCTGCGTACAAAGTGGGCGAAGGGGACCTTACCCAATGTGTGCTGAATGATTCGGGTGATGAAATCGGTGAGTTATCCCGTGCATTTAATATAATGGTGGAAGATCTTGCACTCGCAAGAGAACAACTCAACAAAGCAAATGAAGATCTCGGCCTTGCCAATGAAACATTGAAGTCAACCGTTGAAAACCTGAAAGCCACACAGGATCAATTGATACAAGCGGAAAAAATGGCTTCATTAGGTGAGCTCACTGCCGGCATTGCCCATGAGATCAATAACCCCATCAATTTCGTTTCCGCCAATATTCAGCCGTTGAAAGATGACCTAAGAGATGTCCTGAAAGTGGTATATGCGTATGATGACCGGATGAAAGAAAAAGGCCTGCAAAAAGAATTTGCCGGTTTACCTGATATCC
>Ga0207689_10003035_pt1 | contig 15475 bp, 12 predicted proteins | sample KBSMisM52_FD_184312 | JGI IMG/M metagenome (GOLD analysis project Ga0207689, IMG submission 184312) | Miscanthus rhizosphere microbial communities from Kellogg Biological Station, Michigan, USA - KBS Miscanthus M5-2 (SPAdes) (version 2) | ecosystem: Host-associated > Plants > Roots >... | reverse complement strand
TGCCGAAGGACCAGTCTTCCGGCGTCACCTCGACGAGGCTGATCGTCACGTCCTCGCGTCGGAGGCCGACGCGGTCGTGGAGACCGTCGGCGACCGCCTTGTAGAAGGCCTGCTTCTTCGCGCGGGTGCGGCCGCGGCTGAGCGTGACCTGGAGGTGCTTCGGCCCGCTGGCGTCGGCCGTCAAGAACGGCAGGTTGATCACCGTCTCCGACTTGCTGGAGAGTTCGATCTTCGCCTGCTCCGCCGCGTCTTTCAGGCGCTGGATGACCATCTTGTCCTTGCTCACGTCGAGCCCGCGCCAGAAGTGATTGGTGATGCGCCGCACCTTCTGCATCACCTGCTTCTTGCGCGCCTCCTCCAGGGTGGAGTACCGGCGCACCGCGGCCGGGGCCTTGGGCGCGGGCTTCGGCCCGCCGACCGGCGTGCGGTCGAGCGCCTTGCTCGTCACCACCACCAGGCCCTTCGGCTTGTAGCCGTACTTCTGGTAGAAGATCAGGTGCTTGGGGCTGTAGGGGTAGGTCGCCACTCCCTGCAGCGTCGCCTTGTTCTCGTCGAAGAACTCCTGGCAGGCGCTCAGGAGCTGCTGGCCGATGTCCTGATTCTGGTAGTGGGTCAGCACCGCCACCGGGCCGATCACGCCCACCGTGCCCCACATCACCGCGACGGCGGCGCCCACGATCTTGCCGTCGCCCTCCTCGGCCACGAAGCAGCCCCACGGCTCCATGAGCCAGCGATGGTGCACGTACTGGGCTCCGCCGAACACCTGGCGCGGCCGCGTGCCCACCTGCCGCTCGAAGAAATCGCCGAAGGCCTGCTCGATGACGTCGCGCACCTTGGAGAGATCGCCCTTCCGGACACGGCGGATCTTGATGAGCGGCGAGCGGCCCTGCGAGTCGAGGCCCGGGCGATCGACGGTCGCCCTCATGATTTCTCCGGCACGCCCGCGAGCTCCTCGAGCAGCGTGATCACGCCGGAGTGATCGAGTCCCCCCTGGCCCTTGACCCGCATGGCGTTGAACAGCTCCTGCACCACCGCGGTGGTGGGAAGCGGCACGCCGAGGGCACGGGACGACTCCATGATCAGGCCCAGGTCCTTGAAGTGCAGGTCGATCTTGAATCCCGGGTTGTAGGTCCCCGCCACGTAGTTGGCCGTCTTCTGCTCGAGGCACTTGGAGCCGGCGAGCCCGCCGCCCAGCGCCTTGAGGGTGAGCGCGCGATCGAGCCCCGCCTTGCGCGCGAGCGTGAGCGCCTCGCCGAGCGCGGTGAGGTTCACCGCGACGATGATCTGGTTCGCGAGCTTGGTGAACCCGCCCGCGCCGAGCGGCCCCAGGTGCGTGATCGTCTTGCCGAGCGCCTGGAAGACCGGCAACGCCGCGTCGAAGTCGGCCTTCTCGCCGCCCACCATGATGGACAGGGCGGCGTCGATCGCCCCCTTCTCGCCGCCCGAGACCGGCGCGTCGAGCATGCGCACGCCCTTGGCGCCGAGCGCCTTGCCCACCTTCTGGGAGACGAGCGGCGAGATCGTGGACATGTCCGCGAAGAGCTGCCCGCGCTTGACGCCCTCGATCAGGCCGTCCTTGCCGAGGGCCACCAGCTCCACGTCCGGCGAGTTCGGCAGCATGGTGATGACGACGTCGGACTGGGCCGCGACATCCTTCGGGCTCGAGGCCGCCTTGGCCCCCGCCCCGACCAGCTCCTGCACCGGGCCCTGGCTCCGGCTGTGGACAACCAGTGGATATCCGGCCTTCAGCAGGTTCTTGGCCATGGGACGACCCATGATACCAAGCCCAATGAATCCAACGACTTGCGCCATGGTGACCTCGTGGGGACCGGATTGGGAGGAGCTGCAGCGGCCCGGAGGTTGGAGTAACACAGAGGCGCGCGGTGAGTCAAGCCATTCCCGTCCCCATTGACAGGCGGGCTGGTCTCTGCGACTCTTCCGGTCGTGAAATCGACGCGTGTCGGCGCCTGGTCCTGGTGGTGGCCCTCCCCCTGAGGGGCGGGCCCGCCGGCTCAAGCACGTGCGCGAGTGACCTAGGCGAGACCGGAGCCGCCCCCAGGCTGGGGCGGCTTCTGTGTTCTCTCGCCCTCGCCTGGGAGCCGGCTCCTTGGAAAGGGAGATTCCGGCCATGACCAGTGACAGCTACCTCACCGGCGGGGGCATCCGCGTCCACCGGACCGTCGAGCCCATCCCGATGGCGAACGCGATCGAGCCGGTCGTGGACGCCCTCGATGCGCGGCGCGGCGTGCTCCTCGCGTCGAGCTACGAGTACCCCGGCCGCTACACCCGGTGGGACATGGGGTTCGTGGATCCGCTCCTCGCGCTGGTGGCCCGCGGCCGCCGGCTCCGCGCGGAGGCACTCAATCCCCGCGGCCTCGTCCTGCTCCCCGCCATCGCCCAGGCGCTCCAGGGCCTCGATCAGATCGAGGACTTCGAGCGGACGGACGACGCGGTGGCGGTGACCGCGCGGGCCCACGCGGCGGGCTTCGCGGAAGAAGATCGAAGCCGCCAGCCCTCGGTGTTCTCGCTGCTCCGCGCGCTGATCGCGCTCTTCCGCCACCCCGACGAGCCGCATCTCGGGCTCTACGGCGCCTTCGGCTACGATCTCGCGTTTCAGTTCGAGCCGATCCGCCCGCGGCTGCCGCGGCCGGCCGACCAGCGCGATCTCGTCCTCTACCTGCCCGACGAGCTGCTCATCGTGGACCACCGCCGCGAGGTGGCCCAGCGGCGCCGCTACGACTTCGAGGTGGGCGGCCGCGCCACCGCCGGCGTGCCGCGCGCGGCGGCGGCCTCGCGCCCGTTCACCGGAGCCGCGACGGTGCCCCGGACCGGCGACCATGAGCCCGGCGCGTACGCGGCGGTCGTCCGGGTGGCCCGCGAGGCGTTCAAGCGCGGCGATCTCTTCGAGGTGGTCCCCGGACAGACCTTCTTCGAGCCCTGCCCCTCGCCGCCGTCGGAGCTCTTCCGCCGCCTGCGCGAGCGCAACCCCGCCCCCTACGGCTTCCTGATGAACCTGGGCGACGCGGAGTACCTGGTGGGCGCCTCCCCCGAGATGTACGTGCGGGTGGACGGCGACCGCGTGGAGACCTGCCCGATCTCGGGCACGATCGCGCGCGGCCGCGACGCCATCGCGGACGCGGCCCAGATCCAGGCCCTGCTCAACTCGGCCAAGGACGAGTCCGAGCTCACGATGTGCACCGACGTGGACCGCAACGACAAGTCGCGCATCTGCGTCCCGGGCAGCGTGCGGGTGATCGGCCGGCGCCAGATCGAGATGTACGCGCGGCTCATCCACACCGTGGACCACGTGGAGGGACGGCTCCGTCCCGGCTTCGACGCCCTCGACGCCTTCCTCGCGCACACCTGGGCGGTCACCGTCACCGGCGCCCCCAAGGCGTGGGCCATGCAGTTCCTGGAGGACCACGAGCGGTCCCCCCGCGCCTGGTACGGCGGGGCGGTCGGCCTGCTCGGCTTCGACGGCAACCTCAATACCGGGCTCACCCTCCGCACGATCCGGGTCAAGGACGGCGCCGCCGAAGTGCGGGCCGGAGCCACGCTCCTCTACGACTCCGACCCCGACGCCGAGGAGGAAGAGACGCGGCTGAAGGCCTCCGCGTTCCTCGACGCCCTCCGCCGGCCCCGCGGGGTGGAGGCGGGCGCGCGAGTCGAGGCTGCGCGCGGCGGCGCGGGTCGGCGCGTGCTCCTGGTGGACCATCAGGATTCCTTCGTCCACACGCTCGCGAACTATCTCCGCCAGACCGGCGCCGAGGTCACCACGCGGCGGGCCGGGTTCCCGGCGAACGTGCTCGACGAGCTGCGCCCCGACCTGGTGGTGCTGTCGCCCGGCCCCGGCACCCCGAGCGATTTCGATCTGTCCGGCACGTTGAAGGCGCTGCTCGCGCGCGGAATCCCCACGTTCGGGGTCTGCCTGGGGCTGCAGGGCCTGGTGGAGCACCTGGGCGGCGAGCTCGGGACCCTCGACTATCCGATGCACGGCAAGGCCTCGCGCATCCAGGTCCGGGGCGGGCGGCTGTTCGCCGGTCTCCCGGGCGAGTTCACCGCGGGCCGCTACCATTCCCTCTTCGCGATCCGCGAGAAGCTCCCGTCCGTGCTGGAGGTGACCGCGGAGAGCGAGGACGGCGTCGTGATGGCGGTGGAGCACGTCCATCTGCCGCTGGCCGCGGTGCAGTTCCATCCCGAGTCCATCATGTCGCTCGAGGGCGACGTCGGGCTCCGGCTGCTCCGGAACGTGGTGACCGGGCTGATCGCGGACCGCGCTAGCGGATCCGCGGCGGCTCCTCCTGCGCCCGGCGGCGCACCCATTCCGCGTCGAGCTCGCTGATCTGCCAGCCGCGACCGGCCTGGCGGCTCATCCGAAACCGGACCGGGCCCTGGCGCGGATCGCGGTAGGTGACCCAGACGTCCGGCCCTGCGCTCGAGATCTGGAAGGCGCGGAAGACCGCGACCGCTCCCGCCGGCAGCGCGAGGGCGGTGGCCTGGACGCCCGCACGCTCCACGCTGCGCCGGATCTCGTGGCGCACCCGCGTCATCACCTGGGGCCGTAGCCGGCGCTTGGCCATGCTGGCGGTCAGCTGCCGCCCGGCCGTCTCGGCGGCGCTGGTGGGCTCGGGCTGGCGCGCGAGGTAGTCGGCCACGATCACCTCGGTGGCCCCGTCCGCGATCCGCTCCACGTCGAAGTAGCGCTCCGCCTCCGCCACGTCGTGCCGCTGCATCGCCACCCCCAGGCGGTAGAGCGCGTAGCGCGGGCTCGACGCGGCGTAGAGCCCGGCGAGCGCGGCCAGCACGAGCACCGCGGCCGGCACGCCCCAGGCCCACGCGCGTCTCGACATCGCCCGCCCACGCTATCCCAGCCGCGGCCGCCCACGCAACCGCGCCCGGAAACGATGGGGCTTGACCTCGCGGCATGGTTCGATGTATTAATATTCACCATGAAAAATATATATGCACCGGAAGGCGGCGAGACCGGACGGCGGCGGCGCGAGATCCTGGCCGTCGTCGGGCAGGGCGGGGTGCGCTCGCAGGAGGAGCTCCAGCGTCGTCTGCGCCGCCGCGGGATCGCGGTAGCCCAGCCGACTCTGTCCCGCGATCTCAAGACGCTCGGGCTCGCCAAGACCCCGACCGGCTACGTGACCACCCCCGCGGGCGCCTTCGTGCCCGCGGAGACACGGCGCTCCGCGCTCGAGCGGGCGGTGGGCGAGTTCGTGCTCTCGGTGCGCGCCGCCGCCTCGCTGGTGGTGGTCCGCACGCCGCCCGCGGGCGCCCATCCCCTCGCCCGCGTTCTCGACGAGGCCCTGCTGCCCGAGGTGGTCGGCACCATCGCGGGCGACGACACCGTGTTCGTGGCGGCCACCGGGCCCGCCGCCGCCCGGCTCCTCGAGCGGCGACTGCGCGCCCCCCTCGCGGCCGGGAAGGGAGCGTGAGCCTCATGCACCACGAGCGGCACGACGGCGGCATCCTGGTCACCACCGATCCCGCGCGGCTCGACCTCGACGCGGTCCACCGCTTCCTCGCCGGGTCGTCCTACTGGGCCACCGGGATTCCCCGCGAGGTCATGGAGCGCTCCATCCGCCACTCGATCTGCTTCGGCGCCTTCGACGGCGGCCGGCAGGTGGGGTTCGCCCGCGTCATCAGCGACCGCGCCACGTTCGCCTACGTGTGCGACGTCTTCGTGCTCCCCGGCCAGCGCGGGCGCGGCGTCGGGGCGCGGATCATGGCCTGCATCACCAGTCATCCCGAGCTACAGAACCTGCGCCTCTGGACCTTGTTCACGCGGGACGCCCACGGGCTCTACCGCCAGCACGGCTTCCGCGACGCGCGCCACCCGGACCGGCTCATGGAGCGGCGCGCCGAGCGCCCCTATGCCCTGAGCGAGGCCGGCCATTCCCACGAAGAGAGGACAGCATGAGCACTGATCTGACCGCAGTCATGAAGGTGGCGGACCGGCCCCCCGTGGTCATGGTGGAGGGTCACGGCTCCTGGCTCCAGGACGAGGAGGGCAAGGTCTACCTCGACTTCGTGCAGGGCTGGGCGGTGAACTGCCTCGGGCACTCCCCGTCCGTGATGACCGAGGCGATCGCCTTCCAGGCCGGGCGGCTGATCAACTGCAGCCCCGCCTACTACAACGCGGAGATGGCGCGGCTGGCGGGCCTGCTCGCCGATCGCTCCGGCCTCGCCCAGGTGTTCTTTTGCAACAGCGGCGCCGAGGCCAACGAGGGCGCGATCAAGCTGGCGCGGAAGTGGGGCACGCGATTCCGCGACGGCGCCCACGAGATCATCACGATGGATCACGGCTTCCACGGCCGCACGCTGGCCACCATGGCGGCCTCCGGCAAGCCGGCGTGGGAGGCGCTCTTCGAGCCCAAGGTCAGCGGCTTCACCAAGGTGCCGCTCGGCGACCTGGACGCAGTGAAGCGCGCGATCACGCCGCGCACGGTGGCGGTCATGCTCGAGCCCATCCAGGGCGAGGCCGGCGTCTATCCGGCGGGCGACGACTTCATCCGCGGGCTCCGGGCGCTGACGAAGGAAGCCGGCCTGCTCCTGATCCTCGACGAGATCCAGACCGGCATCGGCCGGACCGGGCGCTTCTTCGCCTTCGAGCACGCGGGAATCAAGCCCGATGTCCTGACCCTGGGCAAGGGGCTGGGCGGCGGCGTGCCGCTGGCGGCCCTCGTGGCCGCCGAGGAGGTGTGCTGCTTCGAGTACGGCGACCAGGGCGGCACCTTCAACGGCTCTCCGCTGATGACCGCCATCGGCAGCGCGGTGGTCGAGACGGTGGGACGCCCCGCGTTCCTGGCCGACGTGGTGGCGGCGGGCGAGTACCTGGCCGATCGGCTGCGCGAGCTCTCCGCCGTCCTCGGACACGGCGAGGTGCGCGGGCGCGGCCTCCTGCTCGCCCTCGAGCTCAAGGGCAAGGACGCGGCCAAGGTCGCCCGCACCGCGATGGACCGCGGCCTCCTCATCAACGCGCCGCGGCCGGACACGCTGCGCTTCATGCCGGCGCTGAACGTCACGCGCGAGGAGATCGACCAGATGCTGTTCTTGCTCTCGGCGGTGTTCCGCGAGAGCTAGCTTGCCGGCGGAGCCGGGGCGGCGGTGGGAGAGCCCCGGCCCCGCCTACCCGCCCATGAACTGCCCCAGCAGCGTGATGCGCTCCTCGCCGATCAGCGGGGTGTCCAGCTCGTAGGTGACGCCGAGCACTTCGTCGTTGACCAGGACCTCGATGTGGGAGCCGAGCTCGGAGTGGTCGGGGCTCCAGAGGGCGGAGTCGAGCTCCGGGAAGCGGGCGGTGAAACGGCGGAGTACCGTGCGCGGAGTGTCCCCTCGCCCGATCCGCTCGTCGAAGAGCTTGCTGCCGGTCCCGTCACCGCCGGCGTGCTTGGTCACCCACGTCGTGACTTCTATATGCGCTCGGCTCGCCTTCGGCTGCGCCTCGCCAGGCAACTGCCGGCTCGCCTTCGGCCGCGCCTCGCCCGGCAACTACCTGCTCTCCACCGTCTACTTCTTTCCGTAGAGGTCTTTGGCGAGCCAGCCGAGGTCGAGGGAGTTCAAGAGCTCCTTCTTGGGCTTGCCGGTCTTGCGGTCGTAGTTGACCGTCTCGTACCAGACTTCGAGCATGCGGTCCCACTGCTTGCGGACGTCGTGCTCCCTGGCGGGGCCGTCCACCGGCTGCGAGCCGTAGCGGGCGGAGGGGTACTCGACGTCGGGGCCGATGCCGCAGCGGAGGTTGAAGGCGCGCAGGATCGCGGCGGTGCGGTTGCCGAAGCGCACCGCGTCCTTCAGACGGAAGTCCCAGCCGGTGGCGGCGGAGAGCGCGCTGGCCAGATTGGCCATGCGGGTGCGGAAGGTGAACGAGCAGCCGCCCAGGGAGTCCTCGAAGTGGCGCCGGCCGCGGATCATGCCGACCAGCTTGGCCACCTGCTCGCCGTCGAAGGGATTGATCCGGCCGGGGGCGCCCACCTCGGTCTGGAACGTGGGGTTGGCGCTCTCCATGGTCCCGTTGGACGACGTGCACGTGTCGAGCATCTCCTCCCATCGACCTCGGTGATCATGACCCCTGGGAGACGCGCCCTTCATGGTGTAGATCGCGCATTCGGCCGCCTTGCCGCCGATCTTCTCGGAGGCGCGCTTGACGCCCTCGGCCAGGATGTCGCCGAAGCCCCGCCGGTGGCTGATCATCTGGAGTAGCCGGTTGGCGCCCTCCACGTCGCCCCAGGTGAGCTTGAACCCGACCTGCTTCTCGGTGAGATATCCCTTCTCCAGGCATTCCATCACCCAGCCGCAGACCCAGCCGAACTCGTTGACGTCCACGCAGGCCCGGTCGATCTGCGTGTTCAGCCAGGAGACCGGGATCTTCTCGGTGAGGCCGATGGTCCAGCCCGCCCCCGACCAGCCCTCGTACTCGGGCTCGTCGACGCGGTCCCCCGCGTGCGGGCCGCTCGGGATCACCTGGATGTGACAGTGGCGCATGCCGCAGGCGTTGCACTGATGCCCGCGGTGATCGAAGCCCTCCCGGAGCTTCCGGCCCTCCCACTCCTTCATGTCCACGTCGCCGGTGAGATTGGTCGTGTAGTTCTTGATCGGCAGCGCCCCGAGCTTCGAGAGGTTCACCACGCCCGGGAGCGTGCCCAGGTTGTAGAGCGTGGAGGTCGACGGGTCCGTCTTGAGATCGTGCGCGATGTCGTCGGCCACCTGGATGAGCCCGCGGGCGTCGTGGGCGGCCAGCGCCTTGGTGCCGCGCACGATGCACACCGCCTTGAGCTTCTTCTTGCCCATCACCGCGCCGCAGCCGTTCTTGGAGGCCACGTGGCCGTAGTCGCCGTGGATCGCCGCGAAGCGCACGAGGTTCTCGCCCGCGGGACCGATCGCGTAGACCGAGAGCCGGTGGCCGGCGAGCCCGTGCTCGGCCTCGAGCGCCTGCTGGGTCTCCCAGGTGTCCTTGCCGGCCAGGTGGGCCGCGTCGCGCACCTCGACCACGTCGTCGTTGATGTAGAGGTAGGAGAGCTTCTTGGCCTGCCCCTGCATCACGATGGCGTCGTAGCCCGAGTACTTGAGCGCGGCGCCGAAGAAGCCGTTGGCCTGGGTCGAGGTGGCGCCGCCGGTGAGCGCGCCGCGGGTGATGACGGTGAGCCCGCCCGTCCCCCACACCGGCAGGCCGGCCAGGGGCCCGGTGGCCATGATGAGGCGGTTGTCGGGATGGTCCCACTGCACCTTCGGGCCGACCTCGTCGTAGAGGATCTTGGCGCCGAGCCCGATGCCCCCCAGATACTCGCGCCGGTCGGCCTCGCTCCAGGCCTCGGTCCAGGTCTTGCCGGTGGAGAGGTTCACGCGGAGCAGCTTGCCGGCATACGCGTAGATTGGCGTCGCCGCCGGCTTGGCGGCGGCGCGCGTCGTGGTCGCGGTCGGGCTCATAGGGCCACCGTCTGGGGCAGCTGGGGTGATTGCGACGGCCGGCCCAGTATGGTCTGGGGCAGCAGCCGCGAAGTGGTGTGGAGCGCGATGAACGCGGGCTTGACGTCGAACGGATTCGCCTGCAGATGCGCCTTCCAGGTCGAGAGGTCCACCCCCGAATAGACGAGGCCCTTCAGCATCCCCACGTCGTTGGTGGTCCACACCGCCTCGGCGGGCCCGCAGATCACCGCCCCGGTGAGGCGGCCGCCGTGGAAGAGCAGCTTGCGGTACTCCGAGCGGCCCTCGCGCAACGCGGTGTAGACCTCGGCCTTCGGGTCCTCCCACTGGCCGAAGGAGGCCACGTCGAGGTGCGCGACCTCCACGATGTTCATGAGGAGGCTGCCGCGATACGCCAGGTCGCGGCCGGTCATGTTGGCCCCCACCACGCGTCCGTGTTCCTGGGCGGTCGGCTCGATGGCGTGGACCTCGGCCGCGCCGGTGATCAGGTTGCGCCCGCGTGCCACGTCGCCCGCCGCGTACACGCTCTTCACGCTCGAGCGAAGGTGATCGTCCACGATGATGCCGCCGGGGGCCTCGGCCCCCATCTCGATGCCCGAGCCCTGCAGCCACTCGAGGTTGGTGCGGATGCCGGTGGCCATGATCACCAGGTCCGCGGTCAGCGGCTCGCCCTTCTTGAAGGAGAGCTTCCGCTTGCCGCCCGCCTGCTCGATCTTCGTCACGGTGGCGCCGGTGCGCACCGCCACGTCGTGATCCTCGAGCCACCGCTGCACGATGCCCGCGCAGGCGTCGTCCACCATGCGGGGCAGGATGCGCGGGGCCACCTCCACGATCGTGAGCTTGGCCCCGCGGGCCAGGATCGCGTTCAGGATCGTGAACGCGATGAAGCCGGCCCCTATCATGACCACCCGGCTCCCGGGCGCGATGCCGGCCACCACGTCCTTGGCCTCGTCCAGCGTCCAGAAGCAGTGGATCCCGGGCCCGTCGGCTCCCGGGATGGGCGCCTTGGCGGCCCGCGACCCGGTGGCGATGAGGCAGTCGTCGAACTCGACCTTGGCGTCGTCGTCCAGGGTGAGGGTCCGGGCGGTCGCATCGAGGGCCTTGGCCTTCCGTCCGACCAGGGCCTTCACCTTCCAGGCGGTCAGGGACGCCGGCGGCGCAGTATACACATGGCTCTCGGAGATGGTGCCCCAGAGGTAGTACGGCAGGACCATCCGGGAGTAGGGGCGCTCCGCCGAGACCAGGGTGATCTCGGAGGCGTCCATGCCGCGCGTGCGCTCTTCTTCTCTGATGGTCCGGATCGCGTTCAGCCCTGCGGTGCCGCCGCCGATGATCAGGTGACGGGCGGCCATCAGCGGGCCTCCACCGCGAGCACCCGCGCGGTCCGCTCGGCCGCGAAGTCGCCGATCCAGTCGACGGTCTCCACGTCCTCGAAGGTGATCGCCTCGGTCGGGCAGGCGGAGGCGCAGGCGGGCGCGCCGCCGCAGAGGTTGCACTTGTAAGCCTTCTGGGTGTCGCCGTCGTAGAACATGGTGCCGTAGGGGCACGCGATCGTACACAGCTTGCACCCCACGCAGGTGTCGTCCATCACGTCCTTGGCGCCCGCCGCGTTGATCTGGATCGCCCCGACCGGGCACGAGGTCATGCACCAGCCCTCCGCGCACTGGGTGCAGGTGTACGGGGCGTACGAGGTGTAACCCTCGAAGGGCGAGACCCGGATCACCGACTTGGACGGCTGGAAGAGACCGGTCTGCATGTAGGAGCAGGCCAGCTCGCACCGGAGGCACCCGGTGCACTTCTCGGGGTGGAGCGCGAGGACTTTCACGATCGGCGGCGCTTTCCTTTCCGTCCCGCCGCGGATCGGCTCCGCTCGAGACGGCTGATGAAGGTGTCCAGCGGGATGGCGGGCATGGTCATCATCTGCACCGAGCCGCGCGCGCCCATCTCGATCGAGATGGAGGAGACCGTCTCGTTGTCGGGCGCCTCGAGGATCGTCACGAAATCGTAGGGCCCGAGCACCGCGTACTGGGCGATGACGCGGGCGCCCCGCCGGGATAGCTCGCGATTGACCTTGCGGATCCAGCCGGGCCGGGCGTTGAGCACCTTGCGACCGGACTCGCTCAGCGAACTCAGCATGACGTAGTGAGCCAACGCGCACCTCCTCGGAGCGACGAACGCGCGTAGTATAGCAGAGCGCTCAGTCGCTCTCTCCGCCGATGCCGAACTCCACGCGCCCGCCCGCCGACGGCGACGCGGCGCCCGCCGCCGCCGCGCTCGGCGCGTCCGCGGGTGGGGGCGTCGCGGTCGCCGCGGGCGCGGCGGGGGCGGCGAGCACCTGCACCCGCGCCTCGGCAATTCCCTCCACCTTGGTGAGGCGCTCCCGGGTCACGTCGAGCCGGCGCTGGCGCAGCTCGGCGAGCGGGCCGGTCGGCTCCGGCTCGCGCTTGCGCAGCAGCACGAGCTGCTCCTCTATCGACATCGGGAGCTGGGCGTCCTTGACGATGACCTGGTAGTAGCGCCGGAGGGCGATCGCCTGGTCCGCGATCCCCTGCTCCTGCTGGAACTTCTGCAGGCGCGCCGTCACCGCGCGCTCCTTGAGCGTCTCGACGTCGGCGGGCGAGGTCAGCGAGGTCAGGGACAGGCTCACGTAGGGCGAGCGGCGGAGGAAGTCGGCGACCCGCACGGTCTGGCGCTCCAGCTCCGGGCTCAGCACCGCGCTCCCCGCCGCGAAGACCACCGGATCCACCTTGATCTCGTCGATCTTGTCGCCGCTCGTGAACAAGCCTCCGATGGCCCGGAAGGGCGCCTTCAGGATGTTGACGATGACGTTCCGGACCGCGGTCCAGATCGCGTCGCTGAAGTCGAACTGCTTGTCGGTGAGCGTGCCGGTGATGGGCACGTTGACGTGGATGTTGCCGTCGCCGTCCTTGAGCAGGGCCACGACCAGCCCCAGCGGCAGGCCGATCCGCTTCTTGACCTCGTCGGATTCCCTGGCGGGCGCGACCCGCAGGTTGCCGACCAGGATGTCGTTCTTGGCGTCGAGCTTGTCCTGCTCGATCTTGTACTCGAGCTTCGTGGTCAGCTCGCCGCGCCGGATGATCCAGCCGATCATGCCCTCCACGTAGGGATTGGCCGCGGGCAAGGCCAGCTTCTTCAGCTCGCCCACCATGTCCACATAGGTGGGCGCGCCGATCGCGGACAGCTCGCCGCGGACGTCCAGCGCCGAGTCGCCGCCGATGAGCGCCTGCAGGAGCAGGTTGGCCCGCTGGCTCTTCTTGTTGGAGAGGTCCTTGACCGTCACCGCCAGCTTGGAGATGTCCTCGGAGAACGGCGGCTGGGTCGTGCGGTCGAGGAACCGCACGTAGCCGTCCTCGACCGTGATCTCCTTGAAGTGCAGGTCCATCGTGTCGAGCGGACCCTGGGTCGCGGCGGCCTCGCCGGTCTTGGCGGGGGGCGCGGCGGGAGTCGGCGCCGGCGCGGCGGCGGGCTGCGCGCCCGGCTTCGGCGCCGGCGTGAACAGCTTCTGCACATTGATGCCGTCGGGTCCGCGGTCGAGCTCGGCCGCCGGCTTCCTCAGCAGCACCCGGGCCACGCGCGCGTGCGTCGGCCATCCGAAGTCGATCCCGTTGATCTCCATCCGCTCCATGCGGAGCGGCGTTTCCTTGCCGTCCGCCGTCTTCACGGTCAGGTCGGTGGCCCAGCTATTGCCGCGGGAGAGCGCGGTGAGCTTGCCGTTGACCATGCGGACGCGGTTCTGGCTGTCGGAGCTGAAGCGGCCGCCGAAGATCGACGGGAACGGAAAGTAGGCCCGGTAGGGCTCGATCGGCGCGTCCCGCGTGTTCAGCGTCAGCGTGAGGTCGAGCGGCTCGATCTTGACCGCGCCCTTGGCGCCGATCTTTCCGCCGCCCGGCGGGTTCATGCTGACCGCCAGGTTGATGGGCCGGACGTTCGGCCACGTCACGTCGTCGAGCTGCACCGCCAGGTTGCTCACCTTCAGCACGGTCGGCGGGACGGAGACGGACTCATCGGTGAACGTGGCGGCGGCCTTCAGCGTGACCTTCTCCACCGTGACCTTGAACTCGGGCTCGGCCTTGGCCGCGGGCGGACCCGAAGCGGCAGGAGGCGCCGCAGTGGCTTTGCGAGGCGCAGCCGAAGGCGAGCCGAGCGGATCGGGGCTCGCCGGCTTCTCGGCGAGCCCCAAAAGATCGATGCGCTCCTGCTTGTCGCGCACCGCTTTGAGATCGACGCCCTCGATGTCCACGCTCGCGATCGTCATCTCGCGCGAGACCAGGTTGACCTCCTTGAGCCCGACCGCGATGCGCGGCACGATCAGGAAGGGCGCGGACTTGCCCGGTTGGCTGAGGGCCAGCGAGGTCAGCGCGAGGTCACCGGTCACGAGGCCCACCGCCAGCCCGCTCGGCCCGGTGCCCAGCTCGAGCTTGACCGCGATGTCCACGCCGGCGACACCGGAGTCGAGGACGGCGGGCATCGGCGGCAGATAGGGCACGACCTGGACCAGGCCGAAGTTCTGGATCGAGAACTTCCCGGCGAAGGAGGTCGGGGTGAGGTCGATGTCCCGGGCGGAGAACTCGACCGGCGAGTTGTTGAGCGCCGCCCGCACCGCGAGCGTGCCCACCGGCCCGGACGGCCGGGTGGTCAGGTTGCCGGCCTCTATCGTCAGGTCCCGCACCTTCCAGTCGGCGGTGGGCTTGACCGCGCGGTCGGTGACCGTGATGTTGGCGCGGATCAGGGCGAAGTGATCGAGGGCGATGGTCCAGCGGGACTTCGCCTTGGGGTCGGGCGGCGGAGGCGCGGGCTCGCCCTCCTTCCCGGTCGCCAGCTTGCGGAGGATGTCCGAGAAGTTGAACTCGGTCTGGGTCAGCCGCACCAGGTTGACGGTGGGGGCGGTCAGCCGCAGCTCCGAGACCCGGATGTTGCCGAACAGGCTCCTCCACGGGATCACCCGCACGTCGAATCGCTCGAACTCCACGAAGGTCTGGGCGGGATCCGCCTCGGCGAGGCGGAACTTCTTGATCGCCACCCGCCCGGTGAACAGGTTGATGTCGATGTCCTCGATGGAGGCGGCGCGCCCGGTGATCGCGGGGATCTGCTTGAGGGCCTGCCACTTCACGATCTCGGGCAGCGACCAGATGAAGGCGATGCCCACCACCAGCAGGGCGGCCAGGACGATCAGCCAGCGCTTCAGCCGGCGGCTCAGCGGACGCATCGTTGCCAAGACCGGAGCCTAGACCGGTGCCTGGCCGGACGACGGCTTGAGGAACGAGTACACGCTCGTGAAATCACGCCGCCCGAGGCCATGGGACGAGGCGAGGCGGTAGACCTGCTGCGCGGCCGGGGTCACGAAGAGCGGCACCCGAAGGTTCCGCGCCGCGTCCACCGCCAGCCCCAGATCCTTGCACATGAGATCGGTCATGAAGCCCGGCTTGTAGTCGTTGCTGGAGGCGGCGGCCGGCATCAGGCCGGGCACCGGATGCATGAAGCCCATCAGGAAGGTGTTGCCGGAGGACTTGGAGATAACGTCGGTGACCACCTTGGGGTCCATGCCGAAGCCCTCCGCGATCCGGAACGCTTCGCTCACCGCGACCCCGCAGACCCCCGCGATCAGGTTGTTGCAGAGCTTGACCACCTCGCCGCTGCCGACCGCGCCCACGTGGATGACGTTGGTCCCCATCGCGGCCAGCGCGGGCTTCGCCTCCTCGAAATCGGCGGGGGTCCCGCCCACCATGATCGCGAGGGTGCCGTCGGTGGCCCGCGGGGTTCCCCCCGAGACCGGCGCGTCCATGAAACGCACACCCCGCTCCTGCGCGGCCTTCGCCACCCGCTGCGACACCGCGGGGTCGATGGTGGACATGTCCACGCACAGCGTCCCCTTCCGCGCGGCGGCCAGCACACCGCCATCGCCGGTGTAGACCGATTCCACGTGCGGCGAGGAGGGCAGCATCGTCACCACGATGTCCGCGGTGGCCACCGCCTCCGCCGCGCTCGCGGCCGCGGTCATGCCCGCCCCCGCCGCCGCCTTCACCGCCTC
>Ga0207689_10003032_pt1 | contig 15483 bp, 11 predicted proteins | sample KBSMisM52_FD_184312 | JGI IMG/M metagenome (GOLD analysis project Ga0207689, IMG submission 184312) | Miscanthus rhizosphere microbial communities from Kellogg Biological Station, Michigan, USA - KBS Miscanthus M5-2 (SPAdes) (version 2) | ecosystem: Host-associated > Plants > Roots >... | reverse complement strand
TTGGGTTTTGTTGGAGGCTTTGTCGGTGGCTTTTACATTGATGATACCGTTGGCATCAATATCAAAGGTTACCTCTACCTGTGGCACGCCGCGTGGTGCTGGTGGGAGTCCGTCCAGAATGAAGCGGCCCAGGGATTTGTTGTCGGCGGCCATTGGGCGTTCGCCTTGGGTTACGTGGATCTCTACTGATGTTTGGTTGTCAGCAGCTGTTGAGAATGTTTGGGATTTGCTGGTTGGGATGGTGGCGTTGCGTTCGATGAGTCTGGTGGCAACTCCACCCATGGTTTCAATGCTGAGAGAGAGGGGAGTGACGTCCAAGAGAATGATGTCTTTGACGTTTCCTTGCAGTACGCCTCCCTGGATAGCCGCGCCGAGGGCTACGACTTCGTCCGGGTTGCTGCCGCGGTTTGGTTCACGGCCGAAGACCTCTTTTACTTTGGCCTGAACTGCCGGCATGCGGGTGACGCCTCCTACTAAAATAACTTCGTTGATGTCTGAGATGTACACCTTGGCATCTTCAATGGCTTTTTTGCAAGGTTCCACAGTTTTTTCGATCAGATCTGAGACCAGATCTTCTAATTTTGCGCGGGTGAGTTTAATGGTTAGATGTTTTGGGGCTCCGCCTTTGTCCATGGCGATGAACGGTTCACTAATGTCGGTTTCATGTACTGAAGAAAGTGCGATTTTTGCTTTTTCAGCGGCATCGCGTAAGCGTTGGAGAGCAACCTTGTCGCCAGAGAGATCCAGTCCTGAATCTTTTTTGAACTCTTCCAGTAACCAGCTGACAATGCGTTGATCAAAATCGTCACCTCCGAGCTGAGTGTCACCGTTTGTGGACATTACTTCAAACACGCCGTCGCCAAGTTCCAGAATGGAGACGTCGAATGTTCCTCCACCAAGATCGTACACGGCGATTTTTTTATTCTCGGCTTTGTTCTTGTCCAGACCGTAGGCCAGGGCGGCCGCGGTTGGTTCATTAATAATACGTTTTACATCCAGGCCTGCAATTTTACCGGCGTCTTTTGTTGCCTGACGTTGGGCGTCGTTGAAGTAGGCTGGTACTGTGATAACGGCTTCTGTAACCGGCTGGCCGAGGTATGCTTCAGCGTCGGCTTTGAGTTTGGCCAAAACCATAGAACTGATTTCTGCCGGCTTGTGTTGTTTGCCGTCCAGAACGATTTCACATTCACCATCGCGGCCTTCTACTACTTTATATGGCATGCGTTTGGCGTCAGTGGTGGACTCTTTATAGAGACGACCAATGAAACGTTTAGCGGAGAAAATAGTGTTTTCATGATTGGTAACGGCCTGAGCTTTGGCAGGCTGCCCTACCAAACGTTCACCATTTTTGATGGCGACAACAGATGGCGTTGTGCGAAAACCTTCAGCATTCGCAATGACAACTGTGTCCGCACCTTCCATAACAGCGACGCAGGAGTTAGTGGTTCCGAGGTCGATTCCGATTATTTTTCCCATAAGAGTTTTTGTTAAAGTTTAATGAGTGTGGTGAGCCCTCGCTACGCGGGGGATTTTGGTGCCGCACTTTATGGAGAAGCGCGGCGGAACTTTGATCATCTAAATTTAGCACTCAGAATTATAGAGTGCTAAATTGTTGTAGTCAAGAGTTTGGAAGGATGGGTTTTTAGTTGGCTGACTTGGCGCGTTTTTGCTTTATCATGGCGTCCAGCATTTCATCCGGGATACCGACCTCTGCTATGGCTCGAGCCATAGTATCTGCGATGAGGTTTTTAGCTCCTACAATATCACCGCTTTGAGCCAATTCTTTTGCTTCCTGCACTTTGTGTGCCAAGCCTGCTTTTTTGAGACCGAGTTGCATATGAAAATCCTGTGCTTCACGATTTCCAAGTTCACCATAAATAATACCGAGAACTAAATTGAGTTTTGGTTCCCTTGCAACATTTGCTTTGCAGAGTTTGAGCGCTTCATCATATTTTTTTACCATGCTGAGAGCAGTTGCTGCTATAAAGACAGGTATCTTAGCCCCTTGCTTTTGGGCATTGATTAAATGTTCTGCAGCTTCATCATTTTTTCCCTGTTCAAATAGGATAGCGATTTTGCCATAGTGGCCATCATTTGATCCTTCTGTAATGAGCTGATCACAAAATGTGAGTGCTTCATCATATTTTTTTTCGGCTCGTAAAAGACCTGCTAATTTTGTTGATGCTTCGGTAGTGTAACCTGCTTTGAGCGCTTTGCGATAGTAGATTTCGGCGTCAGCTACTTCCCCATTTTTTTCAAGAATTTCACCGACTTTGAGCATAGATCTGGTGTGGCCAAATGTAGCTGCTATGTCACCGTATTTTTTGAGCATGGTCATGTTCTGATGTTTGCTGGCAATGTTCATGACAAAGGATAAGGCATCAACAAGGCCTTTTTGGGCAGCAGATTCCATAGCTTTCATGCCATCTTTTGTATTGCCCTGAACTAATTGGTTCATCCCTTTCACATAGTCCGTGTAACAATTTTTTACATCGTCGTTTGAGTCCATTTCTATGGCTTTTGCGAACTCAGGATCAGCTTGTTCATCCTGTTCATTTTTATAATGGACTACTCCCAATGAAAAATGAGAATAGGAATTACCAGCACCAGCCTGGTGTGCTGCTTGGTAATGTTTGATGGCATGTGAATCACCTTCGGTTGTATTTTGAGCGGAGGCAATTTGGGCTAAGCCGAGGTGGCCACGTTTGTCTTTCCCTTTTACTGCGGCATCATATTTTTTTGCAGCTTCCTTCAGTTTTTCCTGTGCTACCAGCACACGACCCTGTTCGTATGAGGATAGACCAAGTCCTACTACCTCTTGAAATCTACTATTAAAACGAGCCACCAATTGATCCGGGGCTTTATCTGATAACATGCGGCGAAGTGTTTTTCCTTTTATTTTTTGGGCCCGTTCAAATTGCTCATCCAGCGGCAAAGCCGAGATGGCACGGTGGTATTTGTCCAGAATAGTAGATTTTGGGTGTTCACTCATAAAGGAGTATTTTTAGATGCTTAAAAGGTGTAACGCTAAGATATTCTGCTTTATTTGTCAATACGCCTACGGACACTTTGAAATTGGGGCGATAGCTACCTTCAAAGCCCTGCCAAAACAGCGCCAACAGGCGCGCCTGAAAGAGAATCCAGATTACCCTTAACCTTTTTTCTGCAATTGGGGCGCGCTTGTTAGCAGGAGATATTGTAGTGAGCGGCCCAAAATCGTCAAGACTGAAATTAGCTTGTTTTACGGCGAATTAGCTTGTTGGCAAGCGTAACTAAGCCCATTTTCATAAGGTCAGGACAGACATGGCCAAGCATGTACAGTTCGATGCTGCGTTGGTCTTTTTGGGTGATGTAACTTTTGAGGACACTGATTTTTTTGCGGTCGCCCTCTTTTTTGAGAATTATTTCGAATCTTTTGAGTGCAGCATCCATGTTGTTGTGGAAGAGTTCTCCAACCATATAAAAATAGTTGAGATCTTCTTCGTCACAGTTGCCGGCTTCGGCGATATGGGGGATTTCATGGAGCCGGCCGGAAGTGATGGCTCTTTCCATGAGAATGAGGAATGGTTTGTTGGGGATGGTTGGATCTATGGCATTTTTGTTTTTTGATTTTACTTCGTTGATGAGATCTTCTGTGAAAGGTTCCTGACCATGCGCATAACAGAAATAGGCCAGGATCATGGCGGGTTCATAGTAACCCTGATTTAATGATTCAATGGCTATGTCGTAGGCTTCGGGGATGCAGTCTAAATGTTCGGTGTAGATTTTTACGAGCATTTCATACCCGTCCATACGGTTGACTTTGGTGGCCGCGCGAGCGGCATCAACAGCTTTTTGAAACTGTCTTTTTTCAACATAGAGTTGGGAGAGATCTATATACATGCCGACTTCACCATGCTGAATTTTTTTCAGCAAAACGGCTTCGAGTTTGTCGGCGTCGCCTTCTTTGCCATAGTATTTGGCCAGATGCTGCAGGGCACGATAGTGGCCTGTGGCTGCGAGTTGTTCCATGAGTGCTGCGCCTTGGTCCATGTCGCCGCTGTAGAGCTCTTTTAAGGCAATGATGTAGTGTTGATCTTCACCTTTTATATCTTTATCAGTTAAGAGTTGGTGTGCCAGTATGTTGCCGGGAAAGATTTCATTTTTGCCGTAATAATATTCCAGAAGTGCCATGGAAGGTTTTGGTTTTTCGATACCTTCTTCGTGCATGTTGGTGAGAAATTTTACACCTAAGTTTTCAGATTTTGGATGATGGAGGAGTACTTCAGCCATTAATAAACCCTCATCCTCCACATGGGTTTTAGGAGTTGAATATGGGGATTCACTCAGAGTTTTGGTCGCCAGTTCCACCATATTTTGAATGGCTAATACGCGACCTTTCTCATAAGTAGAAAATGGGATGATCTCTTCTTCGTCAGGAGCAAGTTCTGCTTCAAAAATGCGATGACCAAAACGTTCGATGAGTTGAGGCGGTGCATCTGCAGAGAGAACGCGGCGGATTGTTTTTGGTGATTGAACCGCATTCATTTTTTCGATCTGTTTTTCCAGTGACAGTCTGGAGAGTGCGTCCTGATAGGCCTGTAGTTTTTTACTTTCGGGCATGCCTTCATTTTTTGGAGTGTCCATGAGAATGAAATAGAGATGCTAGTTGCTTAAGTCGTTTACGATGCGGTTGCCGATTTTTGACATGTTATAGGTAGCCAATATATTTCTGGCAAATTTTGCTACATAAACTCGTAGATTATAGTTGTTGGGTTCTTTTTCATATTTGCGGATGTCATTGAGCAAACTGGTTAAGCCCTCTTCTTCAAAAGTTTGTTTGATCTCTTTTAAAGCCCGCTCGAAATCTTGTTCAATGAGGTGGCTCACGGCAATCAGAACGCCGACATCTTCCGGCGGACAGTCGTGAAGTTGCAATAAATCTTCAATGCGATCGAAGTTGCCATAATAGATTGCGGCTTCCAGCATGATTTTAAAGGGGTCGCGTTTGTCCTCGTCGTCGATCATTCTGAGCATCGCCTTGCAGGCTTTTATGTTGTTGTTTTTGTAGTAGTGGAAGGCCAGTTCCAGGGCCGGGAGACAGTAATTTTTTTCCAGTGCTTCGATTGCCAATTGCATGGCCCCGCCAAGATCTTCGTCTTCTATGAATGAAGTGGTGAGTGCGTGGTAACCGTTGACATGTCCCGCGCGGATGGCCATTCGAAAGGAATCTTGAGCCTCGGCTCTCTTACCGTTTTGTAGTTGAATGTCACCCATGAGGAGATGCATTCTGGTGTGACCGTGGCGAATGTCATCAATAATTTCAGCAATATCGGTTCCCACCAGAGTTGGTGGATCGCTTTCTAATTTATCCAGATAGTAATTGACGTTACTATCGCTGCCCCTTTGAATGCTATCGATGTTTTCAAGTTCCGCCTGAGTTAGTTTGCCCTCTGCTACCTCTTTGACGCGACCTGCAAAACGGGCAACTAAATCAGCGGGTGCTTTGGCAGAAAGAAATCTTTGCAGATTTTTTGGTGAACGGATCGCGTTCATTTTGTCGATTTGCATATCATATGGAAGATCCGTCAGAGCATTTTGGTATGCTTCGAGTTTTTGTGATTCGTTCATACGAATCTTATGACGAGGTTCGCTATCCGGAGGAGTTGGTTCTGTTGGGTGTTCTAGGTGGTGGCTTTGCATAAGGGTTTAGGTTTCAAAGGTGCATAATCTAATACATTTTACACCATCTGGCAATGTGTATTTGGGGGTGGCCGTATGATATGCTCTGGCAGAAAAATTTTATTATTATTTGGCCTTTATGCGAAACAAAATTTCCAATCCAAATGTGGGACTTTTACGCTATGGTATCAGAGAAATTGTGGATGTTGCCCAGAAAATCGGCGAGGTGGATAACGAGTTTAAGTTTGTGGGTGAAAATATCGGCGATCCGATTCCCAAAGGTTGGATGGTTCCTAAATTTGTGAAGGAAATTATCGTGGAGGAGATTCAGAAGCCGGGGGATGCCGTTTTTGGTTATTCTCATTCTCGTGGAAATCCAACTACTCGTAAATGGGTGGTGGAGTATGCCAAACGTTATTCTCCATCTTCGACTTTGGATTATGAATATGTTTTGTTTGCGAGCGGGTTGGGCGCGGGAATTGCGGCTATGTATAACATGCTGCCTGAAGGAGCACGTATTATTCAACCGACGCCTTCGTATCCGACACACGGTTCCATGGAGTCTTTCAACGCCAAGGCCGAGCCGATTGTTTATAACCTGGATCCAAACAATAACTGGCAGCCGGATTTGGGCCATTTGGAAGCGCAGATTAAAGCCAATCCAACAGTGACCGGAATTCTGGTTATTAATCCGAACAACCCGACTGGTGCTGTTTATAGCAAAGAGACTTTGGAAGCGATAGTGAGTTTGGCAGAAAAATATTCACTGATGATTATTTCTGACGAGGTGTATTTCCGCATGGTGTATAACGGCTATAAGTATGAGCAGATCACGGAGCTGGCTCAGGGGCGCGTGCCGTTGATTGTGATGCGCGGGTTAAGCAAAGATGTGCCTTGGCCTGGCGGACGTTGCGGTTGGTTGGAGTTCCACAATGTGGATCTGGATCCAGATTTTAAAGAGTATGCGGAGAGCGTGAAAAAAAGAATTTTGATGGAGGTATGTTCTGTGACTTTGCCGCAGGTGGTTCTGCCAAAGATTTATGATCATCCGGAATTTGATGGTTGGAATAAAGCATATAATGCTGAGCTGGAAAAAAACGGAAACTACATTGCCGAAGTGCTTGGAAATACCAAGGGCATGAAAGTGAATCGTACGAATGGTGCGTTTTATATGATGCCGTTGTTTGAAGAAGGCGTGCTGAATGAAAAGCAAGTGTTGCCGGTGAAGAATGATGCGGCGCGTGCGTATATTGAAAAAGAGGTGAGCAAACCCGGGTTTCCTTTGGATAAACGTTTTGCTTATTATTTGTTAGCGAACACCGGTATTTGCGTGGTGCCGGCCAGCGGTTTCTTTAGTCCATTCCATGGCTTCCGTCTGACCACTTTGGACCGAGATGAGGTTCGCCGCAAAGATACGTATGCGCGATTATCAAACGCGGTGCAGGAGTATATAAAATCGGCTTAAGGATTATTGTCTTTGCTGGTAAAATAAAAGACTTTATTCGTAAGTAGATTTTTATGAATGAGAAACGAATTTTTCCGTGGCTGACCTTGGATATGGTGATTTTTGTTGCCATAAATGTTTTTTTGATTATGTATTTTGGCGACAAACTTTCTGTCCTTGGGAAGGTGGACTATTTTCAATTGCTGGTGCTGGGTTTAGCAGCTTATCGTTCGGCGAATATTCTTTCCACTGAGGTTGTGACAAAACCTTTGCGCGCGCCGTTTGTGGATAAGGTGATGAAGAATGGGAAGGCGATTGAAAAACCAAAACCAAAAGGCTTTTTAGGGGCCTTTGGTTTGCTGATTTATTGTCCGTCCTGCACGGGAGTGTGGCTTTCGGCTGTTCTTGTGTACTCTTATATTTTCTGGCCGGTCCCAACGTTTTTTGTGGCTTTCATTTTGGCGTTGAGTGGAATTGAAAGAATTATCTGCAATGTTTTGTTGTGGTTTAAGAGCAATGCTTAAACCGCAGCTGCTTCGCCATTTCCCACAATAACCTTTGCCGGCTTGAGGACTTTTTCGCCGAGCATGTAGCCTTTTTCTACCTCTTTGGTGACGATGTCTTTTTCGCCCGGGCCGGTCATGAGGACGTCGTGGATTTTTGGGTCGAGGGGTTTTCCTTCTGAATCAAAGGCGTGGAGGCCCTGCATTGCGAGAGAGGATTCGAATTGTTTGACGCTTTGATCGAAACCTTTGAACCATTCGGCGTCTTTTGGTTCGTGGGTGAGGGCGCGATGCATGTTATCTAAAAAGGGGAGGACGCATGATTTCAGGAGTCCGGCGTTGGCGTATTCCACAAAAGAGTTTTTTTCTTCTTCACTGCGGCGGCGGAAATTTTGTAAATCGGCCAGAGCGTTCTGACTGATTTTGAGCATGTCTTCGAGCTGTTTTTTGGCGGTTTCCAGTTCTGCTTCCAGTGCTTCATTTTCTTTGGTTAAAGCCTGGATCATGCTGTCGTTCAAGGGATCGCCCGTTTTTGGAGCCTGGTTGTCGTCTGATCCTGCTTGAGGATCTTTGGTTGAGTCGTCCATAAAAATTGAAAATTATTTTTGTTCTAAAAGTTTTTTAACCTCTTCAATGATAACAGTATTGAAAGGATAGTTCATGCGGGTCGGGCCAAGAATACCTACATAACCGCTGAAACCGTGTACGTGATATTTGGTTACCATTAAGCTGTAACTTTGAATCTGCTCAATGATGTTTTCTTTACCGATGTAAATTTTTACTTTGTCATCGATGTCGAGTTTTTTGAGGAGTGTGACAAAATTATCGTGGCGTTCCAGTACTTCAATTACCTGAGTGGCGCGGATGGAGTCGGAGAGAAATTCCGGTTGGCGTAAAACGTTGGCCAGGCCGAGGTAAAAAGTTCGTTCACTGTCTGGAAGTGTGGCAAAGCTTACATTTTCCGTAGCGCGGGAGATGAGTTCTACTGAGTCGTAGATTTTCTGTTTTGCTTTTTCTAAGTGGTAGTTTTGTTGGATCTCTTTAAGCACCTGGATGGCCTGTTTGCGCGCGGCGTTGATCTCTTCCTGGGGCATTTCTTCTATATATTGTCGGTAGCCGCGTTCGGTCGGCACACGTCCGGCGGAGGTGTGTGGCTGGTAAATGAGACCTTCTTTTTCCAGTGCAGCCATATCGTTACGTATAGTGGCCGGGCTCACTTGAAAATGGTAGCTCACTAAAATCGTCTGAGAACCTACTGGTTCGGCAGTTGTGATGAACTCTTTAATGATAGCTTTTAAGACTTCGTGTTTACGATCCATGATGTTTTAAAGTTAGCACCCTCTATTATAGAGTGCTCACTCTGATTTGACAAATTTTAAAATATGTACATAATAGTAGCCATTATCATTAAAATATCACACTATGGGAATCGATGATCGTCAACCGGTTGAAGGCTTGGAACAGCCAAAAGAAAAGAAATATAGGCTCGATCGCCTTGATACTTATTCCGGTAAATTGCTGGTTGTTGAAGTAGGGGATGAGAGCGAAAATCTCATTATTTTTGACGAAGGAAAACTGGAAAAAGAAGGCAAAGAAGGTTTTATTAAAGAGGTTATGGCTATCAACATGGGAACAGTGTCTTCAGAAGATATTTTACGAATTACCGGTGGAAAAACCGAGTTTACTGAAGCTGAGTTGATGCAGTTGAACTTACTTGTAAAAAAAGGGGCTTCGCAAGCTTTGCGAGCTAAAGTTATTGAAAATAAGAAAAGAGAGGGTTTAAAACCACCAGCTTGGGTAGACCGTATGGAAGAGGGAATGCAGGGTTTGAAACAGTTGATACAATGCGTAAATGGCGAGCTTACTCCTGAAGAGCTCGTTCAAATTCTTTCTACTAAATTATAGTAATGACTGATTACCGTCGTTTACCTGAAGGACCTGAAATTTCTGATGATCAAATAGGTCGTCTTTCGTTTGAATTAGAGAGAGCGGATGTTACGGTTGAGGATGTTATTTTTATGTTACGGAAGAATCCCGGAGGTCTGCGAAAACATTTAGAACTTTTACGTGTGCTGGAACATGCTGAACATTTGGAGCCTGAATTGGAAAGGGTGAAACAGTATATTCAAAAAACAGGTTTAAATATTTCTCAGGTGCGGGATTTGACTGATATGGATTATCCGACGCTGATAGTGAATACTTTTATGACCTTGCAAGATGTAAAAGCTTTGTGTGTGTCCCAAAAAGTTTTACTAACAGATCTGGGAAAACTTTTTCAAGTCTCTACCAAAAGCGGGTATTTATCTACTCAGGATGGGGGTATGTATTCGGTTGAATTAACTCCCGAGAATAAATTACATATTGTTTTTCCGTCAGCAAAAGAGCGTGAAAGTTTTCAAACATTGCACGAGATTTAGCCTTGTGCGCCGAGGTAAACCTCGCGGAAACTTTCCAGAGCCTGGGCAAAAACATCATCATAATCCGGGATGTTTTTTTTCAGGAAAGACATGACTGCTGTGGCGTCGGGTTTTGTTTCAGCAAGTTTGCCGAGCTCTTCCTGCTTTTCAGGAGAAAGTTTTTCAACCGCAGCCAAAGTGAGACGGTCTTCCAAACGAGTGGAAAGATCCTGAATCATAGCTTCTTCAAGCTCCGGAGTGAGATCTTTTTGGCCAGCTTCAGCCAGGAGTTCTTTGAGGAATTTATGGATTTCTGGGTTCATGGGTTTTGGTGTTAGTTTTTATAGAATTATTATAATTTATTTTTTTCGCTTAAGATACTTTGGATTTGCTTTGTATTCATCCAGGGCTTTTTTGACATTATCAAGACTTGAGATTTCTACTTTACCGTCAGGGAGAACTTGATAATCTGTTTTTTTGAAGCCAAGGAAGAACATCATGCGATCGAATTCTCGAGCTACATCTTTTGGTGTTGGTAATGTTTCTTCGAGGAATTTTCTATTACCTGTGAGGTTATCTTCAAAACTTCCCTTGTTTGCCATAGTGATGGTTTCGAAAGCTTTGATGTCATTCAAAAGTTCTGCATTTGTTTTACTGCGTACAGCTTTTTCAGTTTCCTCATCACCAAATTTATCGTATGGGCCGACGTTTTTAGCAAACATCAGCAGGAAGCGTCGTGGGCTGGAGTCGGTTCTTGTTGCGACTGTTTCCACGGTTTCTGTTTGTGGGACGATTTCACCGGATGAGTTTGTATCACCGCGTAAAATGGATATTTTTTGGCCGATATACATGTCTTCACCCATTTTCATTTTTGGATCGTAGCCATCGATTTTTGCATACACTTCAGCGGAGTAGGCGGTGTTCCATCCACCTGTCACCACACGGTTCCAGGTAAAGTTTTGTGGGCTTTTTCCTCCAACACGATATTTCTTTTGGCGAATAAGTGATTCAATGAAATCAAAAGCGCGACGGCGAAGGAAGAAGTGATCGTTTTGCATGAGAATTTCCGGAGCACGATCCTGAACACCTCTTACTGCATCGATTTGCGGATTGTTATCCATTTTTTCAAGGATATTGGTTACCGTTTTTTTATCCACGCGAATTAAATCTGCGTCTTCTGTTTCAATAAAGAGAGGTTTGGTCTGGCTTGTACGGTTGAGTGAGCGTTTGAGTGTGAGATCTGTTACTACTTTTCTGGCTGCGCCTACACCACCCTGACCGTCCGGGAATACAACATTTAACAGATTCACACGATACTGTGGATGTGCGGTTTTAAATCTTTCGATTTCGGCAGCTGTGTTGTCGTCGCTACCACTGGCTTCACGGTTCACGATCACATTGATTTCATATGTTGACGGATCGAGAGGTGATTTATCGCTGCCGACCTGTTGGGTGTATTCCTCAAGCGTGTGATAAATATTTTTTTCTTCATGATATGCAGGAATATTTACCGCCACGCGACAGTTAGCATCCATCGGTGGAATTTTTGTGACTAAATCATCAAGACGTGTGGTCTCTTCCGGTTTTAATTTGTTGAGGTATTCGCCGACAGCTTTTCGCTCACTATCAACAGTTCTTTCGATTGGATTGCCGCTTTTATCTACAAGCTCAGTTTCAGTTGATGAGATGAGGTCGCCTGCAGAGTTTTTGTACTCAACAACTTTTTTTACTTTTTTGTATGGTTCGAGAGCAATTAAACTTTTATCTTCCATTTCAGCAACAATGGTACTTAAGTCTGCTCCATAATAAGCTGGTGCGCCGCTGAGAATGGTTGTTGTTTTGATAACCGGCGGGTAAGTTCCCGGATAGGTTGACGGAGCTGGCGCTGCAACTGCCGCAGGCGCAGGGCCCGGTTTCCCATATTCCAAATGCACCATCGGTGCGCCCGGAATAATTGGAGGAGTTGCTGCTCGGTATTCAACGGTTCGTGTAACATCACGAAGAACGGTGAAGGTGTCAGAACCCGGGGTGGATTTGCTTTCGGTAAGTTTGCCGAGGAATTCGACAGTCTCTTTTGAGATTGGTGTTGGATTTGGAGTGTAGCTGGCGTTACCTTTTACAGAGGCCAGAACTTGATACACGCCATCTTTATCTTCAAAGCCTACAGCCAGAGCGTGGGTTTTAAGACCCGGTAAAGTGTCGCCGCCCCTGGCAACGCGGCCCAGACTGCCGGCGTCAAAGTATTCCGGAGGCATGGAGATATCGCCGTTGGAATCCGGGGTGAAGAATTTCCAGTGGTTCACGCCGTTGATTTTTACCTGCAGACCTACTTTTAATTGTGTTCCATCGGTTGGCATGGAAACGCCCTTTGGCAGATGCGAGTGACCTAGTTTTGGATCGAACATGCCTTTGGCTGTGAAATGAATGTTGCCGTCGGTTCCTACTTGAGGTTTTCCGTTCCACCAGAAGTGGAGCTCATCCAAAATGTGTTGGTTTGGAGCGTGCGGCTGATTGTCGTTGAAGTGAATTTTGGCGAGTTTTTCCCAGCCGGATGGAGCTGTGCCAGTGGAGTTCATTCCGCCCGGAACGGTGATTTTATTTACTACTTCCTGGATGTCCACATTTTGTCCTTTGAGGTAGGCGATACTTGCAGGTGACAGATGGCCTGTGGAATCAAAAGTTACAGAACTTGTATTGATGCCGCGGGCACTTAATTCACTTAAGAGATCGGCCTGGCTCATTTTTGTGCTGCTGTGGAGATCGATAATATTTTGAGTCACAGTACCTGGTACATGATTACCGGTTACATACATGTGGTAGGTGTTGCTCAGATATTGAGTGGAAGCCGGTGTCAGTGTGTTGGTTGCCGGATCAAAAACCATATGCGCCTGGATGTCTGCGATCTGCGCAGGAGTGTAACCGACAGTCGCTAAATTATGTTGGAGAGCTGCCTGGTCCAGAGGGCCGGTTGGAGTGAGAGAGAATCTTTGTGTATCAACGTTTGTGTGTGGGAATAAAAGTCCAATTGAAGATGCCGCTGCACCAAAGATTGCGCCGATACCTGCAGCTTTGTAGTTTTCCAGACGTTTGATGCGTTGGAAGTTTGTTTCGGAAGTGCGCATTTGAGTTGCAACTGCGGCACGTTCTGTGGCGAGAGCATGTTGCATTTCTGTATTTACGTCACGTCCGGCGCCAAGTGTGCGAAGACGTAAGCGTGCTGCCGCAATAGTGCGGAGAAGACGGAGACGTTCAGCTTCAATATTGGTTTCATTCGGAAAGCTGATTAAGTCGATGCGGGTAGGTTGTGCAGCGCGGCCACCTTCGGCAGGCAAACCCATTTCGGAAATTTCATTTAAAGTGATGGCGTGTGCCAAAGCATGCTGGAGCGTGTTGTAGTCGGCGGCCCCGGTAATGTTGTTGATAAGAGTTCCAACCGGAACTTTGTTATACAGAGCGTTTTCATTTTCCAGACGGCGTTCAAAACGTGTGTTATGGGCCTGATTTGGACGCAGACCTTTGCGGTCATCTGTAGGAGCATAACCAAGAGCCTGACGGCGTTCTTTCATGGCCTTGAGACGGAGTGATTCTTTGTTTTGGCGGAGTGTACTGAAGGCAGTTCCTACGAGTGTTCCAGCAGCAATACCTGCAACGGCAGGCCACATAGTTGGAGCAAGCAGACCAAAAGTTGCGAGTGTTCCATAACGGCCAAGTGTGCCGGTGGTCCATTGTGCGGCGATATTCGAAAGTCCATAACCGACAACTGCTACGGTAGTCGGACTGATAAATTTATTTAAGAAACGGTTGCGTTGAACTGTTTCAACAAGTGAACGGGAAAGACGGTCGGTCCAGTTGAGACTCTTCACCTGAGTTTTGACATCAACGTTTTGAGCACGTCCGAGTCCGATGTTGATACGCATATTATCAAGATCCAAAGCGATCAAACCCGCGCGATGTGCGCGCATGCGATCGAGTAATCCTGTTTTATTAATATCCACTCCGGCAGCTCCGGTTGTGTCTTCCAGGAAGGCCAGAATGCTGGCATCCGGCGGACTCTGAAGAGCCTGGATTTGAGGAATGATATTTGTACGAACCTGATTTTGGAATTCTGCATCATTGATAGCACCGTCTGCGTAAGCGCGGCACAAGTTGCGGATGGCGTCTTGAATGGCAATGTTGGCAACGTTTTCCAGTGTTCGTTCATTTGGTGTGAGGTATGATTCCGTATCACCGGTTGTCCACGAGATACCAAAACGTGTTGCAATGGCATCAAGTTCGGCGCTGATATTCGCGCGTGTTCCTTCAGCCGGAGTGCGGCCGCTAAGTTTAGGTACGTAACCAGGTTTTACTTCATCACGAGGAAGCTCCATCAACTCTGTTCTAAAGCGGGGTTCCTCTTTGAGACGGCGGATAAACTCTTCGGTGTAACGTTGGCGATAACCTTCTGCAGCGTTGCGTTTCCAGTATTTGATGGCGATTTTATCCAGACGCCAGAGCTGAGTCCAACCCTGAGGGCCGACCTCTTTCAACTCCTGATCTAATCTTTCGTCAGCGAGACGTTCAGCAATACGACGGAGTTTTTCTTCCACATTTACGAAGAGCACATTGAGCTCTTTCACTGTGTCAGGACCCTGAATATCACGCATCAACGGAACTTTGCGATCTACTTCATCATCCAAATACACAGCGTGTTTATAGGCCTGGCCAACTTTGCTCGCCCAGAGGGGGAGAGTCATGAGTTTCTGGAAGTGTTTCAAATCGGCATCGGAAAGTTCAGTACCGAGAGCATCATTGAGTTCTTTGAGTTTTACTTCCTCTTTTTTGTCGATTTTGCCGCGTAAATGTGAGCGGATGCGTTCGTATTTTGGTGCAACTTTACGAATAAAAGCGTTGAAATCTTTGCTGGCCAGACCGTTTTTCGCCATGAGTTCCTGATACATCGCTCCATCGAGTACAAAATCTTCGAGGATGTTAATTTTTTTCTTGGTGCCGAGCTCCCAACCCTCTGTCGTATTGATGAGATCAAAAACGTATGGAGGATTTTCTTTGAAAGAGATAAGCAAAGCCAGCACCTCTTTTTCACCGGCATGCGCGTCGAGAGATGTGAGATATCCTGTATAAATAGCTTTAGCTTCAGCCTCAGAAACAGATCCGACAGATTTGCTGCCTTTGGATTTTACAACCTGAATCAGAACATCACGGAACGTATTGAGATCACCAACTTTTGAACCGAATTTTTTGTGCAGTTTCATGACCACTTCCTGAGAGTTGGCGAGCATACGTTCACCGTATGGCTTGTGGTCTTCCAGGAATTTTTTCAAATCCACTGTACGTACTTTGCCATCATCACCGCGTTCCTCTTCGTAAGTGTTTTTTCCTTTGCGAACATTTGGAACGATCTGGAGTTTGATAATGTTTTTGATTTTTTCAAAAGCGCGGGCTTTGTTGAGCACGCCCATAGCGTGGTAGAGGAGTGCCTGAC
>Ga0207689_10003029_pt1 | contig 15486 bp, 15 predicted proteins | sample KBSMisM52_FD_184312 | JGI IMG/M metagenome (GOLD analysis project Ga0207689, IMG submission 184312) | Miscanthus rhizosphere microbial communities from Kellogg Biological Station, Michigan, USA - KBS Miscanthus M5-2 (SPAdes) (version 2) | ecosystem: Host-associated > Plants > Roots >... | reverse complement strand
GCTCTCTTCTTTCTCTTCTTTGTGAAGCGCGCGCCGGATGGCCTGCGCAAAGTCTGGCAGGTTGCGATCCGCGCCATCACGCGTTTCCACTATCGCAATTGTCGGGAATACTTCGTCGGACAGCGGCCGGATCTTTTACATGTCTTCACGCCGGACACCGGCTCCGCGATGATGATTCGTGCCGGTCATGAACTGGAGATTCCGGTTCTCTATCACGAAATGGGAACGCCACACTATTTACCCGCTCTAGATCCTTACTATCGACGACTGGAAAAAGTATTGCCCCTGTGTTCCGAGGTCGCGGCGCTGTCTCCAACACTGGCCAGGCAATGGTCCGAACGCTTTGCGTTCTTGTCGACGGTCTCGGTGTTGCCGCTAATCACGGAAGACTCTGAAATGCTAAATGTGTCTGCCAGGCTACCCCGGAACGGCAAGCACGAAACCGTCTTTGGCTATGCAGCTCGAATTGAGACGGGTAAGGGACCTTTGGTGTTGGCAGAGGCTTTGGCTAAGTTAAGACAAGACCGTGATGACGTACACGTACGTTTAGCAGGCACCGGACCCGCAGCGAAGGAGGTAAAAGCACGCGCGAGACAATTAGGACTCAACGGTTCGTTGGAGTTTGTCGGTTCTTACGAAGGCACTGTGGGCTGCAGTGCGTTTATGCGCACGCTGGATGTTTTTGTGTTGCCATCTTTCGCCGAAGGAACTTCGAAAAGCGTGATCGAGGCCATGGCTCATGGGTTACCGATCATTACGACCAACGTTGGTGGTTCACCCGATCTGCTACCAACGGGTGCGGGGATTCTCGTCCCGCCGGGTGACAGCGCTGCACTTGCCAACGCGATGCAATGCCTCGCTTCTGATCCCGCCTTGCGGAAACAGATGGGACAGGCAGCTCGTGATCGTTATCTCAAACTATTTGCGCCTGACTCAGTACTCTCAATGCTCGTGAGTACCTATTCGCGCCTCACCGGGATCGATGGGTGCGAGGCGAATTCATCGAATGTGAGACATCCTTGGGCGACAGCAAGCCACCAGAAAAGCTGAGAATCGCCTTCGCCACTCCGGAGTATGTAACCGAACATCACTTCGATGGGGGTCTGGGTAACTATGTAAATCGAGTTTCAAAGGTACTGGCGGATCTCGGTCATGATGTTCATGTCGTAACCCTGTCGCACCAAGACGAGGCGGCATTCGAGCGCGAAGGTGTGATGGTCCACCGGCTTACACTTAAGAGAGGCTGGCAGACGCTCAATCGTTTGACTCGTTACTCGTTGCCGACCACCTTGCATTGGTTGAACTTCAGCACCCAGGTCTTCCGCAAACTCAAACAACTCCATCGAAAAAAACCTTTTCATCTAATTCAGTATCCGAATTATTCTTCTTGCGGTGTGTTCTCGATTCCCGCTTTGCGTACAGCTCATGTGGTGCGTGCTTCTTCATATGATCCTGCCTGCCACGATCTCAGTGGATTAAAGCGAAATCTTGATCTGACGCTCGCTGAGCGTTTGCAGACACTGCAATACCGTTTAACTCGACACGTTCACGTGCCGAGTTTTGCAATGCAAACAACACTCTCAACGAAAATTGGCGTCCGTGATGCACGCGTGATACGCAGTCCTTTTTACGTAGAGACGCACGATTGGGACACATCAGTATGCGAACGATTTCTTAAAGATAAGAAATACGTTCTCTACTTCGGTCGCTTTCAATTGCACAAAGGATTTCACACGCTGGTTCATGCGCTGCCGCGGTTTTTTGAGCGGTACCCGGACGCGTACGCCGTCCTCGTCGGCAGAGACATGGAAACACCACTCGGATCGTCAATGGCTGCTTATGCAAGAGCGCATTGTCGTCAGTTTGCTGATCGGTTGATCCTGCTGGAAAACTTGCGGCACGCCCAGCTATATCCGGTTATCGATCGATCGCACCTGGTTGTCTTACCGTCTTTAATCGACAACTTGCCGAACAGTTGCCTTGAGGCAATGGGTTTAGGCAAAGTCGTAATCGGAACCAGGGGCACCAGTTTTGAAGAATTGATCACAGACGGAGTCAACGGATTCCTGGTTGAACCGAATAGTCCAGACGCACTTGCAGACAAGCTAATCTCGGCGTGGGACTATCCGAGATTGAATGATATGGCGACGGCGGCTAAGCAAAGGATGCAGGAATTCGCACCGGAGAAGACCGTGGCTTCGTTATTGACCTACTATTCAGGACTACTGAACGTCCGGACAGATAACGGTGCATGATCACGAGGAAGATTCAGAACAGGATTAGAGGCGCCTGGATTGAGGTCCGGCCGGTCAAGCCGACGAAAGTTGTAGGGATAGGTTTGCCAAAGACTGGGACTACAACGCTGGGGTATTGCTTCCGACGTTTTGGCTTCAAGCATCGTACGTATGACATGGATCTCGCACTGCAGGTTAAGCGGAATCAATTGGAGCCAGTGCTCGAGGAAGCAACAAAGTTCGAATCGTTTGAAGATTGGCCGTGGTTTGCAATCTATCGAGAATTGGACCAAAGATTTCCCAACAGCAAATTCATTTTGACTCTTAGGAAAGATACTGAGACGTACGTGGCAAGTTTGAAACGACATCATGAGCGGGAGGGAATTAGGAGGGAGGGATTTGTAAAACCGCATTGGTGGAATGAAGTCCACGGCGTTGAACCCGCCGCCTGGGATTACGAGAAGTCGGCGCAGAGATACGAGAGGCACAACCGGGAAGTTCTGGAGTATTTTGGCAATCGAATTAGCAAGGATCTGTTAGTCGTTTGTTGGGAACACGGAGATGGTTGGGCGGAACTAAGTAGATTCTTAAACAAACGACTGCCTGAAGAACCGTTTCCACATTTGAGATAAAACAAATGCGTGTCTGGGATTGGCACTACGACACATTAAGAGCGGTTTTCGGTGAATCGTTGTTGCACCGCGTCGGCATCCGCCGACAGTGGTACGAGATCGATGGTTGGTTTAATTGGCGTTCGGCCCAGGAAGAAGCGGTGAACTGGTTTCCAGTTGGCAGTCGATTTGTCGAGGTTGGAACTTATCTCGGTCGAAGCCTCTGTTCATTGGGCGAGGTTGTTGAGCGCAGCGGCAAACAAATAATAGTGATCGGTATCGACACGTGCCGCGGCAGCGGCCCTGAAGGTTGGCGGAGAAAGGACTTTCAAGCCGGCGCAGTTCAACGGGGAGGTGGCACCTTCGCCGGAGCGCTGCATAAAAACCTCCTGGATAGCGGCTTTGGAGACAAGATCCAACTGATCATCTCCGACTCTGCTGCTGCCGCGCGATTGTTTTCCGACAAGTCGCTTGACTGGGTTCATCTCGATGCGCGACATGACTACGCGAGTGTGAAAGCCGACATTGAGGCGTGGCTTCCGAAGGTTAGGCAGGGCGGTTGGTTGTCAGGCGACGACTACAACGAACACAAGTGGCCCGATGTGGTTAAGGCGGTGGGAGAGCTCTTGCCGCGTGCGGAGGTTTGGTCCAACCAGCAATGGCGCTGGGTTGTTGAGTGATCTAGGAAGCTTTTGGTCCCCCGCCCTCGTGCTCCGTTGCGGCTACAAGTTTGGTGAGACTTCGGTAATCCACGGTCCAACCCGCGTAGACGGCTGCAAGTCCAATAACACCTCCCTCGCCGGTGAAGATACCGCGGCCGTGCAAGAACTTTGCCCCGCGCTCCCAGGCCTCAAAGAACCTTGATTCGTTTCCGTCCTTAGTTACGGCAAACAAACATTCGCTACACCACGGGGCGGAGTTGAGCACGTCTTTATCGCCGAACAACTCCAGGGCTAACTGTTCGAAACCTGGCTTGCGCATTTGTCCCCATCGACTTAAATGATCAGCAATGCTCGTCCGCAGACCTTTGTCGACAGCGATACCGGGACGAAAATGCGGCAGGCGCGGCGGAGATTTGATCCGTGAGTCAGCATCGATGAAGATAGCGGTTTCAAACTCTTCGAGAGCCACCTGCAACACAAATCGTTTGTCGTGATAGGCGGGGCGGCCTTGTCCGTTTCCAGTAGGCGGGAGCGTTGTCCGGAAATCGATTGCCATTGGACCAACCGGCTCATATCGAATCGTGCGCACCGACGGGTCGACAAAGTCATTCGGCTCATCCGTAAAGACGATCCAGCGCAAGGCAGGTGCGTCAGCCAGTAGCATTTGCGCGCGGCGACGATAGGGCGGATGAATTGCCAGCGTGCAGAAGCAAGCTTTGATTGGGCGACCTTTCAGGCGATCCAAGAGGTGCTTCAGCATTGTGCTGGTGATGCTATTGCATGGAACGTTTCTGTGGCAAAGAAGATAGTGATCGGCTTTGCCTCAAAAGTGCACTACGCACAGTTGATCGGAAATGTGGGTGACTTGGGGATATACTGCTCGACTTCAAATACTGTAAGACCAAGGAACTAAACGATACGAAGTTTAGACAATGCTGAGCAAAGGGAATTCAAGGCTGAGAAAATCTTTCAGCAAATTTTTGGGCCCGCTTTCCAAGCCTCTTTCACAAACTCTCAACACCGCGCAATTCATTTCTCGAAGTCCACGACATTCAGTAAGGCTGTTAGTTAACTCCTGGTCAGCGCCTCGGATCCAAGCCCAGCCTGATGTCTATCCATTAGCGGCTTACCTCGCTGAACGGTACGGCTGCACTCACGCCATAGCGATTGGTCGGCCAAGTGCTAAGGACCTAATACATCTCTATCCCAGGTTTGAAATCATCGGAATCGTCCCCAGCGCAGATCTGCAGACCTATCGCAGCCGGTACAGATTCGCGACGTGGCTGGAAGAAAACACGAATCTCGCTGAGTCACTGCCCGACGCGGTTCTGCGGCGTGCAATCATCGTCAGTGATCGTCTGGATCATTTTTGTAGCAACGAGTCGTTGTTAAGGAACTTGAAGGCCCAGCTCGATCAAGCGCCGGTTTGTATTTTGACAAACGGGGATTTAGATCGAGCCGCCGATAATGAAACCCTGATAGACATCGAACACCTACTGAAGTCTCAAGGATTCCATCTTGAGTTTGTAGGCTGGACTGCTAGCAATAATGTCACTTACGAAAAGAAAACAATACTGGCAGTCATTACAAACGACGCTGTTGCTAAGCAAGTGAGAGTGAAAGCTCCCGTCGATTTTCGAGTGGTTGCGTTCATGGCTGCTTACAATGAAGAAGACATCATAGTTCAATCTATTAAAAAGTGGACTGATCAGGGAATCAGTGTGCACGTCCTTGAGAACTGGTCCACAGACGCCACCTATGATTTGGTTACTGACCTGGCAACCCGTCTTCCAGTCACTGTTGAAAGATTCCCGGCAGCTGGGCCATCAAACTATTTCGATTGGGGAGCCATGCTCGCGCGCATGGAGACGCTATCCAGAGAGATCGAGGCCGATTGGTTTATACGACGAGGCGCTGACGAAGTGTTGGTGTCGCCCTGGCCGGGGGTGAGCTACAAAGATGCTCTATATCTCGTGGACCAGGCGGGCTTCAACTGCGTCGATCATACGATTGTCGAGTTTCATCCAGTGGATGATGGGTTCGAGATGGGCATGGATCACGAGGCCTACTTCAAGCATTTTGACTTTCAGAACCTATCCCATTCCAACCAAAGAAAAGCCTGGAAGAATTGCGGACAACCAATCTCGACGATTGCATCTGCGGGCCACGATGTACTATTCGATGGACGCAAAGTCTATCCCTTCAAGTTTTTGCTAAAGCACTATTCATTCAGGTCACAACAACACGGCGAGAAGAAAGTCTTTCGCGAGCGGAAAGCCAGGTGGAATCCAAAAGAGAGAGCCAGGGGATGGCATATACACTATGATTCCATGAATGAAGGGCACCGATTCGTTCAATCACCGACTGAGAAAGCGATTTTCGAGGAAGACCACTTCAATAAGACTTACCTCGTAGAGCGACTATCCGGTATCGGCATCCGCCGCGAGAAAGCTAATTGAGAAGATGCTGGAACATTCCGATATTCATAATCCAGAAAACGAAATGAACGATTCTGGTTTGTCTCAGCCAGACGTGCGCACAGCTCTGGTAATAGGGCATCCAGGTCACGAACTGATGGTTCACGGTTGGCTCGAAACAACGCAACCACGTGTCTTCGTGTTCACCGATGGGTCGGGACGGTCAAACCGGTCAAGGCTTGGTTCAACTACAACGGTACTTAACCAGGCCGGCGCTAAAGGTAGTGAGATTTATGGACGCCTCACGGATGCGGAAGCATACGAAGCCATTCTCAATCACGACTTTGATCTTTTTCTTGGACTAGCGAGGGAACTTTGCGAAGCGTTCGCTGCTGAGCGGATTGACTGCGTTGCGGGCGATGCTTTTGAAGGCTACAACCCAGTGCATGACGTTTGCCGTCTCGTAATCAATGCTTCAGTAACCTTGACCCAACGCTTAAGAGGACATCGCGTCGGAAATCTTGAGTTCTCTCTTTTGAGCCAACCGACCGAGTGTCACGAGCCGAACCATGCAGGCGGCATTTGCCGCTTCCTGGACGACGCGGCATTCGCAAAAAAAATGGCGGCAGCGAAGGGATATCCCGAACTTGCCGGCGAGGTCGCGGCACTGGAGCAAGCATCAACTGCTGCACTGCGGGTGGAATGCTTGCGTCCAATTGGCCCAGCCTCGGGCGAGCACGCTTATGATCAGCCTCCCTTCTACGAGGCCTATGGTGAGAAACAAGTGGCAGCGGGTCATTATCGAAAAGTACTCCGCTACAGTGAGCACATTAGACCACTTGCAGAGGCACTAAGCCGCTACGCGGAAGGGCCAATCTAGCTCACAATGTTGGAAGGAACTCCATTCCTAACTCGAAGAGCAGAGACTTCGCCAACAAGTCCGGACGACAGAACCGCCGGATCTTGCCTGCGTGTTTGCTTGGAAGCAGCGGAAGAGCACTGACGAGAGGATGCGGTTTGAACTTGTTGCCGTCGATCTATTAAAGGATTTGGGTTACGAAGTATGAGACGCCGCCAGCTCACAAATTGGCGGACTTTCACTTAGACCAAACGCACATTCGACGATGGAGCTTCAACGATCAAGGAAGCCATTCAATGAGCGATCTTCTCAAATCAGCTCTGAATGATAGCAAGATAACTGTGGGAATGGTCGTTGACAGTAGACCGCCCACTATCACTCGCGGCAGCGGCGAGGTAAGAAATCTCAAACTAACCCAGGCAATCAATAGCCCCGTCCCGGCAGCAGCCAGGATGGATAGTGAAATGCGAAAGAGCTTCGCAGAGATGCCTGGGATAATTCCGTTTAAGACCTTGAGGCAACTCACTAATGCAACAGCATAAGCGATCAAGCCGGCCCAGGCCGCACCAGTTAATCCGAAAGCGCTTATGAACGGATAGAGTGCGGCGAGAAAGACGACTGCTCCTAGAGTCGTGCTCACCGCCACATCTTTTGGCCTGTTCAAGCCCCAGAAAAAAGTGGAAACGATCAGACTAAGTCCGCGCAAGGGTACGACCAACGCAAGGACCCGCAGCACAGTTCCCGCAGTGGCCCACCTGCTGCCGAAGAGTAGTTGAACTACCTCGTTAGCAAGCAGAAACAATGACGACGTGATCGCAATAATGATCATCAAGGCGACAGTAAATACTTTGGTTAAGGCTAGCTCCAATGCTTTTGGGTGATTCGCATTTATTTCGGCGTATGCGGGAAAGAGCACCGATGCGAGAGAAAAAACCAGCACGCTGATTGGAGCACTGGCAATGTTGAAAGCCAGGGAATAAGTGCCGAGTGCGGCGGTCCCGAGTAAACGACCGACCATGACGTTATCCGCCATGTTGGTCACATACGAAGCAACGGCGATCACAAGCGCGAGCTTTCCTAAACTCAAAGCACGCCGCAGAGCATGCTTGTCAAAAGCGAGACGCGGGCGATACGAGTGAAAAAAGTAAGAGAGCACCGTTCCGACGGCGGCAGTTAGCAACAAGCCGAGCACCAGTGCCCAAACATTTCGCATGATTACCGCCAGGACAACAGTCAACGCTATTCCGATAGTGTTAGTAGCGAGTTCGTACCAGAAGATCCCGGCAAAGCTAATCTCCTTGCGCAGAATAAAGAGGCCGATGTTTTGAAATCCCTGAACGAGTGTTATTAGGCCCAGGGTCGGAATGATGACCTTCAGTTGTGCTTGCCCGTAGAACCGCGCCATTGGGAAGGCGGATGCCGATACTAAAAGAGCGATGACGAAACTTTTAAGGAGTTCCACCGACCAAACGGTGTTGAGGTGTGCTTTCAGCTCATCGTCACTGTCGAACTTGTTGGCAACAATTGTTCGCCCCAAGCCAAGTGACGACACAGCGTTCAGTGCCCCCACGACCGTTAGCGCCATGGCGAACAGTCCAAAATCTTCCGGCACGAGAAGTCGAGCGAGAACGACAGAACGCACAAAACGAATGGCTTCCGCGATCAGTGACGACGATACATTCCAGCTAAGACCTGCACGAACCCTTTTCGCCAGCGGTAACTTCGTATCTATCTCGTTAGTAGTTGTTTTGGCCGAGCGTGTTTCGGTTAGACGAAATGGAGACATTCAGTCAGTCATTCAAGCAAAGGCTTACAACGTCGGCAAGGGGCACCAGGGAAAGTGAAGAAGCCATCCCTTTCTGTGAAGGACTCACGCCGTTGCGTAGCGGTTTTCCTCAAATGATTTGACCGCTGTATAAAGAATCAATTCGCTTTCATCCGCGATGAACTGCCGCGCTCGCTTCTTTGATTCCAGACACAACTGGGATTGCAAAAGATATTCCGACTCATCTGCATAACCATTTATCAAGACCAGGAGATTCGGATCCTGTATGACCGGAAGTCTCGGGAAGTCGTTGTTCGCCATCTCGGTAATCAACAGAGTCGGTTTGTTCTTAAAGCAGGAAAGATAGTCTGTTTCGACAGAGGTGATTAGTTGATCAAGCTGATTTGCCTTTGCCAGGTAGAATTCAATCACTACGACGCCCGCTTCCCTCTCCAACTCGTTCCACTCAAAGCTTGCGCTGAGCGGCTTCAAAAGGTGAACGTGATCCGAATCCAACATCATCTCGTTGGCGTCTGGGCCAAATCGTTTCCAGACTTCGCCTTGCTCATAGAACCCTCGCAGAAAAGTCAGTCTTGATTTCATGTCTTCAAAGCCGCGGATCCAGAAGAATCTGTCGCTCTCGCCTTTGATCCTGAATGGCGCCAAGACGCGAGCACCGTGTTGAGATTCAAGGAAATGGTCGCCAAAGTATTTAATGAATCTTTCCCGCGTGCCGGGCTTCAATAGATAGTTCCGCAGTTCAATGACTGTGAGCTTTGGCTTTGTGTTCATCGGTTAACGCCTTTGTCTTTCTGTAGAGAGGGAAACTCTGTTAGAAACGATTAAGTGTGCGACTTCACCGGATCAAGTAAACCGTGTCTGTAGTAGACGAAGGCATCTCATTGCCTCTTTGGTTACGTACGAATGCCTGGTTCTTCATCTCCATCATAGTAGCATCGCAAACTTCAAAGCCCTTGCTCTCGATTTGATGTGGGTGAACAGCGCGTGTTCGCTTCAGTCAATTGAGGTGCGGGAATACAGATAAAAGAAAGATGCCGCGACGGTCAATCGCGGCATCTTCGAATCGGTTAGATATTGTTGTTGGTAGCTGGCTCAAGGCCGGCCGAGGATTCCGCCCAAAACACTGCCGACGCCGCTTCCATTCCCTCTTCGGTAGTCCCCGTTATTGTTGGAACCGCCATACTGCCGGAAACCTGCGTCATACCCTCGGACGAAGCCATTGCGAAACTGCTGCGACGAGGCATCCTTGTAGTAGTGTGAACGCTGCGGGCTATAGTTCTGGCCACGTTGAGCATCGCTGGCGCCAGTGTTTAGACCGGCTTGGTATCCCTGGTTCAGCGCCATCTGGCTGCTGTTGTTATACCCGCCATTGTTATAGCGGCCATTGTTATAGGTGCCGTTGTTATAGCGGCCGTTGTTGTAGGTGCCGTTGTTATAGCGGCCGTTGTTGTAGGTGCCGTCGTTATAGCGACCGTTGTTGCCATCGCGGTTATCACGATCGTCATGTCTGGCTCGATTCTCGTCCCTATCCTGGTTACGATTCCGATTGCGTCGCCAATCCTGGTTCTGATCTTGATTCTCATTACGATTGCGGTCGCGTCGCTTCCATTCGCCGTTATGTCGACCCTGTGCTTGAGCAGTCATGCTCGGCATCATTCCTATTCCGACAAGTAAAGAAAAGGCTAAGAGAGCGCCTCCAAATTTGCTTCTGTTGTTTATGGTTGTCATCTTCGGTTTCTCCTTAATGATAAGGAGTGCAAGCTGAGTGCCGACGGGTCGGTAAGAAGAATACAGTCGTTCTAATGCAGTTACGGGTGGCAGGGATAACGCGACGCCCTCATATGGTGCAGTGGCGGTCGCAGATGAGTTCGCTTTCGAGAAGTAAGGATGGCGCTCGCAGAGCTTACTTCCCTGCGGGCGCCCATCCACTATCAATCGTCTAAAGAACCACAAGAGTTCATAGCGACGTGTTCATTGCACAGTGTCCCTTGCGATCGTTGATCCAATTCTGCTGAATCAGGTAGTCGCGCTGGCCGAGTCTAAGGTTGGCCCGAGCACCGTTCCCAGCTGAATAAGTTGGTCCGAATTGCCCATCGCACTTATCGGCATTTTGCAATCCATACCTGTCAAACCAACCGGTACCGTCAGGATTGGTTATTGTCGTACTCAGGACGTGAGCGAGAGTGTTAGCCATCGCATCTGCAGCGAGACTTCCGTTGGGAGTCGGTAGCAGTGTTCCGTTGGCGAAAAACTGTGGCGCACCGACACTCGGGCATCGCGTTGGGTTACCGACGAATGCGTACCGGAATCGACTTCCATTTGCGAATCCAAGTCCATGGTGGGGTTGGGCTGAAGCGACACAAAAACCCGTCGTCGGCGAACTCACGTCTGCCGAAGCGAGAACGACGTAAATTCCGGCAGGATCCGGAGGAAGACCGAAATTATTAATTTGATCCGCAACAATCCCCTGCATGTCTGACGCTGTCAGTTCAAACCCATGTGAATATCGATCGACAACACTTCCCCCAAAGAGTAGGGCGCCGCTAGGCCCCTGACCATACCAATTTGGGTAACCCGCAAGGACCTGGAAATAAGGTGATGATCCAACGCTCACTGCAAAGTCCGACACGATCGACTGTGTGCCGACATCACCGACGAGGCCACAATTGTTGTCCCAACAGCCATACCAGATAAGGTAGACGTTAGAACTACCAACCATAACCGGCCCGTCGTGGTACAGGATTCTGCTGTCAGTCTTCACACTATCTGTTGGCCTTTGGCTAGAAGTTACGGTTTGAGCTAATGCCGGTTGGGCCAACCAAACGAAACTAACCGTCAGTAGCAGTAATAGAGTTTGCACGTTTATTTTCATGTCTCTTTCTCCTTTAGCCAGCTCATGGAGCAGGTGCCACGAACGGGTAAGTTGCCGGCGCCTCACTTCCGATCTTGGTTCCGTTTCTGTAGGTGTTAAGACAAACCGGGTGCGCAAAAACTGATGGCGCATCTGGTCCCGAGTAGACAATGTCATCGACCAACGCACCGCCCGGAGGGTTGAGACCTGCCAGGTCGCGCACGCGCTTAGCGATCTCATGATCGGCGCATGCCGTGTCGCCACTGACGCCTAGCGCGCCAATGATCTTGCCGTTGCGATACAGCGGCACTCCGCCGCCGAAGAAGATCAAGCCACCGACTAAAGAATTCTGACCGCCATCCTGGCCTGAGGGTGGCGCGAGAAACTCTGGATTGAAGAGGTTCGACTGGCCCAGGCTCGCTAGCGAGTGTCCGGGCTGCGTGAACGTGTAAAGCCGCGCTGTCGAGAGCGCTAGATCATCAAGGCTGAAAGCATTGGCTGTATAGGCCTTTGACTTGGCTATAGCTTGACTGCCGGGCCATACCTGCGTCGCGTCGCCCGTAGAAGTGTTAAAGGCACAGACCGCACCATCGCGGTTGACGACGGCGGCCCACATGCGCGTTCCCTCGAAAAGCCCACCGATTGGTTTGTTGACGTTCTGCGCCTGGACGAGTAGCTGGCGAAGTTGTGATTCAGACGGCAAGTTCTGACAACCTGCAGCGGTGGTCTTCTGTGCGTTTGCAGTTGTTAGAGCGATCAGAATCGCGGATGCGGCGACAAATAGAGACAAAAATTTCTTCATTGACGTTTTCCTTTCTAATTAAGAGCGATGTAAAAGGAAGCTGTTCGCTTCCTTTTGTAATGGTTATTGGTTACGGACAGCCAAGGTCCGTACGAGCGGAAGTTTGAAGTGTCCTCATGATTCCTCCACATATGAAGCTAATGAATCTCCTCGAACTCGAGGCCTACTCAGGAATTCAACAATCATCGGAATCCGTTGGCGGCGCTTCCGATATGACGATTTCAGTAATCGGTGATGTGGTAATTGTCTTTAGCTCGGTGCTGCCCACGAGAAACACCGCTCTGTTTCCAGGCTCGAGTTGGTCCAACAAAGGCGTCGCACTGTCTGTTGGTCGTATCGTTTCTCCGAAGATCGCCTCCTGCGCTTCGCTTAATCGACCTCCACTGAGAACGCCTTTGCCTTGCACCGGATCGACCAGGCGAAAGCGGTAGTCGCTGGCGCGAGTGCGAATCGTGATCTCCTCAATTGCTTTCATTTCTTTCACTCTGATTTCCATTTCAAAGCCTCACCGATCATTCCTAACTCAGCTAGGAATTGACTTCTTCAACGTTTTGAATTTGTTAGTGACAGACCGAAGTGAGCGCTTTTGATAGCGGCGAGTGAGGCCGGCAGCACCAATCAGCCCCATGCCAAGCAGAATGATTGAAGCAGGTTCCGGCACACCCGAGGGACTGATTACATTAATATTGACTTCACCAATACCCCACCCAGGTGAACCGTCAGGGAAGAACCCAGCTAACAACAGGTTTGCGGTATAGAAGCCGGGTGCGACTGTTGGAGAGATCCTCACATCCAAAAAGCCACCAGATACCGTAGACATCGGACCCGGATCAGTCAGAAAGTTAGAGGGAATAGCGATATCTCCTATGTTGATAAGACCCGGAGGGTATGAAATGCCGGGTCCACCGATGTGGAAACCAAGCGGAGTGGAATTAGTAAGAGTTCCTGTAAAGGAAATCCAAGTGCCTGGCGTCACCGTCTGATTTGGGTTGTTAATGGTGAACACCAACGGATCAGCATTCGTTCTTGCGGCAGCGACTAAGCAGATTACCGTTAATGCAACCGCACTCAGGATGGATCTTTTTAAACTAGTCATTGAATTTAGCCTCACTTCTTTAGTCCCGCATTTCAGTTTGGATTAAGGGTCTTACAGACCACAGGTGGACCCATGTTGATTCGCACACTAGCGAGCGAATGACTGTGATCCGGCCAAAGATTTCGAATAATTGTGTGTGTGGTCGGCATAGCATAGTCCTCTGGATCTCTGTTGCATCTGTCTTCTCTTCAACAACTAGTGGCAACTCGACGAAAAGCATCACGCGAATTGAGACGATTTTTGAAAAAGAATGTGTGGTGTTCTCATGCCCTCTTTAAACCTGTGCCTCCGGTCGAATTGATTTGTTTGTTGCCTCGAAGACAGAGGTCATCGCATTCAAGCCTATGTTTAGTTTGCTATTAGGTGTGCTGACCCGTTCGGGAACGCCCGCACTGACGCCTACGTACACGTCGTCATTGACCTATTACCGGTAGAAGTAAGGATCGAGAACGGGAATGGATTGGCTTGAGGTTGGTAAGTTTGGGTACTGGAATTATTTGGGAAGAGCAATGTTCATGTCGGGAGTGCCACGACCTTAATGATAGCGCCAGGGCGTGCTGAGATGTAGCGGGCTGTAACGAACCTCGATCGGTTTCACTCCTCAAAACTCTTTCATAGAGATTTCAGAAAACTCTAACGACTTTCCGCTTCTACCTCGCTATCTTTCTCACGCTCACGAAGCAGCAAGCTCATCCCTTGCAAAATACCAACTCAAATTAGGAGAAAGAGAATGAAATTCAGTAAGTGCAAAGTATTAACGATGTGTCTGTTGATTGCGATCGCGGCGCAGGGCGCCTTCGCTGATTCGCAATGCAAGAACATCTTTGCAGTTCAACAAGACAGGCTCATCGCTGAAGGGTGTACGAGCCCGATCGCTTTCTGTGCTGGCGGAACATTTACGGGCAATCATGGATTCCGCGGCAACTTTTTCTTCGTTGCCCTGAGTTTTGATCAGATCCTCACCGATCCGAAACCCGTTCACCGGCAGGTGGTGCCGGGCATATCAAAGTACACAACTGACGACGGCACCCTCACGATCAGCGATGTGTCGGTCTTTGACACTGAGCGTCGCACATTTGCGGGTATCGGATACATCACTGAAGGAACTGGTCGTTTCGCTGGTGCGACCGGAGATGTTTTTACGAACGGGCGTGTATCGGCGGATGGGTTAAGTTTTACGACCGACATGACTGCTCAGATTTGCTTCCCGAATTAACTTCGTGATGCACTCGCTGTGACCTCACTCCTGGTCTCATCCATTCCGACCTGGATTGACAGGTGTAAATAATCAGCCGCAGATCAACGTGGATACACGCAGGTAAGGATCAGGTATGGGCGGCGAGAGTCGGGCCCTTCTGATTCTCTGATCTGCGGTTTCCGCGTTTATCTGCGGCCAATAAATTTACGGCAGAGATGGCGTTTTGCCGACCCTGGGAGGCGATCCACGAAAGTACGAACTAAGACGAATAGGAAACTGACGCCAAACCGAGTTTTGACACACACCCTGCCGTTGGTGGATTGGAGAGTTCCATAGTCCGTTCGTCATAGGTAGGAACTTGAAGGATCCGCCGTCGGAGGCATTTTGACTTTTGTGCGAAGCGTCTCGTCACCGGGCGAGTTCTTCCTGATTATTGCCCGAACCTGTCAATTCTGACAGTAAGAATTTCCCCGGTACTAACTCAAAATCAACCCAGTCCACGAACAATGAATTCTTGTTTTCGTCGGAGAGTAATCGTCTGCGGAGTTGCGAAATTCTCGCGCGAGGCGCAGCGATGGCCGCCATGGGTGAAACTATCAACGACTGCACGATTACGAACAACCGCGGCGATAACGATACTCAACACTCGGGCAATGCCAGAGGCTTGTTTATCTTCGGTGGCACAATCCTCACCCTTCGCAATTCGATTGTCGATTTGAACTTTGTTGGTGGCAGTCCCGACATGACCGCCAGCGATATTGTGGACGCAGTCACACTGGCACCTTTAGTTTCTGACTTTTGTAGTGAAGCATGAAAGTGAAGCGGCACATCAGGGGCTTACTCGAGCTCATGTCGGCGCCGCAGAGATGGCGCCGTCCCTTAGCCACGATGGCATTCTTTGTGATCGTCGCCTCGGGCTTTGCGCTGGCGCGTACGAGCGCGGGCGAGCGATTTGCTTCATTCGCGCGGG
>Ga0207689_10003027_pt1 | contig 15487 bp, 14 predicted proteins | sample KBSMisM52_FD_184312 | JGI IMG/M metagenome (GOLD analysis project Ga0207689, IMG submission 184312) | Miscanthus rhizosphere microbial communities from Kellogg Biological Station, Michigan, USA - KBS Miscanthus M5-2 (SPAdes) (version 2) | ecosystem: Host-associated > Plants > Roots >... | reverse complement strand
ATAAAAAGCGTGCGGAATAAAGTCATATCTATTGAGAATGAAGAAATACCAATAGGTACTTCTTACGAGGAAAATTTCTTAAAGCTTTTTAACAAATAGAATAGTTACCGCAACATTCCCATTCTTTACCTCAACTCACTTTTTTTCTCTTAAACCTTTATGAGTTTTGTGCTGTCGTAGCGGCGAACTAAAATCAATTAACTATGCACACGAAACAATTTCTTCCGGTTTACAAACTTCATCTCTTTGTCGCATTTCCTGCCGCAGAATTGCAGAAACAATCAAATCTTTAATAAATCAATATTTATAGCATACATCACTACTTACTATTATTTCTTAATCACAAAAAAGTAAAAAAACCATGGAACAATCAAGAAAAAAATTCCTCAGGAGTTTCCTGATAGGCGCTACATCTGTTCCCGTTATACTCGCAGCTTGTAAAAAAGACGACCTCAGTTCAACTTCAGGCACGGGAACAACGACAGGAACAGAAACCGGTACCGGCACCAGTTCAGGATCCTGTACTGTATCACCAACGGAAACAGCGGGTCCCTTTCCCACTAAATCACCATCATCGCTTGTAAGGTCAGATATACGATTGGATAGAACAGGCGTCGCATTTACAATAAATATTACAATCAGGAATACAAACGATAGCTGTAACGGTCTGTCAGGATCTATTGTTGACATCTGGCATTGCGATAAAGACGGTTATTATTCTGAGTATGGCGGTTCAGGGATGCAATCTGTGGATTTTACTTCGGTACATTTTTTAAGAGGCAGACAAACTACCGATGCAAATGGATTGGTAACATTTACTTCTATATTTCCCGGTTGGTACTCAGGGCGTGCTACGCATATACATGTGCACATTTATAATTCATCAGGTAATTCTTTATTGGTTACTCAAATAGCTTTTCCGGAAGCGACCGATAGCGCAGTGGCAACGGTGAACGGCAGCGGCGGCTCTGCCTATGGTTACACAAAAGGGATGAGCGGCTATACATACAATGCGAGTGATAATGTATTCAGCGATGATTCTACGGGCTCTGAAATAGCAGCGGTAACCGGCAGCCTCACCGCAGGCTATGTACTAACCCATAATATATATGTGGCTGCCTGATTTATCGTACCCTTTTGTATAAATAGTAAGACGTAAAGGTGGTTACGTCTTACTTCATTCAATCATTATGTCCGCAAGAATAATTCGTTTTTGTTACCGGAAAATTATTGATTCTGCATCTCAAAAGACCTGGGACAGGTTTGTATTTGATAGCAGTTATGCAGAATTTCTTATGCAATCGCAATTGTATAATAAAGAGAAGATGTATAGCAGTTTCAGCGAAATAGCGATAAATGTGCCCGATGCTGATAAACTTCATTTTTTAGTAAGCGCATCTGTTACCGGATATATACAGCAGCTGAATGAACAGGTTCCTGACATTACCGATAATCTGGGTAAACTTTTCCTCCGTTTTAAAGGATACCGTTTTGAAATAATCAATTCAGATGTAAACGATAAATCGAAACACCGGATCGCCATTAATTTTTTCACAGAACCGATGATATGGTACGATACAATCGACAAATACCTGCTTGTCTCATTCCAGGGCAAAGAGGCGTCAGCCGATGGCATACTGACCCATCTTGTAGAGTTACAGCCATTTTTCAGTATTTATTCACTTAAAGAAGAAAAACAATGATCATGCGGTGCAAGGGGAAAATATTTCTGGCTGATGAACGCGGGTTAAACCAGGCGGCGTCTGCAAGGAGTTACTCCACGTTCAATTCCGGTGATTATTTCAATCCTTACAAGCATTCTTTCGGAAATATATATGCGCTGAATGATTGTATGCTGGCTGGTTCGGCTTCGCAGTCAATAAAAGTTCCTGAGGGTTTTTATGTGGTACTGTTGCCTGTTTCCGGCGCTATCAGTTATAGCGATTCATCTATGGGGAACAAGCTGGTAGCGGCCGGGCAGGCACAGGTTATTTTTGTAAATAAGGATACGGATATTGAAATCATAAACCCGTTCCGGGATGAAATTGTCAATTTCCTGCAGGTATTGATTAAGTCAGATAAAACCTCTTTGGAAAAGGCAATTTACCTGTCAACCTATGACGATGTAAACAGGTTCAGGAATAAAACAGTCCAGGTATTCCCCGGAATTTCGGATAGCACCACCCTTGGTTTTTCGATGTATATAGGCAAATTCAGTGGCAGGGGAGAGGCGATCTATACTATAAAACAAGACGGTAAAGGGTTTTTTGGATTTGTACTGGAAGGTGCGTTTGAAGTGGAAGGCCGTCTTCTTCATGCCCGCGACGGCCTGGCATTATGGAATATCCGCGAGGTGGAAATTGAAGCATTAAGTAATGGAGCCTTATTACTGATAATTGAAACTGAAATAAATGATTTCGAAAAGATGTAGAACAACGGACTAAATGGGGAATAATATGTGGATGATTTTCTACCTATTTTCTGAATAGATGTACATGAATTCCAGAACCTTATATTGATTTGAACGATAAAATACCGGCTGGTGTTACCTGAAAACTTTTATTAAGCCTCTTAATTTTTTTAAAACCAGCGAATTGGAGAGGTTTGAATTTGTGAATGTTTTTTTAATTCGGATGTGATTCCTGTGAAAAGATAAAATCTGGAACAGCATTTGACTTATATAATTCGGTTTTTCATAGGATATTGGATTTTAAAAGCGGGCCGGATTTCTATCCAGCCCTTTTTTATTTTGCATACTACCCTGCCACCTCAGAAAAAGCGTTACCAAGGTTATTAATTATATCACCCGCGATCATTGCTTCCATTGACTCTTCTCCTGCCGCATAATCGCCGGCCAGGCCATGAATATAAACACCCAGTATAGCCGCTTCTATTGAGCTATAATTTTGTGCGATTAACCCGGTCAGTATTCCCGTCAGCACATCTCCACTTCCTGCAGTGGCCATGCCCGCGTTACCTGTATTATTAAAAAATCCTTTTGTATCCGGCGATGCGATAAAACTATGATGCCCTTTTAAGATGATGATGCAATTCAGTTCTTTTGCTTTTTCAGAAGCCAATTGTATTCTTTCAAAATCATTTTTAGAAGGGCCGAATAAACGTTCAAATTCCTTAGGGTGTGGTGTGAGGACGGAGCCTGCAGGAATCAATTTTAATAAGTCTTTTTGGGAGGAAATAATATTCAATGCATCTGCGTCAATTACCACCGGCTTACTGTAAGAATGGAAAAGCTCTTGCACTAATGTTTTGGATTCGGAAGCCGTGCCGATCCCCGGCCCGATCCCAATCGCATCATATTTAAGCAGGTCATCTTCCATTTTGGTGACGAAGGAAGAATTGAAATCAGTCATCACCATCGCTTCGGGCAATGAAGTTTGCAATATATCATAGCCGCTTTTCGGAATATGAACAGTTAATAAACCTGAACCACTTTTTAAACAGGCCTTTGCGGAAAGAACAGCGGCCCCCATCTTGCCATAACTCCCGGCTACCAGTAAGGCATGCCCGAAATTCCCTTTATGCGAAAAATTGCTTCTTGGTTTGTAAATTGACCGGGCAATAGTTCCGTCCGTTAATTCATTTTGTGTAATAAGGGAATTATAAAAATCAGGATGTAAGCCTATATCCAGGATATGAACATTGCCGGTATATAAACTATTTTCAGCGACCAGGAAAGCAGGCTTATAACATTGAAAACTTAAAGTATCATTTGCTTTTACAGCAATATTCCCTTTGGATGACTGATCGGCTGATAAGCCGCTTGGTATATCAATTGAAATAACCCTGCAGCCGGAATGATTAAGGTGGCTGACCAGTTTTCCAGTTACACCTTCCAGTGGCCGGTTTAATCCTGAGCCAAACAAGGCGTCAATGATGATTTCACCGGGTTTAAACTGATGGAAGTTTTCTTCTGATTGAATGAACCGGATATCCACTCTTGATTGATGCAGGAGTTCCAGGTTAACCTGGAAATCATCTGTTCCTTTGTGCCCGAATTCAAGAATAAAGACTTGTACGGTACAATAGCTTTCTGTCAGGAGCCTGGCGATTGCGAGCCCGTCGCCTCCGTTATTTCCTTTACCACAAAAAATAGTGAAAGGATGGGAGAGAAGGTTTTTTTCTTTTATCCATTCCACACATGCTGTGGCGGCCCTTTCCATCAGGTTGATGGATGCAACAGGCTCATGTTCGATCGTAAACTGATCCCATAGTCTTATTTCAGCGGCATTTAAAATCTTCACGGTAGAAATTTCTACCTAAAGTTGCCAAAGAAATGCCAAATAAAAACGGAAGATTTTATTTTTTCCGGGCTATCGGGCTGATTGCAGAGATAGTCGCAAGGCTTTGAACCGAAGTTGATGATTCCGCTTTTTCTTCACTCCCCGTTAGCCTCTCTTCATCATCATCCGACCCATCCTGTATATAGTCGCCAAAGAGGTCATACGCTTTTTTAGCAGAAGAATAAATATTACTGTTATAGCGGTTGCCGATTATTATTATCGTTGCTTTTTCGGATTGTAATCTTGCAAAAGCCGCATTGGTGCCGTGCCAGCGACCGTTATGATAAACGATTTTTTTCCCATTTTTCAGCATCAGCAAACGCCAGCCCAACCCATAGTTATGTATCGAAGGACGTTCATTACTGTAAGGGGTATACGCAAGATCGGTCATTTGCTGGTTGATAATTTGCCCGCCAGACATCGCTATATCCCATTTCAGCAAATCCCTTGGTGTGGAGTAGATATTTTTATCGCCATAGGTCTGATCAAGAAAATCGGGTCTCCATACGCGGCCACGTGCATCAAACGAGGGCGTGAGACGTGCGGAATCTGCCGGGGTTGCTACATATGTATCTTTCATTCCCAGCGGATCAAAGATTGTTTTCTTCATGTATGCAGGGTAGGCTTCGCCAGTTACTTTTTCTATAATCAAAGCAAGCAATGCATAATTCGTATTTGAATAACTGAAACGCCTGTCCGGGAAAGCTTCTTTATTGGGCTTTAATGTAAATAGTGAATTCAATACATCCTGGTTGGTTACCATCTTTGTTTTATCCCAATGCAGATTTTCGAGATAATGAACATAATTAGGTAACCCGCTGCGATGGTTCAATAAAGTTTTCACTGTAACTCCGGGATAAGGAAAGCCCGGAAAGAATTTACCCAGTTCATCATCCAGGTTAATTTTTCCCTGTTGCACCAATTGCATAACCGCCATTCCCGTAAATGTCTTTGAAGCAGAAGCTATGTGCATGGGCGTTTCGGCAGTTAATGAATCCTTAACCCGAAGGTCACGGAAACCCTGGTAGTCTTCGTACACTACAACCCCGTTTTTGGCCACAAGAACGCCGCCATTAAATCCCCTGTGTAAAAGCTGGGATTCAAAATGTTTCTGAACAAGATCGTGATAGTACAGGTATTCTTTGGCGCTAAGCTTACCGATATTTAAGGAAACTTTTCTGACAGAGTCTTCTTTCGGGGCCTTAACATTATTCGTCTGCTGACTCATTGAATTGCATCCGCCTAAAATAACGGATAGTGCAATAGCGTACAAGATGGTCTTCAAAAGGATTCAATTTAGGGGTTCATGCAAATTTATGATTTGCCGAAATAAGAACGTAACAATTAACACTTTATTTTTCAGTATATCTACGGATATTTGCACCATCATGGAAATAGGAAAAACAAGCTATCCAAAGGAAAAAGTACGGATTTTGTTTTTAGAAAATATCAGTGACACAGCGGTTAGAAATTTCAGACAAAATGGGTACACAAAAGTTGAGAAAATATCCAAAGCGCTTACAGAAGCCGATCTTATCCGCGAGATAAAGGATGTTCACATCCTTGGCATACGATCTAAAACTCAAATAACTGCGAATGTGCTGGATGCCGCAAAAAAATTGCAGGCAATCGGCTGTTTTTGCATCGGGGTGAACCAGGTGAACCTGAAACATGCAATCCACAATGGAGTAACCGTTTTTAATGCTCCTTATTCTAATACACGTTCAGTGGCTGAATTGGTTATTGGTTTATCTATTATGCTTATCCGCCGTATACCTGATAAAAATAAAGCGGCGCATGAAGGCCTGTGGATGAAGGAAGCAAAAGGAAGTTATGAACTTAGGGGGAAAACCTTAGGGATTATAGGTTACGGCAACATCGGATCACAGGTAAGTGTATTGGCCGAATCAATGGGAATGAAAGTTTTGTTTTATGATGTAGAAACAAAACTGCCTTTGGGCAATGCAGAAGACGCCCGTACGTTAAAGGAGTTGTTGGGACGTGCAGATATAATCACACTACATGTGCCTGAAACTGCACAAACGAAAAACCTGATTAATAAAAGTGTATTAAAATATTTTAAGAAAGGATCGATACTGATTAATTATGCGAGAGGTGAAGTGGTGGATCTTGAAGCGTTGCGTAAATGTATTTTAGAAGAACAGATTGGTGGCGCGGCAATAGATGTTTTTCCATGGGAGCCGGAAAAGAACGGGGATCGTTTCGAAACGCCTTTACAGAATCTACCGAATGTGATTTTAACACCGCATATCGGCGGATCAACTGAAGAGGCACAACAGAATATAGGTGAAGATGTGAGTGCGAAATTGTTTAATTACCTGGAGAAAGGAATTACATTCGGATCGCATACAGTACCGGCCTTGTCGTTACCGCCACAGGAAAGAGGACATCGCATTTTACACATTCATAATAATGTGCCCGGTGTTTTATCGGAAATAAATACACAATTGTCGAAAAACAATATCAATATACTGGGGCAATACCTGAAAACGAATGATGAAATAGGGTATGTTGTGTTGGACGTAGATAAAAAACTTTCTTCCACTGCCTTTCAGTTATTAAAAGACGTGAAACAAACAATAAAGGTGAGATTGTTATATTAATCCATGCCGATGGCAAACGACACTATTAAAAATCTGCTGGAAGCATTACAGGTATCCCCTGATAATATTCCGTTGCGCCTGCACCTGGCAGAGTTGATGCTTAACGATGAAATGTACTCTGAAGCAGGTGAACAGTTCAGTGATGTACTGAAAAGAAGTTATGGTAATCTCAAAGCCCAGTTAGGATTAGCTAGCTGTTATTTTAATACAGGAAAATATTCAGCGGCAATTGTCATTTATGAACAGTTGACCGGTAAACTTCCGCTGGAAGACCAGATCCGTTTTGTAAAATGCCTGATCAAAGAGAATTCGATGCAGCAGGCAATCGAAGTTTACCAGAAAATCCTTGGGGCCGATCCTCTGTATAGCGATGAGGAGATTGATAATTATCTCAGGATGCCTTCATCTTCTTTATATGGTAGTGACGAACTAACCGAAGACGATTTTGATGAGGATGGCAGTTATTTTATGGAACGCCCGAAATGGAAATTCAAAGATGTAGGTGGTATGCAGCGGGTGAAGGATGAAATTTCCATCAAAATTATTCAGCCATTAAAGAGCCCGGATCTCTATAAAGCATTTGGCAAGAAAACAGGCGGTGGTATTCTATTGTATGGTCCTCCGGGTTGTGGTAAGACGTTTATCGCGAAAGCCACAGCAGGTGAAATAGACGCGAAGTTTATCAATATAGGATTGCATGATATACTGGATATGTGGGTTGGCAATAGCGAAAAAAATCTGCACGAGATATTTGAAATGGCGAGACGCCATACGCCCTCTGTTTTATTTTTCGATGAAGTGGATGCAATGGGCGCCAGCCGCAGCGACCTGAAACAATCCGCCATGCGCCATGTTATTAACCAATTTTTAGCGGAACTGGATGGTGTGGAATCCGATAATGACGGTGTATTGATATTGGCTGCTACTAATGCGCCATGGAGTGTTGATCCTGCATTCCGTCGTCCCGGCCGTTTTGACCGTATCATTTTTGTGGAACCACCGGATGAGGCCGCAAGGGAAGATATATTCAAAACTATGCTGCAGGGTAAGCCTGTTGATAATATTGATACCGGTAAAATAGCAGCCGCGGCCAAAGATTATTCCGGTGCGGATATAAATGCCGTTATCGATATCGCTGTAGAAGAAAAGTTAAGGGAAAGTATGAGCAAGGGAACTATACAGCCAATCACCACAAAAGATTTACTCAAAGCAATAAAGCAACATCGTCCTACAACTCTCGAATGGTTCTCTTCGGCCCGCAATTATGCTTTGTATGCAAATGAGTCAGGGTTATACGATGATATATTGAAGTACCTGAAAATAAAAAAGTAAATGCCGGAGATAACGGGTTACCTGGAACGGGCCGAGTTATTATTAAACCAGGGAAGACCTAAGGAAGCCGAAACATGGATAAAAAAAGTAGTTGAGGCTGAGCCTGAAAACGATTATGCCTTGTCTGTATTAGCAAGGTGTTTCCTGAATAGTAAACAGTTTGACAAAGGTATTGAGGTGATCAGGCAAGCTATTGCTTTAGATCCGGAAATTCCTCATTATTACTATCTCGCCGCATTTGGATATTACCAGAAAAATGAAAGGCCTTCAGCGATCTTTTTTTTAAATAAGGCAATAGAACTAAATCCTTACTATGCTGAATACTTTGGCCTGCTGGCTTTCATTCATATAGACCAGAACGATTTTAAGGATGCATTGGATAAAGCAAACGAAGGTTTAGCCATTGATGCCGGCAATATCACCTGCCTGAATGCACGATCTACCGCATTGAATAAACTGCGGATGACCGATGATGCAATCAATACAATGCAGGACGCGCTGGCTATTGATCCCGATAATGAATTTACTCATGCAACCGTTGGCTGGAACCACCTTGAAAAAGGAAGACATAAGGATGCGGCTAACCATTTCCGTGAGGCATTACGGATTGACCCGAATTACCAGAATGCGAAGACCGGTTTAAAAGAAGCATTGAAATCCAAAATTCCGCCCTATCGCTGGCTACTTCAATACAGTTTCTGGCTGCGCAATAAAGGAAAACAATTCCGTTGGATATTTTTATTAGGAATTTTCTCTGGCGTACAGATCATTAATTATTTCAAGGAACAAAGATCTGATTTTGCAAATATCGGGTGGTTTGTTGTCGGTCTTTACGCAATCTTCGCTGCGGCGTCTTGGGTTATCAATCCATTAGCAAATATTTTTCTTCTTGCGCATAAAGAAGGAAAGTATGCATTAACCAATTCAGAGAAGTGGAATGCAATTTCCTTTACTCTCTGTGTGCTTGGAGGTATTACTGTACTGCTTGCAGGTAATTTTATTGGTGATAAAGAGTGGTCGGGTGATTTTTTGATTGCAGGTCTTGTTGTTCTCAGCCTTTGCATACCGATGGGACATATGCGGTTTCCTTTACAAATAAAGAAGAATACATTTTCGCAATGGATTGAACTCAGTTTGATTGTTTTAGCAATAATCACTTTGCTGATTACATTATTCCATATCCCTGCATCTGCTGCCGGGATTATTTACTTTATTCTTTTTGTTATTTATACCTGGGCGAAAGCGTTTTGACAGGCGTGAAAATTTTATCAGAACAAAGAGGCCCTTTAATAATTTCAACTGAGATTGCCAACCGGCAGCAATTCCTCCCTTCAATACATAAAGAGCCTTCTGTATGATTAGTGCCTGTGGCGACGACCATTATAATTGCCTCCATGTCTCCAGTTATTATAATCTCTATGATTATGATAACTTCTGCCCACATACGATCTGTCTAAATAATACCGGTTATCATAACCGCGCCAGTAAGTATAACCCTGAGGATTGCGGTAGAAATATCGGCCATCAGAATAGCGGGTTGCGGCAATGCCCGGAAATGGATCAACGATTAACGATACAGAAGCACGCGGGCCGGGAGGATACGGTGAATAAGGGTGGGCAACCACACAACCTGAAAAGAATATAATTACACCTGTTATTGCCGCTGCTTGTAAAATTCTACTCATTTTCATTTTCTAAATTTTTACATTTATAAAATCAATTAACCAACGGAATTCAAAAAATGCTTTAACATGAAATACATTTTTATCTTTTTTATGGTCATCATAAGTTTGACGAAAATAAATGGCCAGGCAGCAGAAGATTCTGTTAAAACTGTTGTTAACAAAATGTTTGACGCAATGAGAAATGCGGATGCGGCAAGTCTGAAAAGTACATTCTCAGATAATATTGTTTTTCATTCTATTGCTACCAGCAAAGAAGGAACAGTATCGGTTAAATCAGAAGACCCGAAGGAGTTTATTGATTTTATAAGCAAGGAAAAGAAAGGTAACGCGGACGAACAGATCCGTTTTGAAACAATAAAGATTGATGGTCCCCTCGCACTTGTATGGGCGCCGTATAAATTTTATTATGCGGGTAAGTTCAGTCACTGCGGCGTTGACTCTTTTCAGTTAGTACGGATAAACGGTGAATGGAAAATACAATACATTATCGATACCCGCCGCAAGCAGGGATGTGAGTGATTATTTTTTCAGGCGGTATTTTTTATTCACTTTCGGACTGTTGAAATAATTATTCAACTCTTCTTCAGTCATATTGGTTGCCATTTCTACAGGTACGTCTATCAACTGCGTTTGAATTTGCTTCAATTCATCTTTGAGCTTATTTGTCTTTTTTATCACATCGGGATCTTTATCGCCTATGATCTGGTTATCAAAAATCATGTAATCCAATCTTTTGATTGAGGAGCGTATCAGTGCTGCCTGGTTCTGTTCTACATTTTTCGGGGGAGCTGTAGTTTCCTTTACCGGTACCAGCGCTACACCTACACTTGGTAAAACTTTTCCCGTATTCTGTGCTCCGGTACTGCTGGATGTATTCAGTACAGTTCCTGTTAACGCTGTCGCTGCAGTGGTAAGGTCAAATGTGCTTCTTGCCCCTCTTGTCCGTTTCAATCCTTTGTCTATTTGAAGAAAAGTATACTTTAATTTAAGCGAGTAGGTATTAATGCTTTTTGCCACCTGCCGGAACTCTTCATTTGCCATTGGATAATTCATCGCATCCTTTACGATTACTTTCACCGTAGCGGTATCCCTTACTTTGAATTTGGTTGATCCTACAAAAACCAGGTTAATCGTTTTTTGTTTGTCCGCATCTGTCTCAGGATTTACAAAATCATAACCAGGTGTCCAGTTAAATTCATCATCACATTTCTTAACAAGCGAGAAATTTTTAATGGAAATACTGCTGGAAAAGAGAATATCTTCTATTGGAAAACTTCCGGTTTCACATTGTACTTTAAACGAAACGGGTTCACCTTCATAAACCACCAGGCTGCCGGAAATGCTGGGTTTAAGTTTTGATGTAAGTATTTCAGTATTGTAGAATGTAAGTCCAAACGATGTATCATACCGGTCTTTGGGGTTACTAAGGTTTTGTACACCTACCGTTACACGGTATTCATAATCATATCTAAGCTTACCGGAAAGAAAATATGATTTATCCGGCCGGAAAGTAAGTAAACCGTTATCCTTATCAATTTTTAAACCGGCGGGGGAGTTTTTCAAATACCAATAATATTTTGACCCGTCCCGGTTGATCTGGAATTGGTAAGCCAGCACTGAATCCACATGCTGATTAAAATTGGGATTAATATTCATAATACGCAGTGAAGTATCCGCATTTACAATATGCAGTAATGAATCAGCTTTTAACAGAGTAAGGCTGTCTTCGTGAGTGAGAACCTGCGCCGAGCCTTTTAAAACAAGTATAAACAACAAAAAAATTAAATGGGTCCGTTTTTTCATCATTCCTGGATCGTGTGCTTAAAAATTGAATGGGTGCAATATTAAATCATTTTAATGGAATGAGTTTTAGTCCTGTGCTGCTTATATATTATAAATGAATTGTTAAAAAAAACCCCGTCGTAAAAACGACAGGGTGTAAACCAAAACCAACTGCTTATGAGAAAAATCTTACTGTATATTGATCAATTACTGTATTGTTATTTCTTTCGCCGCTTGTTTGACTTCTGCTTTCCTCGGAAGGTTTAATGCTAAAACACCATTAACATATTTTGCATCAATATTAGAAGCATCAATCTTTTCATCTATTGTAAAAGAGCGTTTGAAAGAACGATAGCTATACTCATTTCTTACCTGCTTTTCATTTTCTTTTTTCTCTTCAGTTTTCTTTTCTGCAGATACTGTAAGAATATTCGCTTCTACATTTACCTTAAAATCATTCTTATCAAATCCCGGAGCTACTATATCCAAGTGATATGAGCTTTCTGTTTCTTTGATGTTCACAGGAGCAAAACCGTTGGCTGATGATTTGTTAAAACCATCGTTAAAAAGAGTTGGGAAATCATTAAAGAAATCATCAACAAAGTTGTTGAAGCCTTTGCTTACTGGCCGATTAAACTTTACGAGTGTCATAAATTATTTTTTTGTTTTTTTAATTTCAATTACGCTGATTGTTTTTCAAACTCTGTACCATGCCATTAATCGGTTCATTTTGCTGACAAATGATTCGAAATCCATTTTCATATACCGACATAATTTCAGAAAACTTTTTTTGGACTGACAAAATTTCCGTTTCAGGTCGTTGTTAGAGGACTGAACTTTTTAGCTATTTTTGTGTTTTAATCGTATAAATAAAAAATATGTATCCCGAAGAAATAGTTACACCAATGAAAGAAGAGCTGACTGATAATGGGTTTACCGAATTATTATCCTCCGGCGAAGTGGATGATCAGCTCAAAAAAGAAGGAACTACTTTAGTAATGATTAATTCTGTTTGTGGTTGTTCCGCAGGCAGTGCAAGGCCAGGCGTGCTGATGGCTGTAGCCAATTCAGCTAAAAAGCCTGATTACCTGACAACCAGTTTTGCGGGTTTTGATGTTGACGCGATAAAGAAGATAAGGGAGCATTTATTGCCCTATCCTCCTTCTTCTCCGGCTATTGCATTATTTAAAAATGGCCAGTTGGTACATTTTATAGAACGCCACCAGATAGAAGGAAGGCCGGCACAGGTAATAGCGCATAACCTGATCAGTGCATTTGACCATTATTGCAATTAATTTTTTTTCAACTTTATACTTCAAACCTCTCCTATGCGAGAGGTTTGTTTTTTCAAGCCACTCTGAAACTGTTCATTTCAGTTGTATATTCGCCGCTTATAAAATGTAACGCAAATTTTTCTGCTGATGTATCCTAACCTTTATTATGCCTTTAAAGACCTTTTTGGGGTAGACTGGAAATTTTTGCGGGTTGCAAATACTTTTGGCGTTTTTGTCGCCATTTCTTTTATACTTGCTGCGGTTGTATTAACTGCCGAGCTAAGGAGGAAAAGCAAGGAAGGATTATTGCAGCCAACGGAAATTTCTGTAGTGGTTGGAAAACCCGCAAGCGTCATTGAGCTACTCCTTAACTTCCTGATGGGTTTTATATTCGGCTACAAATTTATTGGCCTTTTTTTAATGGGAAGCGCGGCAGCCAGCGACCCGCCCGCTTTTATATTCTCTTCATTAGGCAGTTGGCCTGCCGGTATTATTCTCGGTTTAATTTTCGCAGGCTTTAAATGGTGGGAGAAAAACAAACAAAAGCTTCCGAAGCCCGAAGAAAGAAAAATCCGTTTCTGGCCTCATGACAGGGTAGGAGAAATAACAATACTTGCCCTTGTATTTGGATTAGTGGGCGCGAAGGTGTTTGATTTTTTTGAAAACTGGGACGATTTTGTAAAAAAGCCGATGGACTATATTTTATCTCCGGCCGGCCTTACATTTTACGGGGGGTTGATTTGTGCAGCTATTGCGATCTGGATTTATGCAAAGAAACATAAGATCGGGTTTTGGCATTTGAATGATGCGGCAGCCCCGACTTTGATGCTGGCCTATGCAACCGGTCGTATCGGTTGCCAGGTGGCGGGAGATGGCGATTGGGGGATCTATAACTCTGCTTTCCAGGTTGATAACATTGGAAAGACCTTCCCCGGCACTATCGAGAACTATAACTCAATTCTTAAGGTTGACTCCGTTTATTTCCTTAATCATCACAATACTCTTGCAGAAGTTCCGCATGCCTATTTTCCCAAACCAGGCGCTTTGAGTTTTCTGCCAGACTGGTTTTTTGGATATTCATACCCTCATAATGTAAATGAAGCGGGAGTGAGGATGGTTAATTGCGTTGATAAGTATTGCAACCAATTGCCTGTGCCTGTTTTTCCAACCCCTTTTTATGAAACAATTACTTGCCTGATACTTTTTGGAGTTCTTTGGTTCTTCAGAAAAAAATTAAAAGTTCCGGGAACATTATTTGCACTTTATCTTATACTGAATGGTATTGAGCGCTTTTTTATTGAAAAAATAAGAGTAAATACACATCTGAACCTGTTTGGTTTTCATCCCACACAGGCTGAAGTTATTTCTACCTTACTTGTGATTTCAGGAATAGTTATCTGGGTTTTCTTAAATAGAAAAGCAAAGGCAATACCTGTTGTTGATTCGCCGGATTAAAACAATTTCATGGATCCATAAAACTCTTTCCTGTAAAGCGTTTGAGAGAATTTGCCAGTTAATGTTTTGTTTTTTAGGCGCATACCTGTCAATTTTAAAGGCAAATCATTATGAGATTCCAAGTTTACGACCTATCTTTGCTGTTAGGTCACGGACGGTAAATTCAAGCACACGCTATTAACTATCCATTTGCAACTTTCAGCAAACAAAGACTTTTATTTTTTGTTCTACTAAATTAAGGAGACGCTATTATGAGGCAGCTTAAAATTGCCACCCAGATTACGAACCGGGATTCCCAGGCCGTAGAAAAGTATTTGCAGGAAATTTCCAAAATTTCAATGATTACCCCCGAAGAGGAAACCACTTTGGCTCAGCGGATTAAAATGGGCGATCAAAGGGCTTTGGACAAATTGGTACAGGCAAATCTTCGTTTTGTCGTGTCTGTGGCTAAGCAATACCAGCACCAGGGATTGTCACTCAGCGACTTAATCAATGAAGGAAACCTCGGTTTGATCAAAGCGGCACAACGTTTTGATGAAACAAAGGGTTTTAAATTCATTTCTTATGCCGTTTGGTGGATTCGTCAGTCTATTCTTCAGGCTTTAGCAGAACAGGGACGTCTTGTTCGTCTGCCTCAGAACAAGATCGGAACTTACAATAAAGCCAATAAGGCCTATATGGCTTTTGAGCAAGAGCATGAAAGAGAGCCTTCTACGGAAGAATTGGCTGAATTGCTTGAAATGAGTGAAACAGAAATCAATAATATTTTCCAAAGTAATACCCGTCACACATCATTAGATGCACCCGTGCATGAAGCTGAAGATGTGGCAATGGGCGATCTCCTTGAAGGTGGCGATGATACCGATGATGATGTGATGAAAGATTCTTTGAGAAATGAAATCCGCCGGGTATTGAAATCACTTTCGCCAAGAGAAGCTGAAATTGTAAATGCATATTTCGGATTGGATGGTGAAAATGGTGTAACTATCGAACAGATCGGTCAGAAATACGATCTTACAAAAGAACGTATCAGG
>Ga0207689_10003026_pt1 | contig 15491 bp, 12 predicted proteins | sample KBSMisM52_FD_184312 | JGI IMG/M metagenome (GOLD analysis project Ga0207689, IMG submission 184312) | Miscanthus rhizosphere microbial communities from Kellogg Biological Station, Michigan, USA - KBS Miscanthus M5-2 (SPAdes) (version 2) | ecosystem: Host-associated > Plants > Roots >... | reverse complement strand
GCACCAATCTTTCCAATTACCGGCGGGTTGCTGGCTCCTGTCCTACAGATGGACATTATTCTCTTGCTTCTTATACCAGTGGATGCTTTAGGGACGATTGGCATACGCTTACGTCGGATCATACAGCTGGCGATAATGGTGGCAATATGTTACTGGTTAACGCTGCACCCGATGGAGGTGTATTTCTAAACATTCCAGTTAGCGGATTGAAGAGTAATACCATGTATGAACTTGGCTTGTGGGTGATCAATTTATGCAAACCCACTAAAAAATGTCCATCCTTATTACTGCCCAGTCTTAGCATTCGATTGCAAACTCCGGAAGGCAAGATGATCGCGAATATTGTTACAAGGGAATTGCCAAGAGTCCGGGAGCCATATTGGAACCAGCATGTGGCGTACTTCACAACGCCAGCTACAACTTCAACATTGCGGTTGGTTATGGCCGACAATGCGCCAGGTGGATGCGGAAATGATTTTGCATTAGATGATATCACATTCCGTGAATGTGAGAAACAAAAACCACAGCCAACTGCAAGTCAGATAACACATCTGACAAAAAAAGAAGTAGCTGCTTCAAAACCGGTTCCAAAAAAAGTTACCGGTCAGGCGAAAAAGAAAATTCAGGCGGCAGCGGTAATAAACCCGAAACGGGATACTGCTTCAAAAGAAATTGCAGTTGCAAAACAACCTTCAACAATAATTCTTCCAGCTCCATTGGTTTTAAAAACCAGGGAAAATGCATTGATCAAAAAAATTGAGACCGAACCTGGTGAGATTAAAATTAACCTCTACGATAATGGTGAAATAGATGGCGATACGGTTAGCATATATCACAACAATAAATTAGTCAGATCGCATCTGCGCCTTTCTCAGAAACCGATATCAATCACCATTGGTATAAATGCCTCTCAACCTTACCACGAACTGATCATGGTAGCTGAAAACTTAGGTTCTATTCCACCAAATACGTCAGTCATGATTATTACTACGCCGGCTAACCGTTACCAGGTTTTTATTTCGTCAAGTGAGCAAAAAAATGCGAAGGTTGTTTTCGACTTAAAAAAATGAATGGAATGCGGGCCTCATTTTCTTCTCCCACCTTACTCTCCTTCGCGATGATTAACTCCGAACCATATTCCCGGATATCCGGGATCATTACTCACTCTGTTCGTAATGACTTCACCGGGTTTGCCATTGCCGCTTTTATTGCCTGGAAACTAATCGTGATGCAGGATACAATTAACATCAGTGATGCTGCAACAATAAATATCCAGATACCCCCGGGCGATTTATAGGCGAACGATGCCAGCCATTCGTTCACTGCCCAATACGCAAGCGGAAAAGCAATAGCTATTGATATGATTATTATTTTAAGAGATTCTACAGAAAGCAATCTTACAATCCCGGCAACAGATGCGCCAAGCACTTTGCGGATACCAATTTCCTTAGTGCGCCTTTCGGCATTAAAAGCGATCATGCCAAACAAACCCAAACAGGAAATAACCACTGCCAGCAATCCAAAATATTTTACCAACGCATTGACCTGCATTTCACTTTTATACATTTGTTCATAGGTTTCATCGGCAAAATGATATTCAAAAGGATACGCAGGATTGAAGTCTCTTGTAATTTTATTGATTTCAGCAAGCGCTTCTTTTGTTTGCCCCGCCTGCAAACGGATCATCATATAACTTGTGTTGGATGGAACCAGGCATAATATCAACGGTTTTATTGGTGAATGCAGCGAGGCAATATGAAAGTCTTTCATCACTCCTATTATGTTTCCATTGCCATTCCAGAATTTTACCTGTTTGCCAACCGCATCATTTTGCATACCCATCATTTTTGCGGCAGATTCATTGATGACATAACCTGACGAGTCGCCGGGATGATCTTTGGAAAAATCACGCCCTGCAGCCATTGTTATACCAAGCGTTTTTGTAAACCCATAACCCGTCCAGGTGGCAACCACGTCTGTTTGCAGATCAACCGGCTTCCCTGGCCATGAAAGATCACCGGATGTGGAATTCAAATCCATAGGGAGTTGATTGATCGGGTCTGAAGCCACCACATAAGACAGCTTGTTTAACTCATTTTGGTACGCATCTATTTTCATATATAAATCGCCCTCGAGCGGCAAATAAATAATATGCTCTTTGTCGAAGCCCAAATTTTTATTTTGGATATAATCTACCTGTTTCGATACAGCCAGCATTCCGACGATTAAAAACGCAGATAAGGCAAATTGCACTATAACAAGACCTTTGCGCACCGATGCGACACTGCCGCGTTGCGAAACGATATTCCCTTTTAATATGCGCAACGGTTTAAAAGAAGCTAAAAACAAGGATGGATAACTACCGGCGATAATTGAAGTAACAATAACAAGGACTATAATAGAACACCACAATGCAGGCTGAAAAAAGTTTAATTGAATATGTTTGTCGAATAACTGATTGAATGCGGGTAATATGAGCGATGTGATCATTAATGAAAACAGGGTTGCCAGTAAGCAGGTTAAAAGAGACTCACTCATAAATTGTCCAACGAGCGATGCTTTTCGGGCGCCGGCCACTTTGCGTATGCCTATTTCCCTGGCCCGCAATGAAGCTCTTGCCGTAGCCAGGTTCATAAAATTCATACATGCAATCAGCAAAATAAAAATAGCTACCGCCGAAAAAATCTTTACATACTCAATGCGGCCGCTGCCGGTTGGCTTTCCATTTTTATAATCCGCATACAAATACACATCCGTTATAGCCTGCAATGATGGATAATTCGGCCTGAAACCTTCAGGCGCAAACCTTGGATAAATGGAACGTAAGGCCTGCGCGGTATTCGATGGATTTGCATGTGGTTTTAGTCTTACATAGGTATAAAAAGAAATATTGCCCCAGGTTTTCATCCAGTCTTGCTCCTGTTCTTTAAAATTTATGATCCAATCGAATTGTATTGTGCAGTTGTGCGGAATGTTTTCTATCACTGCGCCGACCAGGTAATTTTTTTTGTTGTCAATCTTTATTGTTTTACCAACCGCTTCAGTGGTGTTAAAATATTTTTCGGCTATTTTTCGTGTAACAATAACCTGGTCAAGGCTGGCAATAGCCTTGTCAGCATTGCCATCGATTGTTTTAAACGGGAACACTTTAAAAAAACCAGCACTCGCATGAGCGCCTTTTTCTTTCATTGTCTTGTTGCCGACAGTAAACAAAACATCGTGGCTATATGTCATTTTTGTGGCCTGTTCGACCTGGGGTATATTGTTCTGAATCGCCTCTTCCAGCGGCCCGGGGCAGGCTGTCATCGTTATTGTATCGCCATTAAAAGGCGCATTTACGTGCACTTCATAAATATTTTTTGCCTCCGGTAAAAAACGGTTATAGCTCAGTTCATCGCTTACCCAAAGCCAGATCAGCAAGCTGCACGATAAACCAATAGCCAGTCCGAAAACATTGATAAATGCCGTCAGTTTGTTTCTTATCATATTCCGCCAGGCGGTTTTGAAATAGCTTTTTATCATGTGGATTCTAAGTTTTTTAAGTTTTTAGTTTATAAGCTTCTTTCATTCTGCAAGGAGTGATTTCACCCCGAACCATATTCCCGGATATCCGGGATCACTCCGTACGGAGTGACTTCACCGGATTGGTCAATGCCGCTTTTATCGCCTGGAAACTTACGGTTAACAGACTGATGCCGAAAGCCCCGAGCCCGGTTGCCACGAAAATCCATCCCGATACCGAAGTCTGATAAGCAAAATCCATCAGCCATTTATGCATGGCCCAACCCGCGATGGGTGTTGCTATCAGTATGGACAACATCACTAACGATAAAAAATCGCCGGAAAGCATGGCAGCTATATTGAATGTACTTGCGCCCAACACTTTGCGAATACCGATTTCCTTTACCCTTACCTGGGCAGTATATGTTGCCAACCCAAACAGGCCGAGGCATGAAATAACGATTGCTATAATGGCAAACGCGTTAAATAATAACCCGGTGCGCTGATCTGATTTATACATGCTGTTATAACTATCATCCATAAACGAATAATCAAAAGGGAAACCCGCGTTGTATTGCTTATGCAATCCACTGACGGCGTTAATGGCAGCCGGGGCATCCCGGCCGGTTGTTTTGATAAACATCCGTTCATTGTCCCCCTGGTAGTAAAATGCAAAGGGCTGAATTTTTTGCTTTAAAGAAGCAAAATGAAAATCCTTCACTACCCCGATGATTGTTCCATTGGTATTTCCGAGCCTGAGCCTTTTACCTATCGGATTTTTTATACCGGCTTCTTTCACTGCCGTTTCATTCAGGATAAAATGAGCGGAGTCTGTTTTTGAACCTGTAAAGCCGGTTCCGTCGGCGAAGGGAATTTTAAAGAATGACATAAAATTCCTGTCGACCCCTACCGAATGAATAAAATAACTCATATTGGGATCTTTGCCGTCCCAGTCCACATCAAGAGTAGCTCCGGGTACATCTACAATGCTTCTGCCGGCGCTTGTAATATCCAGAATGCCGGGTTGTTTGAGCAACTGTGACCTGACTGCATCATAGTGCTGCTGCATATCATGCATGGGAATAGAAAAAACATTCCCTTTATCGTATCCAAGTTCTTTGTGCCGTATAAAATTGAGTTGCTGGTTAATAATCAGAGTGCCGATGATCAACCCGATTGAAAAAACGAATTGACAAACTACCAATATCCTTCGAAACCGCACATTTCCCAACCCCAGAGTTATCTTACCCTTTAATGCCTCGATGGGTTTAAAAGAAGATAACAACAAAGCCGGATAAATGCTTGCGGCTACCAATGTAATTGTAAAGACGGTTCCGATGACTCTCCACAGGCTTGCATTGAGCAGGTCGAAGTGCATGTGCTTACCGGCAATGTTATTGTATACCGGCATCAATAAGGAGATAGTTATGAAAGCAAACAGCAAAGCAATGAAAAAGAAAATCAGTGTCTCTGCAATGAACTGGCTGATCAACTGAATTCTTGCAGCACCAATAATCTTTCGCAGGCTTACTTCTTTTGAACGCAACACCGCCCTTGCCGTCGAAAGGTTCACATAATTAATGGAAGCAATCAAAAGAATCAGTATCGCCACCAACGCAAATATTTTTACCATATCCATTCCTGACGAATTGCCATCGGGAGCATAGAGATGCGTCTTACCCAAAGATTGAAGCTGAAAAGACCCCAGATCAACCGATCTCTGGTTGGGATTATGTTTTACCAGAATGTTCGTCAACTTATCCCCCACTGATTGAATTGAAGTCCCTGGCTGAAGTAGTAAATACGTGTTCCAGCGATAATTCCCCCAATCATCTTCCAATGACTTCCATATACTTTTCCCTGCATCGTAAAATTGTTGTTTAATCAGTTCGGTTGAAAACAGTATATCGGCACGCAGGCTGGAATTTTCAGGAAAATCTTCAATGACCCCGCTCACCGTGAAATTATCTTTATGATCGCCCTGCAGCACTTTGCCTATCGCATCTGTGTTCCCAAAATATTTCCGGGCTGTACTTGTTGTAATCACTACAGACTGGTTCGTGGGAAAAGGATTGCTGCGGTTTCCCTGAAGCAGTTTATAATCGAAGATAGTAAATAGTGAAGCGTCGGTATAAACCAGGACGTTTCCCTGTAATATCTTATCCTGGTAGCTGATCACTGAGTAATCATTATTATTATCCCAACGCACGGCCGCTTCGACGCCCGGTACTTCTTTTAAACCATATGCAGCTACCGAGCCGGGCGTTACTGAATACACCCCTTGGCTTGATCCGGTGCCCAATGCAGTATTAACCCGGTAAACCTGCCCTGCCTTACTGTTAAAAAGATCAAAACTTAGTTCGTCATCTACCCATAATAAAATGAGTCCGCTAACGGCCAGGCCTATGGTCAACCCGAATATCGTGAGGAAACTGTAGAATTTATTATTCATCAAATTGCGCCAGGCAGTTTTGAAATAGTTTCTAATCATGATTGTTTGTTTATCGGTTGAAGCAGAAGTATGAAAGCCAGCAACGAAGAGAATGCCAATTTTGCAACCTATTACTTTTCAATTAAATAAAACTTAGTGATCCAATATTTCTGTCCGATTTTGAACAGTGAGTGTTCAGTATTGAATTCATTTTGTATCGTCCTGCTATAGCTATACAAGTTTGTAAATAAATCCCAAGAACACTATACGGGTCAGGATAAATTTTGCTGAGCACTGTAGAATCAGTTCATTTGGAACAGGCGCTATCATAGTCTGGCGCTATAGCCGGCTATTGAAAAATAAGAATTCGAAAAATTTCCAATTCCAGGATGGAACGAAATTTAACATGAATTGATTTTTCCTGATCTTACCCGTAGCGATAAGTCGCAACCCTGAGATGAACGGATGGTAAACGAGTGCATAAAGCAGGATGGCTATCGTAAAAAAGAGCGGTCCAACAAGGTGCATGCGACTCAACAGTACCAATGCCAGTAAAGGCAATAGAATTGCCAGGTAAAACAGCAAAAGACTTTTCATTATTTCTATATTTCATTATCGTTTATGGCACAATTATATGCTGCGTAAACAACGGTACTCCTGCGGTCCCGGAATATATAACTGCAAGCCCGGTTCGGCAAATAATTACCGGATCAATTTCCTGGTTTCAGCAGGTAAACGATGAATTTTTTTTGCGTGCACTAATTATAAAAAATCAAAAGAGAATTTATATCCTTTCGTATGGTGTGGGAAATGCGAACCCGAGAAATAATAAATGGCTCGATAGCTACTAACGGTGAAATACAAGTTAGCGCAATAAACAGTTTCCAAAAAAAATATTTTACTATAAAATACCTGAAATCTAAGACAGCTCAGGCTAATCGCTAATGATATTATTCCGCCATCTGGATTTACCCAAATTAAAAACCGGCGGTTGTTTCACCACGCATTATGCATGAATGGCTGGACATCTTCGGGGTTACTAAATCCTGGCTTTTTAACAAAAGTCTCATTGACAAGAAATTCTTTTATGGTGTCAAAACAATACAGGCAAATTTCGATTTATCGTAAATCTACGAAGCACTTCTACTCAATTTTGCCGGCTTATGTTTAATAAACGGTTATGTACAACCGAAACTATTTTGCATTGTTCTTCCTTTGTACTGCATCTCCGATTCCCCATAAAAACATTTTCCTGTTTCCTTGATCCGTTGTTTATAACGATAATGATATATCTTTTAACTGAGAGATATATCAGTAAAGAAGTTTCTCATCTTTCATTAGCAGTTAGTTTTGCAATTCAAACCCAAAAGACCCGCTGTCTAATCAGGCGGGTTTTTTTATGTAATTCATCTACTACAGAACAATAGCAACCGCTTCTATTGATTCCGGGTTTTGTTTGTCGTTACTTTAATAAACCAAAATCCAATATCTATGTATACATCTGAAAAAACAGCCGTTGCTAAACCGCGTGTATTGTCCCTGTATCATTTAGTTGCTGAGTTGCTTGACAGCTATGGACGGGTCAATAAAGAACGCCGCTCCTGCTTCGTGAATGAAGTGCCGGCTACTATGGTTGTAAACAGCCAACTGATCGCACCCATACTCGGCGACCTGTTTGCTATCATCTCGGCTCATCCCGGAAGAAACCGGGTTTATATAGCTGCGAAAACAGAAGGGAATTTTGTAAAATTATATGCCAAAGATCGCAGCGTTCCCTTTCATTGTTTTCCCGGGCTGATTGCTGCGTAACCAGATCGGCCGGTTTTGCCGGCATGCGGAATAAAACGCATCGTAAATATTAAATAACGGGAAGGGTTATGTTATTTGTAAAAGCACCCGGCTGGCTTGTATGGCTTTATATAATCTGAGATGTTTTACGGAACCGCTTTTATTTTTACCAGTACGATTTGTTTATTTAAATTACCCACAGATCATTTCTGTTGTGCAGCCAATATAAGTGCAATAGTTGCCCAGTTGCTGCCTGCGGCGGAAATAAATTGGTCTTTATCATGCGGGAACCCACTGTTTACAAAAGGCACAAAAGGATATGATCTTGTCTTTACCCGCCACGATCCATCAGCAACCTGAGTGCGGAGCAGGAAATCAATTCCTTTGCGATAGGCGGGCGCATCAACTGCCAATTGTCCCGATTCATACAATGAATACAAGCTTTGACCGGTAGCATAGGCATCGGTTTTCAGTGAATCCAGTTGTGACCATCCGCCATCTTCACGTTGTGCGGCAAGAAGTTTCTTTGCCTGTTCTGCGATTATTTTTTTATCAGCATGCGACCATATCAAGCCTAATAATTGAAATACTTTTTCTTCGTTAGCTACGGGCTCATTATGTATCAGCCAGGCCCGTGCTTTTTCTATACGTTTTTCAACCTCATCGTGCAATATAGCAGGCATATAAGCCTGGATATTTTTTACAGCTAATGCTGTTGCACTAAAAGAATAGTATTCCAGCGGAGGTCTTTGACCCGGGCTTACCCAGCTACCATTATAGCTTTGTTTGCGCATAATGTTCCGTGCAAGCAATTCAATCACCTTATCACTTTTATATTGAACAGCCGATAAACCCCACAGGTCATAATTCCCTGTCATAACAATGGCAACCGGATCGTCATTTTCTGCAAATGTCTGCCTGCTCGCAGTTGTTTTCCAATAACTACAGGTACTGTCAATGGCTTCGCTAACGATAGTATCCGCTATTGCAAATCCATTCTCTTTTGCCAAAGCAAACGTAACAACACCCAAACCCTGGTTATGACAGGAATGGCAGTTGGTCAGTACAGTAACATTTTTCAAAAATGCATGGCTGCTGCTTTGCAGGAGGGAAAGGCTTTTTCCGACAGCTGTTTTAATTTCAGCTGATTTATTCTCACCTCCTGTATTGTTTCTGAAAGCAAACAGGGAAAATAAAATGAGGCCCGCGATAAAATATTTTTTCATGTTTCCTTTTTTGTAGTCGAAGTTTAATTATTCCTTTGCACCGGCCTTTTTTAATAAAGCCACTGTTTTTGTATTCCCTTTTTTCATGGCCCCGGAGAGAGCGGTTTGGCCATGTATATCTTTTATATTAACGAGAGCGCCTTTATCCAGAAAAGCCTGGATGATCTGCGGGTTATCATGCTCGTTATATGTCGCCCACATGAGCGGGGTCATGTGCCCAAAACTATCAATGGTATTAATATTGTTTGTCCTTTTCAGCATTGCTTGCACAGCGTCTATATTATTCAACTCGGCGGCCCACAGCACCGGCAGCATATTCGTATTATCAGCAATATTCGCGTCGGCGCCGTTATCGAGTAAACTAAAAACACAGGGCCAGTTGGCATATCGTGTCGCATACATCAAGGCTGTAAAGCCCCATGGGTTTTCATTGACGGCGACACCTTTGCTGATTAACAAATGAACTGTCATCGTATCGCCTAGTTGCACTGCCCGCATTAATGTTGTCTCTTTACCATAGTTTTTTGCCAACGGGTCAGCTCCATTATCAATTAACCATTTTATATTTTCATATTGTCCGCTGCCCATACATGCAATCAACAGGGGTGTGTTATTGGAGTTCGATCTTGCATTTATATCCGCACCATAGTGAACAAGCATTTTCATTTTATCTGCTTCATGCGTGCAAAACATCAGGGGCGTTTGGCCCAGTTTATTTTTCAGGTTCGGGTCTGCTTTTTTTTGCAGCAATAATTCCATGCAATCCACAGAAGCATATAAGGCGGCATTGATTAAAACATTATCACTGTCATCATCGAATGCATTTGGGTCTGCGCCCATATCCAAAAACGATTTTACCTCTTTCAGATTATTGTTTTTAACTGCGGTTAATAAAGGAGATTGCTGTGCTTTTACCGGCTTCATCAGTAATACTGACGTCAATGCGATAAAAAAAAATTTCCGGAACTGCATAAATACCATCTTAACCGGCATACTACTTTTATGTTGCATAATTTTTTGTTCAGTCTGTCAATAATTGTTCAGCTATCTATACATATAATCCTGTACGCTGATGTTTTTACCTATCAACTGGTTGATGATAGAATCAAACAAAAAAAATGAGGTAAAGAAAAAAGCGATAAAGAAAACTATTATAAAAGCTGATAAACCTGCGGTGCCGAAAGTTTGTTTTTGAATTTGCATGGCCTGGTTGTTAGTCGTGTGATATAAATTGTTTTTGGGTCTATCTTTGTTTTGAAGATGGTTTTGCAGGGACCAGTTTCATATTCAGAAATACTTCTCCTTCTTTTCCTGAAACAATTGGCCTGGATTGAATGGTCCACGAATTGCATGCCGGTTCCCACGTTAAACGCTGGATATTTACCGGATCAGTTTCGTTGTTTCCCTTCTGAACCAACTTAAGTTCATTGCCATTGCGATAACCATAACAGAAGCCTTCGAAATCGTCGACGCCGAATACACTCATTCCCAAAATAACATACCGCTTGCTGTTGTGGTTATATGAGATGAAACACTCGATTTCCATCGGCATATGTATCCACGGAATCACTTCATTGCCTTTAAAACGATAATACAGAAACTGGTGGTTCAAAACCCACTCTGCCTCTAAAACTGCCGTAGAAGAAAATCCATGCGCAACTGATGTAATATTCCATTTACCAACCAGGTGATCGAGAAGATCATCATGAAACCGTCCGCCTGTAGTATCCCCCACGTTTTGTGCAAAACAAGAAATTGTGAGAAGCATTCCTATCAACAAACAATAAACGGATTTCATTCACAAAATTTTAATGATAAATAACTTTTATAAAGCTACCGGCGTTGCTGTTCTCTGCCAATCACATAAACTAATGATATTTATCAGTCGTTTAAACTTAGTAAATGAATATTCATATCATTAATAGTGAAAAAGAAGAATAGTACTCCGGAGTGAGGCTAAAATTGCGGGAGGGATAATGTAACCGGAAATTGAGAAAATTATTTGCGTAATGGCTGCCCAGGTATTGTCTAAACCAGTTTCTGGTTAATCGCTTTTGCCACAGCTTCGCTTTTGGAGTGTACATGGAGCTTTTCATAAATATGCCGCACATGTGTACTCACGGTATCTATAGAAATAAAACATTCCGATGCAACTGCTTTATATGATTTGCCTTTTACAAGTAATGCTAAAATTTCTTTTTCACGCACTGACAAATCAATAAATTCATTTTTATCGGCTTTAGTTTGCAACCGGAACATTTGCAAAACCTTTACAGCTACGGATGCTGCCATAGGAGCACCACCATGATAAGTTTCCCGGATTGCCTCAATCATTTTCTGTGGTGGGGTCTTTTTAAGCATATAGCCCGATGCACCTGCACAGATGGCAGCAAAGATTTTGTCGTTCTCTTCAAACACTGTTTGCATCAGTATCTGTACCTGTGGAAGTTTTTCTTTGATAATTTGTACTGCTTCTATTCCTGATATACCAGGCATATTAATGTCCATCATCACTACATCAGGATCTGCGATCTGCATGCTGCGTACCAGTTTGTTGGCATCAGAAAAGGTTCCGCTACACACCATATCTTCCGCACTGTTGATCAGTTGTTCCAGGCTTTCGCGGAGCAGCTTATTATCCTCAAATATGGCTACTTTAATTTGCATACGGGACTATAGCTGGTGTATAAGGAAGTGAAATGTTGTTGTAATAGTGTGCCACCTGGTTATGTGATTTTAAATTTAAGCTGAACCGAAGTACCTTCATCGATACCTGACCGGATATTAAAAAAAGCTTTTAGTTCATCGCCACGTTTTTTTAACGTATTCATTCCATTTCCGTTGAATAGTTTGGCCGTGTCAAAACCTTTTCCATCATCCTGAATGTTCATAACAATATGGTGATCCTTCTGAACTATAGAAACAGTGATCCTTTTTGCATCGGAATATTTCGCTGCATTATTGATCACTTCTTTAAAAAAGAGATAAAAATTCTTACGCTGGCCCATCGTTAACCTGGTAGCGGCCAGTAAACCGTCATTTTTAAAATCCAGTTCAATATTTTTTGCATCCAGGATTTCCGAAGCAAACTGGCTCATGCGTTGCAGTACATTTTCAAAGCGGTCATTTTTAGGGTTAATCGCCCATACGATGTCACTCATATTTTCCTGTAATGAAACCGTGCTTTCACCTATGGATTCAAGAAGCGGTAATGCCTGCGGTGATTTCTCCTTCGCCAGTTCATTCATAATACTGATGCTGCTCAGCGTTGAGCCCATATCATCGTGAAGATCGTCTGCAATACTGTTCCGGATGTTTTGCAATTGTTTTTGCCTTTTATTTTTTAAAATAATTCCCCCCATCGTTAATGAAACAATTAATAAGGCGATTAAAAAATAGGTTCTGTATTCACCCTGCAATTTTGATCGTGCAGCGGCTATTTCATTCTGCTTTTCCTGTTCCCGGAAAAAAATGTTTTGAACAGCAATGGCGTTTTCCTTGCTAAATAGACTATCCTTTACGGTCAATGCAAGGCGCAGGTATTTTAAAGTACTATCCGGCTTATTTTGAAACTCATAAATATCTGCCAGAGTGTTTGCCGCTTTCAGCAAACCAACGGGGTAACTTTTAATCATTTTATCACTTAAAACTTTCATTGCATACCCGATTGCAGAATCCGCGTTGTTTTTCTCTTTGTATACTTTTGCCATACCATTGTAAACATCAATCTTGTTGGTTTCCGAATGAATGTCTTCAGAAAATGGCAGGCTAAGGCGGTAATAAAATAGTGAAGAATCATAAAAAGCTTTTCCGGCAAAAGCTTCTCCCAGAAACCTGTACTGGTAACTCTTACTATAACTGGTGTTTTCATCACCTTTATTCAGTAACGGGTTACTTTTAAATAATGCATATCCTTTTTTTGCATATAGCAATGCAGAATCGTATTGATGGAGATGAATAAAAACAGGGACCAGAGCACTATAAATGGAAAACAAATCTATAATAGAATCCTTTTCCGCCGTTTTAATTACCTCACGGTAATATCCCAGTGCAGTATTGTATTCACCCAGGTTAAAATAGCAATCACCGAGCATTCCATTTGACCAGCCTATTGTAAACGGGTCGTTTAATTTTTTGCCAAGCGGGAATGCCTTGAAAGCGTAGTCGAGCTCCAAGGCGTAATTTCCTAAAATGAATAACGACTTGTTTATATTAACGATTGACCAGAATCTGCCGCGGTCGTATTGTAATTTTTCTGCTACATCCAGCGCCTGCCGGGCAAAATAAAAACCAGAATCAGGATAATTCTGTTGATAAAAATCACTCAACCCATTCAGGGTCCAGACTTTGCTGGTATCTGCTTTTTGTGTAACCACCGCTTTTTTAACGGAATCAATCCATTGATTTTGCGGGTATACAGCAGATGACAACAGAAGCAGGAAGTACAGGCATATATATTGGAATGAAGCTTTCATGTATGATGCTACAACAATATAACTATAAACTTTGTGTATTGCCTGGTTCGTTTACGAACTCACCAGGATTAGGGGCTGCCCTGATTTTCAAATCTAAATATACCGGTCCTAAAGGAATGATATCTTTTTCTAAGGACCAATCACCAGTTTATGTGATTTTGAATTTAAGCTGAATGCACAAGTAGCTGGCTTTTTTCTTCTTACTTTGTTGGCAGGCGATTCTTTCTATAAGAATTCTTAATTGCTATTTTTCCATTCTTAAAAGTAAATAAATCACATCCGGTAACTTCAACCTTAGTACCATCTGATTTAGTTCCTGTAAAAATCCACTCGGAGAAACCTCTGTTTCCTGAAATGAAGTGCCTGGAATTACCCCAATGAGCATCAGGAAATGTTGCAAATACGTTTTCAAATGCTTTCTTAACCTGTTCTTGTCCGGTAAATTTTTCTCCGTCAACATCTGGTCCCGCTGAAGCCTCAAACACACAGTCATCAGTCATATGAGACATTATAGCCTTAGCATCATGAGCATTAAATGCATCAGCAAAAGACTGAAGAAAGACTTCTGTAATTTTCTTAGTTGATTGCGCCATAAGTAAAATTGGCAATAATAAAACAAATGTCAAAGCTCCTTTTTTCATATAGATTCATATAAGATTGTGCTGAAAAAGACCATGGTTAAAATATACAAATCAATTTTTACCAACAGCAGGTTCGGGAATCGCTACCCCTTCTTTGATTGGTTCACCAAAAAAAGGAAGTCCATCTTTGTCCCAGGAAAATTTCTGCATTCGCGGAGAGCGATATGATCCGCATCCCTGCCCGGGCGAAGAATTTGCATGATACAGGATCCAACTCTCTTTTCCATCCGGGGAGCTGAAAAAGGAATTATGACCCGGCGCATATACTCCGTTCTTTACTGACTGCTTAAAAACCGGTTCCGGGTTTTTCGTCCAGCTTGAGGAATCCAATAAATTGCCACTTCCGGAAAAAGAAAGAAGACCCAGTGCATAAAAGTCTGTCCAGCATCCGCTGGCAGAATAAACAATAAACAGTTTGCTTTCATGGATCAAAGCTTGCGGCCCTTCATTCACATTTACATGCGGCGGATTGTTCGCATCATGGAGATCACCATTCATTTCCCAGGGATAAGAAGGACTTGAAATACGTACGCGCCTGCCCGTTATTGTCCATGGATTCTTCATTTCAGCTATATAAATATCCTGTTGCCCGTTCTTATCTCCTTCCCAGCCTGACCATATAATATAAAGTTGATTCCTGTAACTAAAAACATCGCCGTCTATTGCCCATTTATCCAAAGGGTCAGCAATTTTTCCTTTAAAGATCCAGGTTCCTTCCATCGGGTCGGCGGCTTCGTTTTCCAGAACATACATCCGATGATTGTTATTGTTCCCGTCATCAGCAGCAAAATAGGCATACCATTTACCGGCAATAAAATGCACTTCAGGGGCCCACAATTCTTTTGAATACAGCGTGCCCACAGGTGGATTATATATAACCTTCTTTTTAGCTTTTTTTAAATCAGCAAGACTCTTTGTTTTCCAAAGCGTAATATTGTTACCTGTGCTATTCGTATAATAATAGAATCCATTTCTGTAAAACGAAAAAGGGTCGGCACCAGAAGAGAGTAAGGGGTTTTCAAATGTTTTTTTGTTTTCCTGCGCTTGTGCAATTATAACGAGCAGGAATGAAACAATAAGAAGCAGAATTCCTTTCATTTCCATTTCTTTGTAAATAAAGATAAGTCCCTTCCTGTTAACATATATTGTTTACACCACGGGTCGTAACCATCCTGATCGCGCCTGATGCCGGGAAAACTGCTGTTTATTCTACAGCCTTACAGTCAGTGCTTCTAATCAGGGGGCTAACGGTTACCCATACATGGTTTAGATCTGTGTATTAAATAAAGAAGAAACTAATAATTCAGAGAATCTACTATCGGAATACCGGACACAATTTTATTTGTAATTCGCAATAGCGATCAGCTCGTTGACTTTACCGATAATAATTTTCCTGCCTTTTGTAACCAGGATTCCTTCTTCTTTGAAC
>Ga0207689_10003022_pt1 | contig 15496 bp, 10 predicted proteins | sample KBSMisM52_FD_184312 | JGI IMG/M metagenome (GOLD analysis project Ga0207689, IMG submission 184312) | Miscanthus rhizosphere microbial communities from Kellogg Biological Station, Michigan, USA - KBS Miscanthus M5-2 (SPAdes) (version 2) | ecosystem: Host-associated > Plants > Roots >... | reverse complement strand
GCCGCTGACGTTCACGATGCCGCCGACGTCGGCCATCATCATGCTGTCGTGCATCTATTGGGGCGCGCTGTTCGGCGGCGCGATCACTTCGATCCTGTTCAATATTCCCGGTGAGCCCTGGTCGGTCGCGACGACGTTCGACGGCTACCCGATGGCCCAGCAGGGCCGCGCGGGCGAGGCGCTGACCGCGGCGTTCACCTCGTCGTTCATCGGCGCGCTGATCGCGGTGATCATGATCACCTTCCTCGCACCGCTCGTCGCGCAATTCGCGCTGCAATTCGGCCCGCCCGAATTTTTTTCGGTCTACCTGCTGACGTTCTGCAGCTTCATCGGCATGGGCAAGGGCTCGCCGTTCAAGACGCTGGCGGCGATGACGCTCGGTTTCGCGCTCGCGGCAGTTGGCATGGACACGGTCACCGGCCAGCTGCGGCTGATTTTCGGCTTTACCGACCTGATGCGCGGCTTCGATTTCCTGATCGCGGTCATCGGTCTCTTCGGCATCGGCGAGATCCTGCTCTCGATGGAGGAGGGCCTGTCGTTCACCGGCAAGACCGCCAAGATCAACCCTAAGGTGGTATTCGAGACGTGGAAGAAATTGCCGCATTACTGGCTGACGTCGCTGCGGAGCTGTCTGATCGGCTGCTGGATGGGCATTACGCCGGGCGGCGCGACACCGGCCTCGTTCATGAGTTACGGCGTGGCCAAACGGGTGTCGAAAGACGGCGATAAATTCGGCACCGGGCAAATCGAAGGCGTGATCGCGCCCGAAACGGCCGCGCATGCGGCGGGTACGAGCGCGCTGCTGCCGATGCTGGCGCTCGGCATACCCGGCTCGCCCACGGCCGCGGTGCTGCTGGGCGGCCTCTTGATCTGGGGGCTGCAGCCGGGGCCGCTGCTGTTCGTCGAGCAGAAGGATTTCGTGTGGGGTCTGATCGCGAGCATGTATCTGGGCAACCTCGCCGGCCTGATCATCGTGCTCACCTGCGTGCCGCTGTTCGCGGCGATTCTGCGCATCCCGTTCTCGATCATTGCGCCCGTCATCATCGTCATCTGCGCGATCGGCGCGTACACCGTGCACAATGCGATGCTCGACATCTGGTTCATGCTGCTGTTCGGCGTGATCGGTTACGTCTTCAAGAAGCTCGATTACCCGCTGGCCCCGCTGGTGCTCGCGCTGGTGCTCGGCGACCGCGCGGAAGATTCGTTCCGTCAGTCGATGCTCATATCGCAAGGCGAAGTCAGCGTATTCTTCTCGAACTGGCTGGTCGGCGGAATTACCGCCCTGTCCCTCGTGATGCTGTTCTGGCCGCTCGTATCGAGGCTGATCGCGCGGCTGCGCGGCGCCTAGGCTAATTACGGCAGCTTCACATATGCGGTGGCGGCGGACGGCTGCCGCCGTGCGCGGCGCGCAGTGCTGGGCCATGATGCGGGGCGGATGATGCAACGACCACTTGACAGCGCTACCCAGGGACCGGCCCGCCGCTGGCTGCAACTCGCACTTGGCGTGATTTGCATGGTGATGATCGCCAACCTGCAATACGGCTGGTCGCTCTTTGTGAATCCGATCGACGCCAAATGGCAGTGGGGCCGCGCCGACATTCAAGTCGCGTTCATGATTTTCGTCTTTACGACGACATGGTTGATGCCGCTTGCGGGCTATTGCGCCGACCGGTTGGGCGCGCGGCCGGTGGCGATGGTGGGCGGCGTGCTCGTCGCCGCGTCGTGGGGCGCCAATGCTTACGTCGGGGCACTCGAAGCATTTTATGCGACCTCGGCAATCGGCGGGGCCGGTGCCGCCGCCGTCTACGGGGCGTGCATCGGCAATGCGCTCAAATGGTTTCCCGACCGGCGTGGATTCGCGGCCGGCCTGACTGCGGCGGGGTTTGGCACTATCTCGGCCGCGACTGTGTTGCCGATCCACGCCGTGATCCAGGCGCACGGCTATCCCAGCGCATTTTTGTATTTTGGCCTGGGCCAGGGAATCATCGTGCTGATCGCTGCCGCCTTCCTCGCGTCGCCGCCGGCAGATACTTTTGTCGCCGGGCAGCGTCCGGCGCCCAAACTTAAGCGCGATTTTGGCCCGCTCGAGGTCCTGCGCACGCGCGCTTTCTGGGTCATGTACCTGCTGTTTTTTCTCGTCGCAACGGCGGGCCTGATGGCGATTGCGCAACTCGCGGCGATCGCGAAGGAATACGCGATTGCCAATACGCCGGTCTCTATCATCGACCTGACTTTGCCGGCGTTGACTTTCGCGCTCGCGATCGATCGCGTGTTCAGCGGGCTCACGCGGCCTTTTTTCGGTTGGGTATCCGACCGTCTCGGCCGCGAGCTGACGATGGGCATCGCGTTTAGTCTCGAGGCGGCTGCGATCGTCGCGCTTGCCCAGTTCGGCCACGATCCGTTGTGGTTCGTGCTGCTGACAGGGTTGATTTTTTTCGGCTGGGGTGAAATTTACAGCTTGTTTCCCGCCACTTCTGCCGACACGTTTGGCGCGCGCTACGCAGCAACGCATGCGGGATTGCTTTACACGGCCAAAGGCACGGCCGCGCTGGTCGTCATGGCTTTCAGTGCGGTTCTGCTGCCGACCACCGGCTGGCAGGTGACGTTCTATTGCGCGGCGGGCATGAATGCACTGGCGGCAGTCCTTGCGCTGTTCGTTCTGCACCCGCTGCGCAGACGCTTCAACGCGCAAGCGGGGTCGTGACCTGCTCAAGCTGGGCCAGCTTCACCTCGGCGGCAACCAGGCCGTAGGTGAAGGCCAGCAGCGCCAATATCCCGAGCACCCGTTGGCCGATGTACACAAGCGCGTCGCCGAGGGCAGCGGTGCGGTTCGCGAAATTGGTATCGGTTAAAGCGTAGTTGCTGGCTTGTTCCATGTTGGCTCCCGTTTGCGCTGTGGTTGAGATGACGTGGAGCCATTCTCGGGAGAGGCGAGCGCCGGCAACATACGTTCGAAGTCATAGGACCAAGGTGCGGGGAGCGGGACGCGGCGGCGTGCGCCAGAGGGAACCGGCGCTGATGGGGCTGCTTAAGGACGTCCGGGAGGAAAAACCGGGATGACGTTGGGCCTAGGACCTAGGTCCTAGACGGCCGAAAGACTCAAATCTTGCCGCGTTTTTTGAGGCGCGAGAGCGTTTCGGGAGACAGGTTCAGGTAGGCCGCGAGTTCTTTTTTCGGCAGGCGGTCGACCAGCACCGCATGCTTGCGCATGAAGCGCGCGACGCGGCCGGGCGCATCGAGTAAGTGCAGTGTGATCGTGTGCGCCATTACTTCGCTCATCAGTTTCATGACCTCGAATTCAAACCCGCTCTTGATCGACGGATGCCGCTCCATGAACGCGACCCAGTCTTCCATCGACAGGCGCGCCGTGCGCACGCGCGTGACGGCGCGGATGGAATATGGGATCGGTGTTTTGAGCCGCCACGCCGCGTAGCTGGTGTCGATCTCGGTTTCGGCCGCGAAACGCAAAATCATTTCCTTGCCGGCCGGCGTCGACACGACGCGCTTCAGGATGCCGTCGAGAATGAAATATTGCTGCATCGACGAATCGCCCTGGTTTTCGAGCAGCGCGCCTTTCGCGTAATCGGTGATGTCGAGCAGGGGCTCGAGCGCGTCCCATTCGTCGCGCGTGAGCGCGCGCAGCACCAGGTTCTGGCGCAATTGCAGGCGCACGATTTTGGCTTCGGGATGACGGGCGAGGGCGGTCATAGGACGGGACGCAACCGGGAGACCTGTGAGCCGCGGCGTGAGTGCCGGCGAGCGCGGAAGTATACCAAAACGGCAAAAATTGACCGTGGTCAAGGCTGCCGCGTGAACGACTGCATATATTTGAAACCCCTCAGAAAAAACATAATTTTTCGAGCGCAGCGACAGCCATCCACCAAGGAGATTTCGATGGACACGGTCACCGACAGCAAAGACAAAGGCGTTGCCACCGGGGCAGCGCAGACCGACGGCTTCAACCTGATCATCGATGCCCTCAAATTAAACGGCGTCGACACGATCTTCGGTCTGCCCGGCATCCCGATCACCGACTTCACGCGCAAGGCCCAGGCCGCGGGCCTGCGCGTGCTTTCATTCCGTCACGAGCAGAACGCCGGCTATGCCGCGTCCATCGCGGGCTTCCTCACGCAGAAGCCCGGCATCTGTCTCACGGTTTCGGCGCCGGGCTTTTTGAACGGGCTCAACGCGCTGGCCCATGCCACCGTCAACTGCTTCCCGATGATCCTCATCAGCGGCTCGAGCGAGCGCGAGATCGTCGACCTGCAGCAGGGCGACTACGAGGAGATGGACCAGCTCGCGGTGGCCAAACCGGTCGCCAAGGCCGCGTACCGCGTGCTGCACGCCGAGGACATCGGCATCGGCATTGCACGCGCCATTCGCGCCGCCGTGTCCGGCCGGCCGGGCGGCGTGTACCTGGACCTGCCGGCGAAACTCTTCGCCCAGAGCATGGATGCCGAAGCCGGCAGGAAATCCCTGATCAAGGTTGTCGATCCGGCACCGAAGCAGATCCCCGGTCCCGACGCGGTCAAGCGTGCCCTCGATCTGCTCAAGGGCGCGAAAAAGCCCCTGATCGTGCTGGGCAAGGGCGCTGCTTACGCCCAGGCCGACGCGGACATCCGTGCGCTGGTCGAGACGACCGGCATACCCTACCTGTCGATGTCCATGGCCAAGGGCCTGCTGCCCGATACGCACGAGCAGTCCGCGTCCGCCGCGCGCTCGTTCGTCCTGCCCGAAGCCGACGTGGTGATGTTGATCGGCGCGCGCCTGAACTGGCTGCTTTCGCACGGCAAGGGCAAGACCTGGGGCGGCAAGAGTCACAAGGACTGGGGCGGTCAGACGTTTATCCAGATCGACATCTCGCCGCAGGAAGCGGACAGCAATGTCCGCATTGATGCGCCGGTGGTGGGCGACATCGGCTCTTGCGTCTCCGCATTGCTCAAGGTGATTAACTCAACTGCGGGCTCCGGCTGGAATAAACCGCCGGCCGAATGGCTCAATGCGATCAACGAGCGCAAGAGCAAGAACGTGGCCAAGATGGCCGAGACGCTGGCCAAGAATCCGACGCCGATGAATTTTCACAGCGCGCTTAACGTGGTGCGTGACATCGTCAAAGCGAACCCTGACGCGATGCTCGTCAACGAAGGCGCCAACGCGCTCGACTTCACGCGGAGCATCGTCGACATGTACAAGCCCAGGAAGCGCATCGACGTCGGCACCTGGGGCATCATGGGCGTCGGGATGGGCTATTGCGTCGCCGCTGCAGTGGTCACCAAGCAGCAGGTGATCGCGATCGAGGGCGACAGCGCGTTCGGCTTCTCCGGCATGGAAGTCGAAACCATCTGCCGCTACAACCTGCCCGTGTGCATCGTGGTGATGAATAACAACGGCGTCTACAAGGGCACGGACGTGAACCCGACCGGCGGGCCTGATGTCGCGCCGACCGTATTCGTCAAGGGTGCGCGCTACGACAAGCTGATCGAGGCGTTTGGCGGGGTGGGCGTGCACGCCACGACGCCGGCCGAGCTGCGCGAGGCGATGGAAGAAGCCGTGCGCTCGAAAAAACCGACGCTGATCAATGCAGTGATCGATGAAACGGCCGGCACCGAAAGCGGCCGCATCACGAGTCTGAATCCGCAAGCCGCGAAGAAGAAGTAATTGCAACGGTAGGTCAACGGCAGATGGCTTTCATCTGCCGCAGCATTTCTGGAGATCCGAATGGAAGCTTTGAAAGGCGTGCGCATCCTCGACATGACCCACGTGCAGGCGGGCCCCACGTGCTCGCAGCTGCTCGCGTGGATGGGCGCCGACGTGATCAAGTTCGAGAACCCGGCGGGCGACGCGACGCGCGGCCAGCTGCGCGACGTGCCGAATGCCGACAGCCTTTATTTCACCATGTTGAATTGCAACAAGCGGTCCATCACGGTGAACATGAAGAATCCCGAGGGCAAGGCCGTTTTCGTCGATTTGCTCAAAAAATGCGACATCATCATGGAGAACTTCGGGCCCGGCGTGCTCGACCGCTTCGGCTTCACGTGGGAAAAAATCCATGAGATAAACCCGAAGATCGTGATGGGGTCGATCAAGGGATTCGGCTCGAGCGGTCCGTATGCCGACTTCAAAGCGTACGAGAACGTCGCGCAGGCCATGGGCGGCGCGATGAGCACGACCGGCGTTCCCGACGGCCCGCCCTTCGTGACCGGCGCGCAAATCGGTGATTCCGGCACCGGCCTGCATCTGGCGATCGGCCTGCTGGCGGCGCTGCGCCAGGCGGAGCAAAGCGGGCAGGGGCAGTACGTCGAGGTTGCGATGATGGATGGCGTGATGAATCTGTGCCGCGTGAAGTTCCGGGATCATCAGCGCCTGACCCGCGGCGACCTGCCCGAGTATTCGGTGCCGACTTACAAGGGCATGGGAGACGTGCCGCGCGCCGGCAACGACTCCGGCGGCGGGCAGCTCGGCAATGCGATCCATTGCAAGCCCCACGGCGCGAATGACTGGCTCTACATCGTCGTCCAGGAGGCGGTATGGGACGCGCTCGCGAAGCGCATCGGGCCCGAGGTGCATATTCCCGATCTCGCCACCGATGCGCGCTTTTCGACCATCGGCGAGCGTCGCAAGCATCAGCAACTGATGTGGACTTTGATCAACAAGTTCGCGGAAAACTACACCAAGCGCGAGCTGATGGCGATTCTCAACCCGCTCGACGTTCCGTGCGGGCCGATCATGAGCACCGAAGATCTCGCCACCGACGAGCACGTGCGCGGGCGAGATATGTGGGTCGAGCTCGACCATCCGCAGCGCGGCAAGTGGTACAACGTCGGCATGCCGATCAAATTGTCGGCCTCGCCGGCGAAAATCGAGCGCTCGCCGACGCTGGGCGAGCACACCGACGAGGTCCTCAAAGAAGTGCTCGGTTTGAGCGACGCCGATATTGCGTCGAAAAGAACCGCAGGCGCGTTCTCGTTGCCGCCAAAGAAGAAATAGGAGTTTCCGTATGAAAATCGCAATAATCGGACAGCAGGATTTTAGTTTCGACGTAACGTGCGCTGACGCGAACGTTAGTCTCCACTGAAATCCTGCTGGGAGAAAACATGAAAATCGCAATAATTGGACAGCAGGATTTTGGCAAAGCGGTGCTCGAGGCATTCCTTGCGCGGGGCGACACGGTCGCCGCCGTGTTCTGCGCGCCGGAAAAGGAAGGCGCGCGTCCCGACGCACTGCGCGCGGCGGCGCAGGAGCGGGGCATCAAGGTTCACCAGTTCAAATCATTGCGCGCGCCGGAAGCTATCCAGGCGATGAAAGACGCCAATGCGGAAATCGGCATCATGGCGTTCGTGCTGCAATTTGCGCCGCAGGAACTCGTGACCATTCCGCGTCACGGCACCATCCAATACCACCCGTCGCTGCTGCCGAAATATCGCGGCCCCAGCTCGATCAACTGGCCGATCATCAAAGGCGAAATAGAGACGGGATTGACCATATTCCGTCCGTCGGACGGTCTCGACGAAGGCGCCGTCATCCTGCAGAAGAAAACGCCGCTCAGCACCGAGGACACCCTCGGCACGGTTTATTTCGACCGCCTGTTCCCGCTGGGCGTGAGCGCGATGCTGGAAGCGGCTGATTTGGTCGTCGCCGGCAAGCACACGGAAACCGTGCAGGACGAATCGCAGGCGAGCTACGAGGGTTGGTGCCGCACCGCCGAAGCCCGAATCGACTGGGCCAAGCCCGTCGACCACGTCTATAATCTGATTCGCGGCTGCAACCCGGCACCCGGGGCCTGGACGACGCACAACGGCAAAAAGTTGCAAATATTTGACGCCCGCAAAATCCTGTTCCGCCGGTTCGCCGATGTGACGGGAAAGATCGGCGAGGTCACTGACGTTTCGGCCCAAAGCTTCAAGGTCACCGCGCAGGGCGGCGTTGTCGAGGTGTTGAAAGCGCGGTTCGAAGACGGCAAGAAGCTGGGCGGTGGCGAGGTCGCGCAGGCTGGCGGCCTTACGGCAGGCACCCTGCTGGGAAGCTGATTGTCGACTGTCAGCGCGAAAAAAAGCCGCCCGCAAAGGGCGGTTTTTTTTCGCATAGCCCAGCCCAAGAGCCCCGTTTTGCTAGTGCTTACTAACGCGCCGGCTCATCGCGAATAGTTGCCGGTACGTCCGTTGCTTGCCTAACTGCGCATCGAGCACGCAAACTGTTGTCATTACGCTACGTAATTAAGGCATTTTTACCGCCGATTCTGGCGCACTTATGAAAAAAATCATATACTTGTCGACAAATACCGTAAAATAATTCAGACTTCAGCGATAACCCATTAGAATAAAAATATAAAAATCGAGTACAGGGATGAAGAATTTGACTTTCTGGAAGTCGGATTGGTTTCTGGGAACGGTGGTTACGCTGGTCTTGCTGGTCGCGTCCGGCGGCGACCTTATCCAGAGCCTCGAGCGCAAGGCCTATGACCTCGGCGTCAAGTCGGCGTCGCGCACGCCGTCCGATCGGATTGCGGTCATCGCGATCGACGACCAAAGCATCGCGAACATCGGACGCTGGCCGTGGCCGCGGGACGTGCACGCCAAGATGACCGACATCCTGTCGAACGCCAAAGCAAAGACGATAGGCTACACCGCGTTTTTCTTCGAGTCCCAGGTCGATGCCGGTTTGGCTTATATCAATAAGTTAAACGAGGCCTATGCGGCCTCGAAGTTCAAAGGCTCGCACGATCCGGATGCGGAAAAACTCGAGGCGCTGCTGGCCGAGGCCACGGGCGCGCTCAATACGGACCAGCGCCTTGCCGAGAGCTTCAAGAAATCGAACAACGTGCTGCTGCCGATGGTGTTCCAGCAGTTTCCGTTCGAGCCCCAGGGCAATCCCGACAAGCCGCTCCCCGAAAGCATCCGCGCGAACGGGATTGTGATGAAAGAAAAGTACGCCGACGTGCTGCCGCCGTCCGGCACCAATCCCGCCTACCCGATACCTGAGCTTGCCGCGAGCGCGGTCGGCATCGGCCACCTCAATGCCCAGACGGATATCGACGGCGCAACACGCACCGAGCCCTTGATCGTGCGCTACTACGACCGGTTTTTCCCGTCGCTGTCGTTGATGCTGGTCGCGAAATACCTGAACCTGACGGTTGCCGATGTCCAGGCGAAGCCGGGTGAAGACGTGCGGATCGGCAAGCTGCGCGTGCGCACCGATCCCGAGCTGCGGATGTATACGTTTTTCTACAACGACGCCGGCGACAAGCGCGCGTTTCCGATCGACTCTTTCTTCGACGTTTACACCGGCAAGATTCCGGCCGCCAAGTATCAGGACAAGATCGTCCTGATCGGCGCCACCGCCACGGGTCTGGGGATTTCGCAGGTCACCCCGATCGCGCCACGCATGGCCCCGGTTGAAACCCTCGCGCATTCGGTCTCGAGCATCATGAAGGAAGACTTTTTCGTGGCGCCGGCGTGGGGCTTCTGGGTCGAGAAAATTGTGTTTCTTCTCGTCGCAGCCTACCTGATCGCGTTGTTGCCGCGCCTCAGCGCGGGCATGGGGGCGATTTGCACCGCGTCGCTGTTCGCCGCGTTGTTGATCACCCATTTCGTGCTGATGGGCACGCAGCTCTTGTGGCTACAGTTGATGGCGGCGGTAACGCTGCTCGTGGTCGGCCATCTCGCGCTGACCACCAAACGGTTTCTGGTCACCGAGCGCAGCAAGGAGCGCTCGGACGTCGACCTCGCGCAGAGCCACCGGATGCTGGGCCTGGGCTACCAGGGGCAGGGCCAGCTCGACACGGCGTTCGATTATTTTCGCAAACTGCCGGCCGACGATTCGGTGCTCGATCTCATTTACAACCTCGCGCTCGATTACGAGCGCAAGCGCCAGTTCAACAAGGCCGAGAACGCATTCAAATACATCGCCGAGAAAAACCCCAAGTTCAAGGACATCTCCGATCGCGTCGGCCGCGCCAAAGCGATGTCCGAGACGGTTATCCTGGGCGGCGGCGGCAGCCATCCCGGCGGCACCGTGATTTTGCCGGGCGGCGGCGTCGAGAAGCCTATGCTGGGCCGCTACCAGGTCGAGAAAGAACTCGGCAAGGGCGCGATGGGCGTGGTGTATCTCGGCAAGGACCCGAAGATCGGCCGCGTGGTCGCGATCAAAACGATGGCGCTGTCGCAGGAGTTCGACGCGGATGAATTGCAGGACGTGAAGGACCGGTTCTTCCGCGAAGCCGAGACCGCCGGGCGCCTCAATCACCCGCACATCGTCACGATTTTCGATGCCGGTGAAGAGCACGATCTGGCCTATATCGCGATGGAATTCCTGAAGGGCAAGGATCTTGCGCCGTTCATCAAGCCCGACAACCTGCTGCCGCTGCCGAAAGTGATGAGCATCATCGCGCGCGTGGCCGAGGCGCTGTCGTACGCGCACAACAACAACGTCGTGCACCGTGATATCAAGCCGGCCAACATTATGTATGAGCTGGAAAGCGATACGGTGAAAGTCACCGACTTCGGCATCGCGCGCATCACCGACTCGTCGAAGACCAAGACCGGCATGGTCCTTGGCACGCCGAGCTATATGTCGCCCGAGCAGCTGTCGGGCAAAAAAATCCAGGGCAGCTCCGACTTGTTCTCGCTGGGCGTGACGCTGTACCAGATGAGCTGCGGCCATCTGCCGTTCAAGGGCGACTCGATGGCGCAACTCATGTTCAAGATCGCCAACGAGCCTCACGTGGACATTCTCACGCTCAGTCCGGCGCTGCCGCCCTGCCTCGTTGACATCATCAACAAGGCGCTCGCCAAGCAGCCTGAAGACCGCTACCGCACGGGTAATGAGTTCGCGCAAGCCATCCGCGCGTGCATGGTTGATCCGGGCGCGCAAGCGGCGGTTAAAGCCGAAATCGCCGACATCGGAATCTAGCGCTCATGATAATCAACTTGGGTACCGTGCTTGAAATGGTGACCGCCACCGACCCGGGCATGGTGCGCTCGCATAACGAGGACAGCATAGGCACCGACGCGGAAATCGGGCTGGCGGTGCTCGCTGACGGCATGGGCGGTTACAACGCCGGCGAAGTTGCGAGCGGGATTGCGGTGGCGATGCTGACGACCGAAATGAAGCAGGCGCTGGAAAGCAGCGATCCGCACGCGCTCGACGGCTCGGGCGAAGCGCTTGCCGTAAAGTTCGTGCGCGAGAACTCGGCGAAGGCGAATGCCGCCATTTATCAGACCGCCAAAAGCCAGCCGCAGTATTCGGGCATGGGCACCACCCTGGTGGTCGCGCTCTTTTTCGACAACCGGATGACGGTCGGCCACATCGGCGATTCGCGGCTCTACCGGATGCGCAAGGACGAGTTCGAGCAGGTCACGCGCGATCACTCGCTGCTGCAGGAGCAGATCGAGAGCGGCATGATCACGAAGGAGCAGGCGCGCTACTCGCAGAACAAGAACCTGGTCACGCGCGCGGTCGGTATCGACCCGGAAGTCGAAACCGAAATTCACACTTATAATGTGGAACCGGGCGACATTTACCTGTTGTGCTCGGACGGCCTGTCCGACATGGTGCAGGACGAAGACATCCATTCGACGTTGAGCACGCTGCAATCGAATCTGCCGCTGGCGGCAAAGCAACTCGTGCAACTCGCCAATGACTGCGGCGGGCGCGACAATATTTCAGTAATTCTGGTGCGAATACTCGCGGATTTCGCAGTGCCCAAGGGGTGGCTTGCGAAATTCACAGCTTGGTTTAGATAATAGGTTACAGGGACACTGCCATGGCGAAGTTGATCATGAGTTTGGATAACGCGGTGATTCGGGAAGTTCCTCTCGACAAGGAACGCTTCACTATCGGCCGCAAGGCGCACAACGACATCCAGATCGACAATCTGGCCGTCAGCGGCGAGCATGCGCTGATCGTGACGATACTGAACGACTCGTTCCTCGAGGACCTGGGCAGCACCAACGGGACCCTCGTCAACGGCAACCCGGTCAAAAAGCACATCTTGCAGACCAACGACATCATCGAAATCGGCAAGTACAAGCTGAAATTCGTCAGCGAGGCGCCCACCGGCGCGTCGTCAGTCGCTGATTTCGAGAAGACCATGGTGTTGCGCGCACCCATGGGCAAGCCTCTGGCGAGTCCCGGCGGCGGCGGTTTCGGCGACACGCAGGTCAGCCCGTCCGCCTCGCAAACGACTACCCAAAGCCAGCCGCCGCCCCATCAGATCTCGCCGGCGCCCAAGCAACCGGAAAAACTTGCGGCCGTCCAGATCTTGACCGGGCCTTCCGCCGGCAAGGAACTCGAATTGACGAAGAATCTGACCACGCTGGGCAAGCCGAGCGTGCAGGTTGCCGTGATCACGCGCCGTCCGCATGGGTATTTCATCACGCATGTCGAAGGCGCGAATTTCCCGGTCATCAACGGCAAGGCGCTCGATGCGCAGGCGCATCAGCTCAACGACCACGATGTGATCGAGCTGGCCGGGGTCAAAATGGAGTTCTTTTTCAAGAACGGCTAGCGGTCCGTCCCGGGCAGGGGGGGCCGCCAGCACGCCGTAATTAGTTCCGACGTCATATCGAAAGCGTATCGCGCCATGACCCGGCCCGGCATCTATCGGCATCCCTGCCGGCCTGGCCCCCATCGGTCGGCAGCATGACGTTCCGTGATGGATTTGGCAGTGGTTTGGCGCCTGGCCCAAGTTTTGCTGTAGAGGGAAGGCGCCGCAGTGCCTGCGTTTCGCGGGGACCGGTGGCACGGGAGGCGGTTTGAAAAAAAACATCGTTCGGATCGGCCTGGGACTCATCCTCCTTTTGGCCTTTCTCGGGCACGCAGCGAAGTATTATCGCTTGCCGCTGGTCGACCGGCTGGAGGCAATTGTCTACGACACGCGCCTCGCGTTGACCATGCCGCGCACGGTAGATCCGCGCATCGTCATTCTCGACATCGACGAAAAAAGCCTCGTTGAAAAAGAGAAGGGCGGCGAGGGCCGGTGGCCGTGGCCGCGCGATCGCCTCGCCACACTGCTCGACAAGCTGTTCGACCATTACAAAATTGCCATCGTCGGCTTCGACATCGTGTTTGCCGAGCGCGACGAGAGCTCGGGCCTGAAAGTCTTGCAGCAGCTTGCGCAAAAAGAGCTGAAGGAAGTGACTGGATTCCAGGCCACGCTGAAGCAACTGCAGCCGCAGCTCGCGTACGACGAGATTTTCGCCGCGCACATTGCGAACCGGCCGGTGGTGCTGGGCTATGCCTTCACGCACTTTGTGGGCGAGAGCGGCAAGAAAGGCGTGCTGCCGCCGCCGGCTTTACCGCCTGGAACGTTCGCGGGCAAGAACATCAACTTCGCGTCGTACCCGGGCTATACGTCCAATCTCGCCGAACTGCAAAAAGCGGCGGCGAGCGCCGGCCACTTCAGCCTTGATCCGGATCCCGATGGCATATTGCGCCGGGTGCCGATGCTCGCCGAATTCGACGGGGCGTATTACGAGCCGCTTTCGCTGGCGATCGTGCGCATGATATTGGGCGGCCAGAACATTCTTCCCGGGTATCCGCCCGACAAAATCTGGGCGCGCAATTACGCGGGATTGGAATGGCTCGAAGTGGGGCCGCTGCGCATCCCGGTGGATGAACTGGTTACTTCGCTGATTCCCTATCGCGGCAAGCACGGCAGCTTCAACTATATTTCAGCGGTCGACGTGCTGAACGAGCGCGTCGACACCGCGACGTTGCAGGGCAAGATCGTGCTGGTCGGCACCTCTGCGCCGGGACTGCTCGACTTGCGCGCAACTCCCGTCCAGGAAGTTTATCCAGGCGTCGAGGTGCACGCCAATATGATCTCGGGCATGCTCGATCGCAACATCAAGCAGAAGCCGCCGTACGTGGTCGGCGCCGAGTTTGTCTCGCTGTTGATCGCGGGCCTCGCGATGGCGCTGCTGCTGCCGCTCTTAAACCCGCTCAAGTCGCTGCTGGTTACGGTCGCGGTGCTGCTCGGCGTGCTGTTCATCAATCTGCTCGTGTTTCACGTCGGCAATCTCGTGCTGCCTCTGGCGTCGGGATTGCTGCTGATCTCGCTGCTCTTCGCGCTCAACATGACGTACGGCTATTTCGTCGAAACCCGCGGCAAGCGGCAGATCACCGGGTTGTTCGGTCAATACGTGCCGCCGGAGCTGGTCGATGAAATGGCGCGTAATCCGGAAAGCTTTTCGATGGAAGGCGAATCGCGCGAAATGACGGTGTTGTTCACCGACGTGCGCGGGTTCACCACGATTTCGGAGGGGCTGGACCCCAAGCAGCTGTCGCAGCTCATGAACGAGTTTTTGACGCCGCTGACCGAAGTCATCTACAAGCATCGCGGCACGGTCGACAAATTCATGGGTGACTGCATCATGGCCTTCTGGGGTGCCCCGCTTGCGGACCCGGCGCACGCGCGCAACGGCATCCTGGCCGGCCTGGAAATGCATGAAATACTGCAGAAACTGAAGCCCGAATTCCAGTCGCGCGGCTGGCCCGAGATCCGCATCGGCGTCGGCCTCAATACCGGCCGGATGAGCGTCGGCAACATGGGTTCGAAGCTGCGCACCGCCTATACCGTGATGGGCGACGCGGTAAATCTCGCGTCGCGGCTGGAGGGCATCACAAAGGAGTATGGCGCTGATATCATAGTCGGCGAGGGCACCAAGAACGCGGTGCCGGACGTCGTGTTCCGCGAGCTTGACCGCGTGCGAGTCAAGGGCAAGGACGAGGCGGTGGCCATATTCGAGCCGTTTGGCATGCAGGGGAAGGTGGACAAGCCTCGGCTCGAGGAAATCAAGCTGTACACGCAGTTTTTGCGGCTCTATCGCGCGCAGGACTGGGACCAGGCCGAACTGCAGCTCTTTAATCTGCAGAAGCAGGTGCCGGGCAATCTGCTTTACAGTCAGATATTCGTGGAAAGGATTTCATACTTGCGCGCGAATTCGCCCGGCAAAGGCTGGGACGGTGCGTACACGTTCAAGTCGAAATAAACATGGCATCGATGAAACTCAGGATACTCGGCTGTAGCGGCGGGATCGGCGGCGACTTGCGCACCACGTCGATGCTATTGGATCACGACGTGCTGATCGACGCCGGCACCGGCGTAGGCGATTTGAGCATCGACGAGTTATCCCGCATCGATCATGTGTTTCTCACGCACTCGCATCTCGACCACGTGACGTCGATTCCTTTCATGGTCGATTCAGTCGGCTGGATGCGCGACAAGCCAATCACCGTGCACGCGATCGAGCCGACGCTCGAAATCCTGCGCCAGCATCTGTTCAACTGGAAGCTGTGGCCCGATTTCACGCAGATCCCGGACGCGCAGAAACCGTTTTTGCGTTACGAGGCTGTGTTGCTCGGGAAAACGGTCGAGATCAACGGCCGCAAGCTGACCCCGCTGCCCGCCAATCACGTGGTGCCCGCGATCGGCTATCGCCTCGACTCGGGGCGCGCCAGCCTCGTCTTCACCGGGGACACCACGACCAACGACCCG